>Ga0315909_10000089_pt1 | contig 113678 bp, 114 predicted proteins | sample LakEriMetagenome_11_FD_203527 | JGI IMG/M metagenome (GOLD analysis project Ga0315909, IMG submission 203527) | Freshwater fungal communities from buoy surface, Lake Erie, Ohio, United States - Buoy 2 MA125 | ecosystem: Environmental > Aquatic > Freshwater > Lake | place: USA: Lake Erie, Ohio... | reverse complement strand
ACCCCATGGAATATCTGGAAGTAGGCGTGGCATTCGAATTGAATGCGGCGCTGAAAATTGAATATAGAGGCTGAATAATCATGGAAGCGATCAAGGATTTCTTTGGAAGTCTGATGCTGCGGGAACTTTTCAAGGGACTGGCGCTGACTGGCCGCTACATGTTTGCGCGCAAGATCACGGTGCAATTTCCTGAAGAAAAAACACCGCAGTCACCACGATTCCGCGGGCTGCACGCCTTGCGTCGCTATCCCAATGGTGAAGAACGCTGCATTGCCTGCAAACTTTGCGAGGCGGTTTGTCCGGCCATGGCCATCAGTATCGAATCGGAGCAGCGCGATGACGGCTCACGCCGCACCACACGCTATGACATCGACCTGACGAAATGTATTTTCTGCGGATTCTGCGAAGAATCCTGCCCAGTCGACTCGATTGTCGAGACGCACATTCTCGAATACCACGGTGAGAAGCGGGGTGACCTGTACTACACCAAAGACATGTTGCTGGCCATTGGTGACAAATACGAAGCCGAGATTGCGGCCAACCGGGCCGCTGACGCCCGCTATCGCTGAGATCATTCATGGAATTTACGACCGTCCTCTTTTACGTTTTCTCCGCGGTGCTGATCTTCGCCGCGCTGCGCGTGATCTCGGCCAGCAATCCGGTGCACGCTGCATTGTTTTTGATTCTGTCATTCTTCTCGGCCGCTGCCCTCTGGATGCTGCTCAAGGCCGAGTTTCTGGCGATCGTACTGGTACTGGTCTATGTGGGCGCAGTGATGGTGCTGTTCTTGTTCGTCGTGATGATGCTTGATATTGACATGACCAAGCTGCGCGCCGGATTCTGGAGTCATCTGCCACTCGCATTAACGGTGGGCGCCATCATTGCGGCGGAGATGGTCACGGTACTGGTACGCGGATTTGTTACGCAGGGCGCTAGTCCCGAGGCCGCGATTAACATCGGTGACACGCGCGAGCTGGGCAAACTGATTTACACGCAATACTTGTATGCATTTGAAATCGCGGCCGTCATTCTGCTGGCAGCGATCGTCGCGGCGGTTGCGCTGACGATGCGCCGACGCAAGGATACGAAGTATTTCAATCCTGGTGACGCTGTCAAGGTGAAAAGCGCTGATCGTATACGCATCATCAGCATGCCTGCCGAGGCGCGCGAATCGGCTGATCCAGCCGTCGACAAATCCTGAGGGGCGAATAACGTGACACTTTCCCTTGCACATTTCCTGACGCTGGGCGCTATCCTTTTTGCGATTGCGGTCGTTGGTATTTTCATGAACCGAAAAAATCTCATCGTCATTTTGATGTCCATTGAGCTCATGCTGCTGGCGGTGAACATGAACTTCGTCGCCTTCTCGCACTATCTGGGCGACGCCTCAGGTCAGATTTTTGTGTTTTTCATTTTGACTGTTGCCGCCGCCGAGTCGGCGATCGGTCTGGCGATTCTCGTCGTGCTGTTCCGTAACCTCGATACGATCAATGTAGAAGAGCTTGATCGTCTCAAGGGCTAAAGCAAAACAAGGACAAGGTTTTTATGGCTGGGCAACTTAACCCAAACCTGCTGCTGTGTGTCCCGCTGGCGCCTCTGGCGGGCTCTCTGATCGCGGGCCTTTTCGGTACGCGCTTTTTTGGCAACCTGATCGGCCGCACGGCATCGCACACGGTAACGATTCTGGGTGTGCTGATTGCCTTCCTGATTTCTGCTCAGACTTTGCAACAAGTGATTAATGGAGCTACTTACAGCGGTACTGTGTATACCTGGATGACAGTTGGCAGTATCAAGCTGGAGATCGGCTTTCTGGTTGATAGCCTCACTGCGATGATGATGTGCGTGGTGACTTTCGTATCGCTCATGGTGCACATCTACACCATTGGCTACATGCAGGATGATGAAGGCTACAACCGGTTCTTTGCCTACATTTCGCTTTTCACTTTTGCGATGCTGATGCTTGTGATGAGCAATAACTTTCTTCAGCTATTTTTTGGCTGGGAAGCCGTGGGTCTGGTCTCTTATTTGCTGATCGGTTTCTGGTTTAAACGACCCACCGCAATTTTCGCCAACATGAAGGCCTTCCTCGTTAATAGGGTCGGTGATTTCGGTTTCATTCTGGGGATCGGTCTTGTGCTGGCCTATGCCGGTTCAATGAATTACGCCGAAGTATTCGCCAAGCGCGAGGCCCTGGCAGCGTTGACTTTGCCGGGCACCGACTGGATGCTCATTACTGTGGCTTGCATTTGCTTGTTCATCGGCGCGATGGGCAAGTCGGCCCAGTTTCCCTTGCACGTATGGCTGCCCGATTCCATGGAAGGTCCAACGCCGATCTCCGCATTGATTCATGCAGCGACTATGGTGACCGCTGGTATCTTCATGGTGGCGCGCATGTCGCCGCTATTTGAATTGTCCGACACGGCCTTGTCCTTCGTGCTCGTCATTGGTTCGATCACGGCCTTGTTCATGGGCTTCCTCGGGATCATTCAAAACGATATCAAGCGTGTCGTCGCTTACTCAACATTGTCACAGCTCGGATACATGACGGTAGCGCTGGGCGCGTCTGCCTATTCAGTCGCCGTGTTTCACCTGATGACACATGCGTTCTTCAAGGCGCTGCTCTTCCTTGCTGCCGGTGCCGTCATCATCGGCATGCATCACGACCAGGATATTCGCAACATGGGTGGACTGCGCAAATACATGCCCATCACCTGGATTACCAGCTTGCTGGGATCGCTGGCCTTGATCGGAACGCCTTTCTTCTCCGGTTTTTATTCCAAGGACAGCATCATCGAAGCCGTTCACGCGACGCATATTGCGGGTAGCGGTTTCGCGAATGTTGCCGTGCTGGCAGGCGTATTTGTGACCGCCTTCTATTCCTTCCGCATGTACTTCCTTGTGTTTCATGGCGAAGAGCGTTTTGGCAAAGCGCATCATGATCATCACGATGATCACGGCGATGAGCATCACGGTCTGGCGCCGGGCGAGAAGCCGCATGAAGCGCCATGGGTGGTGACCTTGCCGCTGGTGCTGCTGGCGATTCCCTCGGTGGTGATTGGCTTCATGACCATTGCGCCCATGCTGCATGGCGGTTTCTTCAAAGGCGTGATTTTCGTCGCCGACCAGCATCCGGCGATGGCTGAACTCTCGCATGAATTCCATGATGCTGTGGCCATGGGACTGCATGCATTCACGACCTTGCCGTTTGCACTGGCGCTGGCGGGTGTGGTGAGTGCCTGGTACTGCTACCTGATTAATCCAGCAGTGCCCGCCTGGTTCTTCCGAACCTTCAGCCCGTTGCAGAAGCTGCTCGATAACAAGTACTACATGGACAAGATCAATGAGTTTGTGTTTGCTGGCGGTGCTCGCCGACTCGGCGGTGGTTTGTCCTCGGTAGGTGACCGCACGCTGATCGATGGCCTGATGGTCAACGGCAGTGCGAAGTTGGTGGTGTGGTTCTCCACCATCACCCGCACCTTGCAGACCGGTTACATCTATCACTATGCATTCACGATGATCGTCGCTGTAGCCCTGTATCTGGGCTATCTCCTCATGAACTCGTGACCGATCCGAATAAAACAAGCTGCCCGCGAAAAACACTATGCCGTCAACACTCCCTTATGTGAGCCTGGCCATTTGGGTGCCTATCGCCTTCGGTGCTCTGGTGCTTGCTGTCGGCAGTGACAGTCGGGCGAATCTGGTTCGTGTACTGTCGCTGATGGGTGCCATTGTCAGCCTGCTGGTGACGCTACCGGTGGTAGGCCATTTTGATCCCGCAGCGCACGGTGTGCAGCTGGTCGAAAAGTCGTCATGGATAGAGCGTTTTCATGTGATGTATTACCTCGGGATTGATGGTTTGTCTCTTTGGTTTTTGCCGCTGACTGCCTTCATTACCGTCATCGTCGTGATCGCCGCCTGGGAAGTCATCGAGCAGCGGGTCGCTCAGTACATGGGGGCTTTCCTGATCTTGTCAGGTGCGATGATTGGGGTATTCTGCGCGCTGGATGGCGTGCTGTTCTATGTGTTTTTTGAGGCGACCCTGATACCCATGTTCATCATCATTGGTGTCTGGGGCGGACCACGCCGCGTATACGCCGCGATCAAATTTTTTCTATATACCTTCCTCGGTTCGCTGCTGATGCTGGTGGCGCTGATTTATCTGTATTTTCAATCCGGCAGCTTCGACATACTGGCATGGCATCAGCTCCCGCTGGCGCTGGAGGTGCAGCAACTGATTTTCTTGGCATTCCTCGCGGCCTTTGCCGTCAAGGTGCCGATGTGGCCCGTGCACACCTGGTTACCGGACGCACACGTTGAAGCGCCCACCGGCGGTTCGGTCGTTCTGGCAGCGATCATGCTCAAGCTCGGTGGCTATGGCTTTCTGCGGTTGTCATTACCTATCGCGCCGGACGCCAGCCACAGCCTGGCTGGCCTCATGATTGCATTGTCATTGATTGCCGTAATCTACATTGGCTTGGTGGCCCTGGTGCAAGCGGACATGAAAAAGCTGGTCGCCTACTCATCGATTGCGCACATGGGTTTTGTGACGCTGGGTTTTTTCTGCTTCAGTGACATGGCGGTGCAGGGCGGTCTGATGCAAATGATTTCGCATGGCTTTGTTTCGGGTGCCATGTTCTTGTGCATTGGCGTTCTTTATGACCGCGTGCATTCCCGCGAAATCGCCTCCTATGGCGGCGTGATCAATACCATGCCGCGCTTCGCAGCCCTGTTCGTGCTGTTCTCGCTGGCGAATGCCGGGTTGCCCGGAACTTCGGGCTTTATCGGTGAGTTCATGGTGATTCTGGGTTCGGTCAAATACGACTTCTGGATAGGCGCATTGGCGGCCACGGCATTGATCCTGGGTGCAGCGTATTCGCTCTGGCTGGTCAAGCGCGTCGTTTTCGGCGAAGTGGCCAATCAGGAGGTCGCGGCGCTGCAAGACTTGAGCATGCGCGAGTTTCTGATGCTGGGCGTTCTGGCGATTGCGGTGATCTGGATGGGTGTTCATCCGGCGCCATTCACTGACGCAATGCAGACGTCGGTGAGCGATTTGCTCAACCACGTCGCAAACAGCAAACTACCCCAATAATTTCTAGGCGAGAGCAGCCGACAATGAATGAACTGAACCTGATTCCGGCCATGGCTGAAATAGTACTGGCGATAGCCATCATGGTGATTCTGGTGGTTGGTCTCTTTGTTCGTGAAGAGAAGCAGCCGCTCAGTCACTGGCTGTCGCTACTTGCGATTGTGATCACGGCTCTCGTGACCACTTCCAGTATCGATTCTGGTGGTACCCGTTACGCATTCAATCAGATGTTTATCAACGACCCCATGGGTCAGTTGCTCAAGCTGTTCGCTTGTATCGCGACGTTTGCCACGCTGATTTATGCGCGTCAGTACACCGCGGTACGTGGCATGCTGGGCGGGACACTGAGCGGTGAATTTTACGTACTGGCGCTGATGACCTTGCTGGGTCAGATGATCATGATCTCCGGTAACAGCTTCCTGATTATTTATCTGGGACTGGAACTGATGTCGCTGTCACTTTATGCGCTGGTCGCGCTGCGTCGTGATCACCCGATTTCCACCGAAGCGGCAATGAAATATTTTGTACTTGGTGCGATGGCCTCAGGCTTTCTGTTGTACGGTATGTCGTTGCTGTATGGCGCGTCGGGCTCACTCAATTTGACGCAGGTAGCGGCCGCAGTATCGTCCGGTACGGTAAACAAAATGGTGCTAGTGCTGGGCGTTGTCTTCCTGATGGCGGGTTTGGCATTCAAACTGGGTGCTGCGCCATTTCACATGTGGGCGCCTGATGTCTATCAGGGTGCGCCGACCTCCGTGACTTTACTGCTGGGCGCAGCCCCGAAACTTGCTGCGTTCGCTATCTGCATGCGTTTGCTGGTGGGTGCTTTGGGTGCAATGGCGGCCGACTGGCAGCAGATGTTGATCGTGATGGCAGTCGCTTCCATGGCCGTGGGTAATATCACGGCAATTGCACAGACCAATATCAAGCGCATGCTTGCGTATTCGACGATTTCCCAGATGGGATTCATGCTCCTGGGTCTGATCTCGGGTGTCTTTGAAGGCAGCACGACTGCGGCGACGGCGAACGCCTACAGCGCATCCATGTTTTATGCAGTCACCTATGTACTCACGACACTGGGCAGCTTTGCCATGATCATGCTGCTCTCTCGTAGCGGATTTGAGGCGGAGTCACTGGAAGATTTCAAAGGCCTCAATCAGCGAAGTCCTTGGTTCGCTGCCGTCATGATGGTCTTGCTGCTGTCCTTTGCGGGCGTTCCTCCGATGGTTGGATTCTTTGCCAAGCTCTCGGTGCTGGAAGCAGCGCTCGCTGCGGGCCATCTGTGGCTTGTGATTGTCGCCGTGCTGTTGTCGCTGGTTGCCGCTTACTATTACCTGCGTATCGTGAAGCTGATGTATTTTGATGCGCCGACTGATATGTCTCCTATTGTTGCCGATCGTGGCATGCAGATCACCTTGTCGATCAACGGCATGGCGGTTGTCTTGCTGGGGATGTTGCCAGGGACGCTGATGACAGCGTGTCTGCAGGCGGTATCACAAGCGCTTGCTATCTAAACGGATCAATCCATTGAATAACTCTACAGCCGGTTGGATCATCATTTTTCTGATGGCGGTCGCGGCCAATTTTCCCTTCCTGACCGAGTCGCTATTTGGTGTGTGGCGTTTGAAACAAGTAGACAAACCCTTTGCTATCAGGCTGCTTGAACTGATACTGCTGTACTTCGTCGTGCTGGGTATTGCAAGACTCCTCGAATCCAATGCTGGCAATGCTTTTAGCCAAGGTTGGCAATTCTATGCAGTGACCGTCTGTCTCTTTCTCGTTCTGGCCTTTCCCGGTTTTATTTTTCGTTACCTGCGTCGTCGACCGGCCTGACAGGGCGCTTGTCAGACGTCGCGCTTGTTGGACTATTACGTATGGATGACATACACCTGAGAGAAACGTCCATCAGCAGCGAGGTTGTGTATGACGGTTCATTTCTGCAAGTGCGGCGTGATCTGGTGAAGCTGCCGGATGGCAGTGAAACGCATCGCGAGTACTTTCGACATCCGGGCGCGGTGGTGATTTTGCCGCTGTTTGAAAATGGCGAGGTTTTACTCGAGCGCCAGTTTCGTTATCCAAATGCACAAGTCTTCGTTGAGTTCCCGGCCGGTAAGCTGGAGCCGGGCGAGGCTTCCTTGTTGTGTGCGCAGCGAGAGTTACGCGAAGAGACGGGCTATACCGCGAAGCACTGGCAGTTTCTGTGCACCATACACAATGCCATTGCCTATTCGGACGAGCATCTGGATATCTATCTCGCAGAGGGACTGACTGCGGGTGAGCGTCAACTCGATACGGGTGAGTTTCTGGACGTGTTTAGGTTGCCTCTGGATGAGTTGCTGGAATGGATCAGGATCGGCAAGGTCACGGATGTCAAAACCATGATTGCAGCATTCTGGTTGGAAAAATGGCGGCGAGGAGATCAGTCAGATTTATCGGTCCGTGCCTAAGGCGTTCAAAGCTTTCATCATGAAAAAACCCGCTTGCGTGCAAGCGGGTTTTTTACGAGGGTTTGTGTGGCTAGGAAAGGGTCAAATATCTTGTGCCCAAAACTGAAACCACCTGTTCAAACGATCTTCTATCAGCGCTGGGTTTCCACCTGGACCAATGGCTCGTTCGACATCGGCGGCAAGGGTTTGCGCTCGCGCGGTACATGCATCTTCTGCGTCACATTGCTGCTCGCCGATTGCACTGCGCGTAGTTTTTCCGGATCAGTGACTGCCATCGTTAGCCCGGCTTCTCGAAGTAGCGCATCAATGTCGGCCGAGCTGGCTTGACCTGAGATTGCCGGTGCCGCGTGCTTGACGGGTGCAGAGGATGGCGCCTGAACCGGCACCACGGTCTCGGGCAAGATAATCGGCGCCTCATACTCATGCACGACAGTCTGATGCGTTTCAGTTATCTCGGGTACGGGGCTGGCTTCTGGGGCGTGGTGCATCACAGATTCGGTGGCCGTAGACTCGGATGCCGGCATCTCAGTGATCGCGGGCGTTGCTTCCTGCGTAGACGTTACAGGGACTTCGGCATCGATCAGTGTTGACGCAGATTTCGGTTCTTCCTGAAATGTTGGCGAGACGTGGGCTGCGTGCGCGCGCTCCGACATCTGAGACACCTCCGATGCCTCGGAGCCCTCTGCCAATTCGCTGTCCTGATCCGCGGGTAAAGCGTCGCCATTCGTACGGTCACGGCGATTGCGGTTGCGACCGCCCCGGCGCCGGCGACGACGTGGGGCATCTTCGCCATTTTCCGAAGCGCCACCTTCGGTTTGCGGTGAAAGTAGCTCGGACTGAACTGCATCATGGTCCAGACCATTGATGGGTGTTGCCAACACGACTTCATCGACCAGTTCTGGCTTGCGTTCTTCGCGAGGCGCACGAGGCTGACGCTGACGTCCTTCACCCGCTTCGCGTGGCTCACGCGGTGGTTTGGGTTGGCGCTGGGTAGCTGGTTCTTTGGGTTCGCGCGCTTCCTTGACCTCTTTTGGCTCGCGCTGCTCCTTGGGGGCCTTGGCTTCTGCGCCTGTACGTTCTTCCTGTTTGTCGCGGCCGCGACCGCCTCGACCACGGCCACGGCCGGTACGGCCACCGCGATCGTTGCGTTCACGTGAGGGTGTTTTGGCGGGAGAGACTGCTTCTGCGGGCGCACCGGGTTTTTTGCGGAACAAACCAAAAAGACGGGAGAGGAAACCTTCTGCGGCTTCACCGGCAGCCGGGCTGGTAACAGCGGTGCGCTCACGGCGTTCAACGATGGGCGCAGGCTGATCCGGCGTAATCGTCTTGACCACGGCCTCCTGACGGGACTTGCTTTCCTCTTGCTTGCGTTTGCTGTAACCCACATCGGTGTCGGGTTCTTCTGCCATCGCATAGCTGGTCGGCATGCCATCAAGACGCGGATCATCGTGCTTGAGGCGCTCGAGTTTGTAGTGCGGCGTTTCAAGGTGCTTGTTCGGGATCAGTACGACGCTGACACGATGACGGGTTTCGATCTTCAGAATCTCGCCACGTTTTTCATTGAGCAGGAAGGCGGCTACATCGACCGGGACTTGCACATGAATCGCGGCCGAGTTTTCCTTCATCGCTTCTTCCTGAATGATGCGCAGGACTTGCAATGCTGAGGAATCAGTATCGCGAATGTGGCCAGTGCCGTTGCAGCGCGGGCAGGTGACGTGACTGCCCTCGGACAACGACGGACGCAGACGCTGACGCGAGAGCTCCATCAGACCGAATCGGGAGATTTTGCCCATCTGAACGCGCGCGCGATCATAGTGCAGCGCATCTTTCAGACGGTTTTCAATCTCGCGCTGGTTTTTGGAGTTCTCCATGTCAATGAAGTCGATCACGATCAGGCCACCCAGATCGCGCAGGCGCAACTGGCGGGCTACTTCATCGGCTGCCTCGAGGTTGGTATTGAACGCGGTCGTTTCGATGTCACTGCCGCGGGTGGCGCGCGCAGAGTTGACGTCCACAGACACGAGTGCTTCGGTGTGATCAATGACGATCGCGCCGCCCGAGGGCAGGGCGACGGTGCGGGAATACGCGCTTTCGATCTGGTGTTCGATCTGGAAACGTGAGAACAGGGGCACATCGTCGTGATAGCGCTTCACACGCTGAACCATATCAGGCATGACATGGCTCATGAACTGCTGTGCCTGCTCGTAAATGTCATCGGTGTCGATCAGGATCTCGCCGATGTCTGGCTGGAAGTAATCCCGGATTGCGCGAATGACGAGTGAGGATTCCTGGTAAATCAGGAAAGCACCCGAGGCGGACTTGCTTGCACCATCAATGGCGCTCCACAGTTGCATCAGGTAGTTCAGATCCCACTGCAGTTCATCGACATTGCGACCGATACCCGCAGTACGTGCGATGACGGACATGCCTTGGGGCAGATCCAGCTTGTCCATGGTTTCACGCAGTTCCTGGCGGTCCTCGCCTTCGACGCGACGAGAAACGCCGCCACCACGCGGATTGTTGGGCATGAGCACCAGATAGCGGCCGGCGAGGGAAATGAACGAGGTGAGCGCGGCACCCTTGTTGCCGCGTTCCTCTTTCTCCACTTGCACTATGATTTCCTGACCTTCGCGCAGCGCGTCGCGAATGCTGGCATTACGCACATCAACGCCTTCGCGGAAATAGCTGCGGGCGACTTCCTTGAAGGGCAGGAATCCATGACGTTCCTCGCCGTAATTGACGAAGCAGGCTTCGAGCGAGGGCTCGATGCGCGTGATCACGCCTTTGTAGATGTTGGATTTACGTTGTTCGCGACCGGTGGTCTCGATATCGATGTCGATGAGCTTTTGCCCATCGACGATAGCCACGCGCAATTCTTCCTGTTGCGTGGCATTGAACAGCATGCGTTTCATTTTATGGCTCCGCGGCCGGTCAGGGCCGATGTTTGCAGCGCGTGGCGGAAAACGCCTCGTTGCGCTGCAAAGTCATAGGATGTATGCGGAGAACGTAAGCCTGGGGGAGGAGTATTGCCGTGAGGTGAGCGGCGCGCGCAACTGGCAACGCACGCACTCACAGGGCGCGGATGAAACTGGTGGCTTGCTGATTGCCTTAAACGATCGAGTTTGCCGGGATAGAATCTGCACACACGCGCAACCCTGCCGCAGTGGGCTGCTTGCTGATCTTGTGAGCGTTAAATTCAGTCATCGGTCGTTCGAATCTGTTTATGGGCAAGTCGGGCAAAAAAATCAGTTACATCTGCCAGCGAGCCTCTCGACCATGAGCGGCTTGCCAGACTAATCCTTACATTTCAGGCTTACTGTTCCATCATCCCAGCGCACTGTCCGATCACATCTCGGGTGCGACCCTGACGGCGCAGGCATGATGCATACACAGCTCTTCCATCGAATTTGCACAACGGGCGAGGCCGATGGAGACGCCCCTGTGTAGAATGGCTTTTTTTGTTGAAGCGCATTCAGCGATTTATGTCGCTGGGATGATTATATATTCAAAATGAAGGACTTAGGGAAGGTTTGCATGAGGCAAAACATGACCGGGGCCGGCTGGTGCGGATCTCTGCCTTCCCCATGTCTTTCAGCCGGGTTCCCCGAACTTGGGCTGAGCATCTCCGGCGGAGAGCGGAATTGACGGCTGCCGCCCACACCGATTCCAGTCACGCACGACCCACTGAGGGCCTGAGCGTACGGTGGCTGACCATAGGACCTGACGATGCCGGGCAGCGTATCGATAACTTCTTGCTAAGGATTTGTAAAGGGGTTCCCAAAAGCCATGTCTATCAGGTGCTGCGATCCGGGCAGGTCCGGGTTAACAAAGGACGCATAGCGCAGACCTATCGGCTGGTCGAGGGGGATACGGTCCGCGTCCCGCCCATGCGGCTTGCGGAGCGGAGCACAGTGCATGTTCCCGGTGCTGAGTTCGCCATTCTTTTTGAAGACAGTCATTTGCTGGTCATCGACAAGCCAGCGGGTGTTGCTGTGCATGGCGGCTCGGGCGTGAGTTACGGGGTGATAGAGCAGCTGCGCGCCGGTCGTCCGGATGCCCCGTTTTTGGAACTGGTTCACCGGCTGGACCGCGAAACCTCGGGCATCCTCGTGCTGGCAAAAAAACGCAGTGCGCTGACGTCTGTGCATGAGCAGATTCGTGCCGGTTTGCTGGACAAGCGCTATCTGGCCATGGTCAGTGGTGTTTGGCCCAACCGCCGCCAGCATGTGCGCCTGCCTCTGCACAAATACAGCACCCCTGACGGGGAGCGCCGTGTTCGAGTTCAGTCCGACGGCATGCCCTCGCACACTATCTTCAACCTGATGCGCCAGTTTGCGGGCTTTGCCCTGCTTGAAGCCGAGCTGAAAACCGGCCGTACGCATCAAATCCGCGTCCATCTGGCTTCGTCGGGTTTTCCGATTGCCGGCGACGACAAGTATGGCGATTTTGGTCTTAATCGGCAGTTGCAGAAAGCGGAACCGGGAAGGCCGGCATTGAAACGCATGTTCCTGCATGCATTCCGGCTGAAATTCGAGCACCCTGCCACCGGCGCTGCCATCGCTCTTGAGTCGAGCTTGCCCCCAGAATGTCAACAATTTCTCAAGGGTCTAGGAATTGATGGCGCCGTCGGAGCTGAACCGATACGATGACGCGTGGCACGCATTTTTGGATGCCTTTCACCTGTACCGAACACCCTAATCTCCTCCGAACTTCCTCCGATGCCCAGAAAACAATTTGACCTGATCGTATTCGACTGGGACGGTACTCTCATGGACAGCACAGCAACGATTGTGGCCAGCATCCAGGCGGCTGCGCGGGATCTTGGGCTGGCCGTACCTGATCACCGCGCCGCCTCTTATGTGATCGGTCTTGGGCTGGAAGATGCGATGCAGGTCGTTTTGCCGGGTCTGGATCCCAAATCCTATCCGCGTGTGGTGGAGCGCTATCGTTACCACTACCTTTCGCAGGATAAAAGTCTGACCCTGTTTGATGGCGCGCGCGACATGCTGCTGGATTTGTCGGCGCAGGGGTATTTTCTGGCGGTGGCAACCGGCAAGAGCCGAGTGGGACTCAATCGAGCACTCAACACGGCGGGGTTGATGGCGCTGTTTGACGCGACCCGCTGCGCTGACGAGACTTTCTCCAAGCCGCATCCGGCCATGCTCCAGGAAATCACCCGCGAGCTCGGACAAGATATGAAGCGCACCGTCATGATTGGCGACACCACGCACGATCTTCAAATGGCGAGTAACGCAGGCGCCGCCGCCATCGGTGTTCACTATGGCGCGCATCCTGCGCATGAGCTTGAGGCCCTCAGCCCGCTGTTCGGCGCGGATTCGGTAACATCGCTTCATGCATGGTTGACGGAGCATGCGTGAGCACGGAAATTTTCATTTGCATGGCTGATGCGCTCAAGGACGGTGGTAAGGGCGTACGCTTTCCGGTGACAGCCTATGGCGAAGATGCGACCGCATTTGTGGTGCGTTACGGTCAGCAGCCGTATGCTTATCTGAACCGTTGTGCGCACGTACCGATGGAGCTGGACTGGACAGAAGGCGAGTTTTTCGAGTCCAGCGGTCTGTACCTGATGTGTGCGACGCATGGTGCTCTGTACGAACCGGACACAGGCCAATGCGCCGGCGGTCCTTGTCGTGGCGGCAGACTTCAGCCACTGCAAGTGATTGAGCGAGACAATCAGATTTTCTGGTTACCGGATGACAGCGTAAGTGCAATGCGTGCCTAAAACCAGCCACTTGAGTCAACGATAAAAATTTATTGCAACTCCTACTTAATTAAACCAATCAACGACAAGAACGTGCAATGAACGATCCCACCACTGACAGCGGTACTGAGCCCGCGCCCCAGCCTCCCGTACCACCCCAATACGTCGCGCTCGAAAAGCTCGCTCAGGAAATCCTGAAGGAGCAACGCATCAGCCGACGCTGGCGGAATATATTCCGTTTCGTGGGTGTTGGCGTTGCCATTTTTGCCGTTTGGGCAGCGTTTGATTTCAAGGGGGCTTCTAAGCAGGATAGCGCGCGGCACACCGCATTGGTCGAGATTGAGGGCGAAATTGATTCGAGCAGTGCCAGCGCATCGGTCAATTCGATACTGCCCGCGCTTAACGAGGCCTTTAATGATCCCGGATCGGTCGGTGTGATCCTTCGCATGAACAGTCCTGGCGGAAGTCCTGTTCAGTCTGCCATCGTCAACGACGAGATTACGCGCCTCAAAGAAATCTATCCCAAAAAGCCTGTGTATGTCGTGGTTGAGGATATGTGTGCGTCCGGCTGCTATTACATTGCAGCGGCGGCTGACAAAATCTATGTTAGCGAGGCGAGTATCGTCGGATCGATTGGCGTGCTGATGAGCAGTTTTGGCTTCAAGGGTTTGATGGACAAGCTGGGGATAGAGCGCAGGTTGATGACGGCGGGTGAAAACAAGGCGTTGCTCGATCCGTTCTCTGCTGAGAATCCCAAACACAAAGAGTTTACGCAGACGATGTTAAAGGAGATTCACCAGCAGTTCATTCGCGCAGTGCGCACGGGTCGTGGCAAGCGACTTAAAGAGTCACCCGAAATTTTCTCTGGCTTGTTTTGGACGGGCAGTCATGCGATCACGCTCGGACTGGCGGATGGTCTGGGTTCCGTAAACAGTGTCGCTCGTGATGTGCTCAAGGCCGAGGACATCATCGACTACACTGTTCGCGAGGGTTTGTCCGATCGCGTCTTGAAAAAATTCGGGGCTGCAGTGGGTGAATCTGCGGCAAAAGTGTTAGCAATCGAAGCCCTCAAAGTGCGCTAAGTCGTCGCACTCTCGTTAAGTTTCAGGGGGCGAGCATCAGAAACACAGTCGGTTTCTTGCGGAAATCCGGCATGCGGTTTTCTGCAATCTCGCGCTTCCATGATTGTGCCGACATGCGTTGAATGGATTCGTCCTCCAGTGTGAGATGGGTTGCGATACAGATTTGCGTTCCTGGTTGACAATGCGTGCTCAACGCCTGAAGTAAAGCTTCATTGCGGTACGGTGTCTCGATAAAAATTTGCGTTTGCTGCTCCTGTTTCGAGCGCTGCTCGAGCTGGCGAATGCGGTTGGCACGCTCGGTGGCATCGGTGGGCAGATATCCATTGAATGCGAAATTCTGTCCGCTCAGGCCGCTGCTCATCAAGGCCAGCAGAATGGACGAAGGACCCACTAATGGACGAATGCGGATGCCGCTTTCGTGAGCTAGTCGGACCAGATCTGCGCCGGGATCAGCGACGGCGGGCACGCCAGCCTCCGACACCATTCCGCCATCGCGTCCCCCAAGCAGAGGCGCCAGGAGATCAGGCAGCACCGATCGCGGTGTTTTTACATTCAATTCGCGTATGTCGATGTCCTGCAGACGCACACGCAGCGGATGAGTCACGGCGACCTGATTCAGAAAAGCGCGCGCCGTTTTTGCGTTTTCTGCGATGAAGTAATCCAGATCGGCCGTGATGGCTCGTACATTGGCCGTCAGCACCTGATCGAGGGCGCCTGCACCCAAGCTATTTGGGATGAGAAAAAGTGTACCTTTCACTGGATCAGCCACCAAAAAAAGCGACACCAGCCCGTCGCAACATGCCTGTCAGCGCAATCAGCGGCAATCCCGTTAACGCGGTCGGGTCGTGGTTGTCGATACGCTCGATGATTGCAATGCCGAGGCCTTCGTTTTTTGCGCTGCCAGCACAGTCATAAGGCTGCTCGATGCTCAGGTAAGCATCGAGCTCGTGATCGGGCAAGTCACGCAAACGAACGACCGTTTGGATATTCGCCAGTTGCAAGCGTTGCGCCGCGCCGTGGCGGCTGTCGAGCAAGCAGAGCGCGGTGTGAAAAATCACCTCCTGGCCACGCATTTTTTTCAGTTGCTCAAGAGCACGCTCGTGGCTTCCCGGTTTGCCGATATGTTCGCCCTCCAGAGTCGCCACCTGATCAGAGCCAATCACCAGCGCCTGGCCGACCTGATTGGCCACTGCTTCGGCTTTGGCTTGGGAAAGTCGCAGCGCGGTATCCGGTGGCGTTTCGCCCGAGACAGGCGTCTCGTCCAGATCGGGTGGGATCACTTCAAAGGGCAGCCGCAGGCGTGCCAACAACTCGCGCCGATAAGTAGACCCGGAGGCCAGAATCAGTCGGGGAGGGGGCTGGGATGGCATTGCGGACAAATGGGCGGGAGAGGGTAATAAATCGGCCAGCCCACTATGGGAATCTGGAATAAACCCTGCTATCATAGCTGGTTTTCTGAAGCACTCCGCCGCAATGAGCGCCAAGATCGTCGACAGCTTCGAGTTCTGCAAACAGCAACAGCAGTCATCCGGGCAAACCCCGGTTGCCGAATTTGCAAGGCTCTCGGCAGAGCTGGTCAGTTCGGCCGGCACGTTGGCGTGGTCGATTGCCGGGGGCAGGCATGCAGCGGGTGTTCCCCAGCTTCTGCTGAACGTCAGTGGTCAGATTCAGTTGGTGTGTCAGCGCTGCTTGTCTCCGATGGCGCACCAGATGGTGTCTGCATCAACGCTGGTGCTGGCAAAAGATGAGGCGGACGCTGACGATATTGAAGCGCGTCTTGATGATGAGAACCTGGATATTATTGTTGGATCGACATCTCAGGACCTGATGGTGCTGGTCGAGGATGAGGCATTACTCGCCCTGCCCTTCTCGCCACGACATGCGCAATGTCCGGGTGATGTGCCAAGCTCAGGCGTCGATAAGCCCGAGTCGCCCTTTGCAGTGCTGAAAAAGCTCACATAGTTGCAGTATTGTCGGTTTGGCTATATGGCAGGAACCGACTTACCCTATGTTAAAATTTTGAATTCACCGAATCAGGAGTAAGCCATGGCAGTCCAACAGAACAAGAAAACCCCGTCCAAGCGCGGCATGCATCGTTCGCACTCGGCACTCTCAGCGCCGCCGCTGGCCGTTGAGCCGACCACGGGTGAAACGCATCTGCGTCACCATATCAGCCCGAATGGCACTTATCGTGGCCGCAAGGTCTTGAATACCAAGAACGACGAATAATTTGTCTTCGCGGTAACCATAAAAACCAGCGCGACGCGACCAGCAGCACATTGATACACGCTCTGAATCTGCCTCGCGCCGTTTTTTCATGTGCAAGCCTATCTGCAAGGTCAGGTCCTCGAATGAGTGACTCGCACCCGAATCCGCTCAGCACCCCCCGCTACGGATCATGACAATCCGAATTTCGATTGACTGCATGGGCGGCGATCACGGCCCGAAAGTCACGGTTCCCGCTGCACTCGCATTCGTCAACAGCGTTCCCGACGCAGAGATGGCCCTGGTGGGCCGCGAGTCTCTGGTGCGCGCCGAGCTCGAGAAGTTGGGGGCCTCCAACCACCCAAGGCTGTTAGTCGTCCACGCCGAAGAAGTCGTGGAAATGGACGACTCGGTTGAAGTCGCATTGCGCCGAAAAAAAGATTCTTCGATGCGAGTTGCCGTCACCATGGTGAAAGACGGCGCAGCACAAGCCTGCGTATCGGCGGGTAATACCGGGGCGTTGATGGCGGTCTCTCGCTATGTACTGAAAACTCTTGCGGGTGTAGACCGCCCCGCCATCTGCACGATACTCCCCAATCAGAAAGACGGCCCTACCTACGTACTCGATTTGGGCGCCAATGTGGACTGCGAGCCCGTTCATCTTCATCAGTTTGCGCTGATGGGCTCTGCGCTCGTCTCCGCCGTCGAGGGTCACGCAAGGCCCACCGTCGGTCTTCTCAATGTCGGTGAAGAAGATATCAAAGGCAATGAACTCGTCAAGCAAACCGCCGAGCTGTTGCGCGCGGACCATGAAAAAGGCCTGATCAATTTTTATGGCAATGTCGAAGGTAATGATATTTTTGAAGGTACCACCGATATTGTTGTCTGCGATGGCTTCGTGGGTAATGTCACTCTAAAAGCCGCTGAGGGTCTGGGTCGCTTGATCAAAGGTGTCATGGTCAGCGAAATGCGCAAGGGTTGGATTAATATGTTGGGCGCACTCATCGCTCGGCAGGCACTCAAACGAATTTCACAGCGTCTCAATCCCTCCCGCTACAATGGGGCTAGCTTGCTCGGCTTGCGCGGTCTGGTATTCAAAAGCCACGGTGGTGAAAATGCGTACGGCTTCGAATGGGCGATACGCCGTGCTTATGAGGCAGCCCGACACGATGTGCTATCGCGCATCGAAACCTCGATTGCCGAACTGATGCCTCAGCAAGAAAACTCTCGAGAGATCAATCAACAGAAAACGGCATGAGTAAATACACTCGAATTGTAGGCACAGGCAGTTGTCTGCCGCCAAGGCGCGTGAGCAATCAAGACATGACGGCACTTCTGGCTGCCAGAGGTCTTGATACCTCGGACGAATGGATCGTCTCTCGCAGCGGTATCTCTGCGCGGCACTTTGCTGATGATGGCGTGCTCTCAAGTGATCTGGGCACGACGGCAGCGCGTCAGGCACTCGAGATGGCCGGTCTTGCGCCCGATGATATCGACCTCATCATTGTCGCCACCTCCACCCCGGATTATCTCGGTGGTTTTCCCAGCACGGCGTGCGTCGTGCAGCGCAAGCTTGGCATTACCAATGACTGCGCAGCACTCGATGTGCAAGCAGTCTGCAGCGGTTTTGTTTATGCGATGTCGGTGGCTGATAATTTCATCCGCTGCGGTATGCACAAGCGCGTCCTGGTGATCGGGTCTGAAATATTCTCGCGTATTCTTGATTTCAATGATCGAACCACGTGCGTCTTGTTTGGTGATGGTGCCGGGGCTGTTGTGCTCTCTGCCTCTGATGAGCCGGGTGTACTTGCCACGCGTTTGCATGCCGATGGCCGGCACGCGGATATTTTGTGTGTACCGGGTGCTGCGCAGGGTGGTGTGATTGCTGGGAGTGCCTTCCTTTACATGGATGGGCAGGCCGTGTTCAAACTGGCGGTATCGGTCCTCGAGAAAGTGGCAAACGAAGTACTACAGATCGCTGGCATGGACGCCTCGCAGATTGACTGGCTGATCCCACATCAAGCCAATATACGCATCATGCAGGGCACAGCCAGGAAGCTCGGCCTGCCCATGGAAAAAATGGTGGTCACGGTAGATCAGCATGGCAACACTTCTGCTGCATCAATCCCGCTGGCATTGGATGTCGCCATGCGCGATGGCCGCATCAAGACCGGCCAGCACATCATGCTCGAAGCCGTCGGTGGCGGTTTTACCTGGGGCGCCGTTTTAGCACGTATCTGACATTTTTCTATCATGACCTCATTTGCTTTCGTATTTCCCGGGCAGGGCTCACAAGCGATTGGCATGCTCGATGGTTTTGCCAACAACGTGGCAGTGCGCGATACCATCGCGGAAGCTTCTGACGCGTTGCAATTTGATCTGGCAAAACTGATCGCTGAAGGCCCAAAAGAAGCGCTGGATCTCACTACCAATACGCAACCTGTCATGCTGGCTTGTGCAGTCGCCTTTTATCGGGCCTGGCTGGCAGCCGGCGGCAAGCCGCCCCAACTGGTGGCTGGCCATAGCCTCGGCGAGTATTCTGCGCTGGTCGCCGCCGGTGTTATCCAATTCAAGGATGCGGTGCCCATGGTTCGTTTCCGCGCGCAGGCGATGCAAGAAGCCGTCCCTGTTGGTCAGGGTGGAATGGCAGCGATTCTCGGCTTGTCGGACGACGATGTTCGAGCTGCCTGTGCCGAAGCTGCTCAGGGCGAAATCGTCGAGCCGGTCAATTTCAATGCGCCAGCACAGGTGGTGATTGCCGGGCACAAGGCGGCAGTTGAACGTGCGTGCGAGGCAGCCAAAGCCAAAGGCGCCAAACGTGCGCTGCCATTGCCCGTTTCCGCGCCCTTTCATTCGTCGCTGCTCAAACCGGCCTCGGATCGCCTGCGCGATTATCTGGCGAATGTTGAATTTTCGGCGCCGCACATTCGACTGATTAATAACGTCGATGTTGCTATTGTTGCGGATCCAGCCGCCATCCGGGATGCATTGGTGCGTCAAGCAGCCAGTCCGGTTCGTTGGGTAGAAAGTGTGCAAAAAATGGCCGCGCTGGGGATCACGCAATTGATTGAGTGCGGGCCTGGCAAAGTTCTGACGGGTCTTGCCAAACGTATTGACAATACATTGATAGCCGATGCCATCGTCGATCAGGCATCCATGGCGTCGCTTTTGGAGACGAGCAAGTGACAACGAATCAATCATCACTCGATAAACAAGTGGCGCTGGTGACCGGCGCATCACGCGGTATAGGCCGCGCGATTGCGATGGAGCTCGCTCAACGCGGTGCGACTGTCGTTGGCACGGCAACCTCGGCTTCCGGTGCAGCCGCTATTTCGGATTATCTGAAAACCATACGGCCCGAGGCCGGTCATGGTGTGGTACTCGACGTAAATGACGCAGAAGCCTCGCTACAGCTGGTCGACACATTGGTGAAGGATCTGGGCGGTATCAGCATACTGGTCAATAACGCCGGCATCACGCAGGATCAGCTCGCCATGCGCATGAAAGATGCGGAGTGGGATGCCGTGATTTCAACAAACCTGACTGCCGTCGGACGTTTATCGCGAGCTGTCTTGCGCGGCATGATGAAAGCCAAGCAAGGTCGTATCATCAATATCACCTCCGTCGTTGGCTCTGCCGGCAACCCGGGTCAAATGAACTATGCTGCCGCAAAAGCTGGGGTGGCCGGGATGAGTCGTGCGCTGGCGCGTGAGGTGGGCAGCCGCAACATCACGGTTAATTGCGTGGCACCAGGCTTCATCGATACCGACATGACGCGAACGTTAACCGAGCAACAAGTCGCCGCCTTGCTCCAGCAAATACCGGCGGGTCGCTTTGGCCTGCCTGAGGATATCGCTGCCGCTGTGGCTTTTCTAGCATCAAATGGGGCCGCCTATATCACGGGCACCACCTTGCATGTGAACGGCGGCATGTACATGAGCGGTGGCTAAAGTGGATTAAACCCGGATTTTTGACGACCCGTAGTGTTAGTAAAAGCAGAATCTAAAACTTAATTTGCAACGCGCAAACCTGATAAAATGCGCGCACTTTGTGAAACCCACCCCTTGGAGGACCAAGATGTCTGACATCGATGCCCGTGTAAAAAAAATAGTTGCTGAGCAACTCGGTGTTGCAGAAGCCGACATCAAAAATGAATCTTCGTTCGTTGATGATCTCGGTGCAGACTCGCTGGATACCGTTGAACTCGTGATGGCACTCGAAGATGAGTTCGAGATGGAGATTCCTGATGAGCAAGCCGAGAAGATCACGACCGTTCAGCAGGCGATTGATTACGCGAAGGCCAATGTAAAAGCCTGATCGACCTGTTTCTGATTGTTTTCAGGAGTATTGTTTGACTCGTCCGAATCGTCGCCGGGTTGTCGTCACAGGTCTCGGTTGTATCTCACCTGTCGGTAACACGGTCGCTGCCTCATGGGACGCGCTACTCGCTGGTAAATCCGGCATCGCGACCATCACCAAATTTGATGCCTCGGCCTTCTCCACGCATTTTGCTGGCGAGGTCAAGGGTTTCAATATCGAGGAATACATTCCCGGCAAAGAGGCCCGTCACATGGATACGTTCATCCATTACGGCATGGCCGCCGGCATGCAAGCAATGCAAGACAGCGGCCTTGCCGTGACAGAGGCCAATGCAGAGCGCATCGGTGTTCTCGTCGGCTCCGGTATTGGCGGTTTGCCGATGATTGAGCAAACCCACGCGGAATTAACGAGCCGTGGTCCTCGTCGCATCAGTCCTTTCTTCGTTCCCGCCTCGATCATCAACATGATCTCGGGCCATCTGTCGATCAAATACGGTCTCAAAGGTCCCAATCTGGCAATCGTTACTGCCTGCACCACCGGTTTGCATTGCATAGGCGAAGCGGGGCGTCTGATTGAATACGGTGATGCTGACGTGATGATCGCCGGTGGTGCCGAATCGACAGTGTCACCGCTAGGCCTGGGTGGTTTTGCTGCTGCGCGCGCGCTGTCTTCCCGCAATGAGGATCCGGCAACCGCATCGCGTCCCTGGGATACGGAACGGGATGGTTTCGTGCTCGGCGAAGGTGCTGGCGTGATGGTGCTTGAAGAGTATGAGCACGCAAAAGCTCGTGGAGCAAAGATCTACGCCGAACTGCTTGGTTTCGGCATGAGTGCCGATGCGCATCACATGACCGCGCCCTTGGAAGATGGCGATGGCGCACGCCGATGCATGCTCTCTGCCATGCGTAATGCCGGCGTGAATGCAGACCAAATCAACTACGTGAATGCGCACGGTACTTCAACACCACTCGGCGATGTCGCAGAGACCGTCGCGATCAAACGCGCACTGGGTGATGCTGCCTCCAAGGTTGTGGTTAATTCCACTAAATCCATGACCGGGCATTTGCTCGGTGGTGCTGGAGGCCTGGAATCTGTCTTCACCGTGTTGGCGGTGCATCACCAGATTTCTCCTCCAACCATCAACATCTTCAATCAGGATCCTGCTTGTGATCTCGATTACTGCGCCAATACCGCGCGTGAGATGCCGATCAATGTCGCTCTGAAAAATTCATTCGGATTCGGCGGCACCAACGGCAGCCTCATCTTCGCCAAAGCCTGATCCTTCGTATCAATCGCCTCATTGCTGATGGCGGCGATGCGCTACGCTCACCTCGCTGATTTCTGATGTCGATTGCTACCTCAGTTGAGGTCAAGCAGTCGCGCGTCCTGTACGCGCTCACACTTGCGATGACGTTTGTGTTGTGGCTCACTGCATGGCAACTCGTCATGATGGCAAGGACACAGACGACGAATTTTGCGTATGTACTGGCCAGTGTCGTTTGTGCGATCGCGGGGTGGCTGTTGGTCTTGTCCTGTCGCACACAGGTAAAAAACCGCCGCATTGATATAACTGCAACCGGTCAGATCCGATTGACCCACACTAGCCACAGCGCCTTCATTTGCGACAGAGGTCACAACGTCGTGAGTGGTGAAGAAGGCGAGGTTGTTCAATTACTCAGGGATTCGACGCTGTGGTCGTGCATGCTCATACTTCGTCTCCACACTGGATCAGGAAAAGTCATTGTCTTGCCCATACTGCGCGACAGCATGACGTCGGCTGCTTTCCGTTCAGTATGCGTTGCATGTCGGTGGATAGCGGCGCAGAATATGCGCCCCGCATCAGCGTCCTTCTTTGGTGAATCTCGGTTCGATTGAACTTTTTTGATTTCGCTCAGTCAGCGGTCAGGTAGTCTCGACGCTGCGTTTCGCATGAAGAGGACAAAGCGTCTGCAGGGATAGGCATAGTCAGTGACGTATGGACTATCTGCGGCATTGCGCCGTATCTCATCAGTGCTGAGCGATGCGCGCCAGGCGATGTTGTTGGATGCGTGGAGTTTTCGCGAACTTCACAGCGTGGTGTCTCTGGCATCGGCAAGAGGAATTAGGCATTGACAACAGAACGCGACATTGATCAGCTTCTGGTTGATCGCGTCCAGCGTGGCGACAAAAAGGCGTTCGAGCTTCTGGTATCCAAGTATCAAAGGAAGCTGATGCGTCTTGTGTCTCGACTTGTGCGTGATCAAGCAGAGGCCGAGGATGTTGTCCAGGAGGCATTCATCAAAGCCTACCGGGCCCTTCCCCAGTTTCGGGGCGATTCGGCTTTTTACACTTGGCTTTACCGGATTGGGATCAATACCGCCAAAAACTACCTGGTCACTCAAGGCAGGCGTGCACCCACGTCGACCGAGGCGGATGCTGAAGAGGCGGAAACTTTTGATGATGGAGAGCATCTAAGAGATATCAACACCCCCGAGTCCATGCTGGCGACCAAACAAATTGCTGAAACGGTCAACATTGCCATGGAAGCGTTGCCTGAAGAACTCAGAGTAGCCATTACCTTGAGAGAAATCGAAGGTCTGAGCTACGATGAGATCGCAGTTGTCATGGGGTGTCCGATAGGCACGGTACGCAGTCGTATTTTTCGCGCGCGAGAAGCGATTGCCGATAAACTCAGGCCTTTGCTGGATACCGCCGTTGACAAGCGTTGGTGAGTCGTAAAAAAGCAAAATTGAATAATCGGATTACTAGGGCAGGGATGACCATGGGCACGGGTGAGTTGAGCAAGCAGCAGATATCCGCATTCGCTGATGGCGAACTGGCCGATAACGAGGTACCTGCTGTTATGGCGGCGCTTCGTGCGACTGAGCGCACGGTGGACTGGGACCTTTATCATCAGATTGGTGAAGTGCTTCGCTCCGAGACCATGATTGTCCCTGTGAGCGCCCGATTTACCGAAAGTCTCGCAGCGCGCCTGGCAGCCGAACCGCCACTGCTGGCACCCAAGCCGCATCTTGTCGATAGGCTGCGTCCCGCATGGCCTGTTGCAGCGGCGGCCATGGCTGCTGCGTTGACAGGGTTTGTGATTGCGCCACAGTTCATGCGGAGCGACGCCATTGACGGCACTGTTATGTCTGCAGCGGAGTCTGTGTCGCACAGCTCGGTCATTGCGAAAACGGATTTCGCCGTGCCCGGTGACGATACCGATGCGTTAAATGATTACATTCGCATTCACCAGACCTCGCATCCCTCGTTATACGGCACTGCGCAGTTGGCTCGGCCGGTGAATCTGAAAATCGACTCTGATCACTGACACCATGCGTGCATCAGCTACGCTGTGCAAGGCGCTGCTGTTATTTGCGCACGCAGTTTTTTGGACATTCAGTGCGACGGCAGCCGAGCCACGAATATCAGATCCTTTCAACTGGCTAAACCGTTCGCAGGTGACCGCACAGAGGCTGGAGTATTCCGGTACCTTTGTCTACCAGCAGGGATCACAGATCAGAACTTCACGCATCACTCGTATGCGCACCAACAAGTCCGTGATCGAGAAGCTGGAAGTCCTCGATGGTCAGTCAGAGCAATACGTTCGCAATGGCGAACAGATTATTCACTATTTACCTGCAGAGCGACGCATCATCGTTGAGCATCGTGGTAGTGAGCGCAACTTTCCCCACATCCGTCTTACCAATTCGCGCGAGATTGTCAGCCACTACACGATGCGCCAGCTGAGCGCCGATCGTGTTGCGGGGCGTGACGTTGTCGGTTTCGCCCTAGAGCCGCGCGATGAATTGCGTTATGGCTACCGGTTTTGGTCCGATCGCACATCAGGTTTGCTCTTGCGTGCGCAGACCCTAAGCGAAAAGGGCGAGGTCATCGAGCAGATTGCATTTACTCAAATTTCCATGGGTAAGGTCCATCCTTCGCAGGTAAAAACCAGTCATGCCAATACGCGCGGTTGGCGTGTTGAAAATGCATCTGCCACGGGTAAAGAGTCGTCCGGTTGGAAAGCCGGCTGGTTGCCCGACGGCTTTAAACTCCTGGGCACCGTCAAGCGTGTACTGGCGCGCCCTCCCAACGCCGGCGAGCCCCGGGAGGTCATGCAGCTGGTGTTTTCCGATGGTTTGGCTGGAATTTCGGTGTTTATCGAAGCCTGGTCACCAAGGCACGACAGCTTGCCGTTACAGCAAGGCTCTCTGAATATGCTGGGCAAGCGGCACGGTAAATTTTGGCTTACCATTGTCGGCGAAGTTCCATTGGTAACTATCCGGCGAGTTGCCGAATCCCTTGAATTTGCCGCTTCCGGCCCTAACTAAGTCCCCATGAAAATCATGATCAAGGTAAATCGCAGTTTTTCAGCCGCCATTTTCGCCGCTGCCGCCGCATTGTTTGTGCCGGCTGGCCTTGGCTTGGTGGCGCCCGGTAATGCGGCTGCCGCTGTATTGCCTGACTTCACGGATCTGGTCGACAAAGTCGGACCCGCTGTTGTCAATATTCGTACTACCGAAAAACCCAAAGTCATGCAGCCAGGCGTTCAGGGCAGTCCCGAAGACGAGGAAATGCAGGAATTTTTCCGTCGCTTCTTTGGTCAACCCGTTCCGCCACGACAGGGTCCTGCGCCTCGCGGTCGCCGGCCTTCGCCCCAGCAGGAAGAGCAGCAGGTGCCACGAGGCGTCGGATCGGGTTTCATCATTTCTGCCGATGGTTTCGTGCTTACGAATGCCCACGTGGTCGAGGGTGCTGACGAGGTATTTGTGACGCTCACCGACAAGCGCGAGTTCAAAGCCAAAATCATCGGCTCGGATCGTCGTACGGATGTGGCCCTGGTCAAGATCGAGGGCAGCAACCTGCCACGACTGACCATGGGTGACTCCAGCAAGTTGCGTGTGGGCGAGTGGGTCATAGCCATCGGTTCACCCTTTGGTCTGGAAAACACGGTTACCGCTGGCATCATCTCGGCCAATTCTCGCGATACCGGCGATTATCTGCCCTTGATTCAGACAGACGTCGCAGTGAACCCGGGTAACTCTGGTGGTCCGCTGATCAACATGCGCGGCGAAGTTATTGGCATCAACTCGCAGATTTATAGCCGCTCCGGTGGTTACATGGGCATTTCCTTCGCCGTCCCAATTGATGAAGCGATGCGCGTCGCGCAGCAGCTCAAATCCTTAGGGCGTGTTGTCCGTGGCCGTATTGGTGTCCAGATTGGTGAAGTGACCAAAGAGGTGGCTGAGTCGCTCGGCTTGCCGCGAGCGCAGGGCGCGCTGGTAGCGCGTGTCGAACCGGGCAGCCCGGCTGAGAAGGCGGGTGTTGAAGCTGGTGACATCATCACCCACTTCAATGGTGCAACGATTGACAAGTCCGGCGATTTGCCACGACTGGTCGGCAATACCAAGCCGGGTTCCAGTTCGACGGTGACCGTGCTGCGCAAAGGCACCAAGCGAGATCTGGCAGTGACTGTCGCCGAAATGGAGGCAGACCAAACCGCGAAGAAAGAAGAGAAAAAACCCAAGCAAGAGCAGGCGCTCAATGCGCTTGGTCTTGCGGTGGCTGACCTGACTGAAGCGCAAAAACGCGACATGCGCATGGAAGGTGGCGTCATCGTCGAACTCGCCGATGGTGTTGCCGGGCGTGCAGGGTTGCAGCCAGGTGATGTGATCGTGCGGCTCAACAACACCGATATCAAAGATGCGCGCCAGTTCAATGCCTTGGTGGCCAAGCTGGATCCCAAGAAAAATGCCTTGCTGCTCGTGCGCCGGGGCGAGTCGTCGCAGTTTGTTCCGTTACGGCCCGCACCTTAGCCTTGATGTGGAAGTAACCGGGGCCACGATGAAGATCGTGGCCCTTTTTTATTGATCCTCTGTCTTCTGCTCATGACTTCCAAGCGTTTCATTCTTTACTCGCGCAGCTATTGCCATCTGTGCGACGACATGCTCGAGGCGCTCCGCCAGCTGTGCGGGGAGGCCTTGCCCATCGACGTCATCGATGTCGATCTGGATGCCGAGCTGGTCGAGCGCTATGACGAGCTGGTACCCGTCCTCATCGGGATTGAGGATGGGCATACGCCACGGCAATTATGTAATTATTTCCTGAATGAAAACAACGTCCGAGCTTTCCTCGCGATTCAGACTGGCTGAGACAGGCTGGCGGGGCCCAAATCCGGTAAAATGCGCAGTCTGGAAAGCTTTCAAAACAAAGCGCTCACTGGGGAATCCGCCCCGTTCAGAGCGCTTTTTTTGTACCTGCGGCAAGTATGCAAAACATTAGAAATTTTTCAATCATTGCCCATATCGATCACGGCAAATCCACACTCGCTGACAGGATCATCCAGCTATGTGGTGGTTTGTCTGATCGCGAGATGGAAGCCCAAGTGCTCGACTCTATGGATCTCGAGCGAGAGCGTGGCATCACGATCAAGGCGCAAACGGCGGCACTCACCTACAAAGCGCTGGATGGTCAGGTGTACAACCTGAACCTGATTGACACCCCCGGTCACGTGGACTTCAGTTACGAAGTCAGTCGTTCGCTCTCTGCATGCGAAGGTGCGTTGTTGGTGGTGGATGCCTCTCAAGGGGTCGAGGCACAGACTGTTGCGAACTGCTACACCGCCTTGGATCTTGGTGTGGAAGTGGTACCAGTGCTCAATAAAATCGACTTGCCCTCTGCGGACCCGGACAACGCGATTTCAGAGATTGAAGAAGTCATTGGTATTGAAGCCAGCGATGCTGTTCACTGCTCTGCAAAAACGGGTCTAGGTGTTCAGGATGTATTGGAATCTCTCATCAAGCGCGTGCCGCCGCCCAAAGGCGACCCCGATGCGCCATTACAAGCCCTGATCGTCGATTCCTGGTTCGACAATTATGTGGGTGTGGTGATGCTGGTGCGCGTAGTCAATGGCTCGCTGCATCCGAAAGAGAAAATACTGCTCATGGCCACGGGTGCGCAGCATCTGGTCGAGAGTGTGGGTGTGTTCACACCCAAATCCGTGTCACGCGACACGCTGTCTGCAGGTCAGGTCGGTTTTATCATTGCGGGTATCAAGGAACTCAAATCCGCCAAGGTGGGTGACACGATTACGCTGGTGTCGCGCCCTGCCGCTGGGCCACTGCCCGGCTTCAAGGAGATACAGCCGCAGGTGTTTGCTGGCTTGTTCCCTGTGGAATCGAATCAATACGATGCTCTGCGTGACTCTTTAGAAAAACTCAAACTCAACGATGCGGCATTGATGTACGAGCCTGAAGTGTCGCAGGCGCTTGGTTTTGGTTTTCGTTGTGGATTTCTTGGGCTGCTGCACATGGAGATCGTGCAGGAACGTCTCGAGCGCGAATTCAATATGGATCTGATCACCACGGCGCCCACCGTGATTTATGAGGTCGTTATGCGAGATGGTTCCACCATCATGGTAGACAACCCATCAAAGATGCCGGACCCTTCGAAGATCGAAGAAGTACGAGAGCCCATCGTCACCGTCAATCTCTACATGCCGCAGGAGTATGTGGGTTCGGTCATTACGCTTTGCACGCAAAAACGTGGCATTCAGATCAACATGACCTACCACGGCAAGCAGGTACAGCTCACCTACGAAATTCCGATGGCCGAGGTCGTGCTCGATTTCTTTGATCGTCTGAAATCGATTTCACGTGGTTATGCCTCGATGGATTATGAATTCAAGGAGTATCGATCCTCCGATGTCGTCAAAGTCGACATGCTGATCAATTCCGAAAAAGTGGATGCGCTCGCCATCATCGTGCACCGCTCCAACAGCCAGTACCGGGGCAGGGCAGTAGCGGCCAAAATGCGCGAACTGATTCCACGCCAAATGTTTGATGTGGCCATTCAGGCGGCGATCGGATCCAATATCATTTCCCGGGAAAACGTCAAAGCGCTGAGAAAAAATGTGCTTGCCAAGTGTTACGGCGGTGACATCTCGCGCAAGCGCAAACTGCTGGAAAAACAAAAAGCTGGCAAAAAGCGGATGAAGCAGGTGGGTTCGGTAGAGATACCGCAAGAGGCTTTCCTTGCAATCCTTCAGGTGGATGAAAAATAAATGACACTGCAATCGATACTCGGTAACTTTGCGCTGATTCTTTTCCTTCTGACCCTCCTGACTGGCGTGATCTGGGCGATTGATCGCTTTCGGCTTGCACCCGCGCGCCAAAAGGCAGCGCAAGCGGCGCTGGCTGAATTTGACGCCCGCCACGCGCGGTTGGCCGAGACAGGTGTCAAACCTGATCCCGCAGCGCGTGCCGAGTTGGTAGCGCAGTTGCAACGTCAGCCCGGCTGGGTTGCTTACACCGGAAGTTTTTTCCCCGTGATTGCGGCGGTGTTTCTTTTCCGATCTTTTCTGTTTGAGCCCTTCAAGATTCCATCCAGTTCCATGGTGCCGACGCTGGTCATCGGCGATCTGATTCTGGTGAACAAATTCACCTACGGTATCCGTTTACCTGTTATTAATAAAAAGATCATTGATATTCACAGCCCTTCGCGCGGCGATGTGATGGTGTTTAAATTTCCCAAGGACGTCTCCCTCGACTACATCAAGCGCGTCGTGGGTGTGCCGAACGACAAAATTATCTATAAAAACAAGCGCTTGACGGTAAATGGACAGGAAGTCACCTACGAAACCCTGCCCGACTATCTGGATGAAGACCGCCTGGCCTACTACAGTCAATTCCGCGAAAACCTCACCGGCGTAGCGCACGGCATACTCAATGACAATCGCATCCCCGCCTATGTGCCCAGCCCTGATGCCTTTCCCCAGCATGAGCTATGTAGCTACAACCTTGAGGGTTTCGAGTGTACGGTTCCGGCTGGACATTACTTTGTGATGGGCGATAATCGGGACAATAGTTTGGATTCTCGGTATTGGGGCTTCGTACCCGATAAAAATATTGTCGGAAAGGCATTTTTTGTCTGGATGAACCTGGGTGATCTCAAGCGGATTGGCAGCTTTCAATGACGATCAGGGTCGGGACCCAATCAGTTACGACGCGGTTAGACAATCACCAAGGCGGGTTTTCACTCATCGGCTTTCTCAGTACCCTGACCCTGTTTGGCGCAATGGGTCTGCTGCTGGTGCGGGCTGGGCCAAGCGTGATGGAATATTGGGCGATCGATAAGGCGATAGCAGCCGCCTCCATCGCAGCCGACACGCCGGCTGCATTGAGACATACGTTCGACAAGCTCGCAGCTGCGGGTTATATCGATTCGATCGAAGGTAAGGACTTGAAGATCAACGGAACGGGTAAAGACATGGCCATCAGTTTTTCGTATGAGAAGAAGATTCCACTGTTCGGTCCAGCGAGTTTACTCATTCATTATCGGGGAGGTAGCCCCGACGCTGTGCCGGAGAAAGCCTCGAACTAATCGCAAACGATGCCGATGGATATCGCCACTCTGCAAAGCCGTCTAGGTCACACATTCAGCAATGCTGCCTTGCTGCAGCAGGCGCTCACGCATCGCAGCCATAGCAGCCTGCATAACGAGCGTCTGGAATTTCTCGGAGATTCCGTCCTCAATTGCGCCGTCGCTTCACTGCTTTTTGATCGCTTTGGCAAAATCGACGAAGGTGATCTCTCTCGTTTGCGCGCCAATCTCGTCAAGCAGCAGTCACTGTATGAAATTGCGCAGCGACTCGAATTATCTCAATGCCTGCGGTTAGGTGAGGGCGAGCTCAAGTCAGGCGGTTTTCGTCGTCCTTCCATTTTGGCCGATACGCTTGAGGCCTTGTTTGGTGCCATTTTTCTTGATGCCGGTTTCGACGTGGCCAACCGCGTCATCAGCGCGCTCTATGCGCCTGTACTTGAAACCGTCGATCCTAAAACGCTCGGCAAGGATGCAAAAACGCTGTTGCAGGAATTTTTGCAGGGTAAAAAGATTCAGCTACCACAATACAACGTCGTCGCCACCCATGGCGCGGCACACAATCAGGAATTCGAAATCGAATGTCTGGTACCCAAGCTCGACATTCACGTCTTTGGCACCGGCGGCAGTCGCCGTGCTGGCGAGCAGGCCGCGGCCAAGCTCGCACTTGAATCCGTGCAGCAGGTGCTGGCGAAAGCGCCTGTCGCACCCAAGAAGACTCGTCAACGTACCACGCAGCTCAAGCTTGCGGGTATCGCCACCTTCCAGCCGGATGCCCCGACAGAGTCCGAAAAAACCAGCGAGGCCAGAAAACAAGTGCGCCCCGAGGCTGCCGCGGGCAGCAGCAGACCAACAAAAACATCCGCTGCGCGCGAGCAGGATTCTCTGCCGCTGGATGCTGACGATAGTAAACCCGTGTCGTCCAATCAAAGTAAATCAGCATGACCTCAACTTCTGCTGCAGCTGATTTCCGGTGCGGCTACATTGCGATTGTTGGACGGCCAAACGTGGGCAAGTCCACGCTCATGAATAAACTGATCGGTGCCAAGGTCAGTATCACCTCACGCAAGGCGCAAACAACACGCCATCGAATCACCGGCATACAGACCAAAGACGATACACAGTTCATCTACGTTGATACACCGGGTTTTCAGACGCGTCACAAAAACGCGCTGAATAAAAATCTCAACCGCACCGTCAGCGGTACGCTTACTGCGGCGGACGTCGTGCTATTCGTGGTCGAGGCAGGTCATTTTGATGATGCCGATCAGCAGGTGCTGGACTTATTGCCCAACAAAGTGCCGGCCATACTGGTGATCAATAAATCCGACCGACTCAAGGACAAAGCACCCCTCATGGCCTTTGCTCAGCAGGTCGCAGCTCGCCATGATTTCGCCGCCATCGTACCTGTCTCGGCCAAACAGGGTTTTCAGCTCGATCGTCTGGAAGCAGAAATCCGTAACTATCTACCCGTTAGTGGTCCCATCTTTGGCGAAGATGACATTACCGATCGCAGTGAAAAATTTCTGGCGGCCGAAATCGTACGCGAAAAAGTCTTTCGCTTTGTTGGCGACGAGCTGCCCTACACCAGCACGGTCGTCATTGAAAAATTCGAAGAAGAAGGGGCGTTACGTCGGGTCTTTGCTGCGATTCTGGTTGGGCGGGATGCACACAAAGCCATGCTGATCGGACAGAAGGGCGCTCGCCTGAAAGAAATCTCCACCCAGGCGCGACTGGATATGGAAAAGCTCTTTGGTGGCCCGGTGTATCTGGAAATCTGGGTCAAGGTGAAATCCGGCTGGGCAGACAACGAAGCCGGATTGCGTGCCTATGGTTACGAATGAGCGTGGCATGACCACCATTGCCAACGCCAACGAAATGCCGCCAAACAAAACGCCATCGATCGAGGCGCAGACAACGTCAGTGCGCGTACCTCGTGCCCGTACCTCCGAGCGGGACCATCGCATCGCAAACCAACCTGGATTTGTGCTGCACAGTTATCCCTACAAAGAAACCAGTCTCATCATTGATTTGTTTTCTCGTGATCACGGACGGGTCGCTCTTGTCGCCAAAGGCGCCAAGCGGCCTCATTCCAAGCTGCGTGGTGTACTGCAAACTTTTCAGCCCTTGCAGCTGGCGTGGATGGGGAAATCCGAAGTCCGTACACTGGTATCGGCGGAATGGGTCGGCGGTTTACTTCCACTCCAGGGCGCTGGTTTGCTGTGTGGTTTTTATTTGAATGAACTGCTGGTCAAGCTGCTTGCACGTGATGATCCACATGCCCAATTATTTGATCATTACATATCAGCACTCAACCAGCTCGCCCATGATGAATCACCAGCGATTGTCCTCAGAAAGTTCGAACTATCCCTACTGAAGGAAACTGGTGTAGCAGGTAATCTGGCGCGATGTATACAAACCGGTCAGCCCGTCGACATGCACAAATCCTATGTCGTCGATCCCGAGTTGGGGCCACGCGCTTCATTGGCGAGTGATACCTCGCCCTCAGTCACCGGTAAAACCCTGCTGGATATGGAAGCAGGTGATTACAGCGACAGCACGACTCAGTTGCAGAGCAAATTTCTGATGCGGCACCTGCTCTCGCATCATCTGGGCGGTATTCCGCTCAACACCCGGCAAATCCTCATCGACTTGTTGCAACTCTGATTTGATAAAAAATACGGACATTCCATGAGCTATCTTCATCCTCAGGCGGGCGGCATTGATCTCGGCGTCAATATCGATCACGTGGCTACCTTGCGTAATGCGCGTGGCACGCAATATCCTGATCCACTACAGGCGGCGCTGCTGGCCGAGCAGGCGGGTGCGGATGCCATCACGCTGCATTTGCGGGAAGATCGCCGGCACATCAAAGACACCGATCTGGAAGCCATACGCCCGCGACTGAGCACGCGCATGAACCTTGAATCCGCCATTACCGAAGAAATGCTGGAGATTGCTTGCCGCATCAAACCTGAAGATGTCTGCCTGGTTCCCGAGCGTCGCAATGAGGTGACCACCGAAGGTGGCCTTGATGTCATTCGCTACTTCGACGAAGTCCGTAAGGCTTGTACGCAGCTTGCATCACACGGTATTCGCGTCTCTCTCTTCATCGATGCCGATGCAGAACAAATCAAGGCCTCTGCCGAAGCGGGTGCGCCCGTCGTCGAGTTGCATACGGGCCGCTACGCCGATTTGGAGGGCGATGCGCAGCGCAATGAACTTGAGCGCATCAAGCGTGGCGTAAATATTGGTATTACCCTAGGCCTTAAAGTCAATGCGGGCCACGGCCTGCATTACACCAATGTACAGGCCATCGCTGCCATACCCGAGATCACCGAGCTCAACATCGGTCACGCTATCGTTGCGCATGCGATCTTTGTGGGTTGGGAAAATGCGGTGCGTGAAATGAAGGCGGCAATGATCAACGCACGTCTGGCTTCGGTACGTTCATGATCTTCGGCATCGGCACTGATATCCTCAAAGTCTCTCGTATCGAAGCCGCACTCGGCCGCCATGGCGATCGTTTTGCATCGCGCATTCTGGGGCCCCAAGAAATGGAAAAATACCTGCGTCGCAAGCAAAAGGTTGAGGCGCGAGGTTTGCGGTTTTTGGCAACACGCTTTGCCGCAAAAGAGGCGTTTTCCAAAGCGATTGGTCTGGGCATGCGCATGCCGATGACCTGGCGCGCGGTCCAATTCCTGAATGCACCCAGTGGCCGACCGATGGTCGTCACGAGTGGCGCCCTCACCGAATTCATGCAAACGCATGGTCTCAGTGCCCAGGTCTCATTGACGGATGAGGCAGAATACGCACTTGCGTTCGTCGTCGTGGAGAAATCATAACCATGCAAAACCCTATTCAATTGCCCGGCCCCGTTATGCTGGACGTGGTCGGTACCGACCTTGATGCGCAAGATTACCGCCGTATACGCGATCCACTAACGGGTGGTGTGATCCTGTTCGCGCGCAATTACACCGACCGCGCGCAATTGACTGCGCTCTGTGAAGCGATACATGCGGAACGTCCTGGCTTGCTGATTGCTGTCGACCATGAAGGCGGACGCGTGCAGCGTTTTCGCAGCGATGGTTTCACACGCTTGCCCGCGATGCAGCGTTTGGGTGAGCTCTGGGATCGTGATGTACTCGCGTCCTGCAAACTGGCCACGGCGCTCGGTTACGTGTTGGCTACCGAGCTGCGTGCCTGCGGTGTGGATCTGTCATTTACGCCAGTGCTGGATCTGGATTACGCTACCTCCGAAGTTATTGGCGATCGTGCGTTTCATCACGATCCGCGTGTGGTCACGCTGCTGGCAAAGAGTCTCAATCATGGACTGGCGCTGGCTGGTATGGCCAATTGTGGCAAACATTTTCCGGGTCATGGATTTGTCGCAGCAGATTCGCACATTGCGATTCCGGTGGACGAGCGCGATCCCAAAGACATTCTCAGGGACGATGCCGCGCCCTATGGCTGGCTCGGCATGAGCTTGTCGGCGGTCATGCCGGCACATGTGATCTACCCGAAATTTGACGACCGCCCAGCAGGTTTCTCGCGCAAATGGCTGTCATTGCTGCGGCATGATCTTGGTTTTGATGGCGTGATTTTCAGCGACGATTTATCGATGGAAGGTGCCAGCGTTGCCGGGACCGTCGTTGATGGTGCGCATGCCGCCCTGGCTGCAGGTTGCGACATGGTCTTGGTGTGTAATTCGCCCGAGAAAGCCGATGAGCTACTGAAGGGATTGGACCCATCAGTGAGCATTGATGCGCACGCATCCGCGCTGCGTATTGCAGCGCTGACCCCAACATCCAGCGCGAAAGACTGGGGCGCCTTGCAAGAAGACAGCCACTACTGCGCTGCAAAGCAGCTGCTGGCAGATTTTATTCACTCGGCATAAGCTTTGACGCGACATCATGTCGGAGACTACGCCACCCGAGCTACCTGATCCGCGCATCGCGCTGGTCGAGCAAGTAGCAGGATTGCCGCATCTGCCGGGTGTCTACCGCTATTTCGATGCGCAAGACAAGCTACTCTATGTCGGTAAGGCGCGTGATCTGAAAAAACGCGTATCCAGTTATTTTCAAAAAACGCTGGCCAGTCCGCGTACGGCGATGATGGTCGAGCGTATTTTTCGTCTGGAGACGACGGTCACTCGCAGTGAGGCGGAAGCACTCTTGCTGGAAAATAATCTCATCAAGACCCAGCAACCACGCTTCAATATTCTTTTTCGCGACGATAAATCGTATCCGTATCTGAAACTGTCGGGTGGTGATTTTCCGCGAATGGCCTACTATCGCGGCGCGGTCGATAAAAAAAATCAGTACTTTGGGCCTTTCCCGAGCGCGTGGGCAGTCAAAGAGTCGATGCAGATTCTTCAAAAAATTTTCCTCTTGCGCACGTGTGAAGATTCGGTATTTTCCAATCGAACGCGTCCATGTCTGCTGCATCAGATCAATCGCTGCAGTGGGCCTTGTGTCAATCTGATCAGCAAGGACGATTACGCTGTCGACGTCGACAATGCGGCACAATTTTTGCGCGGACGTCAGTCCGAGCTCATGAGTTCGCTGGAAACCAAGATGCATGCGTATGCAGCCGATCTCAAATTCGAGCAAGCCGCTCTCGTGCGCAATCAGATCACGGCCTTATCGCGCGTGCTGCATCAGCAAAGCATGGAGACTGCAGGCGATGCTGACATTGACATCATTGCCGTCGTTGTGCAGGGCGGGCGAGCCTGTGTGAACCTGGCCATGGTACGAGGCGGTCGACATCTGGGTGACCGCGCCTACTTTCCCACACAGGTCGATATGGCGCTGATCGCCGCAGATGCGCAGGTCGATGCCGAAGTCCTTAAAGCCTTTCTGGCGCAGCACTACATCGACAAATTCATTCCCTCAACGCTGATCATCAACCTTGATCTTGATGAGCCAGAGCTGATGCTCGCGCTGATGGAACAATGCGGCCATCGCATACAGCTGGTATTTCAACCGCAGGGGCAGCGTCGGCAGTGGCAGGAGATGGCGATCAAAGGTGCAGAGATCGCTTTGGCACGACTACTCTCGGAACAGGGCTCGCAGCAGGCGCGTACCCGCGTACTGGCCGATACACTAGGGCTTGATGTGGCCGATATCGATGACTTGCGCATCGAATGCTTCGATATCAGTCACACACAGGGCGAAGCTACTCAGGCGTCTTGTGTGATCTACCATCACCATCAAATGCAGAGTAGTCAGTACCGGCGTTACAACATCAACGACATCACGCCTGGCGACGATTATGCGGCCATGCGGCAGGTCCTCACGCGGCGTTACGAGAAAGTAGCCAATGGCGAAGGCCAGATGCCGGATCTGGTACTCGTTGACGGCGGCAAAGGTCAGGTCGAGATCGCGCGTCAGGTACTCGCCGAGCTGGGGCTGGACATCAGCCTCATCGTCGGCGTGGCCAAAGGGGAGGGGCGCAAGGTTGGTCTGGAGACACTCATTTTTGCCGATGGTCGCTCGTCGCAGGAGTTGGGCAAGGAATCTGCCGCCCTGATGCTGATTGCGCAGATCCGCGACGAGGCCCATCGGTTTGCCATTACGGGCATGCGCGCCAAACGCGCCAAAGCCCGGCAGACGTCGAGACTGGAAGAGATCGAGGGTATCGGTGCCAAACGTCGCCAGAAACTGCTGGCTCGCTTTGGCGGGCTGCGAGGTGTGATGGATGCCAGTGTTGAAGAGCTGGCTTCGGTCGAGGGCATTTCAAAACAACTCGCTGAAGACATTTACCGTCAGTTGCATTAAATTACGCAGGTTCCTCGCTCCGGAAAAAACACCTCTACACGGCATGCCATTCAATATACCCATTCTGCTGACTTGGTTGCGCGTGGCACTGATACCGCTGGTGGTGGGCGTGTTCTACCTGCCGCCAGACTGGCTCACCGAGTACGAGCGTGGTTTGTCAGCCACGATCATCTTCGTCGTCGCCGCACTCACGGACTGGTTCGATGGCTATCTCGCTCGGCGCTGGAACGAAACGTCGTCATTTGGTGCTTTTCTCGATCCGGTTGCTGACAAGCTCATGGTCGCGGGAGCCCTGCTGCTATTGGTCGAGTTAGGCCGCACGACGGCCGTGATTGCTTTCATCATCATCGGCCGTGAAATCGCGATATCGGCGCTGCGGGAATGGATGGCCCAGATTGGCGCATCCAAGTCGGTAGCGGTCAGCTCTTTGGGCAAAGTCAAAACCATCGCCCAGATGATTGCAATACCCATGCTGCTCTATAAAGCTCCTTTGTTCGGCGTGATAGATACGCTGTATCTGGGCACAATTTTGCTCTATATCGCTGCAGTACTGACCCTGTGGTCCATGGTTTATTACCTGCGCCGCGCCTGGCCGATGATCAAAGAGCGCCCCGACCTGAATGAGTGACTGGCTTGACAGAATGCCTCGTTCCTTTATAATCCCGTTTCTGTTTTACGCGGGAGTAGCTCAGTTGGTAGAGCGCAACCTTGCCAAGGTTGAGGTCGAGAGTTCGAGACTCTTCTCCCGCTCCACGAATACAAAAGGGAAGCCTGCATCGCTTCCCTTTTTCATTAACGGAACCTGCGTGTCAGACTTGGCCAAGATCTGAGCAAAGTCCGGCCTTCGCGGGTACAATACGGCTCCCACGGCGGGGTAGCAAAGTGGTTATGCAGCGGCCTGCAAAGCCGTCGACGCCGGTTCGATCCCGACCCCCGCCTCCAATTTAGAAAAATAAACAGCCCATCGTTTCGGTGGGCTGTTTGCTTTCGGGCCTCAGGACTTTTCGTCGTCCCAACCCTTATTTAAAATTTCTTTTTTGGCAAAACCGATCGGGATCACTTAGATGCAGGAACACATCGACATCCGTCATTCATCCTGAGGTGGATCCTGATGATCACGACCGTTTCAAAGAGGGAGATGAAGCAGGAAAGCGGTCATGTAAGCGTGCTGCCGGTCGCGGACCCGTGTTCATCACCGATCGGGCAAGCCCACGCATCTCTTGCCCACTTACGTGCAATACCAACGCCTTCCAACGAGCTTTCAAAAGATCATCGACACGCTGCGCATGTCAGACGAGATAAAATTCGAACCGCCGAAAGCGGGTGTACCAGGCAGGCTGGCGGATTTGCGCTGATGCACTTATTCGACACCAACGTCGTCTCTGGGCTCCGGAAAGCGCGAATTGGTAACGTTGATGCCTGAGTACTCAAGTAGTCCAGAGACAATCCGCCGGAAATGCTGGACCCGGCCGTAATCATGATTCTGGAACGGCAGGTGGGGATTTGTCGTTGGAATGACGCGACCAATGCATCGACAGGTGATGCGTAAAAGCTAACCAGCTTACAATACGGCTTGAGGCAGCAAAACCCCGCACAAAACGCGGCCCGAGTGGTGAAATTGGTAGACACAGCGGACTTAAAATCCGCCGCTTACCCGAGAGGGGGCGTACCGGTTCGATTCCGGTCTCGGGCACCAGTATCCAAAAGAAATGCCGTTTCAAGCCTCGCCTGGTTGGGCCGGCGTTTGTTCTTACTCAGATCTGCAGATTCTCAGATCATCACGCGCAATAGGTGGCAATGCTTCAGCCACTTCGCTTAAATACAGGTCCGCATTAGCTTGGCACCGGCTCCATAACTAGCCAGCTGGCGCATGAGCGCATCGGCCGGTGCCTCGACCGTCTCAAACCCGAACTGCTCCCAAAAACTTTGAGAGTTTTGAATCGCCACTAGGCAGGCCCGCGGTAATCCGTCGCGCTTCGCGGCATCGATTGAAGCTCGTACCAAGGCCTGGGCAACACCTTGCCCTCGTCCGGCCCTATCAACCGCAAGATCATGGATGTAGAGCGTGTCTGCACCTGCCGCCAACTCAAAAGTTGGGGAGTTGAGCGCAGGGAGGTTTGGATAAACAATGGGTACCGCGATTAGATACCCAACCGCGCCTTCGCTGGATTCAGCAATCAGGCAAGTACTGGGCGAAGCCATCATTTTTGCCTGAAGTGAATCGCATGATTCAGGTTCGATCTCGGTATAGCAGGATTCCTGAATTCGCAGGACATCAGCCATATCTACAGTTTTCAATAATTTAAGCTGGATCATCAGAGCATGCGTTTTTTGAGCCAGTTTAACTTCCAGCGATGTTGAACGCAGGCGCTAAACATCGCTTGGGCGAGATGTTATTTGACAGGGCAGGTGATCCTCAATCTGCCTGTTACTGGAGCGAGGGCGCACCGTTTCGATTCCGGTCTCGGGCACCGCTCATTCTACTTGTCCTTCAACGGAATCCATGCCGCTAGTCGCGGCCGAGTTTCATCACTCAAGCGCCAATCATCATTGTGCTGCGAGCTCGTGGTCTTCTCTTCCGTATCGAACATCCTAGGCTTTGGGCAAGCGAACCAACTTTGGATTCAACCCGCAGAGAACGGATTTTAATAATAGATGTTTAACAATAGCGGTAAGTAGATCGCACGTCGGTCGGTCGGTGACACCCTTTGGTCAACTTGGGACCCGCTTTTTGGGAAGACGTAGCGACAAGAAGATCAAATTGTCTCCCCCAGATTTTTCTGATACCGTGAACTTCGCCGTTTATCTGTGCCAGTTGTGTTAAAAAAAAGAAATCTAAAAACACCGCCAATTGAGGTGACCCTATGAAGACGACTGAAAGGAAGATGGCGGCCATTCTCGCTATGGATGTTGTTTCGTATTCCGAGAAGATGGGCCGTGACGAAGAAGGCACACTGAAACATCTTCGAGCATGCCGCGAAATCATAGAAAACATCGTGACTGAAAATAGAGGCCGTATTTTCAACACCGCCGGCGATGCATTCATGATCGAATTTTCAAGTGCGGTGTCAGCAGTTTCCGCTGCCGTCGATATTCAAAAATTGATCGATTTGCGCAATGAGTCATTACCTGCATCCGAGCAGATGAAGTTTCGTATTGGTGTTAACGTCGGTGACATCATTATCGAAGACAACAATCTGTATGGCGAGGGCGTGAATGTCGCTGCACGGTTGGAGAGTATTGCCGAGCCGGGTGGTATTTCTATTTCCGACAAGGTCTACTCCGAGGTGCGTCGTAAATTCAATTTCGCTTTCGAGGACAGAGGTCAGCAAGAGCTGAAAAATATCGAAGACCCTGTGCATGTCTATCAGCTCAACATTAAAGGTCCAGCAAGCACGCCAGTTCTATCGGGCACCAAGAAAGAAAGTTTTTCCAAGTCGTCGACAAATAGCTTCAGATACCTTGGCGCTGCCCTTGCTGTCGTAGTCACGCTCGGCATCGGGTGGATGATCTGGATAAACAAGGGTGGTGAAAAAAATACGACTCAGCCGTTGGCGGCCAACACGTTGGTGGTGCTGCCTATGGATACAAGCAGTCCGGATAATGCGCACAAAAATTTCGCTGCTGGACTTACCCAGGATATTGCGAATGGTCTTAGCGGCGTTTCCAAAATGCTCAATGTCGTTCGATTGTCCAAGCGACCGGATGATATCGCTGTTGTAGGTCCTCAAACAGGTGCCCAGTACCTCATTGACGGGAATCTCCGTCAGGCGGGCGACAAATTCAGATTGTCGATCAGTCTTATCAATGCCTCGACGATGTCCACCGTCTGGAGCAAAGCCTACGACAAGCAATTGGCGGGCAGCGACATTTTTGCCACGCAAGACGAAATTGTGAATACCGTCGTCGGCGAAATCGCGGGTCTCAATAATTCTGCGATATCCAAGGACATCATACAGAAAGCCAAGACACGAGGGACTGAAAATCTCAGCGCTTATGAGTGCGTCAGTTTTGTTCGTGGCACTTTCTACGTGAGCTTCCAGGCAGATGATTTTTCTAAAGGCATGAATTGTCTTCAGCAAGCGGTCGGCGCCGATCCTAACTACGTAGAGGCACGTCTGGCTCTTGCGTCGATGCAGCGCTTCGGATATTCATTTGGGATATTAAAAGATCCTCAAGTGATTGCCGATGGTTTGTCGCATTTGGATTACGCCATCAAATTGGAACCGAGCCGGGCCGACTTATATTCCACGCGTGCTGGGCTGCTTTTCATGCAAAAAAATTGGCCCGCGATGTTCAAAGCCCTGGACAAGGCGTATGAATTGGCACCCAACAATGTCAATGTGGTCAACGATATTGGTTACTCCCTGCTCTGGGGTGGCGATTGCAGCGAAAAGCAATTTCTCGACTGGAAGGCGCCAAAAGATACCTATGTGTCCGGTGGTTGCCAGTGGCAAAAAGGCTTTGAGATGCTCAAACGTGCTGACGAGCTTGATCGCGGAAACGCGGTCCCGGGAAAACACTATGGTTTGACCTCGGCCTATGCGGCTTGGGGCCAATATGAGTTGGCACTGAAGCATATTCAACTGGTCCCTTCGCCCGGTTTCTTTTGGTACGAGGTTTACTCGGGTTATATTGCCGAAAAAACCGGAGATAAGATGACTGCCACCCAACATTTTGAAATGGTAAAGAAGGCCATAGGATCGTCAAAACTTGAAGCACTTGAAAAACAGTTTGATTTTTGGAATGGCAAGAAGTGGTGGAATATTTATGAGCCCGTTTTTGTGCGCTACGGATTTACCTGAGTGACTGTGCCATTGGGAAATCAGCACATGAAGAGGCTTCCGGGCATTCGCGCTATAGAGCGGCCGTTACACAAAAAATAGCCGTCATACAGTCATCTCCCTGTGAGAGAACGACATGTCAAGGAACAGCGTGCGCATATTGCACGCTTATTCGGGGTGGGGCCGTCTTGACGTCGGGCGAAGTCGGCACGGCAGTTCCGAATACCGTCTGAAATTATCCTAGCACCTCCTCAACTCGCCTCGAGAACCTGCTCCGTCTCGGACAGATTGGCGTCGAAAAATCTCCGGTAATCAAACAGTGTCCTGACCACGGTAGAATCAGCGTATTTACCGGACATTCTGTAACCATAGTGAATCGATGAATGAGGAATAAGCTATGCAATCAATCGGAAAAATGATGGAGCGTCCATTGCTGATTTCCGCCATTCTTGAACACGGCGCGGATCAATTTGGTCAACAACACATCGTGAGCCGTGAGACGCACGGGCCATTGCATAGGTACACCTTTGCCGATATGGCAGGTAGATCGAAACAGTTGGCGAATGCATTAGCCGGCCTCGGTCTTGAAGTGGGTAGTGTGGTTGGTACGATTGCATGGAATAACTACAGGCATTTGGAGTCCTATTACGCTGTGTCAGGAAGTGGGATGGTCATACATACCTGCAATCCACGCCTGCATCCCGAGCAACTGGTTTACATCATTAATCATGCTGATGATGAGGCGATACTCTTTGATAGCAGCTTCGCGCCGCTGGTTAAAGCAGTTGCCCCCCATTGTCCCAAGGTGAAAAATTGGATATGTCTTAGTGATCAAGCGAATACGCCCGCTGTTGAGGGGGTAGCAATTAAAAACTATGAAGATCTGATTGTCTCTCATGAGCCGGTTTTTCGTTGGCCAGATCTGAATGAAAAATCAGGAGCCGCGCTCTGCTATACATCGGGCACGACCGGTCATCCTAAAGGCGTACTCTACTCGCACAGAGCGATTGCGCTGAGCGCTTTATCTGCGTGCCTGCCTAACGTGCTTAGCATTTCTTCACAAGAAGCAGTGCTGCCTGTCGTTCCTATGTTTCATATCAATGCGTGGTGTTTGCCCTACGCGGCACTGATGGCTGGTGCTAAATTGGTGTTACCTGGACCCAAGCTAGATGGTGCAAGTTTGTACGATTTAATGGAATCGGAGCAAGTCACTCTGAGTGCGGGCGTTCCCACGATCTGGATGGGGCTGATCCAGCACCTCGAGCAAAATAATCTCATGTTTACAACGATGCGTAGAACGGGCGTAGGTGGCTCTGCGATGCCCAGAGCACTAATTGCCAAGTTCAATGATGTTTATAACGTCGATGTACGTCACGGGTGGGGTATGACTGAAACTACCGCGGTGGCGACCATGAGTAATCTGAGCCAGAGTGAAATGCAGTGGCCAGCAGATAAGCGCCATGAGCGGGTTGCGAAGCAGGGTAAATCTGTATTCGGTGTCGATCTGAAAATTGTCGATGACGATGGAAATTCACTTCCCAGAGATGGAAGCGCACAGGGTGAGTTAATGGTGCGAGGGCAGTGGATTGTTGAGCAATACCACAAGGCCGACAAAACAGCCCTGGTGGACGGCTGGTTTCCCACGGGTGATATAGCAACCATTGCCCCCGACGGCGTAGTGCAGATACGTGATCGTACCAAGGACGTTATCAAGTCGGGTGGAGAGTGGATCAGCTCGATAGACCTGGAAAATGCAGCGGTGGCCCATCCCGGTGTGGCCATGGCCGCAGTCATTGGTGTGAGGCACCCCAAGTGGGATGAACGACCATTGATGCTGATTGTTCCCAAGCAAGAAAAAACAATCGAGAAGCAGGAAATCATCGATTTCCTTTCTCAGCGAGTCGCGAAATGGTGGGTTCCCGATGAAATTATTTTTGTTCCTTCTTTGCCAGTGGGTGGCACGGGCAAAGTACAAAAGAGCGATCTGCGCTTGAAGTACGGAAGTATTTTTGCCGATCAGATCAGTTAACTCCGGATAGTTGTCAGGGCTGGTATTTTTTCGGCATTCAGAGTCAACTGCAAAGGTACTACTTGAATAGTGCCAATTTCGCCCAGATGCATGTATCTTCAGAACTCGGGCAGATTAATTCAATACTGCCTTTCGCATAGGGGAGCATGATGCGGTTTAATTGGGACAATCCCTACCCCACGATTCGTACGCCCGTATTTGCGCACAATGTGGTCGCGACATCGCAACCGCTGGCGGCGCAGGCGGGCTTGCGCATTCTGCAAGAGGGTGGGAACGCCGTTGATGCGGCCATTGCGGCAGCGGCTGTGCTGACCATCGTTGAGCCGGTCTCGTGTGGTTTGGGCGGGGATGCATTTGCCATCCTGTGGGATGGGAAATCACTGCACGGATTGAATGCTTCTGGCGTGGCGCCGGCCGCATGGACGCGGGACTATTTTCTCCAGGCTCATGGCGGGAAGATTCCTGAGCGTGGCTGGAATTCGGTCACCGTGCCTGGGGTCGTGGCAGGGTGGGCGGCATTGTCGGAAAAATTTGGTCGACGGCGCTTGGGCGATTTGCTCCAGCCGGCCATACGTATTGCCCGGGACGGATATCTCGTTTCCTCGATTGTCCAGCGGAAGTGGGCAGCCGCCATACCCCTTCTGAAAAATCAGCCGGGGTTCTCCGCTGCTTTCATGCCTTATGGCAGGGCACCGCACACCGGAGAAGTATTTGTCTTTCCCGATGCAGCAAAAACGCTGGAGCGTCTGGCCCAGCACGGCAGCGATATTTTTTATCGTGGCGAAATCGCACGAATGCTGAGCCTGCATGCCCGCGACTGCGGGGGACAGTTGAGTGAAGCCGATTTGTCCGCGTATGCGCCCGAATGGGTAGAGCCGCTTCATATTCCATTTGCCGGCTACACGGTCCATGAACTCCCGCCGAATGGTCAGGGCATTGCTGCGCTGATGGCATTGGGAATGCTGGAGCATTGTGATTTGGCAGCGCTGGCGGTGGACTCAGTCGATAGCCAGCATTTGCAAATCGAAGCCATGAAATTGGCATTTGCCGATACCTATCACTGGGTCGGTGATGTGCGCAGCATGGCACACACATCGGCAGCCGATTTGTTGAGCGTTGACTATCTCAAAGATCGGGCGAAGCTGATCAATCCTGGTCGCGCAATAAATCATCAGCACGGCCTTCCCAAGGCTGGTGGAACCATCTACCTCTCTGTTGCGGATGACGAAGGCATGATGGTCAGTTTTATCCAGTCCAACTACATGGGTTTTGGATCGGGTGTGGTGGTGCCGGAGACGGGTATCAGCCTGCAAAATCGTGGCTTTGGATTCAACCTCCTACCAGGGCATCCAAATTGCGTAGCGCCGGGCAAGCGTCCGTTCCATACCATCATTCCGGGTTTTGTCTGCAAGGATGGCCAGCCGCAACTCTCGTTCGGTGTCATGGGAGGGAACATGCAACCGCAGGGTCATGTCCAGACGCTGGTTCGCATGCTAATTCATGGTCAGCAACCCCAAACAGCCTGTGATGCGCCCCGATGGAAAGTGGGAGGCGATTTTTCTATTGATGTTGAAAAGTCGATGCAGCCTGAACTTGTCGCTGGCCTACTGTCGCGCGGGCATCATTGGGTAGCCCAGCATGACAGTTACATGGATTTTGGTGCCGGACAGTTTATCTGGCGACTCGACAACGGGTATGTTGCTGCAAGCGATGCCCGCCGTGACGGCGTTGTAGCAGGGTGGGTTAGGCGATGAGCCTTCGCCGTTGATAATGGTCCCCATGATCCACAAGGTAGCCGTTCCCAACTTGATACTTGAATGTGAAGCGCCAGTGACCCCTGGAAGTGATCGTCCAGCACCTGGCTGAATTGCCGCGCAGCGGAGCCACATGGAAGCAAGGCAAACCCTAACGGAACCTGCGATGTCCCTGCAGATCCCGCATAACGTGAGAATTCTCCCTTCTGAGTGATCGGAGCAAAGAGCACATCACTGATGCGATTGAATGCCTTCATGGTCGATATCACCACTGGCTGGCCATCTCATTATTGGTCGCCGATAGCAGGATCGAAAGCATCGCTGGCCATGCTACTTTGATCAAAAAATTTCGATGACCAGTTCCCTTGTTCGAGGGGTTTTGCTGAATCCCATGGCGTAAGCTTGGCCTGCGTTGGTACGGCGACCGTGCTGTTACCCCATTGTCGGAGTATGACTTCCATCGATTTTCTCGGATTCAAAAACACGATGTGATCGTTATTGAGTGACTCGCTTGCGTCGGAGTCAAGTATCACTGACCGTCTACTGATTTTTGCGTAGACGATCTCGATGACAGTACCAGCCTGGACGATTCGACCCCACGAAACTCAGAGCGCAGCAACAGAACCACGAGACGCTTGTTGGGTACGGTAAAAAGAGCCGGTCTGCAGTCTCCTGGTTCGTGTCCTTGAACAGCCGCCCAACGTCACTTAAGGTGAAACACAGAAAAAGTACCAGCGAGCCTGTAGCCCTCTTTGCAGGGATTGAGCGCGAGTTTGCAATGCTACAATGGTATCCAACGATCAGACGTCTCAGCGCAGGATAGAAAGCTGGCCCTGCCTGAGGTCTGCTGCCGGTGCCCAAATAACTCGCGCCTGCCGGTTGAATTCATTCACGAGATAGCCATGTTGAAACCCACTGTGATCTTCGCTATGTTTCTCTGCCTTCCGCTCTGGACTGCAGCGCAAACAGCAAATCGCGAGGCGTTTGGTGTTGACGAGCATAACAATGCTTACTATCTGGAGACGGACAACATGACCCGAAAAGGTTATGTCGTCTATGCTTGGCAACAGGTGAATCGTCTGCGGGAGAGTGAGATCAATGCGCGCTCCGTACGTGAAAAAATCGAATTTGATTGCAATTTCAAGAAATATCGCATCATGTGGGTTATGGCCTATGCGGAGCAGGACGGCCGAGGTGCGGAACTCCTGTCGCAGGCGGTAGGTAACCCGGCATGGCGCCCGATCGCACCGGATTCCTTGTCCGAAAAAATGTTGTCTTTCGCCTGTGTGCACGTATTCCGCCCGAAGTGATTCGCGTACCGGGTGCGCGGTTCTTCGCTCACAAGTTTTCGGCCCATGAAGTTAAGTAAGGTTTGTACAACGCTATTTTTGGCTCGCATCCTTCTGCCTTTTTTCCGAGCCATGGTGAGTAGGCGGCCAATAAAAAACAGGATCAGCATGGATTTTTCGTGTTGCAAAACTTCCGCTCGTTAAGGCCAAGTCCATGAAACTATCCTCTAGCCATCTCAACATCATTGCGGCGACCGTTACCGGCTGCGTACTTCTCTGGCTAGGCGTCAATGTCTACGCCGGTAAGCGCGCAGACTCCTGGATGCAGGAGTTTGTGGCGGCATCGGACCAATCGCATAGCTATCAACTGCATAATCTGCAACACCAGCGCGGATTGCTGTCGTCGCAAGGCTCGGTGGATGTAGCGTTGATCGATGAATGCGGTGGCAAATCTCGTCCTGAGTGGATGACAACCCGATTGACTTATCAGCTCAAGCACACCATTTTTCCGCTGGCTTTGATGAACATCGAATGGGCGATCGAGCCATTGGGTCAGCAGCGCGAGACCTTCGAAAAACTGTTTGGTGGCCAGGCAAGGCTCGAGGGACGAGGTAAAGTCGGCTTGAACGGCGATGTCCAGTCTGACATGCAGCTGCCCAAGATTCAATGGTTCAACCAAGGCACACGTTTTACGGTATCGCCTTCGGTCGGCTCTATCGTCGCAGGAAAAGACACCTTGAAGCTGGATTGGCATACCGGGAAAATCAGCACGCGCAGCAAAGATTCGGTCGTGGCGATCGACGATCTGCATTTGGCGATAGACCTGACTAGCACCCGTCGTGGTCTGGGCAAGGTGGCACTCAAGATTGAAAAATTTGGTACCACTGATGTCACCGCCAATGGCGTGAGCCTGGTCACTCAGGTGCTGGAAAATGCGGGGCGTATGGATATCGATGTCCGACCTGAGACCAAGTTACTTCAAGTGGGTGGCAAGCAGTTCAAAGATCTCGTGTTTGATGTTGGGATTCATGGGCTGCATGGCGAAAGTGCGGACGACTTGTTCAACCTTGCTCAGACCAGCTGTAATTTCCAGAATCTCACCCAACCAGAGACGGACAAGCTTCGAGCAAGTCTGCGCAAGTTATTGTTCGAGGGATTCTCGGTGGGTATTGGCCGCATTGCTGGTGCCGTTGATGGTGGTGACCTGGATGGCAAATGGTCGGTGACATTGGCAAAGACGCCGGGTGAGGAGTTTTTTCTCATGCCGGTACTGAGTTCGCAGGGCGAACTCTCGCTGACCGGCAAAGATATCAAGCAAATCGAGAAAAAAACACTGATATCACTGGGTTTCGCACAGGAGATCCCGGACGGGATGCGCGGCTCCTACGACTTTGCCAATGGTGTTCTCAAGCTCAATGGCAAAGTGAGTGAGGCGGTCTTGATCGAGACCATGTTACAAACGGTAGAGCAACAGATCCGTAGTTTTCTCAAAGGCGAGCCGATTCGCAGCACGGGTGACGGCCCAGCCGAGGAAAAGATGGAAGCTCCAGCAGAAGCGCTTGAAACCTGACCTGATGCTTATCGTGTATGACGGTGCTTGCCCATTTTGCGGGGCTTACGTAGGCCTGCTGCGTTTAAGGGAGCAAGTCGGCGAGGTGGAATTACTCAATGCTCGCGATCCCGATGCCCGCATTGCGAATTATCGGCAACAGGGATTCGATCTGGATCAGGGCATGTTGGTGGTGCTGGGAGACGCAGTCCATACAGGGGCTGATGCCATGCAGGTACTGGCCTTGTGTAGTACGACATCGGATTGGTTCAACCGCTGTAACGCCTGGATTTTTGCTTCTCGCCTTCGGGCACGGCTCCTGTATCCCTTGCTCAGAGCAGGACGTCGGATCGTGTTGCTCATGCTCGGTATTCCTCTGATTCGCAAACATCACCACTGAGCAGAGCAGTACACAATCGCTGGGAAGTTAACGACCCACGCCCAAAAAAAGCGATTCAGACCAAAAAATCGGAATACCAGAAAATGAAACACGGCGGCGATTCCACACCCAACCACGGCCCACGCAGGTCCGGTCATGGTGAGCGGGAAGCAGCACTCCCAGAGGATGAAGGCCCACGCGCAAATCATTGCCACAAGAGGCTTGCGGAACACACTGCGCTCGCTTAACGGCCCATACAAACCACCATCCAGAAAAAAACTAAGTGCACTTCCATTGCGCCAGGCTGGTGAAAATAATTTAATCGCACCGGAAATGAAATAAGAACTCATCGCGTGGATAGTGATGTACCAAAGACCTGCTTTCCAGGCGAGTACTGGCCCCACAAACAAGGCGGCGATGTTCGCGATCACTAATCCTGTCAGCACCACAATGGTCATGAAGTCACTGCCGCCATTGAACGCACCGCGCCAGCGTATCAGTATCAACATCGTGCTTGTGAACAGTAGCGCCGCACTGAAAGGACTACTGCCCCAAAACAGACTGGCGGCCGCACCGGCACGCAGCAGTAAATGCAGGTGATGTATCCGATCACGATAAAGCCCATCGAATACCTTGCGCAGCCAGAGCGGTGCGTGGGCGATATCGGCCCGCTGCACTTCCCATGACCAGACGCCCGCACGCGTTGTTGCCGAGCGCATTCTCAGAAATTCCAGTGTCTGTATCAGCAAACTAATCGCGCACAAACACTCCAGTGCTCGCACGGCGGTGTACAAGCTGATAGGTCCACTGATACTCATGCGATCTGCACCGGTGAGGTGACTACGGCCATGTTTTCCTCGGCGTCGATGCCCGGTGGTATGAGACGCAGCTGAAACTGAAACTGGACCACATCGGCGCGGAGCCTCGAGCGTACCAACCGCTCGACCAGTTGATAGGTCACCAGATCGCGCACATCGCCGTCATCTGGCAGCGTCTGTACATCGGCACTCAAATGATCCACCAGGTTCTGATGGGCGAGCATCAGATTGTTACGTGGGTTGTGCAACAAATCACTGAGATGAAAAGCCGCGCGCGGCATGAACATGTCCCACAGTCGCCACTCTCCCGTGTCATCCATGACGCGGACAAACAGGCGGGGCTGATACCCCAGCCCATGATAAAAACGCCAGTTTGGAAAGAAACTGCGCAATAAAAATAGCCAGGGCCCGGCCACCACCTTGCCTCGACGCAGCAGGCTGGCCAGAAGAAAAATGAAATAAGCGGACATCAGCAAAAGGCTGATGTCCGAGGCGCTGAGAGCCATGGTGCGGGTAATTGAGTTTCGTGAAAGAAATTTTACGCGAAGGGCGGCGGGCTCGGTTAGTGCAGGGTTTACGGGCTGCCGCCCGATGCCGGTAAGGCTGTATTGCCGAGGTTGGCTGCCCAGACAGGGATTTCCCCGTGGGGACGCCGCATTGTTTAAAATCACGGCTTCGGGCTATCAGAGGTTGCAGATGAATGCAGGGATGATCGAAACAAGGCACTGGGTACTGGCGATATTTATCGCTTCTGCGTTGTATGTGCATTTCCGTGGCACTGTGCGTTTTGGGTTGGCACGAGCGCTCACGGACTTCACCGTCCTGCTGGCCCCCGTCAACGCGATCATGTATTTGTTCTCGCGCACGCGACGTACCGCCTATATTGACCCCGGCGAGTTCCCCGAGCTCGCACCCCTGCAGGCCAACTGGCAAGTCATTCGCGATGAAGCAATGGCACTGGCTGATGGCGGTCAGATACGCGCGGCCTCGGGTTATAACGATATTGGTTTCAATTCTTTCTTCCGCACGGGCTGGAAGCGTTTTTATCTCAGCTGGTATGGACGCGAGCTGCCGTCGGCGATGCAGAGCTGTCCCAAGACACTGGCCTTGCTCAAGCAAATTCCGACGGTCAAAGCGGCGATGTTTGCCTCGTTACCACCCGGCGCGACGCTGGTACGGCATCGCGACCCCTATGCGGGGTCACTGCGTTATCACCTTGGATTGGTGACACCCAACGACCCTGGTTGTTACATCGATGTTGATGGTCAGTCCTATCACTGGCGCGATGGCGAGGCGGTCATGTTTGACGAGACCTTCATTCACCATGCGGCCAACACCACTGACCACCAGCGCGTGGTGCTCTTTTGCGATATCGAGCGTCCGCTCTGGACCGCGCCGGCACGCTGGTTCAACCGTCTGTTTGCGAAGTACGTGATGGCCACTGCCTCTTCGCAGAACGTGGAGGGGGAATCGATAGGCTGGCTGAACCGGTTTTTCAGCGTTGCCTACCATCTCCGTGTGATGGGCAAGAAACTCAAGTCTAGTTCGCGAACCACCTACTACGTTGCCAAATGGGTAGCAATCAGTGCGGTGCTGTGGCTGATTTTCTGGTGATCCTTACCCGCGGCGTAGTTCAGGCCTCAGCGCGCTGACCGGGTTTGCCTGGCGCGACCCATTAAGTTTCCTATTTACAATATTTCTGGAAGTTGTTAGATTCCCCGGATTCAGGCATCCAGACACGGGTGTGTCCATGATGAGTCCTCGGTTTCCCTACAAAGCGCTCTCTCTGGTGCTGGCAGTTCTCCTTGGTGGCTGCGCTAGCCAGTCCGAGCTGGCTGCTTTGCGTCTGGATACCAATAATCCTAAATACCGCAGCGCGGACTGCCAAAGCAGTATTGCGGGCAGCGCCGTGCACAGAGATATCAAGAACGTCACCATGGTGGCAGCTCCCGTGCTCGTGGTTCTGAGTGCAGGGCTGCTGCTTCCGGTGGTCGCCGCTAATGCAGGGTTGGATGCGGCAGATCGTATTGATGCGTCGAATATGACCACCCGTTGTGGTGGTCAAGGTGAGAGCGGTGGTGAGATCGCCGGCAGTGTCGCGGCCGGCGCTGCGCTCGGTGTCGCAACGGGTCTCGCACCAAAATGAGAACAAGAGCGTCGAGAGCGCGCCAATTGACAAAGCTGCGCGACACGACAACAGGTTCACTTTGCCTGTTCGCCCTCCTGACGATCTGTAGCAGTGCGCAAGCGGGCTGGACCAGCGTGGGTCGATTTGATCGTGGCGAGTTTTATATCGACCGCAGCACTATCGAAGTCAAGGGCGACCAGCGCGAAGTCTGGAGCATGATGAATTACCGCAATCCGGAAATGCATCCCAATGGGCATATTTTCCGGTCCACGCGCTCGCTGCTGCAGCTGCAGTGCAAAGCGAGGCTGGCGCGAGCCGTCCACATGTCGCATTTCACGGACTCTATGCTGGGTGGTAAGCAGATCAGCAAGATGGGATCTTTGCCGGAGTGGGATCCCGTACCGCCCGAGACGCCGATGCGTGAAATTCTCGATCTTGTCTGCCGATCGTGACACGACCGGTGGGTTGCGCTGGCATGTGCGCGCTTTCTTGCAAAGGCGGCGCTGGCGGCCAACCTCCGCGCTGATAGCCGAGTGGCTAGACAGTACCCGCCCTGCATCGTCTCATTTACTCCTGATTGGCGGTAGTGCCGGCTGGATGATGTCGTCGGCGTGGTTGCAACGTTTCCGGAGAATCGATTTGATTGATATCGATCCTCATGCAGCCTGGCTTTTTCGACTGAATCACGGCCGTGCCTTGCGCGTCTCCGGTTCGCATCTGGCGTTTTTTCAAACCGATGGTCTGGCAGCACTGGACCGTTTGCTGAGCGAATCGCCTGAGGCGACGATTTTTTTCGATAATGTGCTTGGTCAGCATCTTTACCGGGTTCGCGACATGGTGCGCGCCGAATCCGAGCTTCAGCAGATCGGCTCCCGGCTCAAAGGCCGGGATTGGGGTAGCGTCCACGACCTTTACTCCGGACCTGTCGACAGCACCAGGGCGGTGGCGCAACCGGTATGGCGCTATCACGCGCTCAATGATGCACAGGGACTCACGGTGAACGGATTGCGCGAAACGCCGATGCACCGACTTTTGCTATCGCAGGTTGGTGGACAGGATGAGTGGATGGATCACCTGACGTCTGGCCTATTCCCGCCCGGGACACCGAGCCAGCTCATTGCCTGGCCTTTCCTGCCGGATTACGCACACTGGCTACAGGCGGGCTGGGTCTCGGGGACCGGCTCAAGTTCCGGGTAATCTTGCCGAATAGAATGAAACGGTAAACTCCATCATTGCCCGGGTGAACACCTTTACACGATTGCCAGAGGATGCACATGAAACACAAGTTCGTCAGCCTGTTTGTTTTGGCACTGTTTGCCGCGCCCGCGCTGGCAGCCGCGCCAGAGCCGCATTGGGAATACGAGGGCGAGGTCGGTCCGGCGAATTGGGCTGGCGTTGATCCTACCTTCAAGACCTGCGGTGTCGGCAAGCGTCAGTCGCCGATCAATATCGAAACCCGCGATGTTGAGAAGGGTGGTCTCAAACCGATCATGTTCACCTATTTTCCCGGCCCTGCTGAGATACTCAATAATGGGCACACCATCCAGGTCAATCTGCCTAATTCAGGGACTGCGCGCTTCGATGGTCTTGAATACAAGCTGGTGCAGTTTCATTTTCATACGCCGAGCGAAGAGAAAATTGACAGCATGGCTCAGCATATGGTGGCGCATTTTGTTCATCGTGCCGGCGATTCCAAGCTTGCTGTCGTAGGCGTCTTGTTCAAGTTGGGCAAGGAGAACGCAACGCTCAAACCCGTATTCGACAACATGCCTAAAAAGGCCGGACTTACGTTCGAGATCAAAGAATTCAATCCTGCGCAATTGCTGCCGGCTGATCCCACCTATTTTTCTTTTATCGGATCATTGACGACACCGCCTTGTACCGAAGAGGTGAAATGGCATGTCATGCGTCAGCCCATCGAGATTTCCTATGCACAGCTGGCTGCATTCAAAAAACTGTACAAAATGAATGCTCGCCCGGTGCAGCCACTCAATGGCCGGCGCGTACAAATGCTGCAGCAGTGAGATAGCGCAGGCGGAGTTGCTCGTGTGAGGGGCGGTGCCGTGATCCGAGGCGGGTTGGTTTCGATCGGCGGGGTAATGAATCAGATCTTGTCGAGCGATTGATGCAGTCGCAGGATTTTTTCCTTGAGCTCTGGGCGTGATTCCATCATGTCACCGTTGGGGACCAGATGTCTTTTCGCCATGGGCTCAACCGGTTTGGGTTGTTCAAGCCGTGGTGTCGTCAGCAGGTGAATCGCGGTGAGCGAGACACTGAGCAGCAACCACGCTATCCACACACTGCCACCGGGCAAGGCGTTCAAGTGCGCGATAGCGCCCATATCACTTAACCAGCCCGACCAATTCAGTCTCAGCCACCAGAGCGCGCTACCTTGCGACTTACTGATCCAGGCGAATACGGCTAAAAACAGGCCCCAGTTCAATAGCAGCAACATCGCAGAAAGGCGGTGCCTCGGTTGCATGAACGTTGATTAGTTTTTGAGTGTGGAGATGAGTTTATCGTGCAGCGACTCAGCAATCTGCATCCGCAGTTTGGAGGTTTCATGCACTTCTTGCTCGCCGCGGTAGGCATTGGATACCAGTTCTGAGGCCAGGCTGCGAACGCCTTCGATTTCGGAATCCAGCGCCTCGATACGTGCGCGCAAGGTTTTCTGCTCCTGAATCTTACCGCTGATCAGACGGATTGCTGCATGGACCTGCGTCCATGCCTGCAGGCGCGGATCATTGATTTTCAGGCTGTCGAAGACATCCTGCATCGACTCTCCCAGATTGACCAGAGCCTCAGCAGATAATGGCTCGGCGTCGATTTTCTGTTGATCTTCGGGCTTATCTTCTGGTTTGAGGTGGTCATTAATCGAGATAACCTGACCGCCCGCATCAGACCACCCAGATTTAGGCTCGAATCGCATCATTGTCGGTTTTGCCGATGACTTTCCCATGCCGAATTACCTCTCATGCAAAATAATCTTGTCTTTGCGGAAAAAGCTGATCTATACTCCAACGTGATAATATGGCAAAACTTCCCCTCAAGCAACGTTAAATTATAATTCATTAAAAAAATCAACGGCTTGCGGCCGAATCGAAGGAATACGATGAGCAACGCACTCAAGATCCTTATTACAAGCCAAAAAGGTGGGGTTGGCAAAAGTACCGTGTCGGCGAATCTCGCTGCGTATTTTTCTTATATTTCTGGCAAAAAAACGGCATTAATCGATTTTGATCATCAGGCAACTGCCGGAAAATGGGTCAAAAAAGCTTATCCAATTGGCATCGATTGTATGACCGTGGATTTGCCAAACGCAAAAGGCTCGGGTATTGCGTTACTAAAAGCCAAGGAAGCTTTGCGCAAGTGCGTCGACACCATGGAAGTCGTCATTACCGACCTGACCTGGACCGATGTACTTCCGCCTGATTTTCTGTTCGAGTTTGATCTGGTACTGGTGCCAAGCTCCCTGTCGCGGGTGGAGCTCGACAGCACCCTCGAGTTCGTGAACCGATTTTCCTTTGTATTCAATTCCCGTCTACGCAATCCGCCCAAACTGGTCATCGTACCGAGCCGCGTTGACAACCTGCAGACCTACGAGAGCATCTTCTCCAAGTCGTTCAACGCGGGGTTCTTCCTCTCGCCGCCGGTCATGTACAGCACGAGCGCCAATGAATTCTTCGGCACCGAATTCTTCGTGATGACGACCAATAAGGAGATTCGGGAGAACTTCATCGAGTTCGGTCGTTCCATTGAGCAGCTAGGTGAAATCGAAGCCGACCTCAAACTCAATGCCCGGCAAAATGCGCTCACGCACAAGGTCAGCGGCTCCATCCTGGATCGTTTCCGTGCGGTGCGAAACTCCAGCGAAAATCCTTCCGTTCGATCAGCCGCCAATGACAGTGCACGAGTCAAGCCGGGCGGCCGCATCAAGGCCGTAATTCCGTCCTTCCTGATGATGGGCCGCGACAGCTAACAAGGCGCCTGATCAAGCTGTCAGGGGCATTGGAGTGCCTTGCATTGGGAACACAGGCCTGCCCAGCCCGTACTTCTCAGCTTGCGCGCGACAAGCCGCACAAATCCCTGGCGATGCTTTCTCCATCGCTCCACCGACCTAGTTTCAATACCGGTTCAAAACCCAACCCCCATCCCCGCTGTCGCAAGGGGCACGGCTCATTGAGAGCCTGCAGGCCGCATTATTTGGCTTCTGGTTTTTTCGCCTTGGGATCGGGCGGTGGCGGCGGTGGTGGTGGCGTACCGTAAAGTAGCAATGCGATATCCGGATTTGTCGCAGCGAAAACTTCCAGCAAAGAATCGATGGCCGCCGCCGCGGCGGCTGAATCTCCTGTGCCTAACCACTGTGCGCGGTTGTTACGCATGACCAGTAATTGCTGGGGGGTGCATTGCTTTCCTCGCCGGTTTATCCACGCCAGCGCCTTCGCCCGGCGTTTTTCCGGGTCCTGCGTATCGATACCGATTGCCCTGAAGTCCGCCACGATGCAGGGTGGTGGCTCGGCCTTGGCCTTTTTCGCAGGGGGTTCTGGGGGCGCAGCGTCGCCAGTCTTTTCCACCTCGGCGTCTGCTTCGGGGGCTTGCGTCGGGGGGGCGACGGGTGGTTTGGCATCCGCTGCTTTGTTGGCCGGCGCTGGCGATTTTGCCGCGTCAGGCGCCTTTGGCGTCGTCGCAGCGGGCTGCGTTGGCGGTGCCGCGGGCTTGGATTGTGGCGTTGTTGCTGCGTTACCGTTCGCTGGTCGCGCTGCGGGGACTGCCGTCGTTGCAGGAGCCGGCGCATTTTGCGCAGCAGCCATGCCAAGCGTCAGGCCGCATCCCATCGCAACAAGCCAGGCACTTTGTTTCACCAGGTTTTGCATCGGCAGCCTCACTTACTCGGCATTGTTTTTTGGGGGTGTTGTCGTGTCCTGATACAGGACGGTGATGCTGATACGGCGGTTTCGAGGATCGGCCGGGTTTTCAGGGATGTAGGGTGCGGAGTCCGCGACACCTTCGATTTTGGCAAACTGCGACGGTGGCAGGCCCACACCAGCCATGATGCGACGCGTGCTCTCGGCGCGCTGACCCGACAGCGACCAATTGCTTCGGACGCCATCGTCATACGCCAAACTGTCGGTGTGACCGCGCACGGCAACCTTGTTGGGCATCCCGATCAGCGACTTTGCGACCTCTTGAATCAGCGTCTCCGCGCGACCTTGCATGCGCGCAGTTCCCAGCGCGAACATGGAGAAGTCCGCTTTGTCGATGACTTCGATCCGAAGACCTTCTTTCTCTCGAATGAATTTGACCTGATCCTTGATCTTGTCGAGCTGAGGATTTTGCTGAATCTTTTCCCGCACGGCTTGCTCGAGTTTGTCGAAATTCTTTTTGTCTGCTTCGGCAGCGATTTTTTGTCGCTCTTCCTCCGACAGTTCGCTGGGGTTCTTGTCGTTCAGCTCGTCTTTGGTTGTCCCACTGTCCTTGGACTGCCCACCTTCGGATCTTGGCGTTTCGCGTTCCATGAAGCTGGTGCGCTTGCTGGTGTTGGGCATGCCATCGGGATCCATGAGCGAGTTACCGCCACCAATGCCACCCGGCCCTGCCAGCGTACTCATCTGGACATTACTGTGCGAGGTGGGCTTGAAGTAATCCGCAATGCTCTTGCGCTGGTCTTCCGTGGTGGCACTGAGCAACCACATCAGCAGGAAGAAGGCCATCATCGCTGTCATCATGTCGGCCAGAGCAATCTTCCACGCACCCCCATGCGCTCCGGCGTGGTCGCCCTCGATGATCTTCTTCTTGACGATGGGTTCAAGCGGCGGGCCTTCCGGCGCGGCCGGGGCGCCTTCGGCTGGCTTTTGATCTTCGGCTTCAGCCATGTGTCATTCTCGTCCGGATCCGATGGAATGCTCAATGAATCGACACACCACAGGAAAAATTCAGCCGTCATCGGCCGAACCCCGCGATATGCTCTTTATGCAACATAATACCGTACATATTGCCATACGGCACTTCTTTAGCGGATAGCGCGAGGCCAGACTTGCCCACCGATTTCTCATCATTGACGCTGCGGTCTGCACTGAAACCGACTTGGGTTGCCTTGGTGCTGCTCGCGCCATTGACCGCACTGCATGCTCGGGAACCGCAGGCGCCCGATGCCGCACCCGAAGCGTCCACGGCGAGGGTTTCTCAGACACTGGTTCGTGCGAAGCGTTTCATGGCCGTGTCGGCGAACGCACTAGCGACACAAGCAGGTCAGGAAATTCTGCGTGATGGCGGCAGTGCCGTCGATGCCGCTATTGCCATGCAACTGGTGCTCGGCTTGGTGGAGCCGCAATCCTCAGGGATTGGCGGTGGCGCTTTCCTCTTGCATTACGATGCCGCAGCACACAAGGTTCGCAGCTACGATGGCCGTGAAACCGCGCCCGCATCGGTGGCTCCCGATCTCTTTTTCCGTCAGGGCAAGGTCATGTCGTTCGGTGAGGCCGTCAATAGCGGTCGCGCGGTCGGTACACCCGGCGTGTTGCGCCTGCTGGAATTGGCGCATCGTCGTCACGGAAAATTGCCCTGGTCTCGCTTGTTCTCTGCGGCGATCACGCTGGCTGAAAAAGGATTCGCGGTATCGCCCAGGCTACATGCGCAGATCGCGGGGAACCGTGCCTTGTTTGCCCAGGAGCCGGCGCGTGACTATTTTTATCCTAATGGTCAGCCCGCAGCCGTGGGTCATATCCTGAAAAATCCCGCCTATGCAGCGGTGCTCAAGCGCGTGGCTGCCAAGGGCGTCACCGCTTTCTACGAAGGCGAGATTGCAGATGACATCGTGGCGGCCGTGCGTGCTCACCGCGTGCCGGGCGAGCTGACGCTGGCTGATCTCGCAAGCTATCGTGCGAAAGAAAGAACCGCAGTGTGCGGCAAGCATGCGGTCTATCAGATTTGCAGCATCGGTCCACCTTCGTCGGGCGGCATTGCGGTCTTGCAGATGCTGGGTATGCTGGAGCAGCATCAGTTGGATCAGATGCAGCCCGGCTCGGTCGAGGCCGCCCATTATTTCTCCGAAGCTGGCCGACTGGCTTTTGCAGATCGCGAGCGCTACATCGCTGATCCGGATTTCATTACCGTACCCGTTGATGCTTTGCTGGACCCGCGCTATCTGCACTGGCGCGGCGCGCAGATTGACAGCCGCATGAGCATGGGCACGGCGCTACCCGGTGATCCTTTGCAAATGCTGGCCAAACGTGGCAAGGATCAGGCCGCTGATGTGCCATCGACCACCCATCTGGTGGTGGTCGATGCCCAAGGTGATGGTGTTTCCATGACCAGCACGATTGAATCCGAATTCGGCAGCAAGATTTTCGTCCGGGGATTTTTACTCAACAATCAGCTGACCGATTTTTCGCTCCAGCCCAACGATCCTGAAGGACGCCCAATTGCCAATCGTGTTGAGCCTCGCAAACGGCCCCGCAGCGCCATGGCGCCTACGGTGGTCATGCGAGACGGGCGCTTGTTCATGCTGGCAGGTTCACCCGGTGGTAGTGCGATCATCAATTTTGTCGCCAAGACGCTGATAGCCGTGCTTGACTGGCAGATGGACGTACAGCAATCGATCGACTTGCCGAATATCGGTAGCCGCAATCGCGACACCGAGCTTGAACGGGGTAGTGCGGCAGAATCCTTGCAACAGGGCTTGCGGCAGCGCGGTCATCGCGTCACCATCTCGCCCATGCCCAGCGGCGTGCACGCCATCGTGCTCGACAAGGAAGGCATCACCGGTGGTGCCGATCCACGTCGCGAGGGCCGGGCCGGCGGCGATTGAAATCACTTCTCTGGAGAATCCCTGACATGAATTCATTTTTTTTGCGCTGTCTGGTGGTGTTATTTTTACCTGCATTGAGCGCGAGCGCCGATACGCTGGGCAAGATTACCGAGCGCGGCAGCATCGTACTGGCTTATCGCGAATCATCCGTCCCTTTCAGTTATCTCGACGGTCCCGGCAAGCCGATTGGTTTTGGCGTTGATATCGCCAACAAAGTGGCTGAGGCCATCAGGCAGGCAAGCGGTAAAAAAGAGCTGCGTATCGAATATCAGGCAGTCACTTCGCAAAATCGTGTTCCGCTGGTTGCCAATGGCAGTGTCGATCTGGAATGTGGCTCCACCACGAACAATGCTGCACGCGCCAAAGAGGTTGCTTTTGCAGTCAATTATTTTTATGCGAGTTCAAGACTACTGGTCAAAAAATCCTCAGGCATTCACAAGCTCGGTGATCTGTCAGGTAAAGCGATTGCCACCACCACCGGAACCACCACATTTGGACAGCTGCGCAAGCTGAGTTTGGAGAGAAATCTCAATCTGAGCGTTGTCCCCGCCAAGGATCATGCCGATGGATTTTTACTGCTCGAATCAGGACGCGCGCAAGCCTTCGCCATGGATGACATCCTGCTCGCGGGGCTGATGCTCAACGCAAAAAATCCTGACGACTACGCTATCGTTGGTGAACCTTTGCAGGTCGAGGCCTACGCCTGCATGTTGCGCAAGGACGATCCTGGATTTAAAAAGCTTGTCGATGGCACGCTAGTGGCGATGATGAAATCCGGCGAATTCGAGAAGCTGTACAAAAAATGGTTCATGGCGCCGATACCACCGCGTCAGCGCAGCCTCACTTTGCCCATCAGCGATCGGCTGCGCGAGCATCTGAAATCGCCAAGCGATCAACCCGCGAGCTGAAATGCATTGGGACTGGCAGGTCTTTTGCAACAGCACCCTCAGTGGTGAAGCCACCGCGTGCTTCGGCGCAGCCGGAGACATCACCTATTTGCAATGGATGATGTCTGCTTGGGGCTGGACCGCATCAGTCGCTGCATTGGGATTCGTCATCGCGCTGGTGGCCGGTGTGGTGGTGGGCGTTGCGCGGACCTTGCCGCTGGCCCCCTTGGTTGTATTCTCGACGGTGTGGACTGAGCTGTTCCGCAATATTCCCTTACTGGTGCAGGTTTTCCTCTGGTACCACGTGCTACCGGTGTTTGTTCCGGCGTTTGGCCGCGTGTCCTCATTCTGGCTGGCGGCGATTGCGCTTGGACTATTCACCTCAGCGCGTATTGCAGAGCAGGTGAGGGCCGGTCTGCAATCGCTGCCACCCGGACAGGCAATGGCCGCCAGAGCGCTGGGCCTGTCGCTACCGAAGGTGTATGCGAAGGTACTGCTGCCACAAGCCTTACGCATCATCCTGCCAGCGCTCACCTCCGAAGCAATGAATGTGGTCAAAAATTCGTCCGTCGCTTTTGCAGTATCCGTGACTGAGCTCACGCTGTTTGCGATGCAAGCACAGGAGGAAACCGGCCGTGGTCTGGAAATCTACGCAGGCGTCACCCTGCTCTATGCAGTGACTGCCCTGAGCGTGAATCGCGTCATGGCCTCGATAGAGTCACGCACGCGTCTGCCGGGCTTGGTCGGAGCACGCTGATGAGCTTTGACTTTTCATTCTTCAGTAGTCAAATGCTGCAGGACTACCTGTGGCGCGGATTGCTGTTTTCATTGCAGCTCACCGTCATTGCGACGGTCGGCGGTATCGTGCTGGGTACGCTGCTGGCCTTGATGCGGCTCTCGGGCAATCGTCTGCTCTCGCTGCCCGCAGCCGCCTATGTGAACACCATGCGTTCCGTGCCACTGGTGATGGTGTTGCTGTGGTTTTTTCTGTTGGTGCCTTTTATTCTGGGTCGCAGTACTGGCGCAGAATTGTCGGCAGTCGTGACCTTCATTGCTTTCGAGGCGGCCTTTTTCTGCGAGATCATGCGCTCAGGTATTCAAAGCATACCCAGAGCACAAATGCAGGCGGGCAGTGCACTCGGGCTTGATGCCTGGCAGAACCTGCGCTTGATCATTCTGCCGCAAGCATTTCGACATATGACACCCGTATTGCTTACGCAGGTCATCATTCTTTTTCAGGACACCTCGCTCGTCTATGCAATTGGCGCCTATGATCTACTCAAAGGTTTTGAAGTGGTGGGTAAAAATTTCGGACGTCCGGTCGAAGCCTATGTGGCAGCAGCGTTGACGTACTTTGTGATTTGTTATGCGCTTTCATCATGGGTAAGACGGATGCAGTCCGGGAAATAACCTATCTTTTTTTACAGGCAAGCGACATTCAGTTTCCAATACGCCGATTGAACAAACGATCACCATACCCATGACCACGGATAACATCATCAGCCTCAAACACGTCTGCAAATCCTATGGCAGCTTTGCTGTGCTGAGCGATTGCTCGGTTACCGTGGCGCGTGGCGATGTTGTTGTGATTTGCGGTCCCTCGGGCTCAGGTAAATCTACGCTCATCAAAACCATCAATGGCTTGGAAGGTATCAGCAGCGGTGAAATTCAGGTCGATGGCGTTGCAGTTCATGCTAGCCAAAGCGACTTGCGTGCCCTCCGTTCGCGGGTCGGCATGGTATTTCAGCATTTCGAGCTTTTTCCACACCTGAGCGTACTGGATAATCTCACGCTCGCACAGGTGCATGTCAAAGGCCGCAGCGATCAGGATGCAGTGGCACGTGCAGAGGCATTGCTCGCCCGCGTCGGTCTTCTCGAGCACAGGAACAAATATCCTGCCGCGCTCTCCGGTGGTCAGCAGCAGCGTGTAGCGATCGCGCGGGCACTCGCGATGGATCCGGTAGTCATGCTGTTTGACGAGCCGACCTCCGCGCTGGATCCTGAAATGGTGGGCGAGGTGCTGGAAGTCATGATGCAGTTGGCGCAGGACGGCATGACCATGCTGTGTGTGACCCACGAGATGGGTTTTGCACGTCGTGTCGCCGATCGCGTGCTGTTCATGGACGGTGGCCGTATTGTCGAGGACTGCAGCAGCGATGCATTTTTTGGTGATCCGTCACAACGCAGTCCAAGGGCTCGGGAGTTTCTCGATAAAGTCCTCGGTCACTGAGCTACCGCTTCGGGGTGCTCACACCCAGGAAGATCAGACAAACGTTCCAGCGTACGTGACCACCTTGCCACCCGATCCGATCTTGAAGCGCGAGATACCGGCAAGCTGGCGCGTATTGATACCGCCCAGATCCAACGTACGCACACCGCGCTCGCGCAGCTCATCAAATGCCCGCCACAGCAGCAGGTTGTGCGCATTGGTATCCCGGCCTGCCTCGTTCGACCAACCCACGTGATAGGTCGCAGCGCTGCCATGGATCAGAAACAGCATGGCAGCGACACGGTCTTTTTTGAGTTCTGCTCGAAGAATCAGCATGGTTTTGGTCGTTTGCGCACGCGCATTGATATAACGCTCCACAAATTCCAGCGGCAGACCGTAAAAGCTTTTGCTCGCGCGCTGCGCGCGCTCTTCCTCCAGTAGCCAGCGGTATTGCGCGGGATTGGCACCCGTGCGAACGATGTTGAGGCCTGCGCGCTCGGCCGCGACCAGGCGGTTGCGCCAGCGCCCCTCCATCGCCGCGCGCAATTGCTCGGAGGTTTGGGTCAAATCGATCAGCACCGTCGAGTAGCCAGTCATGACCCGGGTCAGCTTTCTGAGGCTGGGATCGCGGGGATCAGTGGCATCCGGAGAAAACAAGGCAAAACGTGGCCGGCTCATTGGCAGGGTGCGTTTGAGCTCGCGATAAATGCGCGCCTGATTGTCTGCGCTGACCGGCTTAAGCCAGAGTGGTCCGCGAGTACACAGCGCAATGCCAACCATGAAGCCGTAACGGCGGCAGATGAACTGCGCAAGCGCGACCGTCTCTCCCTCAAGAATCACTTCGGCGCGGTGACACTCGACACCCAGTGCTTTCAGACTCGTCCCATAGGCCCAGTCTTGCTGCATCGCGCCGCCCAGCGCCACATGCGCCTTGTCCCACTGCAGGTAATCCATCTGGTTCCAGAGAATATGCATGCCTGATATCGGGTGAAATAAACACGGGTTGCCGCTTGCCACCGATATAATCCAAGATCAAACAGGGCAACGCATGATAAAGCGATTATTCCGCCGCGAGAAATTCCAGCCCATTCTCGGGCACGATATCGACAAGCCGCGCATTACCGCAGCGGGCTGGCTGCTCATTCTGTTCTATTTGGGTGTCCCTGCGATGGTCATGGGTGGTGCGATTGACTTCATGGTGCAATGGGTCACAGGGGATTGTCTCGGCGTCTGGTGTTTGTTTCAAAAAAAGTAATTTCATAAACTTTTATTAAATACCGGTCGGGGCTTGGGGTGGTGTTATTCTCTGACTTGTTTCACAATTGCAATAACAGCTTTTCAGGTCGCACTTGAATTATCCGACTCGCGGTCGATATAAGCGTCGATAGGCCGGGTTTGCCCGATCTGGGTTGCCATCCGGCCGGCAAAAGGAGAGGCATATGTTTTTTTTCGTGGGATTGGCCGTCGTGTTTGGCTGCGTGTTCGGCGGCTACATCATGGCGGGCGGCAAAATGGCGCCGATCATCAAGGCCGCTCCCATCGAGGGCTTCATTATTGTGGGATCGGCCATTGGCGCCCAGCTGATCGGTAACAGCATCGGCATTTTCAAGGGCGCGATCGGTGGTATGGTCAAGTGCATCAAGGGTCCAACCTATAAAGGGCAGGACTATCTTGATCTGATTCTGATGGTGGGCAAACTCCTCAATGTGATGAAAAAAGAGGGTGCGGTCGCGCTCGAAGCCCATGTCGAGAATCCGGATTCTTCGGCCATCTTTGGCGAATATCCCAAGCTCGCCAAAGACCATGCGATTGTTCACATGATCTGCGACACCTTGCGACTGGTGGTCATTGCCCAGGGTAACCTCGATGCCGATGCAGTCGACGATGTGATGAAAAGCGCGATCAAGACACACCATCACGACGAACTGAAATACCAGGGCACGCTGTCTTCCATTGCGGGCGCGCTGCCAGCGCTGGGGATTGTGGCGTGCGTGTTGGGTGTGGTGAAAACCATGGGCGCGATTGATCAGCCGCCGCCGGTGTTGGGCGGCCTGATTGGTTCAGCGCTGGTGGGTACCTTCCTTGGGGTGTTTGTGGCGTACGGCGTATTTGATCCGTTGTCGAGCCGTTTGGGCCAGATCATTGATGAAGATGGCCAAGTCTTCAAAGTCATCAATGAAATGATCGTCAACACCCTGCGTGGCCATCCGGTACCGCTGGTGATCGAAGCTGCCCGCAGTGTGATCAGCCATCATAATCAGCCAGGATTTGCTGAAGTATTTGACGGATTACGCGGTAAATAGACGCACAGCGTCTCTGCTCACAAAAGCCTGCCCGTTGTGGCAGGCTTTTTTTCATTAATTGCTGGTTAAATTGGTTCGGTGATGTGATCTTTGCTGCTTGAAAAATAGTGATGATCTGGACCCTGCCGCATTCCGGGTGCCTCAGGCAGCCGTTGCCCATGCGGGTTGTGTCAGTCGTATTTGCCAGTAAAGTAGGCAGCTGGTTAGTAATTGTTTATCTTTTTTGGGTAGATGAAGCGCTGTTGATGCATTTACAGGGCTGGTCAATGTAATTACGTTGACCATTTTCCAAAATCCCCTGAAACTCTGCAGCCGCATCGTCAAAAAATTTGCGTGCTTTGCATAACAACAAACAGGCGGCTGGCGGTCAATGCCGCTGCTCATAATGGGTGTCTCAGGGGGAGTTGTAGGGGAAATGGGCGATTACACCAATATGTCCGCGTATTACGACCTGATTATGACGTCGGGCTATTATGACTATCAGAAGATCGTCGAGAACATCACCAGAAACAACAGCTTTGGCAGTGTGCTGGAAATCGGTTGCGGAACCGGTTTGATACTGGAAGAGCTGGGGCAAAGACAGCCCGGCGCTGACATCATGGGTGTTGATTTGACGGAGGCGATGCTGTCGATTGCTTCCGAACGCTTGCAGCAGTTCCCTAATATTTCGCTGTCGCTGCAAAACGTGACTAATTTCGATCTCAAGAAACGATACGACCTCGCTTTTTCTTACGGCGGTGTCTGGTACTTCGTGGTGGACGGCGACAATGAGCCTTTCATGGTCAGCCACTTGTATCAAGAAGAAAGCAATCACCAGGGGCTCTCGCGCGTGGCCAGTCATGTGAACACAGGTGGCCGGCTCCTGCTGGGCATACAGGGACCGCACTGTGATTATGAAAAACCGGTCTCGAACGGCATGCTCTATTCACAAAAAATTGAACCGACCGAGCATGGCTTTATCAAGCATTACTATTTGGCCGAGCGAGATGAGGTGGTGATGGCGCAAACCATCAATTACCGCACCTACCGCTGGTCTGAGACGCTTTCGCTGCTTGCCCAGTACGGTTTCGAGCATGACGCCGACGCTGAGAAATGCAGCCACTTCATCGCTTTCAAAAAGGTGTGAGCGCGCAATGACGGCCTCAAGCAACGCAGGCGCGGATAAGCCGCGCCTTTTCTTTGTGGGTGTGGGTAACATGGGTAACCCCATGGCGGCCAATCTCATTCGCGCCGGTTACCCCCTCTGTGTCTTTGATCAATCGCCTCAAAAGGTAGCCAACCTCGTTAGTATGGGTGCACGCGGCGTTGCGAGTTTGGCCGAAGGTGCTGCGCAATGCGATGTGGTGATCACCTCATTACCTGGCCCGCCTCAGGTGCGTGAGGTGATGTTCGGTGAGCAGGCGCTGCTCGCTCGGCTGCCGCGCGGTGCAACCATCATCGACACCACCACCAGCGCCGCCGATCTGGCGCGAGAATTAAACGACCAGGCACAGCAGCGCGGTATTGATTATCTCGAAGCGCCGATCACGAATGCGATCGATGCGGCTGCCGAGGGCAGGTTATCGATCTTTGTCGGCGGTGATGCGCAGTGCTTCGCGAAACACAAGTCCATCTTTGATGTGTTGGGCAATAAAATCTTTCATGTGGGTGCGCATGGCAATGGCGCCACCATCAAGCTGTTGACTAATTTGCTCTGGTTCGTCAGCGCTGCTGCGATCGGCGAGGGACTGATGCTGGGCGCGAAGGCAGGTGTACCACTGGAGACAGTGTGGGAGGCGATCAAATCCAGTGCGGGTAACAGCTGGGTTGCCGAGCATGATGTGCCATCGATTTTTGCAGGACACTATGATCCGAGTTTTTCACTGGCGCTCTGCTGCAAGGATCTGAGTCTGGTCAATGAGATTGCGCGCAGTCAGGGTTACGAGCTCACGATGGGCAAATTTGTCGAGTCACTGTTTCGCGAGGCAATGGAAAAATACGGCGAGTCCGCAGCCGAGCTGCATGTGGTGAAGCTGCTCGAAGAACGTGCCGGTCTGCTATTGCGACCGCCGCATGGGCAAGCACCCTCAGTCAACTGATCGAACACCTACCATGCAAGATTTCAGCAAACCAGGCGTGCGGCAGAAGCAGTTGATGGCTGAGGCACATCGACACATGCCACAGGGCGTCGCCGAGAATTATCGTTACTGGGGTGATGAGCGCACCGTTTTTGTGGATAACGCCAAAGGCTGTCGCATCACCGATTGTGATGGCAGGACCTGGGTCGATTTTCGTTTGGGTTATGGCCCCATCATTCTCGGCTACCGCGATGAGCGCATCGATGCCGCCGTGATCAGGCAGATCACTCAGGGTGGCACGCTCTCAGGTTTCGCGACACCGCTTGATACCGAAGTCGTCAGGCAAATCAAGGCGATGTGTCCGCATATCGAAAAAATGCGATTTGCCAATTCCGGCACCGAAGCGGTGATGGGTGCAGTACGCACGGCACGTGGCCACACCCGACGGGATCGGGTGGTCATTGTTGAAGGTGGTTTCCACGGTTTGTACGACGAGATGATGTGGAAATCCGATATCGAGCATTGGGATCCGCAGGGCGGGGCAGCACCATCGGTGATTCCTTTTGGTGGCGGCATTCCGCAGCGGGCGCGCGAACTGGTTGATCTCATTGTGCTCAATGACCATGCAATGCTCGAACATTTGTTCGCGCAACAGGGAGAGCAACTCGCCTGCGTCGTGCTCGAACCCATCATCGGCAATGCAGGCAGCATCTCGGCCACCCCAGAATGGCTGCAGCGTCTGCGTGATTTGTGCACCCAGTACGGCACCATGCTCATCATTGATGAGGTCAAGACAGGATTTCGTGTCGCCAAAGGCGGTGCTCAGGCGCTGTATGGCATTCATGCGGATCTGACGACCTATGCCAAAGCGATGGGCAATGGTTACCCGGTCGCGGCCTTTGGTGGGCGTGCCGAGGTCATGGATGTCGTCGGCTCCTACAAAGGCGGCGTCGTTCATGGAGGTACCTATACCGCCAATCTGGTCGCGCTTTCGGCAGCGCATGCGACGCTGAACATTTTGGATCAAACCGATGCGCTAGCGACGATCAATCGGGTCGGTGACGAGATTCGCGCTTTGCTGGGCAGAGTGTTCACGGCTGCAGGTGTCGAGCACGCATTTGCCGGGCCACCGGCCATGTTGGGTATTCATTTCACGCCCGATGTCCCACAAAACTACCGCGACTGGCGCGTAACCAACAGCGATCTCTATCGCGATTTTGCGTGGAAGCTGATTGATTACGGTGTGATGCTGGAACCGGATTCGCGCGAGCCCTGGTTCTTGTGCGAAGCCCACGCCGATGTCGATCTTGGCTGGCTCGAAGAGGTAGCAACACGCGCGATACGTGAAGCCTGCGAAGCCTCAGTACGTCAAAGCCGCTGAAAGCTCAGGCCGACAAATCCACTAGTACGCCAAAATCATCCCGCGTGGAGTGCCGGGGTGCTGTGACGGGCATGCTGGAGACCGGCTTTGCAAAGATGATCTGATTCTGGCCGTAGATTTCCTCAATCACCCGCTGGGCACCAGAAAGATTGCCACTGGTCAGTGCGTGGCCGACTCGCTGGAAATAGCTGTGGGCGAGGGCCGGATTGAAATCCACCAGCGCTTGATAGCAGGCGCGTGCGTCCAGCAGATTTCCCGATTTGAGCGCCGCAATCAGTGCCTTGAGCTTCTCCTGATGTTGACTACGGCGGCTCCCGCCAGAGTTGCCATTTCCAGAGTGCCGCGAGCCTATCGCATCAATTTCCCGCCCGAGTTCGATACTCATGATGTTGCTCCTTTATTAAGGTGGCGTTGCTTCCCCTTTCTTTGCCGGTTATCGTGAATATCGACAGATTTGCCGCTTTCTGCAGCCTGCATGGCTTCTTGGAACCCCTCACGGACCAGTTATTTTCTGATGTGGATTGAATAAATCCCTTTTTTTTCAATAAGTTGAGCTATTGATATTGCATTTATTGAAATGGCTGCCGATTTTTTGACGATTATTTGGCCTGTTTATTGCTTGAATAGGCGCAAGGCCGGTGAGTGCTGTCTGAATAAGCGCACCGGCATTGATCGGATCAGGCAATAGAGGAGAGAGCACATGAATCAGGCAATGACGCAGTCAGGTAACTTTGTTTACCCCGAACTACCCAGACAAACCATCAAGTCCCGACGCGTGACCACAGGCAGCGTGCAGGACATCTGGCGCCAGCATGGCTGGGTGCCGCCTACCGAGTGTCAGAAAGACTTTCGGTCATCGCTGAGAACGACCGCGCATCTGGTGCCGCAACTGTATTGATTATCTCCCCTGGTCTTCTCCCCCGAAGGCATAGGATTAGCCCGCTGATGCAGCGGGCTTTTTTTTGTGCACGATACTCCGGGTATAGTCAAAGCCAACAGAATATATTGAGTTGGCCTGGTTTTCGGTCGCAATTTCAAAATGAATGTTTTGAAAAATTCCTAAAAAGATTCCATACATCGAGCACTGCAAACACACTTGCTTTCGCTTATCCAGAGTCCAGCCTTATCAATGCAATGATTGATCAGGTAAAACTCTCTTGATTCATGGCCCTAAACTGAAAGCAAATCAGCGGCGCTTGGGCTCGAATCTTTCCTCAAGTCACAGACATCAAATAGTAGATACTGGGATAATGCGGACGATTTTCATTTTTTGAAAAAATGTCTTTACTACCCGACCCTAGCCACGCTCGGTACTTGGCCCTGTTACCCCTGCTGCTGTGCATGCAACTGAGCGGCTGCGGCCATATCAGTGCGCTACTACCCACGGCCAAGCCTGATCTGACGCTTCCCGCACAATGGATCGCGCCCATGCCCGGTGAGGGCGCTTTGGCCCATGGCGGGCAAGTGTCGGCGCTGGCGGATTGGTGGCGGCGGCAGCAAGACCCGCTGCTGATCGATCTGATCGGCGCAGCGCAAAACGAGAGTGCTAGTGTCAGTGTCGCCCGCTCGAGGATCGAACAGGCGAATGCGGAGCGATTGGCAGCAGGTGGCGCACTGCAGCCTACCCTGGATGCTGGCGTCAGTGCACAGCGCCGCAGCGCGTTTCCGCCTTTCCCCGGTGGTAATGTTTTCCAAGGCTCGTTGCAGGCCAGTTGGGAGATTGACCTGTTTGGCGTAAATCGATTGGCGCGCGATGCGGCGCAGCTTCGTGCACAAGGTGCCGAGGCCAACTGGCACGAGGCGCGCGTATCGGTGGCAGCCGAGACTGCCAATCAGTACTATGCCTTGAGGGGCTGTAGGCGTTTGCTGACGGTTGCAGAGGCTGACGCAGCCTCGCGTGCCGAGATTACGCGCCTCACTGAACTGGCGGTTCAAGCGGGATTTCAGCCTCCGGCAAATTCAGCGCTGACGCGGGCCAGTGCAGCAGAGGGACGCAGCCGTGTCACCGCGTTGCGGGCGCAGTGCGACGTGGATGTCAAAGCGCTCGTCATGCTGACCGGTCTTGATGAGCGCGATCTGCGCGCCAAGCTCGACAGCGTGCCCGCGACCCTGCCGCTCCCGATGCCGGTACCCCTCGCAGAGCTACCCGCGGCAACGCTGGCACAACGTCCTGACATTTACGCAGCCGCGCAGGAAGTCGCCGCCGCCAGCAACGATGTCGGTAGCGTCGAAGCGCGACGCTACCCGCGACTCTCGCTAGCCGGAACCATAGGTCGTAATCGATTTGAGACCAGCGATGGCGCATTCAATCTGAACAGTTGGACGGTGGGTCCTGTGGCCTTGAGCCTGCCTATCTTTGATGGTAATCGGCGACGCGCCACTACGGCGGCAGCGGTGGCGCGTTATGAAGCCGCTGCAAATTTATACCGCGCCACCGTACGCCGCGCGGTGCGTGAAGTCGAAGAGAGTTTGGTTAATCTCGATAGCATTGCCGCGCGCAGTGATGACGCGCAGATTGCGATCGACGGCTTCACGGCCTCGCTCGATGCTGCCCAGCTACGCTACAAAAAAGGTTTTGGTAGCCTGATCGAGCTGGAGGAGGCGCGTCGCAGCAAACTTGGCGCAGAGACCGCACTAGTGAGCCTGCAGCGTGAGCGCATCGCAGCATGGATCGCCTTGTACCGCGCCGCTGGCGGCGGCTGGCAGTCGCCAACATCATCCGATAAAACTCGCGCACAGTCGAAACCATGATGACCTTGCACCTGATCCGATACTTCCCGCGTCGACCCCCGCCTTCGGCAATCGCAAGCGTAGCGAGGTTGATGATGCTCGCCGCCTGGCTTTCGCTCACCCCTGGCAGCAAGGCGAACGACAAGGCGACCAGCACCAAGCCGCCATCAACTGCGAAGGCCGCATTGACTGTCAACACGGCGCGCCCACAGCTAACCCGTCTCTCGCAGACACTGGTTGCCAACGGCGATATCGCCGCTTGGCAGGAGGCGAGTATCGGCAGCGAGGCAAATGGGCTGCGCTTAACCGAAGTGTTGGTGAATGTCGGTGACCTTGTGCGTGTCGGTCAAACCCTGGCTCGTTTCTCCGACGAGACCGTACGAGCCGATCTTGCTCAGGCCAATGCGGCTTTGCTGGAGGCCCAAGCCACACTCGCCGAGGCCAGCTCAAATGCCGAGCGTGCGCGATCCTTGGTGAACACCGGCGCAATCAGCACCCAGCAGATCAATCAATTTCTCGCCGGAGAGCAAACCGCGCGTGCGCGTGTCGCAGCGGCTGAGGCAGCAGTCAGTGCACAAAGGCTGCGACTGAAGTTCACACAACTACGCGCGCCGGACAGCGGTGTAATCTCTGCACGCAGCGCGACCGTGGGTGCAGTTGTCGCGAACGGTACCGAGCTATTTCGAATGATTCGCAAGGGCAGGCTAGAGTGGCGCGCTGAGGTAATGGCGAGCGAGCTATCGCGCATACGCATCGGCTCTGGCGTCACGCTAGTTGCAGCGAATGGAACACGCTTGAACGGCAAGGTACGAATGATCGGACCCACCGTCAATCCGCAAACTCGTTCAGCGCTGGTGTTCGTTGACTTGCTTCCCGTTGCCTCGGGCGAAGCACCCGCCAAACCAGGTATGTTTGCGCGCGGTGAATTCATGCTTGGTAGTGGCAACGGTGTCACGCTGCCGCAACAGGCAGTGGTCGTGCGAGATGGCTTTAGCTATGTATTTCAGATGAAGTCTGACGGGCGCGTGGCGCAACTGAAGGTGAAGACCGGGCGGTACCTGCAGGACTATGTCGAGATTACCGAAGGTATTTCGCTGCAAGACGAGGTTGTGGTGGCCGGCGCTGGTTTCTTGAACGATGGTGATCTGGTGCGCGTGGTTCGTGGTAACGCGGTTGATCGTGACAACAAGCGCGAGACAAAGGACGCGCAGTGAATTTTTCCGCGCTCTCGATTCGCAATCCAGTACCCGCGATCTTGTTGTTCGCGCTGCTGACGCTGGCTGGACTGCTCGCATTTCGCTCGAATGCGATTCAGGATCTTCCCGATATCGAATTGCCCATCGTGAACGTAGTGGCTTCGTTGCCGGGTGCTGCGCCGGCCCAGCTCGAGACCGAGGTGGCGCGCAAGATCGAAGGCTCGGTCGCCAGTTTGCAGGGTATCAAAAATATTTATACCAAGCTGCTTGATGGACAAGTGACTGTCACGGTTGAGTTTGTCCTTGAAAAAAATCTCTCGGATGCGGTAAACGATGTACGCGATGCGGTAGCGCGGGTGCGCGCCGATCTGCCGGCTGACGTGCGTGATCCCTCCGTGACCAAAGTCTCTACTGCCGGCCGGCCGATTTTGACCTTCAGTGTGTCCGCCGTTCCCAATACCTCTGGCAGTGCGCCCGACTTACAAGAGGTCTCATGGTTCATTGATAACAGTGTCACCAAACGCTTGCTTGCCGTCAAAGGCGTCGGTGCCATCAAGCGCATTGGTGGCGTCTCGCGTGAAGTTCGTATCGAGCTGGATACGGAGCGCATGAACGCGCTGCGTGTCACTGCCATCGATGTTTCCCGCAGACTGCGTCAGGTGCAGCAAGAGGCCCCGGGTGGTCGTGGCGATGTTTCTGGCGCAGAGCAATCAGTTCGTACTATTGCCACCGTCAAGACAGCAGCCGAATTAGCGCTCATTGAAATCTCGCTCGACGATGGCAGGCGCGTAAGACTGGATCAAATCGCGACTGTTGACGATACCGTCGCCGAGCCACGCGCCATCGCCACCCAGGATGGCACGTTGGTGGTTGGTTTCGAAGTGTCGCGCACCAAGGGCTATGGTGAATTGATGGTGGCACAAGGCGTTCGCGAGGTGGTGAATGGGCTGCAGGCAGAAAACCCTCATCTGCGGATTACGGAGGTGATCGATAACGCACAACCGGTCGAAGAGAACTACCAAGGCTCGATGATTCTGCTGTACGAAGGCGCGCTGTTGGCGGTGCTGGTGGTACTCTGGTTTTTGCGTGATTGGCGTGCGACTTTGGTGGCGGCATCAGCTTTACCACTGTCGGTGATCCCGACCTTTCTGGCCATGTCATGGTTCGGGTACACCATCAATACCGTGACCCTGCTTTCATTAGCACTGGTAGTCGGTGTGCTGGTGGATGATGCAATTGTCGAGATTGAGAACATTGCGCGACACCTGCAAATGGGGAAGACACCCATGCAAGCCGCACTCGAAGCGGCGGATGAGATTGGCATGGCGGTGATTGCAACCACGTTTACCTTGGTCGCAGTGTTTCTACCAACCGCATTCATGGGTGGTGTGCCTGGCTTGTTCTTCAAACAGTTTGGCTGGACTGCCGCAGTCGCAGTGTTGTCATCATTGGTGGTGGCGCGCTTACTTACGCCGATGATGTCGGCCTATTTACTCAAGCCGGCGAAGCATGTGGCGCCGAAAGATGGCTGGCTGATGCGCAGCTACCTCGGCGTCATGCGCTGGTGTCTGCGCTACCGCTGGGTGACGGCGATTGCCTCTGCGGCGTTTTTTGTGGCTTCATTGTCGCTGGTGCCCTTGCTACCGACAGGCTTCATACCGCCGGCCGACCGCGGACAAACGCAGATCACGGTCGAGCTGCCGCCGGGCAGTACCTTGGCAGAGACTACTGCTACGGCCGAACAGGCAAGACTCGCCGCGATGAAAGTCAACGGCGTCCAGCGTATCTTCAGCTCGATCGGTGGTGGTTCCAGTGGCGACGCATTTGTGCCGGGCGCCGCCGCTGAAGCGCGACGCGCCGTGCTGACACTGAACGTGATCCATCGTGATCAGCGCGCTGAGTCATTGCAGGATCTGGAGAATCAGTTACGCACCAGACTGGATGAAATTCCAGGTGCACGCTTCACCGTTGGCCCGCCGGATACCGGCGTCAAGATGCAGCTCGTTTTGAAAAGTGATGATCCGGTTGCGCTCGCGACGGCGGCGCGTCTGGTCGAGCGCGAGTTGCGAACGATAAATGGTATTGGCAATGTCAACTCAAGCGCATCGCTGGTCCGACCTGAGATCATCGTTCGACCTGATGCCGCGCGCGCGGCAGACCTTGGTGTGACCACAGCGGGTATTGCCGAGACGGTGCGGGTTGCTACTGCAGGTGACTATGACGTCAACCTGCCGAAGTTGAATTTGTCAGAGCGTCAGGTACCGATTCGCGTGAAGTTACCCAATGATGTGCGCGCTGATCTGGCAGCGATCGAGCGCTTATCGGTACCAGGACGCCAGGGTCCGGTGATGCTGGGCACGGTCGCCAGTGTGAGCATGGACAGCGGCCCGGCGCAAATCGACAGGCTGAACCGCAGCCGTAATGTCACCCTGGAGGTGGAGTTGGGCAGTCGTTCGCTGGGTGAGTTGAATGAAGAAGCGCGTGCACTGCCCAGCATGAAAAACCTGCCGCCCTCAGTCACGATTGCCGAGCTGGGTGATGCGCAAGAAATGCAGGCGCTGTTCGAGAGCTTCGGCATCGCCATGCTGATTGGTGTGCTCTGCATCTATGGGGTGCTGGTACTGCTGTTCCACGACTTCATGCAGCCGATCACAATTCTTGCAGCGCTGCCGCTGTCGATCGGCGGTGCTTTCGTTGGTCTGCTGGTCACTCACAAGGCATTGTCGATGCCATCCATGATTGGATTGATTATGCTGATGGGTATTGTGACCAAGAACTCCATTCTGCTGGTTGATTATGTGATTCTGGCCCGCCATGCAGGCATGTCGAGGTTCGACGCACTGGTAGACGCTTGTCACAAGCGGAGCCGTCCGATTCTGATGACCACGATTGCGATGGGGGCGGGCATGATGCCCTTAGCGCTAGGCTTCGGAGCAGACCCGAGTTTCCGCTCACCTATGGCTGTCACGGTCATCGGTGGCTTGATTACCTCCACCCTGTTATCACTCCTGGTGGTACCTGCCGTTTATACCTTCGTCGATGACGCCCAAGGTCTATGGCGGCGATTCAGTCAAACCGTTTTGCGTAAAGCAGAGTAAAGGAGAGCTCACCCAGTATAGACATCGAAGTCTTCGATGCGCTTCGTACGATTCAATAGGTCGCGCGCCCGCCACTCAGATCAAACACGGCACCCGTCGTAAATGAGCATTCCTCGGTACAAAGCCAAGCCACCATCGCGGCGATTTCTTCGGGTGTCCCAAAACGTCCCATCGGTATTTTGCTGAGCATGTAGGCAATGTGCTCCGCAGAATTCTGGTCCAGAATGGCGGTCTTCACGGCGGCTGGGGTCACGCAGTTCACGCAGATGCTGGTATCGGCCAGTTCCTTGCCCAGCGATTTGGTCAGGCCAATCACGGCAGCCTTGCTTGCACTGTAGGCGCTGGCATTCGGGTTGCCCTCTTTGCCCGCGACCGAGGCGATGTTCACGATGCGGCCATAATTTCGCTCTCGCATACCGGGTACCAATGCGCGGCAGCAGAGGAAGGTGCCATTGAGGTTGATGTCAATGATCTGCTCCCAGGCATCGGTCGGGTACTCCCAGAGCTTGGCATTGGGTCCGCTGATACCGGCGGAGTTGACCAGAATGTCGACGGGGGCGATCGCTTGCGTGCTGCGCGCTGCATCAGCCACGGAGTCATGCGAAGCGACATCAACTGTGAAAGCATTGATCACGCTGCCCGCTGCGCTGGCTTGCAGATGATGTACCGCTTGCTGCAGGCCTGTCGGGTCGCGATCCCAGAGGGTTAGTCGGGCACCCGAGGTGAGGAGGCGATTAGCTATGGCAAAGCCAAGGCCGGATGCGGCACCCGTAACGACAGCATGACGCTGCTGAAGGTTCAGTTGATTGATCATGGTTTCACCGTTTCTATTTTGCCCAGCCACAAAGGTTTCTGACGATAATCCGGTCCCAGTGCGATGGCATCGCGCTGTACCGCTTCGCTCACCACATTAAAACGGTCCGGAACCAGACTGCCGGTTTTGGCCATCTCATGCAGCAAATGATAAGAGAATAACCGATGACCTCGCCCACGCAGCGCGTTGGCAAAATCGGAGGGTCCAGCCGCCGCGAGCACGGTAAGCCGCGAGTCGTTTGGCGGTGCTACGCCGTCGCGCGATACCGGGATCACGGGTGCGACATCGTTGTAAATCAGCTTGTTACCCTCGGAGCGACCCGAGAAACAGGTGTCCAGTACTACGACGATTTGTTGTGCATTACTTCGCAGCAGAATTTGGTAGAACTCATTAAGTCTGAAAGCAGGATCATCCAGATGACCGTCCGAGGCATCCTGAGGGATGAGCACAGTGTGCTTGCCGTCGCGCGTCGGGGCCGCATGACCAGAGTAGTACACCATCAGCCTGTCCTTGTGGGTCAGGCGACTGACCACGGTACGCAGGCGTGTCATCATGCGCACGCCGGTCGCCTCATCATTGATCAGGCTGACCATGTGTTCGGGTGGAATGCCAAATTGTCTGCGGATCAGATCAGCGAAACTTTTGGCAGAGCGATCCGCGAACGTCACACGTGGCAGCTCATCATAGTCGGCAATACCAATCACCACGGCAAAGGTATTTCCAGTAGCGCGCACGGGTGAAATTTTTGCGATCACCTCGGCAAGGTCATCATTGAATTCACCTTGGTCTATGGTTTTCAGACGAGCTTCAAGCTGACGAATTTCTTCGTTAAGTCGTTCTTTCTCAGCGCTGACTTGTTGACGCTGCCGCACATCATCACGCAGTTCTTCTAGTCGCTCGCGCAGCTTGCGGCTCTCGACATCATCGGCAAGTACCAGTGATTGTGTCGCCACGGCACCGCTTTCAATTTTCCGCAGGGGCCGTAGATTGGCCATCTGCCCTGTCTCGAGCTTCACAGTATCCAAAGCGGGTATTTCCACATTGTCGACGAATTGCATGGCCAGCACCTGATCGCTCAACATCAAGTGTCCAGATAGCGGACGTATGAGCCTGTCGCTCACTGCCATGCGCAGGAAAGGGCGGGCACGACTGATTAACTGCTTGAGTCGTCTGCCCTGATCCGAGTCAATATCCTGTTGCGTCACCATCGTGAATGTCACGGGTGCACGATCTGGTTGCGTAGAGCCAGCAACCGTGATGATGAAGCGTTTGAGATCGGCGTCATAGATGACGTTTTTCACCTCGGGTTCGCCGACCAGTTCATAGAGACTTTCACTGATCGATTGTAATACCAGAGGGCGGGGCAGCGTTTTCGGAAGATTGTCCTGAAACTCACGCAACTTGCGGTTCAGGTTTTCAACGCGACGATCGTACGCGGCCCGTTTTGCCTCTTCGCTCGCCCGAGTGGCTCGTACGCGTTCGTTGAATTCGGCTGTCGATTCGAATTCATCGCGCGTCAGCGTTACTTCGGGTGGAGGCCTCGAGGCTTCTATTTCGCGTCGTTCGCGGCGCAAGGCTTCGGGCAGCTCTGCAAGTCTCTGCATCTGAGTTTCACCACGCTTTTGTGCGGCGGCAGTGATATCCTTCCAGGCGACTGCACGCGATCGGTTGCTCGCAGCCCTTCGGCTCCGAGCGCCGACCAAATCGGCGTCGGCGACCCAGACAAGGTCGGGACTTTTGCGATATTCCGCCAGCAACCGCCAGCTATCAGGAGGGGTGAATTCCAGCGATGTTCGCGCGGCTAGACCTGAAACACTCGTGTTGACAACACAATTTTTACAAACAATCGAAAGACGTTTCAGGTTTCCTGCTTCAACGTATCGATCAAACAGTTCGCTGCCGATATCAATGGCGCCAGAGCCTTGTGAATTGAGCTGGATTTCACGAGTGATCGTGGTCTTAAGTCCGGTTATCTCGATGTGAGCACTGTTCAGTGGCAGTGTCACCCATTCACTGCGACCAGTCGCCACGGCACGATTGCGATCGGGCTCCTCACTCAGAACTTGGGTTCCTGTCTCGTGACCAAAGGTATCTTTCAAAAAATTTCCCGGTGCCAGCAACGGATACAAGCCAATCGTGAATGTGGCGGCCAGCGTGGATCCAATCGGATTGGCACGCTTACCGGTCACTTCTCGACGTTGAACAATCGGCGCTTCGAATTCAGGCGCGCTGATTTTTTCTTTCAATGTGATGGTCAGCACGCCGCGCTGATCAATGTAAGCTGATTCAAACCCTTGGGTTTTGGTATTGGCCGCGTTCGGATTCAGATAACGGGTTTTGCCAGTGATTTGAGTTACCTGATTCGTGTAATCACCACCACAGGCGGCGAGTCCAAGTATTGTCACGAGCAGAGCGCAAAAGGACGGCGCGAATCGTGGTGATACATTGACGGCGTTCATGATCGACGTTCTGTAGTTTGTCCAGCCATGCGAAATGAGGCCGCGTCCTGGGTTCGTGCCGGCCGCGCGCACCAGGCTGCCTTGGTAAAAAGAGAAGGATACGCGCTATCCCAATGTTTGGTGTTCGCCAACTTTGATGCGTAACTTGTTTTCAAATTGAAAATTGGTGGCGAGTGTTTGCAACGACTGGGGCGTGAGTTCAGTTTAATATCAATTGAATAATGATAGAAAATCGGTGACTGCTGCTATATTCAGACTTTTCAACGGTAGCAGCGTTTGCGCAGCTACCCACCTATTTTCGTGGCTGCCTAATGGATGATGGTCGGGTCAATCACGCCCTGAATGAACTCAAATCAGCCAGAGAGCGGCTTGCGAGTCTGGAGAAGGATCAGCTTGCTCTGGCAGACAGACTGGCCGCTGCGCGTCGCGCCCAGCGACGCATTGGTTTTTATCTCCTGGGTCTGGTCATCCTGTTCTCGCTCGTGATGGCCGGGGCGTTTACGCTGCTCCTCTGATGCCTGCGTCTGTGTCGTCGATTTTTGTTCGGCGACTTAGCGCCACAGCGTCGAGCTCTTGAGCAAATGATCGCGGAAGATTGTCGCGATCGGTGACAACTGCTTGCCCTTGTGATGCACGACATGCCACTGCGACTGCAGGGGAAAACCCTTGACATCCAATATCGAAACGCCAAGTCCTGATGCATGACCTTGTAGCGCGTGCTGAGAAATCACCGCAACACCCAGACCACCTGCCACGGCTTCCCGAATCGCTTCATTGCTGCCCAGCTCCAGCTTCAGTTCAGGGTTGAAACCCAGCCTTTGAAAATGGGCATCGGTTGCCATGCGAGTTCCGGAACCCGGTTCGCGCAGAATAAACCGACTGCTGGCCAAGTCGCGCAGATCCATCGTGCCCTGATTCGCGGACCGTTTTTTTCGGGGTCCGATCACAACCAGTGGATTGGGCATGAATACCTGATCCTCAAGATCAAATGCGCTGGGTGGCATGGACATGATGTAGAGGTCGTCGAGATTGTCAGCGAGTCGACTGACGACACCATCGCGATTAAGAACTTCGAGTGAAATATCGATCGCGGGGTATTTGGCGCAAAAGCCGCCCAGCAGACGGGGTACGAAATACTTCGCTGTGCTGACTACAGCGACTTTCAGACGACCTCGGGTGAGCCCTTTGAGGCCATCGATTTTTTGTTCAAATGCTTCCCACTCTGCCGACATCGCACGCGCGGTTCGGGCGAGTTCTTTCCCGGCTTCGGTCAGATGCACGCGTTTACCTATCACCTCGTACAAAGGCATGCCGACCGCGTTTGCGGCCTCGCGTAACTGCATTGAGGCCGTGGGTTGCGTCACATGGGTCGCGCGCGCTGCCGCGCTGACGCTGCCGGTATCGGCCAGCGCCAGCACCAGTCGCAGCTGTCTGAAAGTCATATTCATTACTTTTTATCTATGGTAAAGAATGTAAAAATCGATTTTACTCGATTGTTTAATGTATCTATCATCCTTGTCTCAAGGAGGATGTATGCAAAATCTGCTCGACCCGGCAATTCTTTTTTTTGTATTTGGCGTGATCGCTGGCTGGCTCCGCTCTGATTTGGAGATACCCGCCGCCACGGCCAAATTCCTGTCTCTTTATCTTCTGATGGCATTGGGTCTGAAAGGTGGCTTCGCCCTTGCAGCGTCAGGCCTGAATCCCTCGGTGATGATCAGTCTTTTCGCCGCGATCCTGATGGCTTTCGTTGTACCGGCGCTGGGCTACCTGTTTCTGAGAAATCGGGTTGCGCGATTCGATGCCGCTGCCGTCGCTGCCTCCTACGGCTCGGTTAGCGCAGTGACCTTCGTGACGGCGATGCAGTATCTCGAATCGCAGCAGATGTCGCCCGGTGGGCACATGGCGGTCGCGATGGTGCTTATGGAGTCGCCCGCGATTCTGATGGCGGTGCTACTTGCCAACATGATTCGCCAAAAGCAGGCGAGTGCGCAGGTGGTTGCTAACCAGAGTGGCACGGGGGCCATGTTGGGCTCAGGGGGTGGCAGTTTTTCCGCGCCCTCCATGGGCAAAGTCATTCATGAGTCCTTTACCAGCGGGGCACATCTGCTGTTGCTGGCTTCTTTGTTCATTGGCTACCTGAGCGGCGAGGCGGGCAAAGTCATGATGCAGACGTTTTCAACCGATCTCTTCAAAGGCATGCTGGCTTTTTTTCTGTTGGATATGGGCTTGATGGTTGCGCGCAGCATGCGTGATGTGCAGGGCAAGTCGCCGATACTGATCGCTTATGCCGCACTGGCCCCCGTGGTGCACGCCAGCATCGCACTGCTGGTGGCGGTGCTGCTGTCTTTGCCGGTCGCCGACGCTGCGCTCATCATGGTGCTCTCGGCCAGCGCTTCGTACATCGTGGTGCCAGCGGTCTTGCGTTACGCAATTCCCGAGGCCAATCCGTCGCTTTATCTGGGCTTGTCCCTTGGCGTTACTTTTCCGCTGAATATTCTGTTTGGTATCCCTTTCTACACGGAGGTCGCCAGACGGGTACTCGCCTGAGTTTGACTTCTTTTTTTGACAAGCTGTGTTTTGGACTCCTCTGCAGGAATTTCCCAAAGCAGTTATCTTTGCGGGAATTGGTGTGAAAGTTCTGGGCCAATATCCTCGTAATCAAAAATGGGAGTCATCCATGCCGGGGCTTTTCCGCGCACGTAGAGAACGATACGCCGGACCGGCGTGGACGATAGCACTCGTCGGGCTTCTGTTCGTCAACGCCGCGCAGGCGACGATCACCGAAGGAGACGATCCCCTAGAGATCTTTGACAGTAAACGAAATTTCACCGTGACTTCAAAGGTGACCTGGATCCCTGTTGATAATATCCAGGCGACGTGTGATCGCGAGGCCCGGATACGCGGTTACGGGGAGTTCGGATACGCGCTTAAAGCCTGCTCGTTTTATGAAAATGACGTGTGTGTTGTTTTTACCGAAAAAAAACTGAACATGCACACGCTGGGACATGAGGTCCGTCATTGCTTTCAGGCGAACTGGCACGAGTAAGAATCTATCGCTACCGGGTCACTTGCGTCACCGGTACCGCCTGGCTGTTGAGCAGCAAGCTGCACGAAATTCCCCTAAAAATTCGCCTTCCTCTCGCGGGCGTTGGATGGTTTTAACGTCGCGATGTCCCCATGCGCGAATGACGCTACGATCACTCAATCCGCAGCGACCTCAATGGTGCTTTTACGATGAACCTACAGTTCGATCGAGCGGAGATCAGATAAATCCAAGCACAGGTCGCTCCAGCACTTGGATCAAGAAATCCAGTCAGTAGGGCGTATCTACCAACAAGGACTCAAAAAAGCTCGCGAAGCTCATTCCGCCCCTGATCATCACTGTCTGGCTGATGAACACGCAGATGTTGGAGAATTTTCCAAAATGGAAGCTGAGAAAAAACCTGACCTCGGGTTCAGGATTGCCAAAAAAGTGTCAAAGTTCCAGCGAGCTTGTTGAAATACGGTGGCGTCAAGGACCGCAGTCGCTCGAAAAAAACTGACAAGAGAATGCCGGTCCTCGAAGGCGGTTCAAGGAGATAGGTCAACCTGACCGCTCAATTGCACGGATTTGCAGGCGAGGCGGACGCAGTGTTTGCGTCCGCGAGAAAGCGCCGATCAGTTTTCCTGATTGAGTCGCTTCACCCAATCGTCAATCGCGTCAGCGACATTTTTTGATTCACAGAAATCGGGTATTTTGCCGACTGCTGTGATCAGCAAGTTGCGAATGAACTGCATATCTTTGTCCGAGTAGCAGTAACCTATTTGCTGGTCAGCGGCTACCAGCATCGCATCATGTTTGCGCTTGCCATCCTTGGCGCGAGCCAAAAATTCGTTTGAGCAGGTCTTTTCGAATTTCGATGCGACCAGTGAGCCCATATAGGTCGTGATCAGCAAAGCACTTTCATCGTACTCTTTGAATTTGCACTGGGTGTAATTCGGGTTCGACGAATCGGGCGAGATTTCGAAAATATTTTGTGCGCTGGCTGCTTGCAGGGTGATCAGGAGCGCTGCGCCGACAATCAATCGCTTCATGAGTTGTGCCTCGGATAAGTTATTGTGTTTATGATTTGTTGATATTGCGAGATTATTCGTGTTTTTCTGCGAGGCGACACTTTACCCCGATTGAGTCAGGTGTGGGTGATAGGTGATGTCGGATTATGCGCTTGGATCGCTGAAGCCATTCAGCATCAGACTATACAGATCCGCTTGACCTACCTGTCCACCCTTGAGCAGTACTTCCTTATTGTTGATGAGCGGGTCATCGGATAACAAGGTGCAGACATGGGCGTTTTGTCCGAAGTGACTTGCTTTAATCTCAAGTGCGCTCGCGCGTATGTCGCGCATCGTAAAGCTGGACGAGTCACCACCGGCGACGACCAGCCTCTGTAGCCCGACCCGTTCAAATGCCACTCGCGCCAGTCTAGCGAAAAGATGGCCGATACGCTGTGCCACCGCCAACGCATTCAAAGGCTGAGTCGAGGCCGTGGACAGCTGCGCATCATCCGGTCCCTCTGCGGTGAAGACAATCACGCTGGTACCGGATTTCAACGCATCCAGCATGCGCTTCTCCAGCGAGTCCAGTGCGCCGGGATCTTCGCAGGTCAGCAGGCTGCGCTCCGCACGCATCGTCAGAAAGCCGGCTTGCCGTGCCCAGGCAATCTGATCCGCAGACAAGGACGAGCAACTGCCTGACAGCACCAGCAGTCGGTCAACCGCAGCAAGTTTGTGCGCGGGCGGGCTTGAGGTCAGTCGCCCGGACTGGCGCAACCATGTACCGAGTCCGTGGGCAAATCCCTGTGCTGCCATCGCACACACCTGACGTCGTTGCGACACATGCCACAAGCTCGCTGCAGCAGTCATGACTTGCTTTAACGTGTACCCATCGAAGACCACGCTGTCGTGCGCCATGAGCTCATTGGCCAGCACGTCGGGTGTTGCTTCAAAATGATCCAGCAGGCGTAAATCGACCGCATGGCCTGGGTTAAAGCCTTGCTGAGCGAGCACCAAAGATAAATCAGATTCGTGCATCGGCGTCACCGGATGACGTGACATCACGGGATGACGGTCGAGTCGATGTACGGTTGTGCCTGCGCGAGCATAGTGATGACCGAACATGGTGTAACGGCCGAACTCGGGCGTGGCTGCCAACACGGGTATCAGGCTACCTGGCCAGCAGGCTTGCATCAGTTGCATTGCATGACCCAGGCTGCCAGTATCGGGGGAGGAGTCAAAGGTTGAGCAGCATTTGTACTGCACCAACGGTATATCGAGCTGCCGAAATTTTTCGAGTACGGGTACCAGCTCGGCACGCATACCATCGGGGTCAAGGGACCGCGCCGTACCGGCGACGCCCAGTACGTCATAGTTTCGGGCCGCTTGTTCGAGGAAATCCGTACCAGGATCGGAAAAGAATAAAACCGTCTTCAGTCCGTGTCGTGCATATTGCGCAGCATTGTCCGAAGCACCGGTAAAATCATCGCCGTAAAACAGGACTTTGGCCTGCAAGGCCGTGTTCGCATTGTTCATGATCTTGTGGCCTCATCCGCACGAAAATGCAACAGCACTCATGCAAATTTTTCCAGCGCTTCACGTAATTCGCGATAGGTTTTCGCAGCGACATCGAGCGGTGTCCCTGCGATGGCTGCTGACCAGGACTGCCTAAGGGCGCTCACACCCGCGGCAATCCCACCGGGATGCGCGAACAATCCACCGCCGGCAAGAAAAATCAAATCAGTCGATTGCATCCGCTCCCATGTGGGTGCTGCCTGCCTGACGGTCTGGCCCGAGGAGAACACTGGCATGATCGTGCAGGGTTTGCCAGCAAACATCGGCGTCAGGCAAGCGCGCGCCGAAGCGATCACACTGTCATCGTCTTCCTGAAACTTGTTGGCAATACCATTAACGTGCATGTGATCCACGCCAGCCAGGCGCCACAGCTTTTGCCATGCCGTGTAAGACCAGCCCGCTTGTACATAACCCCACCCGTTACGATGCGCGTGAATGGGTAATTGCGCATGACGGCGAAAGGCATTGAAGCCTGCCATACCGACAGAATTCAGACTTAGCATCACGGCGGTGCCACCAAGCTGCTGCACCAGGTCATGGCGGCGTTTCATTTCATCGAGTTCGCCGGTCAGATTGAATGCATACATCACCTTTTTACCCGACCGCTCGGCATGGCGGTTGATAACGGCCATCGACAGCGCGACGCGCTCATCAAAAGGGCAGGCTGGTCCATCTGCCTGAAGCTCATCATCTTTGATGAAGTCAACCCCAGCCTCGCACAGCTGAGCTACGACGTTCGCAGTATCCTGCGGGCTGAGTCCTACCGAGGGTTTGATGATCGTGCCTATCAGTGGTCCTTGCGGTACGCCAGTGAGTGCGCGTGTGCCCGCGATGCCAAACGCCGGACCAGGATAGGTCTGCGCAAATGCGGGCGGTAACGTCATATCCATCAGCCGCAGCGAGCGCACCGGTTTGAGTTCGTACAGATTGCCAGCGACAGTGGCCATCAGATTGGGCAGTGATGGCCCGAGATTCTCCAGCGGCCATGACAGTTTGAGCTCGTAATGTGTCGCCTCGCTGTTGCCCGGCTGATCCAGCGCAGCGATTTCATATCGCGCGGCGGCGCGCGTCTTTAGCGCTTCATCTTCACCGGGAATGGCGACGAAAGTCCCCGAGGATTGTTCGCCTGCGATCAGTGCAGCCACCTTCTCTGGATCATCCGCCGTGTCAAGGTGGTAGACGGCTTCGATGCGCATGCCTGTGCTGATATTCATCATTTAAAGACCGCGAGCACCGCTGGATAAAAATCCGCCATCGACTGGCATTGCAATACCGGTGATGTAGGCAGCATCGTCGGAGGCGAGAAATTGCACTGCAGCGCCAATCTCAGACACCGTACCGTAGCGATTCATTGGAATGGCTTTCGAATACTCGGTGCGAAATTGCGCAGTATGCAACAGCTGTGTCATCGGTGTATCCACGGGGCCTGGTGCCACTGCATTCGCAGTAATGCCATATTCTGCGAGTTCGACGGCCATTTGTCGGGTCAGTGCAATGACAGCGCCTTTGGAGGTGCCATAGGCGGTGCGGCCCGTACCTACCGCGCGCATGCCGGCGACCGAAGCGATATTGATGATCCGCCCCCACTGATGGCGCATCATCAGACGCGCAGCGTGTTGGCTGCAGAGCAGGGTACCAGTGACATTGATATTCATCGTGCGCTCGAATTCCTCGAGCGGGAAATCAACGAAAGGAAACACTTTGGCGACACCCGCGCAATTGACCAGAATATCGCAGCGCCCATGCTTGTTTGAGATGACGCTAAAAGCTGTTGCGATTTGCATAGAATCGCTCACGTCAATCGGCATGGCCATCACAGACAGCTGCTGCGATTGCAATCGCGCGACCATCGCGGCGCTGGCGGCTTCATCGCGATCGGCAATCACTACATGGTGACCGATACGCGCCAGGCGTTCAACCACTTCCGCGCCGATACCCATGGCGCCACCGGTCACGACAGCCACGCGTGATGCGGATTTGACTTCCTGGTTCACTCTTTCCCCCGATGCTGCATTGTTCTTTTTATCCCGTTTGCGGCGGGCATCCCGTGGTCGGAATGATTGATTTTATGGTAATGATTCCGCTACACCGCGCGGGTAACCAGACGCAAAGATATCACATCGAAACGGCCTGTCTGCCGAATGACAGCATCCTCTGATCCCGCCAATCCCTCGCGGCAAACCAGTGTCGACAGACGCACGCTGCAGTGCGACATCCGGTTTTGCGTATGATGCAGGTTGACCATAACAAGGAGAGCGACCATGCGCGCCATCTATTTTTTCGTCGGACTGTGTGCGGCTGCGTCCGCTTTTGCGGACACCATCAAGACATTTCGGGACTGCGCAACTTGTCCCGAAATGGTCGTTATTCCTGCGGGTAGCTTCGTGATGGGTACGCCAGACACCGTGAAGTCGGGGCCCAACGACAGCGGCAATGACAAAGAAAAGCCGGCGCGCACCCTACAAATGAAATCCTTCAGCCTGGGTAAATTCGAAGTAACTCAGACTGAGTGGGTCGCGATCATGGGTAACAACCCGAGCGAGAATGAAGGCAAGAATTTCCCGGTTGATCATGTGAGCTGGGAGATGGCACAGCGTTTTGTGGAAAAGCTGAGCCAACTCACCGGCAAGCAATATCGTTTACCCAGCGAGGCAGAGTGGGAATATGCGGCGCGTGCCGGCACCTCGAAGGAATACTACGACAGTGACGAGATGGATTCACTCGATGCGTATGCCTGGTTCAACGCCAATTCAGGCAAGGAAGTGCATACGGTTGGCGAGAAAAAGCCGAATCACTTCGGGCTGTACGACATGTATGGCAATGTGTGGGAGTGGACGCAGGATTGCTGGAATCCGAGTTACCAAGGGGCACCTCAAACGCAGGCCGCATGGGAAGAGGGTAATTGCGAATATCGCGTTAATCGAGGCGGGTCCTGGTCCAATGTCTCGCGCATGCTAAGGTCGGCTTTCCGTTCGCGCTTTGCGGCGACGCTCACAAGTACTTATTTCGGCCTGCGCGTGGCGCGCTCGGATTGATTGCAATTCTGCTGACTGAATGAGTCGTCAGATAGTGATGGGTACATGAATAACTTTTCAAGTTTATTGTTAAATTTTTTGTGCGCTTGTGGCTATGATCTGCTGCACACCTCAATAAGTCACGCGCATGCTTTTCCCCACGGTTGAATTCGCCTTGTTCTTCTTGCTTGCTTTCGCGCTGGCCTGGGGAACGGTGCGACACCATGTGACACACAAGCGTGTGCTGCTGGTACTGAGCTATTTTTTCTATGGTTTTTGGGATTGGCATTTTCTTCCGCTGCTGTTCACTATATCCCTGTATGGCTGGGTTGCGGCGAAAGGCATAGAGCAGGGCAAGCACAAGCGTCGCTGGCTCATCGGTGGCATCGTCGCTTGTCTGCTGACGCTGGGTTGGTACAAGTACCTGGCTTTCTTTTTGCAGAATTTTCTCAATCTCGCCAACGGCTTTGGTGTTGAGTTGCAGGTATCCGTCACCTCACCCATTCTGCCGCTGGGTATCTCGTTCATGAGTTTTCACGCGATTTCGCTGATGATCGATGTATGGCGAGGCAAACTCGAGCGTGCTCCGTCGCTGGAAGATGTTCTGCTTTATGTGGCATTTTTCCCGCAGTTGATCGCAGGGCCGATCCTGCGTGCCTCAAGCTTCATGCCGCAGCTACAAAAAGCGCCTGACCCCTCGCGCATCGAAACATCGCGAGCATTGCTGTTGATTGCGATCGGACTCTTCAAGAAAGTGGTTATCGCCAACAGTCTGGCCACCTTGATGGTTGATGATGTTTTTGCAAATCCACAAAGCTTTAGTGCAAGCCAGGTACTGCTTGGGATTTACGGCTATGCAGCCCAGATCTATTGTGATTTTTCCGGGTACACCGATATTGCCATTGGCTGTGCGCTGCTGTTGGGTTATCGTTTTCCGGATAACTTCGACAACCCCTATCGCAGCGCATCGCCGCAGGAATTCTGGCGGCGGTGGCATATTTCTTTGTCCACCTGGTTGCGCGAGTATCTGTTCATTCCACTGGGTGGCTCGCGTCAGGGCGAGTGGCTGAATATACGCAATCTGTTTATCACCATGCTGCTTGGTGGGCTCTGGCACGGCGCTGCATGGAATTTCGTCGTATGGGGGTTCTGGCACGGTATGCTTTTGGCGGTACACCGGGTCTGGGACAATTTCTGGTACGCGCGGGGCCATGACGGATGGCGTGACACAACGCAGTGGCGCTATGCATCGCGCTTTTTGCTATTTCATGCGGTGTGTGTTGGCTGGATTTTCTTCCGTGCTGCTGATCTTTCTCAGGCCTTCACAGTGATTGAACAACTCGGTACTGGCAGCTGGCACTGGGACTTGGCGCCCGGGATGCTGCTGTGTGTGCTGATGGGTATAGGGATGCATTACTTGCCGTCGCGCGTCTTGTTGCGAGCGCAGCTCATGGGCATGCGCATGCCCGCGGTGGTACTGGGTGCCTTGTTTGCCATGTCGCTGACCGTGATCGAAGTCCTTGGTCCCAGCGCACCGGCGCCCTTCATTTATTTTCAATTCTGATGATGACTCGCGCTGCTTCCATCACGCAGGTCATTCGCGCGCTGGCGTCGGCATTGCTGATGACCTTGTTGCTCGAGGCGTCCGGTCTGGTCGTGTGGGCAGAGCGGCTGGATGTGGGTGCGTTGCGTGATGTGGCTCAGCCAGTGACGCAAACATGGCAGCGAATCGTGACAGGCTTGCATCTTGATGCGCCCCGACGTCTGGCGCTCGACCTGCGTGAGCGCTGGTCGACTGCGCTCATACCTGCAACGGAGGACCTGCCGAGCGTGGCGACCACGCCGGCCACAAGGCCGCAAATACCTGCACCTTCTGCCGCAGTGTTGACAGAAACGCGCGAAGCCAAGCGCGAATCTCCTGCCGATCCAGATCAGAAAATTTCATCCGCAACGAAGGTAGCCGAACCGAGGGCGGTAGCGCCAATCGATCAGCCATCGAAGCAGGTGGTGTTGGTGGGCGACTCCATGATGGCGGTGGGACTGGCACCGGTTTTACGTCGCAACATGATGCGCGAAAATGGTGCGCGTCTGGTTCGCGCGTATCGATCCGGGACCGGCCTGGGTCGGCCGGATGTTTTCAATTGGCCGGCTCAGTATCCTCAGATGATTGGTGCCGCGCGACCTGGGTTGGTTATATGCGCTATTGGTGCCAATGACGCACAAAATTTTCAGGTAGAGCGTCATGTGGTTGCATTCGGGACGCCCACATGGAAGCAGATGTATGCAGAAAGAGTACGTGATTTCGCAAAGCTGCTCACGCGTGATGGCGCCCATGTGCTGTGGATAGGCATGCCGGTGATGCGCGAGAACGCCTTTTCGCGTCGTATGGCCTCGATCAATGTGCTGGTGAAGGAGGTCGTGGCTGAATTCCCTCAAATCACCTGGATAGATCCCAACACCTATATCGCAGGAAGCGGTGGCAGTTTCGAGCAGTATCGTCAGGATCAGCGCGGCAAGCTGGTACGTTTGCGTGCTGACGATGGCATTCATCTCAGCGAGGAGGGTGCCGCTTATTTGCTGCCGGCGATTTCCGGTTGGATGCAACGCATGTCAGCGGGTACCTGAGGCAGTCTGTGCCGAGCTGAAGCCGGTCATGATGAGGCAGCCCCAGCGTGAATCAAAAGACGCGGGATCCCCTGTTTTTATCTTTCCGAGTAGCGTCAAATGACGCCACGATATTGATATCCGACCCACAATCCAATGCCCGGTGTCATACTCAGTTGCACACTTCCTCTTCGATAGCCGCTGCGTAGGGTTTACCTGAAGGCCAGACACCCAGGAAGCGATTGTCCGGCGATTGGGGTGTAAACAGCGCCGTCGGGTAAGCACCACCGGCCACGTAATCAAATATCGCCATCGTGATACGCCAGTAGCCGTAGAAATCCAGTACGTTCAGTGAACCTGAGCTCTCGAAACCGTCGCGACCTGCGATGCGCTTGGTGACAGTGGCCGTCGAGTCCGGAAAATCAAATCGGCTGTCTGGCGCGCCCGGCGAGCCGTGGGCCGAACTGATTTGCTGTCCCCCATCCGAGTGCGAGGGAAGCAGTAACAAGGCCCGGTGGGATCGGGGCAGGTGGCACAGACGCGCTGCCCATGCGCGCGCCGTCGGGACGCCGATGCTGGTATCAGCCGCACCGCTCACCAGAAAAACCGGCAGTGTCGGTGGAAATGATTCAAGTCGCGCCACGATGGATGCTGATTCGCTACCGTGTACGACGTGATAAGCATCGCCGGGTGCGACCAGTACCACGGCGCGCGGTGCGGGTATGCCAAGCTCGGCGTGTCGGGTCGCAAAATTTGTCGAGATGGACGCACCCATGGAAAAACCCCAGTACAGGGTTTTATCCTCGTCTATGAGCTGCGGGTGGGATTGTCGCAGCATATCCATCGCGTCGCGAACGCCTAGTGCTGCATTCGCGGTGATTTTTTGCGGTGAGGTTTTCTCGCCTTCGCCCTGATACACCGGGTAAATCACAACAGCACCACTGCGCACCAGAAGATCAATCAGGCCACCAAAATTTTTTGGATTTGTGCCTCGCCAGCCGTGCAGGAACAAGACCAGCGGCAAGCCATTCAATGAGCGGGCTTCAGGTCGGAACACATAGGCGCGTGTCTCGCCGCTGCCCACCGTGTCGACCGCGATGTCGCGGTAACGGCGCCGCGCTTCCCAAGCGGCAGGACTGTATTGTTTCAGCAGAGATTGCTCTGTGGGAGAGAGCGGCGCGGCAGGGATTGTGCTTGCACATGCCAAGCCCGTGATGACCAGGGCGAACTGGCAGGCGGCCCGCAAACGCAAGGCGGAAAAAATCACGCTTTACTTGCCTTCTTGGGATAGGCATTCGTCGAAGCGCCGCTGACGGCTGGCGACCGGTCCGTAGCGTTTTTGAGCGCCGCTGAAGACCCACTCGATCTCCGCATACCATGCCTCCAGTACGCTGGGATCCAGCTCGCGCTGCTGAGCCACGAGCCGAGCGTTTTCCTGAACTTGCTTTTTGGTGCGGCCTTTTTTTCGTTCTTCAGCGAAGGATTCGGCATTGGTGGATACGGAATCACAATAGCGGCGGTAATCCGCATGTGCCGTGCCGCACCACAAAACGATCAGGGTCAGAGAGAAGATTATTGTTTTCATTTTAAAAATCATTTTCACGCATCCGATGAGTCCAAAATAGTCATTCGTCAGTTGATCCTGTTTGTTGAGTCTGAACAGTCCTATTTTTGAGCGCCGCCGCACACGTTGCATGCGCAAACAGTCTGTCGCTGATGATTGCAGAATATCCGCTGCATCGCAACAATCGTTCTGGTGTTTTACTCTACCGATATACAAAGTTTATAAAAACAAAACCCGATCGAATACCGTTTACGCATTGCTATCCATCGCGAAAAAACCGTGGAATAATCAGCTTGATAAAACACTTCCGGCCTAGCTGGGAAGTGATATAAAAATACTGGGGGAGATCGAGATGCTGCTGGATGTCAGGACCTATGTGTGCAAGCCTGGAACCCTCAGGGCTCATCTGGACCTGTATGAAAAGCTGGGCAAGGGTCCTCAGGTGCGCCACCTCGGTATGCCTTTGCTGTATGCCGCCTGCGAGACCGGCAATCCCAATGAGTACGTTCATATCTGGTGCTACAAAAATGCTGCCGATCGCGAGGAGCGTCGTGCCGGCCTTTGGGTTGACCCCGAATGGCTGAGTTATGTGAAAAAAAGCGCTGAGCTCGGCGCACTGGAAAGTCAGCAAAACAAGTTAATGAAACCCGTGGACTTTTTTCCTCTGTAAACGCAATAGGTTGCTGGGCCCGAATACAAATCACAGGAGACCTCATGAAACGTGTCTTGAAAATGCTTGCACTGAGCTTTTGTCTTTCGCATGCACTGCTGCATGCACAAGAGAGTAAGCCCTTGCGCATTGGTGTGCCCACCTCGGTTCAGTTGCAAGTGGGTCGAGATACCATCACAGCCGTCAAAATGGCGGTAGACGAGATCAACAAAAAAGGCGGTATCCTTGGACGCAAGGTCGAGTATGTGACGGCGGACGAAACCGAAAATCCCGAGACTGGCATTAGCGCCATCAAGAAACTGGTTTCCGATGAAAAAGTCGATCTGCTGGTGGGTGGCTACACCAGCGGCGTAACGCTCGCACAGTTGCCGCATATTGCGGCGTCAAAAACGATTTATCTGGGTGTCGGTGCAGCCTCGCCGAGCATTACGGCCAAAGTCAAAAATGACTACGACACCTACAAATACATTTTCCGTGTCGGACCGATCAACGCTGCGCATCAGGCCCGTGCGTTGGTTGAATACATTTCAGGTTTCGTGATCGGCGAGCTCGGCTACAAGAAAATCGCAATCGTCGGGGAGAACGCAAAATGGGTGCAGGATCTGGTGCCTGTACTCAAGCGGGGTGCGGCCGAGGTCGGTGCCGATATCCGCATGACGGAACTGTTTGATACACAGACCTCGGATTTTTCGCCGCTGCTGGCCAAGGTGAAATCCAGTGGTGCGCAATACATGATTGTGATTCTGTCGCATGGTTCCAGCGATGTCTTTGCCAAGCAGTGGCATGACGCACAGGTACCCGTGCCTTATGGCGGTATTGACGTCAAGAGCATGGACGGCGATTTTTTCAATCGCATTGGTGGCAAATCCATTTCCGAAGTGGCTGCCAATTTTGCAGTACGCGCACCACTGACCAAAAAAACCATTCCCTTCTTTGATAACTTCAAAAAGAATTCACCCAACTATCCTGTGTACACGGCATTCTTCGCATATGACGCTATCTTTCTGTACGCGGAGGCTGTCAAGCGCGCTGGAAGCTTCGATACCGACAAGGTGATCAAAGAGCTGGAGAAGACGCGCTACGAAGGCGTGGCCGGCGAAATCACCTTCGATGAAAGCCACGATGTAGTGCCAGGTAAAGGCAAGACCAATCTGGTCTTCGTGCAGTGGCAGGACAAGGGTGAGCGTGTGGTTCTCTTTCCCAAGGAACTGCGTACCGGGAATTTCATCCTGCCACCCTGGATGAAAAAATAAATTGGAAATCCTGATCTACGGCGCTGTCACCAGCGCCATTTACGCGATGCTCGCAGTAGGCTTCACGCTGATCTTTGGCGTGGCCCGCGTACTGAATCTGGCGCATGGTTCTTTCTATGCACTGGGTGCCTATGGCGCTTATGTGCTGACCTCAATTGCAGGTCTGCCCCTGTGGCTGGCAGCGATACTGGCGGTCACCGGTGTTTCCCTTTTCGGCGTGCTGGTGGAAAAAATCCTGATCAGGCCACTGCGCTATTCGCAACTCGGCGTCCTGATGATCACACTCGCTATTGCGCTGGTGGTCGAGCAGACCTTGTTTCTGACGTTCGGTTCCGAGTACCGCAATGTGCCGGCCTTTGTCGATACCAAGATCAACATGGGTGGCGTGGATGTGGCCGGCCAGCGCTTGCTCACGCTGGTGGTGGCCGGGGTGTCGATTGCCGTGCTGTACCTGTTCATACAACGCACTCGCCTGGGCAGCGCGATTCTGGCGATCTCTCAGGATGCAGACGCGGCCAAATATATGGGGATACCCAGCGATCGTATCTTCTCGCTGGTGATGGCGATTTCGGCGGCCCTGGCAGCACTGGCCGGCATACTGGCCGGTCCGTTTCTCTCGGTTCAGCCATCGATGCATCTGCTGCCCATCGTCAAAGCGTTTGCAATCGTGGTGGTGGGTGGACTTGGTTCCATCCCCGGCAGCATTCTGGCCGCCTTCATGCTCGGCTATGCGGAAACCATCGTGGCCTATGAGATCTCCACCAGCTGGACTGAGATCGTTTCGGTATTGGCGACGCTGCTGATGCTGGTCTTCCGGCCAGCGGGTATTTTCGGTAAAAGGACGGCTTTTTAAATGGCAGCGCTCGGATCTCTTGACAAACTGAGTTCGACAGCGGGCTTGGTTGCGCTGGGCGTTCTTGCTGTTTTGCCCGTACTCGTAGGTGGCAGTTATCTGGTGGGGGTGCTGACGGTTGCCGCGATATACGGCATCTGGGCAGTGAGCTGGGATTTCATGTCGGGGCTGACGGGGCGCGAAAACTTTGGTCATTCGCTTTTCATCGGCGTCGGTGCGTATGCCGCGGGTTTTCTGAATGTGCAGATGGGTCTGGGTCCGTGGTGGAGTCTGCCGGCCAGCATGATACTGGCCATGGGATTTGGTCTCTTGCTGGGTTTTCCGACATTGCGACTCAAGGGGCCGTATTTTGCGCTGGCGATGCTGTCGGCGGCTGTGATCATGCAGCGTTTGATGCTGATTTTCTGGGAGCACACGGGTGGGGAAGAGGGCATACAGGACATCACACCGTTGATCAAGAATCACTTGCACTATTACTGGTTTGTTCTGGTTGTGCTGGGACTCACCACCTGGCTGCTCGCCTGGCTGGCGCGTTCGCGTTGGGGGCTGATACTGCGCGCTATCAAAGGTGACGAAGCCACTTGCATGGCTGCTGGCTTGCCCATCACGACGTATAAAATTATTTCGCTCATCATCAGTGCGGCCTTTGCGGGACTCGGTGGCGCGCTCTATGCGCACTATCAATTGCAGGTGAGCCCGCAGTTGTTTGCCGTGGTCACGTCAATCACGATTATTACGATGGTATACGTCGGTGGTATCGGCACCATTTTCGGACCCGTCGGTGGAGCGCTGTTACTGACGCTGATGACCGAGGGCCTGCGAAACTTCGGTGAATGGCGCTTGATGATCTACAGCGTGCTGCTGATTCTTATATTGTTCTTCTTGCCTAACGGTGTGGTCGCGCCTGTCTGGAAAAAAATGCGCGCAATGCTGTCTTCACCCGCGCAGAGCACGGGTGCACCGCGGCCAACGGATAAAGCCACAGGGGAGGCGTGAGATGTCGGACTACCTCCTCGATGTCACACAACTGAATAAGCGTTTTGGCGGCCTTCATGCCGTGCGTGATGTCAATCTTCAGGTTCGGCGGGGCGAGATCGTCGGTATTCTCGGCCCTAATGGTGCTGGCAAGACGACGGTCTTCAATCTGCTTACCGGATTTATTCCCTCCGATGAAGGCACAATCAACTTTCAGGGACGATCAATAAGGGGTCTGAAACCGCATCGCATCGTCAATCTGGGTGTGGCGCGTACCTTCCAGTTATGCCGACCTTTCGTCGGCATGAGCGTCATCGAGAACGTGCTGGTTGGTAGCCTGGGCCCTCGCGTGCGTGATGACGATCTTGCTGCGCGAGCAATGCACTTGCTATCGGAAGTCGGGCTGGCAGAAAAAGCAGATACACCGTCCGAGTTACTGTCGTATGGTGACTTGCGCCGCCTGGAAATCGCACGCGCGCTCGCAACCGATCCTGAGCTGCTTTTGCTTGACGAGCCTTTTGCCGGACTGGGCAGTGCCGAGATTGAATCCATCTCGACACTTATACGCAAGCTGCATGCAGAGAAAAATCTCACGATCCTGCTCATCGAGCACAAGCTACGCGAATTCATGCAGCTGGTCTCGCGCGTGGTGGCGCTGGATTTCGGGGAGGTGATTGCCGAAGGTGTTCCGGCCGACATCGTTAGCCATCCGCGTGTGATTGAAGCCTATATAGGCAAGCAAACACCGGAGGCGCTCGCATGATGCTCGAGATCAGTGGTCTCAGTGCTGGCTATGGCAAGGCGATTGCGCTGGAAAACCTCAACCTGCAGATCAAGGCGGGTGAACTGGTGACGGTGCTAGGGCCCAATGGTGCAGGCAAGTCGACTTTGCTCAAAGTGATTTCACGGGCCCTATCGTCGCAGGGACAGCTGCGCTTTGAGGGGCACTCCCTGCACGATTATTCGACAGAGCAGGTGGTTGGTTTGGGTATTTGTCATTGCCCCGAGGGTCGTCGCCTTTTTCCCGAGCTGACGGTTGCCAAAAACTTGCAACTGGGCGCTTATCTCCGACGCGACAAGGCGGCTGTTGCAGCGGATATGGCGCGAGTGCTCGCGCTGTTTCCGATTTTGGCCGAGCGTGAGCACCAGATTGTCAGCACGCTGTCCGGTGGGCAGCAGCAAATGGTCGCAATCGGACGTGCTTTGATGGGTGGCCCCAAATTACTGCTGCTTGATGAGCCTTCGGTCGGTATCGCGCACCGCCTCAAGCTGGAAATTTTTTCTGCGATACGCCAGATCTGCGACAGTGGTGTCGCTATCCTGATGGCCGAGCAAGATGCGCAATCGGCGTTGCATATTGCCGACCGTGCGTATGTGCTCGAGCATGGTCATGTCGCGCAGGAGGGCGAAGCGAAGGCACTGGCCAGCGACGATCGGATTCGTAAAATTTATCTCGGTATCGGTTGAATGCCGCGACTGATTTTCCATCGCCACCCTCACAACAGAAACGGACAAGCCCAATGATGCATGAACTTTGCGGCTTTACTGCCAGCCAGTTGTTAGCGATGTACCGTAGCGCACAAGTGTCGCCCGTGGATGTGACACGCGCTGTCCTGCAGCGAATTGATCAGGTCAACGGCAAATTGAACGCCTTTTGCCTGGTGGATGCAGCGCAGGCAATGGAGAGCGCGAAAGCGAGCGAACAGCGTTGGCAGGCACATCGACAGCAGGGTGCTGCCATCGGCGCGCTGGATGGCATACCTGTCTCCATCAAGGATTTGATACTCACGCGCGGCTGGCCCACGCTCCGTGGAAGTCGTACGGTCGATCCTTCTCAGCCTTGGGAGGTTGATGCCCCAGTGACTGCGCGTCTGCGTGAATCTGGTGCTGTGCTGTTGGGTAAAACCACCACGCCCGAGCTGGGCTGCAAGGGCGAGACCAATTCACCCCTGCACGGCATTACCCGCAACCCCTGGAATCTCTCGCGCACGCCGGGCGGATCCTCGGGAGGCGCTGCTGCGGCCGTGGCCGCCGGCATGGGCCCGCTGGCTGTAGGCACTGATGGTGCAGGCAGTGTGCGTATCCCTGCCGCGTTTTGCGGTAACGTCGGCATCAAGCCGAGCTTTGGGCGCGTGCCGGCCTATCCGCTGTCACCTTTCGGTACCGTCGCACATCTCGGGCCGCACACCATGAGTGTGACTGATGCGGCGCTGATGATGAACGTGATGAGTCTGCCGGACGCACGCGACTGGTCCTCGCTGCCTTACCAACCGATCGATTACACCGTGGGCCTCAATGACGGTATACGCGGTTTGCGTATCGCCTATTCGCCGACGCTGGGTTATGCGAAGGTTGATCCGGATGTCGCACATCGCGTTGACGAAGCGGTGCGCGATCTCGAAGCGCTGGGCGCACGCGTGGTGCGATGTGATCCGGGCTTTGCGGATCCGCTCGATATCATGACCGGTATCTGGTTTGCTGTCGCCCATCAGGTCTGGTCGGCAATGACACCAGCACAACAGGCGGTCACGGATCCGGATTTTCAGGCAGAGGCCGAGATCGGCGCACATTTCAGCTTTGGCGATGTGCATAAGCTCAATTTGCGTCGTGCCGAACTTGGCTCGCAGATGCGTCAATTCATGCAGCAGTATGATTTGCTGGTGACGCCCACGCTGGCGATACCCGCCTTTGAAGCGCGTGCTGCGGGTCACAGCAAGGTCACTGCCGAGCAATTGCTGGGCTGGACGCCCTTCAGCTATCCCTTCAATCTCACTCAGCAACCCGCAATTACCATTCCCTGTGGGTTGACACCCGCGGGTTTGCCGGTTGGCCTGCAATTGGTCGGGCCCATGTTCGGCGATGCGTTGGTGCTGCGCGCAGCCCGCGCTTATGAATCCCTGCATCCTGTTCCCAGACCACCCGAGTCTGTTTTGTCGGAGGCGATCGCGAATGCCTAATCAACATAATGCGCAGAACCATGCGCAGGACTTTGCATCAGACAGCGTCAAAGAGCTGCGCGAGGACCTCGCGCTGGCTTTGCGAGCGGCGGCGTATCATGGTCTTGCCGAAGGCGTCTGCAATCATTTCAGTGTCGAATTGCCTGATGGATCGCGGCGCTTTCTTCTCAATCCGCGTGGATTGTTGTGGCAAGAGATCGGTGCCGACGATATCGTGATGATTGATGAGCAGGGTAACAAGCTCGCTGGACGTCACGAGGTGGAGCCAACTGCCATGTACATACACGCCGCGATTCATCGCATCGCCGGCAAGGCTTGTGTGATGCATACGCACATGCCACATGCCACGGCACTCACACTCACCAGCGCTCGCGCACTGGACACCACCCTATCGCAAAACGCGATGCGTTTTCATGGCCGCATCGCGATTGATGCCCATTACAACGGTCTCGCGCTCGATCATACCGAGGGTGAACGCATCGCCCGTGCAATGAACAACGCCGATATCGCGTTTCTTGGTAATCACGGCGTCGTGGTCTGCGGCGATAGTGTCGCTTACGCCTATGATGACCTGTACTACGTCGAACGCGCCTGCATGGTGGAAGTCCTCGCGCTGCGCACCGGCTTGCCATTACAACCCGTACCGGAGGCAATGGCTGCGCAAGTCGAATTGCAAACGCGGGGAGAGCGATTGCAGGCAGATCTGTTTTTCGAGGCATTGCGGCGTACACTGTAGGCCCCGTTACCGCTCCTTCTCAGATGAAATTGCGACTATGGCAGCGTTGCGCTGTTGTGCTGCTGGTATTGGCCCTGTCTGCCTGTGGTTTGGTGCGTACGGGTTATGACAATCTCGACACCATCGCTTATTGGTGGATGGATCGTTATCTTGATTTCAACGAATCGCAGAAGCGCGATGTCAAAGCTGGTCTGAAAGCGCTGCATGCCTGGCACCGAAATACTCAATTACCAGCGCATACGGATTTGCTGGAAGAGTTGCGGCAAATGGCAAAAAACGATGTCAGTGAGGCGGCCGCATGTGACGCCATCATGAAAGCCAGACATCAGTTTGAGACACTGTTACTGCAGACCGCGCCACAGGTTGCCACCATTGCACTGTCGCTTGAGCCAGCCAATCTGAAACGCTTGCGAAAAAAATTCGCTGAAGAAGACAAGCAATGGCGTGAGAAATGGCTGGACATATCTGCCAAGCAGCTGGCCGAAGATCGTCTTGACGAATGGACCAACCGTAGCGAATTTTTTTATGGTCGCTTGAGCGCTACTCAAAAGCAGGCGATTCGGGATGCGATTTCGCGCTCGGCACTCGATCCGAAGATTAGCTGGACGTTACGTCAGCGACGCCAGGAAGATATCCTTGCGACGCTGGAAAAAATACGGAAAACCAAACCATCACCTGAACTGGCAGAGGCGGAGATACGCGCACTGATGGACCGCGTCCTGCATCCTGATGATGCTATCGGTGCCGAGATGCGACGAAATTTATTTACTGAAGCCTGCGCAAACTCGGCGGCCATGCACAAACTGGCCACACCAGCGCAACGCAAGAGGGCGGAGGAAAAACTAGCTGGGTTGGAGCAGGATTTCCGCAAGCTTGCATCGCGCTGACAAGCAGGGGACTCAGTAACCGATCGCAGCCCCATCGCTGCGTGGATCCGAACCGCCGCTGCGAACACCGGTGAGCGGATCAATCACGATTCCGTGCGCATGACCGGCGAGTTCGTTCCACGCACCCCAGCGATGGAGTTGATGTCCTCGTGCTGCCAGCGCGCGCAGTGTCTCTTCCGGAAAACGCCCCTCGATGTGCAGCGTGTCGCGTGCCTCACCAATACCAAAGCGACCTGATAGCCAGCGTGGCGTTTCCAGTGCCTGCTGTATGTCGCAACCAAAATCCATCATCGCCACATAGGCCTGCAGTTGTATTTGGGGCTGACCGTCAGCCCCCATGCAGCCAAGCACACTCCAGAGTTTGTCGTTGCGTTTGGCCATGGACGCAATCAGCGTATGTACGGGTATCTTGCCGGGAGCCAGACAATTTGGATGCCCAGGATCAAGCGAGAAATAAGCGCTGCGGTTTTGCAGCAGCACACCAGTGTCGCCCGCCACCACGGTGGAGCCAAACGCGCCATACAAGCTGTGTATCAGTGATACCGCATTGCCTTCGTCGTCGACGGTCGCGATGTACACCGTGTCACCGGTCAGACTGCCATAGGAAGGTACCTTATCCCATGGAAGTGCATGTGCAGTATCCATCAGCGCGCGGCGCTCATCTGCATAGGCTTTGGAGGTCAGACGCGAAAGGGGTACATCGGCAAAATCAGGGTCGGCGAGAAAACGATCACGATCGTGATAGGCGATCTGTTTCGCCTGTACCAGCAGGTGTACATGATCGGGGCCAAGGAAGCCTGTCTTGCGAATATCAAGCTTCTCGATCAGATTCAGCATTTCAATTACGGTGAATCCCTGCGTAGGTGCAGGTGTTTGATACAAAGTCAGGTCGCGGTATTGTCCGACCAACGGTTCACCCCAGCGTGCTTCTTGTGCGCGCAAGTCGTCTTCAGTAAAAAATCCACCGTGTTGCTGCACATAGCCTGCCAGCGCTTTGGCCACAGCACCTTCGTAGAAACCGGCGCGGCCTTCGCGTGCAATAGCCTCCAGTGTTCGCGCAAGACCCGCGTTGCGTATCAGGCTGCCCGTTGCAGGTGAACCGTTTGAAAGGAAGATCGCAGCGGCATCTGGTTGTGCGCGCAATTCGGCCTCGGTACGCGCAATCCAGCCCGCCAGACGACTCGTGACCGGAAAACCATCGCGCGCATAGGCAATCGCTTGCTGCAGGTTGCGTGAGAGGGGCAGGCGACCCCAGTTCGCGTGGGCTTTGCACCAACTGTCGACAGAGCCGGGGGTAGTGAGGCTCGCTGGCAGAATGCCGCGAAACGGAATTTCTTTCAGTCCGCGATTGGTGAAAAAATCAACACTGGCGGACTTCGCCGCCCGACCACCGCCATTGAGGTAATGCACCTTGCCGGTTTTGGCATCATGGATCAGCCAGAAGGCATCACCACCGATGCCGGTCATGTGCGGGTAAATGACGGCCAGTGCAGCACTGGTTGCAATCGCCGCATCGACCGCAGAACCGCCCGCTCTCAGCACATCGACACCTGCTGCCGATGCCAGTGCGTGTGGGCAGCTAACCATACCCCTGGGGGCCAGCGTCGAAGGACGCCCTGTCGTCATTTCCAATCAGCGCTCTTTTATTTTGTATGTTATTGCGGTGTTATTTGCGTGCAGCTTCCATCAGCACAAACTCGCCTTCTTCCCACAGACCTTCAAGTGGCACGCGACCATTGGCGAACGATTTTTTACCCTTGCCATGGAAGCGCCAGTCCTTGAATTCGCCCACATACTGGTCGCCGTTTTTGTAGGTATACGTCACCGTCGCGGGTAACTGATCTTCGTAGAATTCACCGGTGAATTTACTACCGCTGGCATAAGTATAGACACCTTTGCCGTGACGCTTGCCATCGACAAATTCACCGGTGTATTCATCACCATTGGCATAGCGCAGTGACCCTTGTCCCTCGATGCGATTTTTGCTGAAGTTGCCGGTGTAGCGATTGCCGTTCGCAAATCGCAGTGTGCCCTTGCCGTTGAATTCATCATCGCGGAATTCACCGACAAAGCGGTCGCCATTGCGGAAGTAGTAACTACCCTGGCCGGTGCGCTTGCCATCGCGGAATTCCCCAACATACTTGTCACCGTTCAGATAGTAGGTACTGTGGCAGCCAGCAAGCGTCATCATCAGGCCCGCAGCCAGGAAGAGCGTTCGGACGATGGTAGTTTTCATGGCAACTCGGAACAAATTAAGATTTACGAAGCATCGACATCTGCCGTTAAAACTTGAGCGCACTCTGTAACGCGCTCAAGCTACGCTCCAGCGCGAGATCAGCAGAGGGCGGGTGGTAATGCTCACCGCCCGGACGGGCAAATGCATGATCGGCAGCTGGATAGATCCATACCTGCACATCATCGCGATGACCCAGGCTTTGGCTTATTTTTTCTTGCGCTGCCTGATCGCAGTATTTATCGAGCTGCGCGATATGCAGTACCAGCGGGCAGTGCAAATGATGCGCTTCGTCGAGCGCATCTTCAATGCCAACACCGTAATAACCGATGGCGACATCGGCATCGGTGCGGCAGGCTGACAGGTAGGCGAGCTTGCCACCAAGGCAGAAGCCCATCACACCGACATGCGCACGCACGAATGCCTGTTCGCGCAGGGTGGTGATGGCAGTCTGGATATCGTCCACCCCTGTATCCACATTGAATCTCTGGAAATAGCCAAACGCTTTTTGCCAGTCTTCTGGCGTGTATCCCAGTTCTACGTTCGGCGCCAGTCGCCAGAAGAGGTCCGGTACCAGCACAACATAACCGCGCGCAGCAAATGCATCCGCGATTTCTCGCATCGGCTGGTTCACACCAAAAATTTCCTGAGCGACGACCAGACCCGGTCCGCGACCGCCCGGCGGCAAAGCAAGATAGCCGCTGAAGCTGCCGCTGCCATCAGCGGCATCCATCATCAGCGTGTTGGATCTTGGGGGGCGTGCCTGTTTTCGCTTCATCGTGAGTTCTCCATGGCGGTGGTGTGACCGTGTAGCTTACGTGAATTGAATGATCAGTTAGGGTGACTTTTGTTGAGTACACGCATACTGCAGTACCTTCTCGAGCGCTGTATCGGTGGCGGGTCGAACCCAGGGGGTGTGACGATTCCAGGACTCGACTGCACCTTTTCCCATCAGTCCTGAATAGAAAGCACCGCCGATTGCGCGTATCAATTGCCGAGTGCAATCGACCTCACAGACCATGCTGTCGGATGCATGACCGCGCGCCGTGGCCTCACGGTAATTACGGAGTGTATGAATCATCGGCCAATTGCCTCGGGTGCTGATATCGGGATCGACAAAAAATGTTTCACCTGCGGCGGTCGAGGTCGGATCGGGCACTGGCAGCATGACCCAGTCGCCCGCAAAGGCTGGGGTACTCATCAGCAGTAGGGGCAGAATCAGGCGACGGATCATGGTTTATTCCCACATAAAAAATAGAGCGCTGCGGCTTCGATTGTGTCGGCCACGGGGACTTCCCACGGGGTAGGTTTGTATTCCGAGGTCGTGTCGCCTCGCGCCATGGGTTCTTTGTAGTACACCGCGCTACGTTTTCGCAGCGTACCGTCATAACAATTGGATTCCAAGAGCAATCGAGCGGATTGGTCCTCGTACTCATCTGGCTTGCCATAATCATGCAGTGCCCAGACGCGGGGCCGTGTACCCCGAACGACGGTAAGCGGATCGATGTAGAGACTGCTCTCGTTTTGTTTGTGGAGCAGATTCCAGTCAGCCCTGGCGGGTAAAACGCAGAGCAGCAGCAACGGGAAAAGAATTTTTTTCACAGGCAGTAGCGGCAGAGGAGGGAAGATCCGCCTTAGTGTACTCCATGCACTGTGAGCGCTGAGACTGATGCTATTTAGGTAAGGCAGCCGCTTGGAAAATCCATAGCCCTTGGCTAGCCAGTGCAGTGGCTCTCGTCAATTCGCGCTGATGGTCGGTTATTTCTTGCCAGTCATGAGGCCGATACCGACGTACACGCCCTTGGTCAGCGAATTGAAGCCAAGATTGATGCCGAAGCCATCGAAGCCCAATATGAAACCGCCATTCAGGTTCACACCACTCTTGGTGTAGGAGTCCAAGTCGTACCAGCTTTCGCCATACCACGTCTCGTACTTGGCGACACCTTCCAGTGAGCCATAGCCGATACCGACGTAAGAGTGAATGGTTTTATAGAACGGGACCAGACTGCCAGGTCCGACTGCAGAGAAGGTCGCGCCAACATTGGCAATGTAGGGCAGCCGCGCGCGTTCAGTGTAGTCGTTAGGGGAGTACGAATAGCCATAGGCGTTGTACCCACTTGGTGGCAAGCCGATCGTACCGTTGATGTAGAAACCGGTGCCCTGATCTTTCAGTTCATAGAAGCCGATGCCCACACCATGGGTTGTGTCAGATTGCTTCGCCTGGTAGTTGATATCGGCGAACGTGGCATCTGCAAGCGCAAAGTCACTGAACATCAATACCGTCAACGAGGCGGCGAGCAAGATTTTTTTCATCGGGATTTGTTGTTTTTATTTTGGAGAATGACAGGTCAGGACGCAGCCACACCGACCTGGCCGCGTTCAAGGCTTTGGCGATTGGCTTCGTCAGGATCAAATAACCGCACCAGCGAGTTCAGCAGCCGGGAGGCCTTCTCGCTGTTGTCTGTCGAGTAGTTGCACACATAGACGTCCAGCGTCACCGCCTGTAATTCTGGCCAGGTGTGCAAGGCCAGATGAGATTCAGCGAGCAGCACCGTGCCTGTAATGCCGCCGGTCTCTTCCTCGTCTGCGCCCGGAAATGCGTGGAAGACTTCATTGACTGCAGTCAGTCCACTGGCCTTGACCAGTTTCAGGCAGGCCGCACGCAAACTTTCGACATCCGTCATCAGGCCCAGATTTTTTTTGCAGCCTGACAGGTCAGCGGTCAGATGAAGTCCTTGCATTCATTACTCCTTGTTATTGCATCAACCAGAGACACCTGCCCGATGAGGCAGCAGAATTTGTTTCGTTTTACTCAAGCCTGCTTCTTAGGCCTACCGGTTTTAATCGGGTCCAGCTTCGCTTGCGCAGATTTCAGCTTTTCCGTCCCCATGTCGCTAATCAGCGCTATGCCAATTCGGAGCAGCTCGCTTTTCTTAATCTGAAAACCCGCTTTCAGACAGGCATTTTTGACCTTGGCGATCTTTGCGTACTCTTTCGTCGGCATGGTGAAACTATCACGCACTACCTTGTCACTGGCAGATTTGCCAGTCTTTCCAGGCGACTTGGACTTAAGGGACGATATGCGCGCATTCGTCTTGCCGCCTGCAACGGTAATGGCGGATTTCGCGCCCATGGCGATTGGGTAAAGTTTACGAAGGCGAAACAATATAAATGATTTACCCGTTTTTCAAGCCCTATTTGCAGAAATGGCCGGATATCTGTGGTCATGACCGCCACAAGGCACTAAAAATTTTCAAGATAATAAGTTATTCGCATCGGTGATCGATCTTCCGAGACTTTTCCTTTCAGGATTATCTTTTCGTGTCGATCCACCCTCGGAGGGCGGTGGTCTTCGGCATCTGCCTATGACTTCATTTTTATTTTGATAATTAAGTGAAGATTGAATCGAACCATCGATGACATCGGCATGGATTGCAATCTGCAAACGGAAAAGAACAGATTTGATTCAACGAGATCGCCATTTCATTGCTTGAATAGGGCTCGGTCGATGCGATCTATACGCTGTCTGTAATGCCGCCTCGCCATCGAGCTGAGGAGCTGGGTTCTTAATGAAAACTTAGACAGACTTTGTCCTTTAGCGACATGCATAAACTGATATTTTTTCTGTCACTGCTCGCGGCCACGTGCGCCGACGCACAAGATACCTCGTGCAACCAGGCGCAGACTGTCGAGGGAAAAACAGCCTGTCTTGACAGCCTGATGCGACAACAGTCGTATTGCGTCTCGATCCTCGATACGGACTCAAAAAACCTTTGTATGGCGCAGGTCAGACAGCAGAAAAGTTATTGCTTCAGCATTCGATCTTCCGATATCAAGACCATCTGCTTTGACGTTTTCAAGTAAGGATGCAGGCTTGCGCTCTGGGCCGTCTGTGCTCCCCGCTCATGAATTGAGATGCATCCTGCCACGCAGGCCGGCTAAAATAGAGCTCGGATTTGCCACGGACGCCATTGGGTCACTCACGACAGGCGATCGGTTTCGGCAGCGTTTCCGAAAACAACAACATCAAATTCACAGAGGAATCTCATGACCATCGTCAGCCAGCGCGCGCAGAGCCTGGGAACTGAAAACGCCTTCATCGTTCTGGCCGAAGTCAACCGATTGATACGCGAAGGGCGCGATATTCTCTCGTTCTGTATCGGCCAGCCTGATTTCCACACGCCGCAGCATATTCAGGATGCTGCCGTGAGCGCAATCCGCGAGGGCAAGCACGGTTATACCCCCTCAGCTGGCATTGCGGAGTTGCGTGATGCAGTGGCCAAGGAATTGAGTCGTACTCGTGGTGTTGAGGTTCTGTCTGATGATGTGGTTATCGCTGCTGGCGCCAAGCCTTTCATTGGTTACACCATCGCCTCTGTGACTGATTACGGTGCAGGCGACGAGGTCATTTATCCGGTGCCGGGTTTCCCGATTTACGAATCGCAGATCAAAGCCAATGGCGCTGTGGGTGTGCCGATTTTCCTGCGTGAATCGCGTCAATTCAGTTTCGATCCACAAGAGTTGGCAGACAAAATCACGCCGCGTACCAAACTACTGATATTGAATTCACCACAAAATCCAACGGGTGGCATCATCCCGCGCAAAGATATGGAAGCCATCGCCGAGATATTGCGCCAGCATCCACAGGTCTGGATCTTTGCTGATGAAATCTACGGTCGCCTGATTTACGACGGCGAATTCGTATCCATCGCCTCACTGCCGGGAATGCTAGAGCGCACCATTATTTCTGACGGATGCTCAAAGACCTACGCGATGACAGGTTGGCGTCTGGGCTACATCGCCAATCGCAAACTCGCGCCGTATTTCACGACCTGGATAACCAACACCGAATCCTGTGCATCACAGATTACGCAATGGGCAGCAGTACAGGCGCTCACTGGTCCGCAAGATGAGGCGAACCGCATGCGCGATATCTTTCATCAGCGACGTGAACTCATCGTCGGTCTGCTCAACGCGGTGCCCGGTGTACAGTGCCAAAGCCCGGGCGGTGCGTTTTATGCATGGCCTAATGTCACCGAGGCGTGTCAGCTGACAGGTTGCCGTGATTCTGAAGAATTCCGCAAGCGGCTGCTCAACGAAGCCGGTGTCGCGGTGCTGGCCGACATTCATTTCGGGCAGCGGGTTGAAGGCGAGGGACAGCACATACGGCTCAGCTACGCCGCCTCCGGTGACGCCATACGCGAAGGCGTGGGACGCATGGCCGAATTTGTAAAAAAACACATGAAATAAGGTGGGATTCGATGCCATCCTTGGATGACATCGAAGCGCATCACTCGCAGGTAAATCGACTTACGCAACGCAACCAGACAACGCAATCCGTGCTCTGGTGGATGACTTTCCTCCCGCTGCGCTGGCAATGCTGCTTGGCACGCTGCCATACCTTGCCTGAAAAATCGAGGCTGCTGTAGCTGTAGATCAGCCCGGACTCGTCGCTGGCAAGTTCGCGGATCACGCAACTGCTGAGCACGCCGACAGTGAGCAGTCCGGTGAGAATGGCTCGTGCGGCGCGAGATCTAGCGCTGCGAATTTTGGGGCTGCGGGTTGGTCGGGGTGGCTGGAACAACAATCAGCGTCTCCGGCGGGGGTGGGGGTGGCTTGACGACTTTTCTCGGCGCGCCGTTGGGGTTAGATCGTGTCGTGATGGCCTCTGGCTTGTTGCGCTGATCGTGCGAAGAAATCGTCTCGGCGACACTAGGCAGGGCGCCGAGTGCAGACCACAGCAGTGCCGCTGCAATCAGGTGAATGAGGGCTGGTGTCACGGTGGAGTGTGCTCTGATCAATCCAGTCGTACCGACTTAATCCATGAGAATTTGCGCTCAGTGCGGTTAAAGTTCCAGCCTTTGTCGCGCATGCAGTCAATAAACGCAGCGCTCATGTAGATTGTTTGGTCTTTCTTGTCCTTCGACGATTCAGGCACGAAGAAGTTGGCCTGGTTACATGCTCGCTCATCCTGTTCGAAATCTGCCTTGGTCGCCGCGTTACTTCCGGTACGAGTGATCTGATAGTTCCCGCCACAGCTCGCCAGCAACAGGGTGGACAAAAGCAGGGTGGCAGAGAAGGATGGTTTCATGGTGTCTCCCGGATATCAGGTTGGTTTGTCTGAACTTTTTCAAGGACCGCCAGCGGCATCGTCCGCGGCAAGCGGTATTTTGCCATGACCCGCCCCGCCTAGCCTTGCACCGAGTAACCGCCATCCACCGGAATCGCGGTGCCGGTGATGAAATCCGAGCCGGCGCTCGAGAGGAAGACGGCAATTCCGGCGAAATCCCCAACCTCACCCCAGCGACCGGCTGGTGTACGCGCCAGAACCCGCTCGTGCAGGCCAGCGATGTCTTTGCGTGCGGTTTGCGTGAGTTCGGTATCGATCCAACCCGGCAGCACCGCGTTGACCTGAATATTGTCGGCAGCCCACGCGCAGGCCAGTGCGCGTGTCATTTGCACGATGCCACCTTTGGATGCTGCATACGGGGTCGTGAAGGCCGTACCGAAAATCGACATCATCGAGCCAATGTTGATGATCTTGCCTGCGGACGCCCGTTTCATCTCGGGATAAGCGGCCTGAGAGCAGAGGAAAGCACTGCTCAGGTTGGTCTGTAATACCTGCTGCCACTCGGCCAGCGCGTAGTCTTCTGGTCGTTTGCGAATGTTGATGCCGGCATTGTTGATCAAGATGTCCAGACGCCCATGCCTCTCGACCGCCGAAGCCACCATGGCCTTGCAGTCGGCTTCATCAGTAACATCGACGGCAATCGCTGAGGCCGTCCCGCCCGAGGCGAGGATGGCGGCAACTGCCGCCGCACTCTTATCTGCATTGCGGGCTGCGATGACGACAGTGGCACCTGCGGCTGCCAGTCCCTGCGCCATACCGAGACCAATACCGCCATTACCCCCGGTGACAATAGCGACCTTGCCTTGTAAATGCCACGGCGAGTTCATCGGTAATTACGCCTCCAGATTGTCATGGTTTTGCAGCAGATTTGCGCAGGGATTCTTCTACGGCAGGCTGGGACTGATAAAGTTTGGCAGTCGCCGCGATAAAGGCGCGGTCCTCGTTACTCATGCAGGATTCAAAGGCTTGATCAAAGACCGCCTCGGCGTTCTCCTGATAGCCCGCTGTGCCTTCGGTTGCGAGCTTGTTGCTGATCAAAACAGCCGCGCATCGACACAGCATGCGCGCACGTCCCTGCCCACGGGCCAGACACTGGGTGTTGACCGATTGCTGAATCAGCAGCAACTCGCTCGCAGCGGGGGTGTCTGCCCGTACGCTCGCATGTGTCAGGCTGCCGCAGAGCAGGACGATGGAAAAGAGCGTTTTTTTCATGATTTTTCAGGTGTCTCGGGATCGTGATGTGGATTGTAGCGTGCCAGCTCTTCACGCAGCGCGGTTTTCAGTACCTTGCCATAGTTATTCTTGGGTAGCGCATCAATGAAATGATAATGCTTGGGCCGCTTGAAACGAGCGATGTGGGCCAGACACAGCGCATCAAGCTCGGCCACCGTCACGTCTCTCGCGACCACAAAGGCGACCACCACTTCGCCCCATTCTGCGTCGGGTTGGCCGATGACCGAGACTTCATTGACACAAGGATGACGCAGCAGCACTTCTTCGACTTCACGCGGATAGATATTTGCACCGCCAGAAATGATCAGATCTTTGGAACGATCATGCAGCGTGAGAAAACCGTCGGCATCAAATCGCCCGAGATCGCCCGTTCTCAGCCAGCCACCCTGCAAAGCGGCGGCGCTGGCTTCAGGGTTGTTCCAGTAGCCTGCCATGACCGCATCACCGCGCACCCGGATTTCACCGATCTCGCCCGGGGGTAATGCGAGGCCTTGATCATCGGTCGTGATCACCTCGACCATCGACTGCGCAACACCGACCGATGCGATTCGCTCGAGCCAGCGAGGATGCTCGGTATCGGCAAGATGCTCGCGCGCGAGTGCCGTGATCGTCATCGGACATTCGCCTTGTCCGTAAATCTGTACGAAGCGATTCCCCATGACCGACAGCGCCTTGCGTATGTCCTCAGTGTACATGGGGCCACCACCGTAGATGATGGTTTTGAAACCTGTCGGGTCCACAGTCGTGTTGTCGATGTGATCCACCAGCCGCCTGACCATTGTCGGGGCAGCAAATAGCGACAGCTGTCCGACATTTTTCGAGAGCCGGCACAGCTCTCCCGGTTCGAAACCCCGCGATTCCGGTATCACATTCGGCGCGCCGCGCAGCAGATAAGGAAAATGATACATGCCGGCGCCATGCGAGAGGGGCGCCGCATAGACCATCGCATCTCCCGGTCTGACATCATCGACGTCAGTGAAATAACAGGAAATCATCGTCAGCAAATTCCGATGTGTTTGCATCACGCCCTTCGGAAAGCCGGTGGTGCCCGAGGTATAAAACAACCACGCGATATCGTCGGGCGCGCGTGGTGTCATTGGGGCGGGAGTAGCGCGCTGCAAGTGCACATAGTCGTCTGAGCCGACTGTGAAGACGCGGCGCAGTGCCGGCAGGCTATCGGCAATGGGTCCGATATCGGTTGCCAGATCATCGCTGCAGAATAAACAGGCGGCGCCTGCGTTCTCGAGTATGTAGGCGACTTCCTTCGGATGAAGTTTGGCGTTGATGGGTACGGCGACCAGTCCAGCCCACCAGATGCCGTAGAGGATCTCCAGATAAGCCACATCATTGCTCATAAACAGTGCGATCCGGTCGCCTGGTTCTAGCTGCAGATCGGCGGTGAGAGACATCCCAATCGAGGCAGCGCGACGCCCGAGCTCGCGATAGTCGATCAGTTTGCGGTCCCCCAGCATGATGGCGGTGCGCTCGGGGAACAAAGAGGCCGTTCTCAGGAGAAGCCGGGCGACATTCATGCAGGTTCTTTCATCGTGCCATCCATGGTGTGATGGTGTTTGTCAAATTCACAAGACATCGCGATTCGGGATTTACTGGTATAAGTTTATTTGGATGGCTGTTCGTCTTTTTCAGTTTCCCGTCTTGCTCGTGTCTGTGGCCCGGGTTTCTTATCAAGAAAATGCACATGATGACACTACGCGCCACGATACTGCTCTCGCTACTATTACTGAGTCCTTGGGGCAGAGCAGAGTGGCGGCAGCTCACCGAGCGCGACGATGGCGACGTGCACATCGTCTCCTATTACGAACCCGGCAGTCTCGTCCGGGCGAAAAAACCCAAGATCTCCATCATGGTCATTTTGTCGAGACCTGCACCCCAGTTCAGCTGGCGCGCATCGAAATTTCTTTGGGAGGCTAATTGCTTTTCAAAACAAATTCGCTTGCTCGCTTCGGTGGATTTTACGCAAATGGGCAGAGAAGCGATCCCCGACATGGAAGGCCCCTACACCGAGTGGATGCCGCCCGACGATGGTACCGACAAGATCGACGTCTACAACCTGCTCTGCAAAGGCTCGTGAATACAGCACTGCGGTAGCGCCCGGGACCTGCACTGATCCAAGAGCCGACGCTACCGAGATCCCCGTGCAGTGGTAACGCGTATCCAAACCGCTGTATCGTGAAATACTGCACCGCCGTTAGGCCATCCCGGTTCTGCACTTGTCAGCGCATTGACGCCCAGACCTGTATCAAACGCTCGGTTCGGCCACAAACCCTCAATCACAACCACACCACGCTGCTGGCCTGTTTTTGGTTGTACGTGAACAGTCACCGAGCCACGCTCGTTACCGACGCTGACACGGTCACCTTCGTTCACCTTGAGTGCTACGCAATCGTCAGGGTGCAGCAGGGCAGTTGGCCGTCGCTCGCGTTTTAGTGAGCCCGGCGTTTCAGTGAAGGTTGAATTGAGAAAGGTGCGCGCTGGTGCAGTGACTAATCGATAGGGTTTGTCATCGGTGGCATTGTCGATGACATCGAAGTGGTCTGGCAGGGCGGGCATCTCGGCCGCTCTGCCGCCAAAGCGCGACCAATCTGGCTTGAAGTGAAATTTTCGATCTGGCGTATCGAAGCCATCCAGGAAATGCATCCGTTCGAAAGGTGCCGCCAGATCCTGACCACCGCGTTCATAGTTGGTTTGCGCATCCCACAGTCCGGATTGCCTGAGGCTCTGATCCATGATCTCCCAGGCACTCATATCAAAGCCGGGATGCGATGCACCCAGGCGACGGGCGAGTTCGCAGATTACAAAATGGTTTTCGCGCGCCTCACCAGGTGGCTCGACCAGTTTTTTAGCGACCTGAAATACCGTGTGACCACTGGCTGAATAAAAATCATCATGCTCGAGAAATGTCGTCGCCGGCAGCACGATATCGGCCAGTGAGGCGGTCTCGGTCATGAATTGCTCATGCACGCAGGTGAATAAATCTTCGCGCAGCAGACCAGCCCGCACGCGGTGCAAATCCGGACAGACCACCGCCGGATTGGTATTCTGGATCAGCAGCGCCGTCACGGGCGGTCCACCCTGAAGTGCCTCCGCATCGCCCATCAGGATGGCACCGAGGCGCGATTGATCGAGCACGCGCGTATCGGGATCAAGCTGATCCAGACCTTCGATCAGACCACGATTGAGCGGCAGCAGTCCGGCGTGCCCATACACGGCACCGCCTCCGCGGTGCTGCCATGCACCAGTGACCGCAGGCAGGCAGGTGACCGCATGCATATTCGCGGCACCATTGCGCGAGCGAGAGAAGCCGTGATGGCAGCGAATGAAGCTCGCGCGTGCACGACCATATTCGCGTGCAAAGCTGATGATGCTATCTTCTGACAGGCCGGTAATGGCCGCTGCCCAGGCGGGTGTGCGCGTGCTGACGTGCGCGGCGAGTTCATCAGGGCAATCGGTATAGCGACGTAGATAATCCCAGTCCGCAAAACCTTCAGCAAACAGCACCTGCATGATCGCGCAAGCCAGCGCACCATCGGTACCCGGACGCACGGCCAGATGCAGATCCGCTTTTTCGGCGGTGCCGGTTCGGTAAGGATCCACCACCACCAGACGTGCGCCGCGTTTTTTGGCTGCCATCGCATGCTGGATCACATTGACTTGCGTATTGACCGGATTGCCACCCCAGATCACGATCAGATCTGCATACTCGGCGGCTTCCAGCAAATCCACACCGCGTTTGCTGCCAATGCCAGCGATCCAGCCTGTGTCTGACAGCGCAACGCATATGGTGGCGTGCCAGCGCGAGTACTTCATCACATGCCGGAGTCGCTGAATGCCATCGCGCTGTACCAGACCCATGGTGCCAGCATAAAAATAAGGCCAGACGGTTTCGCTGCCGTGTTGCGCAGCTTTTTGCAGCAGTTGCTCCGCGGTGCGATCCAGCGCCTCCTCCCAGGAGATACGTTTCCATTGCTGGCTGCCCTTGGGGCCGGTGCGCATCAGGGGGTATTGCAGTCGATCAGGATGATGCTGACGCTCCGCATAGCGGGCCACTTTCTCGCAGATTACGCCCGCGGTATACGAATTCCGTTGAGAGCCGCGCACTTTTCCAATGCGGCCGTTATCCAGAACCTCGACGTCCAGCGCGCAGGTACTGGTGCAGTCGTGGGGACAGACCGAAGGCAGGGTAGTCGGCAATGACATGGGGTGGACCTTTGATAACGGGTAACTGGAGCCGGATCACGATGCGGGGAGCAAAGCGTCACGCGTCAG
>Ga0315909_10000088_pt1 | contig 113935 bp, 165 predicted proteins | sample LakEriMetagenome_11_FD_203527 | JGI IMG/M metagenome (GOLD analysis project Ga0315909, IMG submission 203527) | Freshwater fungal communities from buoy surface, Lake Erie, Ohio, United States - Buoy 2 MA125 | ecosystem: Environmental > Aquatic > Freshwater > Lake | place: USA: Lake Erie, Ohio... | reverse complement strand
GACAATGTACTTTCTAGTCTGTATGTAAGACAACATTTCTGACATGTTATGCCTCTAATTGCACAGCGGTTAATGTCACTGTGATAGTAGTTGTTCCACCACTCTTGTTAGTTACTGCTAACTGTATATTTGTATCTGGACTAGATTCATTACTAAATCCCAATGCCCCTGGACTGATTAAAATAGTTTGTGCTCCAGTAGTAATTACTTCAGCTACTACACCTGCGCCCGGAGTTGGATCAGCGCCTTCTACTCTACTTGAGTCTGCTGTACGACTAGCAATGTCTGTATAAATTCTTACCCATGCTGCTGCACTTGTTTGAATCTTGTACAGCATATATCCCTTGTATCCAGTGATAGTCAAATTGCCTGTAGCCGCATTGGCCAAACTGGCAGTTGTTCCAGCAACCGCAGATCGTGATGCTAGTGTACCTCCGCCACCTCCTGATACAGTTCCCGGTAGCCATTTACTACTAGCAGAACTCCATACAAGTGCTTGACCGTTTGAGGGCGCACTAGTAGTTGTATCAACGTCGCTAAGTGCATCAATACTGGTTGCAGAGTAAGCCGCAGGTATAGTTGGCAATCCTGTTAAGGAAGAATACGCACCTGTGGTAGCCACAGTGGCTAATGTTGGGCCAGTAATCGTAACTCGTCCTTCACCGTCTGTAGCAGTTGTAATCCCACCGGCCCCCGCAAAACGTAGTGTCTCTCCAGAGAAAATTGTTCTTTGAGTAGAGTCATCGCCGGCTACACTGAATTCAAAGTTTCCACTGACTGCACCACCTCCGCCACCTGCTGGCACAGGACCCCACGTGACTTCATATGTGGCAGGATTGTAGTATACAGTTTGCGGCCCAGTGACTTCTCTAATCGGATTAACATAGAAGCCAGCAGCGGAACCGTTGAGTGCAACACCACTGGCGTTGATAACAATTGAGTTAGCAGGTTGACTAGTTGCTCCTGCCGCCTTGCCAATTGCTACGGCATTAACACCTTGATTAGTATAACCAGAAACATCGCCGATCGCTACCGCACTAGCACCTTGATTGGTTTGGCCAGCACCAATTCCAACCGCCACGGCATTAGCACCTTGCAAACCTAAGCCACTACCTGTACCAACGGCCACAGCGTAGCTGCCTTGATTGTTTTGACCGGCGTTTGTACCAACTGCAATAGCACCTAACCCTTGAGTAGTATATCCAGCATCTCTACCAACAGCTATGGTATTTTGTGCCTGGGCAATTTCACCAGCACGTAAACCTAATCTTATTTCACCTTCTGAAGTACGCAAACTTGATGTTGCAACAGGACCAACTACTGTGCCAGTGGCACCGTTGATAACCATTGTTGATGTGTCTGAGAATACAGAACCTTTCAAATAGGTCACGTCAAATGTAATACTATCACTGACCGCATTAGTTGTTAATTGTATACCTTCGCCTGCTACTAAAACTAATGTATCCGTACTGTTATCAGCTAGTACAGAACTTTGACCACTAACTGCAACAGAAGTAAATGCAAAACGTGAGTTTGTAACAATTACAGTTCCAGTACTTTGATTAATGGAAATTCCGTCGCCTGCTGAAATTGCCACAACGCCTGTATTCGATAATGTTATAGATCCTGTTGCTGCACTAACGTTTAGGCCTACACCCGAGACTGCAAAGCTAGTTACTCCTGAGTTAGTAAATGTTATGCTATCTGCAGAAGCATTGGTAGTGATGCTGATTCCTGTGCCGTCAACAAAGGTCAATGTATCTGATGTGCTGTCTGCTACCACGTTTGACTGACCGCTAACCGCAACAGTTTGGAAAATATTCTGCGGAACACTAGGTGCAGAGTTTGTGATTCGAACTGTTCCAGGAACACTAGTGTCTAGAGAAATACCAGATCCTGGATCTGTAATAACGCTAACAATACCTGTATTGGCAATAGTCACATTACCTGTTCCGCTACTAACGCTAATTCCGTAGCCTGCAACCGCTGATAATACTCCTGCATTAGAAATAGTTACATTTCCAGTAGCGCCACTAACTGCAATACCTGTACCTGATATATTAGATAATACACCACTGTTAGCAATAGTTAATCTATCAATTCCTGCATTTGTAGTTAATGAAATACCGCTACTAGCCGCAATAATCAATGTATCAGTTCCGGTATCAGCAATAATACTTGACTGACCAGGTACGGCAATAATTTTAAAATAACTTTCGTCCAGTGCTAGATTACCAATAGTAGATCCTGCAGGAAGATTTACCGAACCAAATTGAGAAGTGATTATTGCACTGCCTAAATGTATTGAACTGCCACTTAGATAAAGATCTCTCCATCTCTTAGTTTCTGAACCTAAGTCGTAGGTTTCGTTCTCACCTGGTATAATATTTGAATTCAACGAAGTTAAATCAACCGCACCGCCTCCGCCAATACTTAGATATAGCTCTGTAAAATTGTCATTTATTTTATTAAATGCTTCGTCTACAGTGCTCCATAGTATTGGAGCCGATCCCGAATTTATCGTTTGTTTAGACATTATGTTCTTCCTACGGCAACTTCAATTGTGCCAATATGATCTGAATTGTAATCTGCTAGAGCCTTGCCAATCACTGTTCCAGTTTTAGCAGTGCCTCCTGCTGATATTCCTACTCCAGGTATATTTGAAGTCACTATCAAATCTCCCTTCTTAATTATGCCTACTACTCTACAAGGAACCCGTCCTTGCAGTGCCACTAAGTTTTTAAGTCCAGGACATGCACCGTTCATTGTGTAAGCAGCATTATCACTAATAACTCCTGCTACTCTATGATCGCCGTATGTAGACGACATTGTAACTTCTTTGTCGCCGCCGAATACCAATACAGTTCCTACTTCATACTCTTTGTCGCCTTCGTAGTATTCTGCTAGGTCGGCGGAATATGTTGCTTGCAATCTGCTTCCAGAAGTTAATGTCCAATTGCCAGTAATTGTTCCACCGGTTCCAGAAGCGCCTGTTGTTATAACAGGAGTGGTTATTGATCCAACAGTGATCGGAGCATTACTCAAACCATTTTGAGTTCTAAACACATGCGCATCATTATCGTAAAATGTTCTTCGATCAGTTGCAACACTGCCGTCACCAATCAAGATACCCACCTGACTCAAGAAACCATATATCTGCGTATAGCCGCCTGTGGCAGATGTTGTTGTATCTAATATAGTTTTTGTATCAACTAACAGTCTCTCAACGCTTACGTTTCTCGCCCCAAAGTCACCATTGCTGTCTCGCTTAACCAAAGTGCTTACAGCGTTTGAGCTAGACTCATCGACAATTGCATAATCGGTATCGTTTGTTGAGGTAAATCCAATACGTCTTAAATATCCAGTACCAGTATTGTATTGTGATTTTTTAATGGCTCCACCTAGATCAGCAATAGAACTAAATGGGATTGCACTAACATTACCAGTAACCAATGATGAATTACCTAATACTGTCTTAGTGGCAATCTGTTCAATTTTAGTTAAAACAATTCCATTATCTTTAACAGATAACCAACCGTCTGTTGCTGTAAATTGTGCGCTGTCAAAACTTGCTAGGCCTCGGTCGGCTTGCGTAATACCTGTGGCATTTGCTCTAGTTGATGCAGCGGTCATAGACAACTTACTTTGAACAATTGCGGCAGTAGTACTAATGTCAGCATTAGTAATAACTTCTGGATTAATTTGTGCATCAACAGTATTAGCCGTTGAATCAATATTAAGACTGATATCGCCAATCACTCTAGAGTTTTGTGCAAAATTTCCAGCACCAGTAAATGTCAATAAGTCGCCACTTCTAGGATCTGTAGCCTGAAAGTCAGCTAGGTTGTTAAGAGTTAAACTTCTAAGATTAACAGCATCAGTTGGATCAACCGGGTCAGCCATGTTGGCAATTTTAAATCCGCCAACATCTAGATTGGCCTTCATTGGCAGTTGACCATCTAATGACAAGAAACCTCCACTGAATGCAGGGATTAAACTGGCCTGTGATACCGGACTACCTGTATGACTAGTTCCTAATCTACGTTCAATATATCCTCTAGTGGCATTTTCTGTTGGCACCGTATCAGTAGCGTTATCTGAGAACGAACTGTCTGTTGAAAATTCACTTACTGGTACACCTCGTTTAAATCCAAGACCGTCTAAGTTTGACAATGCAATTGATGCTGCAAATGTAACACTACCAGTACCTTGATCAACTCGGAAATAAGGTCCTACAGAGAAATTACCAAATTGGTCTGTAGTTACATAGAATACTCGTCCTACGCTACGTTCTTGAGTTTCGGAATCTGGATCCAGCGCATTTACAGCAGGTCCGTAAATTTCATTTGGATAGTTTGTATCTGCGTAAGAACCTGTACCTATTTCTAATAAATCGTGTGATGTGACACGAGTTAACGAAATACGGATTGTTAACGTTCCTGGTTCGTCTTTACCTGTAGAAGATTTAAGAGTAGGTAAATTTGTAAAATATATTAGAGAGTCATTCAACGGAGGACTAACTGTAAGTAGACCGTATGCTTGTCCGGTGACCGCTTCGTTTTGATAACCTTGTACTGTATAGGTAGTTGATTTAAACACAATTTTTGTGCCCAACAGTCTAGCTGCTTCAGCATTACTGATAGGAACAACGGCAAAGGTACTGTCTCCTGCTCTGCCTATTACTTTACCCACGCCATGAACACCACTTTGTATAAAACTGGTTTCAATTTCAGTACTAGCACTAATTGCCTCATCTGTTACAGTAAATGTATCTGGAGTTAACACATTCTTAACAAAGAACAGTCTAGTAGTAGACAGTCCAATAGGTAATACTCCAGTAGTGATAAATCTTAAAACATCGCCAGCTAAAAATCCATGACTGGTTAGACTTATTACTGCCGGGTTCCCAATTGAAACTGTACATACACTTGCACTGGTCACAAATGGTTGTGCTTGATCTACTGTAAGATCAATATAGTTATAATTTTCTCTAAGCGTAGTTTGTGCTAGGCCAAATACTTCATAGGCTTGTGTGCCACTTTGACTACCACTAGTGGCTATTGGAGTTCCTCGTTTAGTAGTACCAATCCTAAAACTATTCTCAGTCCAACCATCTGATTGAACATAGTAAATAGTACCTACAGATAATCCTGTTGGCAGAGCTCCCGTAGTTGTTAATGTTATTTGATATCCGGGTTGCAGTCCGTGTCCTACTCTAGTAATTACAGCAGGAGTTGAAATTGAAATAGTAATTGTTCTAGCACCTTCTGGATCAGAATATTCATCAAATTGTAATACACGATATACTTCTGGCGACTCTGCAAGTACCAATCCAGTACTTGGTCGGACTGCAACGTCTACCGCATTACCTGTCAATACTGTAGTAGAATTTTGTCTAATTGTTAAAACATCGCCATCGGCAATAACAGCGGCTAATCCGTCAATGCCTGCACCTTCTGAACTTCGAAGACTTAGTCTAGACACGCCAGGAGGTAGACCCGATGTTGTGGCTCCGGTGATTGGATACCTAAACATGGTTCCTAGCCCGTGGTCAACTTCCAGTTCACCGTTAGGTAATGGAGGATACGTGTAATTGGTCACATATATAATAAGACCCTCGACTTCGGTTTCATAGAATCCGGATGGTGCATAACAAGTTGCAGATTGTGCAAGATCGTAATACAACGAAACTGGAGTTGGAACTTCTAAAGGATCTGATCCCTCAGCTACTAGTGCGAAGTTGCCGTGAGCACTTGATCCACCAATAGATCTAATCTGGCCGCCACCTAATGAATAATAGGATATATGGCAGTAGTAGGTAAACATACTTACACACTCTGCTAATCCCCCATTATTAACAACAATACCATAACCTAGGTCGTTGATCTGTGTGTAGTCGTTACTCAACATAGATCTATTACCAGGCATCAATACTTCGTAGACGTTGGCATTATCATTAACAAAATCTATGACAGCCTGTTGTATATCTGCTTTTTCTGCGACCAGTGTTGATCGTGCAGCAAGCAATGATGCTGAGTATCCAGTTAGACTAGGCAGTGTTTCGGAAGTGGGCGCAGTTCCTGTTGATACAGTTGTGGCTATGTCAGCCATTAAAGTTTCAATAACAGCTTGGATAGATGAATCGCTAGCTGCACCCGGTATTCTTGCAGTAGCAGAATATGAAGTTGTAGGTGCAAGGCTTAGTATAACTTGTTTTGCTAAGTATTTGGCATAGTTAATACCTGCAATGGTTTCGGTCAGCTGTCCAGTTGGAATTTGTAATGTCGAAGCAGATCCTACTCCGTCATAATACTTGATACCTGCTTTTCTTGTCTCGCTATTGCCGCCATAGATGATATCATAAATTACAGCTTCAATAATATATCCAACATCTCTAGAACATGTTTCTTGATTAAAAACTAACGATGGGTAAGTTGTTGTTAGATATCCAACAGTTTCGTCTTGAATATATTCAAGATTGGCCTGTAGTAAAGTGCTAGCATTGACTCGATTAGTAGCCAGTCCTACGGGATTTGTAAATGTTAGAGCCGGTGCAAATGTACCACCATTCCTTACAATATTTGCAATAATAATTTTACTAGATTCAACAATTGATTGTGCAGCAGGTATTGATGTTAGATAGCTAGATGCTTGGTCATGTGCTTCCTCTATGGCCTGTACAGTTAAATCTAATTGGTCTTCAATGACCACGCTGGCCGCAGCAAGTCTATATGACAAACCAGAACGTCTAGCGTGATAGTTTGTGCCAAGTACAATGTCATATCCAACACCGTCAATGATTAATCCAACGTCTCTATAACAAATAGCTTCGTTGTAAGTAAACAGATCATAAGGCCAAGGAGTAGTTTCGTCCAATACAAATGATGCAGTTGATCCTGCTGTATTAAATGTATAATCTCTTACATAGTTAATTCTATAAACAGTGTCTTCAACAATAAAAGATGCAGGCAATTGTGGTATACGTTTCAACTCGCCAACACGTAAAAATGTTGGGCTATCTTTGGTAATAATTTTGAATTTTAAGTTTCCAGCAAATCCGTCGATGTATTGTCCACCAGCAAACGTTTGTCTACCTGTACTCTTAGAGAATGATGCACACTCTTGAGCGTACGGAGATTTAGCAAGAATTTGTCCTTCTGGGTCAAGTACCATGGCAAATCCGCCATGACCTTGGAATGTAACTGCCTGTAAACGAACAGCATCATTACATAATATGACGTCCATTTGATCGTTGTCTTTTGGATAGTTCACACTACCAGAGTTATCAATTACATCAATAATGGCGTTAATTAACGCACCAACAACACCACCAGTATTAATAGCATTGCCGCCTGAAGTATAAATTCCTATACCGACACCGTTAACTGTATCAGTTAATGCGGCATCATTATATAGATAGAATGAAGTTGGGTCAATAACATCAACATAGTAGTCATTGCCATTAATTTCGATCATCCCTCCAACATTGCTTATTAAGATTTGATCTCCATCTACTAGACCGTGAGCAGTTGATGTAGTAATAGCAATTGGATTAGCGTTAGATGCTCCAGCAATATTAAAAGATGTTCCGCCAGTGCCAGATTCTGCAATATATGCACCGTCTACAATTTGAGGATATGATGTTTGAAATGTTTCCTGTACAGGCACATTTCTAATAGCCAACTGTGCAAGAACACCTAATCTACGAATTGCAGCAATAGTTTGAGATAGTTGTGCCCCTATAGCAATTAGACCGCTGGCATTTCCGTAATATTTTAATGCGGCAGATACAGTTCGATTGCTTCCTCCCCATTTTAAGTCAAATACCATCGAATCAATAATAAGACCAACATCTCGTTGACATATTCTTTCATTGTAGACAAAATTTGGAGCAAAAGGTGATACACCGTTAGTACATTGATCGGCAATCCATCCTACTACTTCTGCTTGAATGAATTGTCTATTTAAAATTAATAGTTGTGCCGCAGCCCTATAGAAGCCTCTATTGTTGACCAACGGATATACAGGTTGTGAACTGTCTTGTAGATAGTGGTGTCCAAATAATCTATCAGCAATAGTAATTTGATCAGTGCCAATGACGCCAACAGTTAGGTCTCTTCTAAAATGTATAAAGGCCCAAGGACTAGAACTTAGTCCGGGTTTTGGTCTAATAATACAACGTCTAAATTCGTCACCGATAATTGATACATTATTAGGTAGTCGTAAGGGCAAGTTTTCTTCATAAACACCAGTTTCTAATAATATGCTAATTTGAATTCTTTTAGAAACGTCACCGTAGGATATAACCTCTCCTAATTGGAAAGTTCCAAATTTTAAATCAACATCGAATATTTCGTTGCCATTACTGTCTAGTGATCCGTTATGAGATAAAATTTGTGCCAGAGCACCTGAACTTTCTCCTCGTAGATATAGTCCTTCTCTAATGTCTCTACTTCTAATGGCAAACGGTGTTGATGTAGTTACATCTCCTGTGAAGTCTGTTCGATACCCCTCTGTCTTAATAAGGAATCTTGGAAGACTTACTTCAACCAACGGTAAGCTGGTAAAACCAGAACCTTGATCAGTAATAGTGATGCTCTGCACAACTCCAGATAATACATCAGCAGTACCAAATGCCCCTGCGCCCCCGCCGCCTGAAATTCTAACAGACACAAGCCCGTAGCCACTGCCACCGCTAGATACCTGTACGTTGTTTACTTTGTAGGTTAGATCTAGTGTAACACCATTACCAAAATCGCTATCGTCGCTGCAAGGAATTGCTGTACTACCTGGTAGTGCGGTATACACGCCTGATGATAATTGTCTAATAGTTAAAATGCCGCCAGCTTCTGTAATTGATAGCACTTCATATCTTGCAGGCTCAATAAAAGTACCGCCAAGGATCGTGATAACATCTCCTGGTCGATAGTTTACACCAACAGAATTAACCACAGCAATATCAACACTCATTAATGGAATTCCAGAGAATCCTGTACCGCTTGCGGGAGCATCCTCGATGTCCTCTAGAGTACACTCGCTGGCTCCATTATTATAAGTTAGTGTTTTCTTATAAGGTCCAATTTCGTCTCTAGCTTCTAATACTATTTCTTCTGCTCTTTTAAGTGCCGCTTCAATAGTTCTATAGGCATAGGCCAAAGCACGGCCTTGTAATCCTGCACTAACTCCTATACGGTCATCTTCTCCAGATGTTGCAACATACAAGTTTACAACACTACCAAATGCAGAATTATCAACGTATCTTTTTGTAGCAGCGATTAAACCATCATAAACTTCGTCGTCTTCTGGCTCGGGATCTCTAGATAAGATTAATGGCCCTGTCATAGTTCCCCATGCAGGAGTTCTTAAATTGGTTCTAGGATCAACTGCGTCAACACCTGCACGAGCAATTTTGCTATCTGTATAACGCTTGTTAACTGCTTCGTGTTCAAATAACGGATTAAGGGGAATCGCATTAGTTCCTAGGTCTTTAATTCTATATTGTTCACCGCCGGATCTTGCACTTAAATCGCCACCCAGTTGTGGACTTGAATCACCTACAACTTCTGAAAATTCTGAACTGATTCTAATTTCATTAGCGTTTGTAGTAAAATCTAACTGTATACCACTGCCGTTTACTAACTGTTTAAAAACTACACCCGTTTCTGTATTGTTAACAGAAACAATTGCATTTTCTTGTCCAAGATAGCTATTGGGAGTGTCGTCTAGATTTTTAAATGTCAGCTTTTCGCCTAGACCTAATGAGCTGTATAGCTCACGGAAATTGTCGTTGACCTTGCGGAACGAGTCGCGAATACTGTCGCCTGTGCCGTCGTTGCCTACAACGCCGATATCAATAATTTTTCTTGCCATGGTCGATCCTAAGATTTATGGTTGCTCTACTATTTAGCCCAAAGTTTTATAAGCCGAATGTAAATACGTTATGTTTTTAAAAAAAGAAACTCAACAAACTCAATATGTTAGGATCAGTAAACTGGGAGTTCAGCATGAATACACTAGGAATAAAACAGTTGTAGTCTTCCGATGTGATAACTGTGATCACGAGTTTACAAGAGATCTAAAGAAAATAGATCATAGACGGTTGAGCAATAACTATTTTCATGTCTGCTCAAACTGTGACGTTAAAAAGTTTGCGCAACGTAAAGGAGTTGAACGCAAACAGATATGGGATATGCCTGCTAGCACCACATTGCCGGTGGGCAAAAACTAGACTCTAAATGATTCACCGCAGCCGCAGCGATCTCTCTCATTAGGATTCTGAAAATCAAATCCTTCATTCAATCCGTTTTTAACCCAATCCATGGTTAGGCCTTGTAGGTAGACGCTGTCTTTGACATTTACCTTAATAACAAAATCCGGATAGACAATGTTGTTATCGTAGGGATCAAACTTATCATCTCTCAAATATTCCAACACATAAGCAAGACCACTACATCCTGTAGTTTTTACACCGATTCGAATACCCTTACATGCTTTTTTATGCAATAATTCTTTGATCTTATTAACTGCTTGATCAGTTAGTGTAATCATGCTTGTTCTTGTAATCGGCTACCGCTGCTTTAATCGCATCTTCTGCTAGAATACTACAGTGTATTTTTACTGGAGGAAGAGCTAATTCTTCTGCAATCTCGCTATTACGAATATTACTAGCAGCATCAATGTGCATTCCTTTAACCATCTCAGTGACAAGACTCGAGCTGGCGATTGCTGAACCGCATCCATATGTCTTAAAACGAGCATCTCTAATAATACCATTTTCATCTACCTTTATTTGTAGTTTCATAACATCGCCACAAGCAGGGGCACCGACCATACCAGTACCGATATCAATATCACTCTTATCAAAAGATCCGACATTCCTGGGATTTTCATAATGGTCGATTACTTTTGCTGAATAGGCCATCCTTAACCCTTTTTAAACAGACTTAGTATTTTAGCCTGAATTGTTTTGGCAAAGTCGGGCTGAGGAAAATTCCAACCAATAAATGCACCTAGTGCTAACCAAAATAATGTTTCTAACATATCATTCTCCTATTAAGCGGTCGTTAACGACAGACCAGTCGATAATACGCCAAATATTATTTAGATATTTGGCTTTATCCTGTTGGTAATCTAATGCCCAAGCGTGTTCCCACCAATCAATAAGCAGAGCAATCTTCATGCCTTTTTTGTATTCGTGATTGGGAATGGTATGCAGTTTGCCCGCAGTATCCATGTAAACCCAACCTGATCCTTGAATAGCCATTGCTTCTTTTTCTACAGCTTGTTTAAAGGAATCAAATGAACCGTAAACGCTGTTAATTAATTCACCTGCTGCTTCTGTAGGTTTATTAGCAGCTCTCGGAGGAGTTAGGTTTCCAAAGTACAAATTATGTAGCATTGCACCGCCATAATTAAATTTAGAATCACCTTCTCCGGCATTGTATCTTTCAAAATACTTGGCAGCTAGGCCTGAATAATGATAGTCGAGAGTAGCTTTACTCATAACGGGATCAAGTTCTTCTTTGCCAAAACTCAGTTTGTTTTGAACAATTTCTCTAGTATCAGTATCTTCGTGTAGGTATTTGATGAAATGTAGCGCCATCCTGTATTTAGTGTATAAATAACCTACAAGGAGATTTTAATATGATCGGTTTATTAAAGAAACTATTTGGTTCTAAGCCAGCAGAACAAACTGCGGAAGTTCCATATAAGGTAGAGGCAGCACCAGTAATTGAGTTGGTACCATCACCTGCTCCGGCAGTTGATGCAGTGGTAGTTGTTCCAGAAGCAGTTGCGCCAGCGGCAGTAGTTGAGGCAGCACCAAAAACAGAGCCACAGAAAAAGGCTGCTCCTGCAAAGAAAGCAGCCCCAAAGAAGCAACAGTTTGCCAAAAAGCCTGCAACAGCTAAAAAGCCACCTGCTCCTAAAAAACCAAAATCACAAGCCTAATTTTTTAGCTTGTTCATAAAGTGCAAAGCTGGCCAAGTTCTTGGCCTTGCTTTCGCACATGATATCGAATTGGTCTCTAAAGCTCAAGGCCCATTCATTCACTACTGTATTCCAATAGAAGTTTGAGTGTGCTCTGAGCTTTTGTTTTTTGTAGCCGGATTCAATTAGCGTATCAAGGGCGGGAAAGGCGTCTGTGGCATGGCCAATAACAACGTCTTCCCGTGAAACACTATAATGTATAACAGGGCGCACACCACGCCAACTATCAATAATCCTTTTAACACGGTCATCATTCGGGTCAATATATTCTCCTGAGTTAATCCAATGGTGATGAATATCTAGTACCAAGGCACAGTCTTTAGCTAGTTCAATACTAGAATCAATACCCCAAGTCATTTCATCATTTTCGATTGTAATACAATTACGAGCTTCGGGGCTGAGCCTAGTCAACGCTCTGCGGATACCTTCGGGACCTTCGCGGCCTGAGATATGTACATTAATTTTAAAGTCTTGAAATGTCTTACCGTAGCCCATCCATCGGGCCATATCGGTATGATACTCGAATTCTTCGATCGATCGTTCTACAATGCCCGGATTACTAGAGGCAAGCACAGTAAACTGACCAGGATGCATACTGAGCCTAACACTATTCTTGCGAGCCAGATCTCCCACTTCTCCAAATGCTCTTTCGCAATAGGCTCGGACATCGGGAAGCCGCCAAAACCCGCACCAATCCTGCTGAGTATATACAGGAAGTATATCGCTAGAGAGTCGTACCATTCTAAGATTTTCATCTTGTTCTCCAACTAATTCTACTAGTTTACGAGTAGCTTCGATGTTGCCTACCATTAGGTCCCACAGCTTTTGTTCAGCTACTTCTTTAGTCTGTCTATTTAACCAAGCTACTGTGGTACTACCAGTGTTATACTGTTTGCAATTGTCAGCCTGTTTGATACCGTCAATCTGACTAGGACCGTCGATCCACTTGCAGGCAAAGCCAATACGTTTTGTCATTTTTTTGCTTTCGCTGAAATTACATTGGCGATACGGAAGGATCGCCATTCCTTTTTGTCCAAACACCAAACGCTCAAGACATCCGGATTAACTTTCTTTTCTTTCTTTACTATAGGAAAGTCAACGGGATTATCAGTGTTAGTGAAGTGTGGAGCAGGGATAGGATCAGGAATAAACTCTGCCTTAAGTGTGCAAGGCATTGATCTGACCTCTCCATTTACTTTGGTAAATTCTACAATGCACTCATTTTCGAGAAGTAAAGTGCGCAGGGCTTCGGCGGTAATAGTATTTGTCATGCTACTATTATAGCATGATTACCGCCAGTTGTCAACGATAAATTGATCCATAACTTCGTCGGGCTTTGGATCACCGTGAAATACACTAACGGAACATTCTGGATGCACTCGTGGACTTCTGACATCTTTAAAATATCTTTTACCATTTGCGTAGACTAATTCATTACGATCTCGAATTTCCCATTTATAACTCATTATCCATTTCTCTGGCCAGAATGTTATTCTGCTTTTAGCCACTTGCCAAATCCAATCTTGATCGCCGTGTAGTTTTTGAGCCTGCTTGGGATTAGTCTTAAATGAAGTGAATATATCGGGATGTAGTCCGGCCGGCCAACTCATTGTAGAGCTGTTAAGAACATTCCATTGCGGGTTGAATTTTCTATTAAAATCTCTAATGCCAAGAAACTCTTGATTATATCCGGCAACCAATTTGTCTATGTTGTGATGTATAACAATGTCAAGATCAAAATATAAAATTCTACCTTTTAGATTTAGACTAGGATCAAACATGTGAACCTTGTGCCACCAGCCTTTGGCATAACCTTCATTAGGTCTAACAATACTACGAACACCGTCTATTGGATGTTGATCATCTGTTAGACAATAAAATTCATATGGGACAGTTAAATGTCTAGCAACCATATTGCGTAGTCGCTCAACATATTCTCGACCGTATCGTGTTCCGAATCGCACACACAATACTGAAACAGAATCTAACGACGTATTAATAGCAGGTGCATTTACAACTTCATTTACTACTGTTGATTCTTCGGGCAAAGTACCAAATAGTTTATACGTTCGATTTTGTTCTTTGGTCCATTGAGACCTAGCTTCTTTTGACAATTTCATCTATGGCTACAAGTGGTTTTAATATTTCGTTTAGATCATCTAACTTGATCATGTTAGGACCATCACTAGGTGCGGAGTCTGGATCTTCATGGCATTCCATAAACACAGCAGCCACTGATCCAGTGGCTACAGCCGCCCTCGCCAAGTATGGGACCATATTTCGATCACCGCCGGATCGTTCTCCCATTCCTCCAGGCTGTTGAACACTATGAGTGGCATCAAAGACCACTGGATACCCGGTGCCAGCCATAATGGGTAGACTACGCATATCAACAACAAGATTATTATATCCATGAGTGTATCCTCTTTCACATAACATAATGCGTTCATTGCCAGTTGAAGCAATCTTTGCCGCAACATTTTTCATATCATGCGGAGCAAGAAACTGCCCCTTCTTAACGTTAACCACACAACCCGTTTCACCTGCGGCTATCAACAGATCAGTTTGACGACAAAGAAATGCAGGGATTTGTAATATGTCAATACCTGCTTCAGCACATTCCTTTGCTTGCCACGTTTCATGAATATCAGTTAAAACAGGCACTCCAAACTGATGTTTGATACCGTTAAGAATTTTTAATCCTTCGTCGATGCCTACACCTCGTTTAGTAGTGATACTAGAACGATTGGCTTTGTCAAAACTGCTTTTGTATATTAAAGGAATACCAAGCAATGCTGTAATAGCAATAAGTCGAGCGCAGGTGTCTTCGGCATGATCTTGACTTTCTATTTGACAAGGACCGGCAATAAGAACAAGTGGCAACCGATTACTGATGGTAAGATTGTTGATATTAAATGTACGCATATAATTATTTACCAATGCCTGATGGTGTTGGCAATAATAAAGCAACAGGTTATAACGTGTATGATTACCCAGAATGTTTTAAAGAATAGAGCCCAACGAGCTTCTCTTAAAGTTAAGATGGGAACATCCGGACGATCGTCATCCGTGTTCCCCATTAAATGCCCAGTTGCCCGGGCCCATACTTTTTCAATGCTATTCATTTAGCCTTCGTATGTAGCTGAGTTAGCACCATGTTCGAATACCTCAACAGATTTAACTCTTACTGTTGGATTAATAGGATATCTCATGTCGCCACTGGCAATTAGTTCTGCCATTTTGTCATAGCACATTTTAGCAAACATCTCACAGCCTACACCTTCTACTATACGTAGATTGCATATACCACTGTTTTTGAATCCGCCAGCAATTTCGTTTAGCTTTTGAAATGTGTTTAGATGGGGATCGTCAGCCGCAATAACCAGGGTATGATCAAACATGTCATCGGCCCATGCCTTGAATTCTTTAAGCCCACCAAAGTCCATACACCAGTTTTTATCATCTAGTGTGTCGCATTCAAATATTAATTTAATGCCAATTGAATAACCATGTAATGTAGAACAGTGGCTGTGTGTGGCACGCCATTGTCTAAAACAGCATGACAGTCCTCTGTCGTTTCCGTAAGTTTTTGTCGAGTAAAATTTTGCCATCTCTAGTCTCCTTAATAATGAGCAAGTTTGACGACATGCAGAGTTTATAAAGCGGGATGAATGACGTAAAAAGTCCGCTGTGCCTGTGTGTATAGATTAATTATACAAGGTATTTATAGGTAATGCAACCCCAATAGATTCTTTTTTAACATTATCGTGTTGCCATTCTGTGGGCATCTTCCAACCTTCGGTATTGATAATGTTGAATTGAATGTTGGGATACAATGAAAAAAGTTTTCCAATTTGATAAATCCAGTAGCTAGGATCAACAGCACTAGAATTTGGATTAGAATAGTTATTGGTTCCCTTGTAGATGTTGTTTACAAGGTCCTGTCTTCCGTATAGATCAAATCCAACTAATGATACTGTTGGTAAATTTAATTGTGCGGCAATAAGAACAGCGTATGGACCCGAACCCCAATGTACTGGCTTGTCTGGACGAAGTTCTCCTTGATAGGGCAAGTCAGGTAGAAGTTTTACGTTTTTATTCTTTTCTATTTTTCTAAAATAGTGATGCCAGTTATCTCGAACATGTATTGTTGTATTGGCAGTTGTGGGATTTTCTAGAGCTTCACGAACCATTCGGTGGTCGCAGCAGACAAGATGATCAACTACAATGTCTCTATGCAAGGCATTACAGCCCACAAATAAATGTGTATCTTTAAATCTATTTAAATCGATCTTGCTTCGACTTTCGCCGTTGCCGATAACAAGGGCATGATCGCCCATATGTTAACCTCGTTCTTTGATCTCGCCGAATGGATACCAAGCACCTGGACTACCAGCTCTTAGACACACCCAACCTACGCCAGTGCCTACTCTAGCGCCTGTGTTCCAAACAATGTCGCCCACGGAGTAAGTGCCTTCTTGAGGGGGAGTTCCTGCATACATATGAACATGTCCGCCGAATCGAACAGCACCAGCAACATGTAGATCAACTGCCGGATCGGGATTCTCAACCCCAATACTCAGCTTACCGTTAATTTTGACCTGTATAGGATTGCGATTAGGATTACCTAGTTCGATATTACCGTTGGCCTTAACTGCAATTCGTGTGGTATTATCTGTGACAATATCAAAATCTGTACTGGCAAAGGTGCCAACCATTCCGTGGAAATCATCGTTAGTGCCTAGCATTACCTCAATAGCATTTTCTGCAACACTAAGAGCAGCATTGGGTGCGTCAGTACCTAGGCCTAATCTATCAGTAGTTCCGTTATAGATTAGATATTGATTGATGTTTAATGAACCGTCAACAATCAAACCCTTAAGTCTGCCCACTGTCTGTAGATTACTTTTAACTACAGACGATCCTAATTCTTTAGTTGACAATACAACGCTATTTCCAATAGAAAAATGCTTGTCTTTGTCTAGGTCGATGTTTTCGGAAGAGAAAAATCTACCAGGATTTCCGTTAAAAACTAACTGCTTAGTAACGCCGTCACCGCTCCAGATAATGCCCTTACCAAAATTTCCTTCACCTTTTCGGGCACGGAATTCTAAGAATTGGGTTATTTCTTGGGCAACGGGTTGGTGGGCCGCATCAACAAGATCCTTAAGAACTTTGCTTAGGTCTGTTAGAGTTTGATCGATATTGGTATTGTTCATACCAGTATTTATCAAACTCCAATCTAAACATTAGGCAATTTTTAACAGAATTATGTCTTCGTTAATACGTCCGTTCATTTTAGTATCAACGGCATTGATATCCTCAAGGAACTTGCGTAGCACTACTTTACCTGCTGCCTTAAATTCTTTAAGTTGATCTGCGGGTTTACGTAGGGTTTTCTGTACAGATTTTGGTTCACTAAATCCTGTAATAGTTGTGCCTTTGATGCCAAGATCTTGAAATTCTTCTGCAACATACTTGCCCAATTTACGACTCTTGGTATTGTAGGTCCACAATTCTTTTGCACCCAAGATATCTGCAGGATTAATCGACACCAACTTTAGTGGCTCGTCTGCTTTTTTGTACTTGAGTTTGGCCACAATCTTCTCAGCAGGTACAGCTTTCTTAGCCTTGGGCTTGCGATTGACCTTAGCTTCTTGTGCTAGCATTTCGCAGGCACTGACAATCTCTTGATAAAAAGCAGTAATTTTTCGCAGTTGTACCTTGCTCAAATGACTATACGCTTCTTTAAGTTGTTCATCTTTAGTTGTAGCTGCTTCTGTAAGTTCATCTAAATTTCTAGCATAGAAATCTTTAATGATACGAGCATGAGCTGCCTTGGCTTGATGCGCTTTTAACAAGTTGAGAACTTTAAATGCTTTGGGATCAAACGCTTCAGGATCAAGCTGAAAGGATTCAATAGCGGTTTCGATTTCCTCAGTCATTTTGTATGATGACTCACGCACTCGTTCTTGAATACTAACAACAGGTACAGTAGATTTAACTTCTGCTACCGCTTCATCATCGACGTCATCTTTGCCTTCACTAACAATAGTAGCAATGGACTGTCCTAACCAAACTGCAGAACTACGACCATCATTAAAGTCTGCACGAACCGGTGGCATACCCTTTAGCAAGCAGGCTGCAATAGCACCAACAGTTGTACCGCAACGATTGTCTTTGGTCTTCTTAAATTCTGCTATCTGTTCTTTGGTATAACCATTCTGGCTCATCCAATTGATAACTTTGGGTTTGAGTTCTTTACCGCTAGACTCCAGACGATACCAACTCATAGCTGTATGGAAGTGACGCAAGAATTGATTGGTATCCCAAGATTCGTGACCATCCCACTTTGGACTAAAGTCTTTACCTTTAGCTGCTCGGGCTTCTGCGAGATGTTTTGCTTTTGTGGCCATTACCGCACTCCTATTAATTAAACAATACTTATATTATAGCATCGTTTTATCTAATTGTCAAGTGGATCATTTTGAAAAGTTTTAATGGGCACTGACTCACCGTCTTCGTTTTCTTGATAAACCACAGCAGATATGTAGCCATCGTTGAGACTAGATTTGGCTATTTCAAATGCTTCCTTTTGGCTAGCAGTTGTATCCAATAATTCATTGTGGCCGTCTTCGTCTTCGGCCCAAACTTCGTATAACATATATGTCATGTTGGTTGTACTCTAACCTCCTTATCGGTCGTCATCTTCGTAGTCTAACACAATCCAACCTAATTGTTTTAGATCCATTTTAATTTCGTCGGTCACAGTGCTTTCGGGAACATATCTGGTTCTAATCTTCCATGCTTCTTCTGTTTCTATTCCTTCGTATTCAAGATTTTGTCCGCCGATGCCCGAGCAATACCAATCGATGTAATCACCTTTCTGTTGCATGTCTGCAATTATGCCCCCGGCATAACGCCAAGAGCACGACCAACGTTCATTTTTAAGAACGGGCATAACATCCAATTTTTGGAATTGTCTATTACACATGGCCGCATATAAATTTTGAGCATAACTGTTATTGGTCCGAACCTTGTCTAAGATCCAATTAGTGGTCAGCAGATCGTATTCCATATTGTTTTTATGAGTTTTTGGATCGTCAAACTTGTGATCGTGTTCATTAAGTATGTTCTCAAACATTTCTAGATAGGCTTCGCTGACAGCCTCGCCTGCTTCTTCTTGACGTTTAACATAGCCTTCTTTTTGAAATCTATGGCGATCAGGGCTTTTTGAAACTTTTGACATCTTCCATTGCTTTCTTTAGGGTTTCACTATAATTAAGAGCAGATTGTTCCGACAAATGAATGCTGGTCTCAAAGTCTACGTGACCTTTAGTTAACAACTTCCAAATGTGTTGCCAACGATTCATCGACCAAAAATTAGTACGTTGAGTAGTATAGATAACAACAACTACACCAGTATCTTCAGCTTCTATATCAACAGTATGGGTGCAGTCATCGCTGCCGCATTCGCACACTACCTTGTACATCTTGGATGTGCCCCACTCGTTGACTTTTAAAATTCCCTGTGCTGGGGTTTCTGCTTTCATTGGATTACCGGTTTATTAAATGTTTTTACTTGAGTTCGACTGGCCGAAATCATATCAACCATCTTATTATAGTCTTCTTCAGACATAGCTGATTTATATATGCTCAATGCCTGAGTCATCATAATAGCGGCTACTTCTAAAGGACCATGTATACCAACCATATGGTCAGTAAACTCTAGGAAATTGTCATACAGTTGTTGCAGTTTATTATCTATCATTTATTTTTTTCTCTATGCCGGTATTCTCGTTTGAGCCAATATTTATAGCGGTCCCAATACTGTTTTATTGTAGCAGGTTCTTCTCCGTAGATCAATCGTTCTTCTCGATTTTCCATCCAAATTTCGTTGACCCAATGCCTAAAGGCACTAGTTTGGTGTTTCTGGTCTTGCATTGCAGAATTCACAATTTGGGTCATTGCATTTATCCTCGGTCCATTTATTGCAGGTTCTGCAAAAATGAGCATCGACTTGTTCGTTGTACTCTATTAGAGATTGACAGTCCGGACACAGATTTAGGTCCATAGGCTGTCTCTTGCTTTGATAAGACGAATCATCATGGCTTCGTCTTCTTTTTCGTAAGCTGCTTCGATCTTCTGAAGTAGTTTGTGAGACTTTGTACTCATCTTTTCTAGTTCAGGAGTCTTCTTGCTGCCAAATAGTTTGCCACCGTTAAGTTCTCGAGCCTTTTCGCAGTACTCAGTCCAACCACTTACTTCGTAAGCATCAGGACGAGCAGGACGAGTCACAGTCCACCAAGTGTAAAGCTCTTTAATTTCTTTTGCACGAATTGCTTGCCCAGTTGGCTTGCCGTAATCAGGATGTTCTGGAGTACACCAGTCGGTGTTAGTTAAAGTCATTGCCCAGTCAAGATGATCGATGCCTGCTTGAGGACAACGCCAAGTGCGCCAACGCCACCAGCCACTTGCCCAGAATGGAGGATTGTATTTGGCACGGTCTTCTTTACTGCCCCAAGCAATGTGACTCCATGCTGACTCAATTTCAACAAAGTCTACGAGTTCGTTAAAGAGACAAGGCAGAAAGCGATTACCGACATCACACCAATTGCCAGGTCTGATATCACGGGAATGAGCAGTGAGGCTATGAGTGCGAGTGACCCAACGGTTATTAATATAGTATTTCGCATCGTAAATCTTTCTAATGGGCCAAGTGACAAAATCCTGGAGATGGCCAAGTGCTTCTTCAGCTAGCCAATAACGAAAGTTATGCTTCATTTGTGCCGCGGTGGTCCATTCGTCCCATTCTTCTGCTGTACCTGCACTGAGTTTTTTGGTACCGCGAAGCCAATCTGCAAATGGAGTGCATGACCAATAGTTTGTATGTTGCGCCATAATAGTATATTTTCTCTGTTGAACACTTTAATTATACTATCTTTCTAGAAACCTGTCAAGATGATTCTTTTTTGAACCGTTTTATTTTATTAAATGTTGTGACAATACCATGCAACTGATCCAAACCCATATAGTATTGAATCCCACAAGAGTAGGTAATAATTTCTTTTCACTGGCCCAAATAAGTGTCAGGCTTGTTGCCAAAGTAAAAAAATAAAGCCACCATACGGAAATACCAAAGATTAAACCAGGAACAATAATACACGCCTTTGCCGCCCAACTGGCAAATTCTACTGTATTATAGTCAGTCCAGTATTCCTTTTTAAACCACATGCTATAACATTCTTTTATTTTGACAAAGCCTATGTGGCGATAGACTGCTCCGCATAGGATTAAAAACGCTAGGCATCCAGAGAAAATTTGTGTTTCGTTCATAATTTCCGTTGATAGCCTGCTAGATTGAGCATGATTGAATATTGCTCGTAGGCCTTTTGGACAGCGGCGTTTGATTGTCGATACCAACTTTCTTCACGTTCTTTTTCCATAAGCATGGAAAACATGTCGGCATCACTGTAGCCGTGAGTGTGATTGCCAAAAAATCTCTGCTCCATTTCTATTAGAGCACGAAATCTGCTTTCAGGTATTTGAACTGTGTAGACTTTTTCTGTTTCAAATTCTACAAAATCCTTGCTAACAACGTCTGCTCGCAGAGGATCTGTAAAATATTTAGGAGGGTGGTATCTGGCCCTACGTTTTTGATCATCTACGATTTGTACTTCGTAGTTTTTGCAAAACTGATCAATTTTTTCTTTCATTGTACAAGACTTTCTGCCATTGGAAATATCTCAGAAATTACTTTAGCACAGGCAACAGCAACTTCTTGATGCTCTTTTTGTGTACCATTAGCCGAACGTAATTCAATAAAGTGAATCCATGAACGTAGTGTACCATTCATATACAGGCGGCTTTCAATTAGGCCTTCCGGCAATACTGCACGAGCCTGTTCCTTGGCTATGCCGTTAGCGATAGCCCATTCGTACTCTCTTTTGGCAGCATAGATAACTCGCTGTTGAGCACGATACCATTCATTTTGTAAGAGGTGATCATCGACTGCGACACTGTTCTGTCTGTTTTTGGGATCTTGCAATCTTGCTTCTCTTGTGACAAAGTTAAGGTCTCGAGTAGGATCCGCATATCGTTGACTAAATTCTTGAAAGCTAAAAGATCTATGTCTAAGGATTTGTCGGGCAATGTCTCTTGTTGTGGTAATTTCGATACAGGCTGACACCATTTCGAGAGGTGACCAGTGTTGATGTTTGACCAAGTATCGAATGAGTTTATCCGACGTCTCTGTGTTGAGCTGGTTGCTAGGGTTAGACACACGGGCGCAATACGCAATGAGTTCCTGCGCATCTGCGATGCCCAAATCTCTAAATTCGTCTGTGGGTTGACTATATGATAGAAGTTTAACATTCATGTTTATTTACTGCTCGGGCTCTTCGATTGGTTCATCAAAACAAAGACTCTCCATTGTTTTGTAATGTTCATAGGCTTTTTTTAGTGCTTCAAACTTTTCTAACTTTGCAGGATCGGGTACAAGTATAGCAAGTCGTTGTTCCATCTTCTTCATAAATTCTTTTAGACTTGCATTACCAATTTTAATATCACCACCTTCTGCTATACTAACACCGTCAGTATCTATATTAACTGTTGGAGTAGTATTAGAAAATGTATAAGGACCACTATTAATTGTATAACCACTAGTTCCAGTAGTCCATTGATTATTAGTAATACCGCCGCCGCCGATTGCACCGTAGTTTAATGACGGTAAAGTAATCGTAGTCGCACTGGAATCTAGAGTAATAGTATCCAGTGTGTCAATCATGGTGCTGGCCTGAGCCGCACCATAATTGCTTAGATCAATTTCAATATCATTAAATGTGATACTGTCTTTTGAATCCATTTTAGGCCTTGGCTTCTTTGCGGGCGTTCTTTTCTGCTGTGATTTCATTGCGACGAGCCTTAACGCCTTTGGCAACTTCTTGAAGAGCTTTACGAGCACGAGTTCCTGCTGCGCCGTTGCCTGCTGTGAATTTTGCGTCCTCGGCTAAAAATGCTTCGAAATCTGCTTTTAGTTGTTCTACTGTTGACATAATATTTTTTCCTTATAGTTATGTTCTAATACTTATAAGCCGCCTTGCTTGTAGGTGCTTAAAACTGGTATGGTCGGTAGGTTTCGAACCTACAAAGACTCTGTCTACGACTTTGTCCCGTCCCCACTCTTGGCTATGAGCCAAGCGGGAGGTCTGCCAATTCCACTCACGACCACAACTATATTATATAATCATAATGAACAAAGGTCAACAATTTTCCAAATAAATAAATTTTGTATAACTCCATTTTTTGGTAGTTAAGAAGATAGTTTAAATCCAAAGGAAATTACATGAACAAACGTATTTTAGTTATGGGCCTACCTGGTTCAGGTAAAACATATTTGGCACAACATATTGTTGACCATTTACAAGCAGATAAAAAACGTGTAGGTTGGTTAAATGCTGACGATGTGCGTAAAAAGTATAACGACTGGGATTTTAGCAACGAAGGTCGTATTCGTCAAAGTCATCGTATGCGCGAATTAGCAGATGCAATGATTGATGTTGATTATGTCATTTGTGATTTTGTTGCTCCTCTAGTTGAGATGCGTAATAACTTCAAAGCAGATTGGACCATTTGGGTCGACACTATTGACAAAGGTCGATACGAAGATACGAACAAAGCCTTTATCCCGCCAGAGATTTACGACTTTAGGATCACAGAACAAGATGGAGAAAAGTGGGGAGAGTTTATTGCTGCCCACATACTAGACAATCGTCGTCGTCCTGTGTTTGACTGGAAAAAAGAAACTGTTCAAATGTTAGGACGCTGGCAACCATGGCATGCAGGTCATCGAGCACTCTTTGAAAGATTACTGGCCAAGACTGGACAGGTCATTATTCAAGTTCGTGATGTGCAAGGATGGCAAGGTAGTAATCCTTTCGAAGTTGAAAAGGTCAAAGGCTTTATTAAGCGAGATTTAGATATGCTATATCAAGGGCAATATGAAATACAAGTTGTTCCAAATATTGTTCATATCGGCTGGGGACGTGGCGTAGGGTATACCAGCGGTGAAGAAACATTTGACGAAAGTATTACTGATATCTCTGCAACTAAGATTAGAAAACAACTGGGACTAAAGTGAACAAGTATCACGTTAGATTCAACACCAAGCATAACGGTAGTCCGTTAGTTTGGCGTATCTTTGAAAATGGTGTAGAGCATCTAGCCACAGATGTTCGCATCGTTGGAGAAACTTATACTGAGTGTACACACGAGTACGGCGAAACAAAATGGAACATCGCCTGTCAGGGCAGAATGGTCTGGGATGAACAAGTTGCTGTTATTGTCACGGACAAGGATTAACGCTGGATATGAATACAGCTATAATGAGTATTGAAATAATATTTTATTTCTTTTTATGGACTTTTATGATATACTGGATACACCGAGCCAGTCATAAAATTTCATTCCTGTCAAAACTACATTTTCATCATCACGCCTATGTTAAAAAACACAAGATAGTCTGGCATTGGAATAACATTTTTCTGTTTAATGACAATTGGCCTAGCACGTTTGATTATTGGATAACTGAAGTTCTACCTACTTTTATTTTCAGCTGGATCACAGGTCAATGGTGGATAATTATTTTATTTTATGTTTATGCAGCTATTATACAAGAAAGGCTAGAACACAATAGAAAATTCAATTTGTATCCTTGGTACACATCTGGTCAATGGCATTATTTGCATCATACAGAAAGTAGATGCAATTATGGTATTGGGACACCTTTTTGGGATTGGGTCTTTAAAACAAATCGATCAATTAGATTATAGATTTAAGTTGCCCAAGTCTGTTTCTCACATTCAAAAAATCAGTAATTACAGTTTTTGTGACAGTTCTTTGCCAATCTCGATCTTGCCAAAACATTTTTGCATTTTGATTTATAGGATGATTAATAAATTCAGAAAATGATTCTTCGTCTTTAAAAAAAGTATAAATTTCTAATTTACATCCTGTTTCATCTAATATTAAAAATCTGTCTAGGATTCTGCCCTGTCTAATAAAATCAGCTGCTAAAGCTCTAACTCCTGTGCCTTTTTTTCCTTGGAGTTTTTCTTCTAATCCTCGATAATAAAAATCATCCACGCTTGTGCCATTTCTATTTTTTTCTTCAAAGATAACTTTTTGTAGTATCATAACGCTAATTGCTCAACAATATATGAAGGAAGGGCTGAATAGTGTGTGTGATTTTTTTTAACTTCTTTCATAATTAAACTTTGCAGTTCTTCAAAATTTCCAATATAAGAATTGATATCGTCAGTGTCGTTATAATTATGATCAAAAATAATTTTTTTGTTAAAATACGTGTCTAAATTATTTGTAGTGTTATTATTTACAATATCTTCAAAATATAGTTTTTCGATAATATTAGAATCTTTAGCAAATAAATTTTCTAGTTCCCAATATGTTCTACACAGTTGATTGAAAAATGTCATTATTCTTCTTACTTCTCTGTTGGATTCAACAAAAATAAACGGATCATGTTTTTTAGAACTACCTATATAGTCATTATGGTCTATTGCGATCAGCATACTTCCTATGACTTTCCAAATATCTTTTCTTAAAATTAAGATAACATCTAGATTATTATCTTTAATTAAATTTTTTAAATCTGAGTGAAAGGACAAAAAAGTTTTAAAACCAAAATAATCTAAATTTTTCTTTGATTTTAAACTAATAAACTTTTTAATGATTAAATCCTGATCAAATGAATTGTTTTTTATTGAGTTAGCTAATCTATGTAAGTTATGCGGATTGAACGGCTCGTAATTAGGAAACTCTGGAATCCAAATATCATCAAATTTATTCAACACATCACAGACAAATGTAGTGCCGCTGCGAGGAGTACCAACAATAACAAAATTTTTATTCATTTTTATTTTACCATATATTTAGATGTTAAATTTGTATGTATTATATACAATATTCTGATTCAGCAGTGGCTTCTTGCAATCTTTGATCAGTGAGGGCTGATCTCAATCCTGTGATAGTGATATTTGGTCTTGGTTTATTTGAAATATTAAAAGTTCCATGCGGAACATTCAAGGTATCGAACATATGAACATCGCCAGCTCTCCACTGAGTGTGTACTGCATTACCGTATATGAGGATCTGGCCAGGCTCATAATCTTCTAGGTGTACAATAATCCTAACTATTTTTGACGGGTCTGTGGGATTGCGATGCCATAATTTATCAATGTGCATGGCGAAAGTCTGACCAGGCCATTGTACATGGCAACGATAGCTGACTTTTTCTAAATGCCAATGGTCTACCATTTTTTTGATCTTAGGAAACTGATCTAGGTATTCTTCTAAAACTAAGTTAGTATGATCAACATGGTCTAAACCGTGAGCCTTTCTATCGTTTTGCTCTTGTGTTCTCATCGGACTAACGCCCCCAGGGAACCCCGGACGTTGTCCTGCCGCCGTACTTTGATCCCAGGATAATGATTTTGATTTATCTATAATTTTAGCAACATCGTCTGCCCAATCGCCTTTGAATCTTCCTAACTGATGATACCATTCACCCTCTTGCTCCTGTTTGAATTTGTCAAAATGATAGTTGCTAAAGGTCTTGGTGTATTCGTAAGAGCTTTCATAGTTCTTACCATCTTGATGATTAAAATCTTGTGGTAGAGTTTTAAATTTTATCCTATCGATATATTGGTTGATATTCATGGCATTTTTCTTATGACAATAAGGTGCATATTATTTTTTTTCCAATGCGTTAATTGCATTAGAAACAGTTTTTTCCAATTCTTCTTTACCAAATTTTTGCGACATATTGTAGTCTTTCAAAAAGTCAGCTTGCACTTTCTGATCTGTAATATATTCTTTCAGTATAGAATTCCAAAATTCTACAGCTTTTGTATCAGTACCCTTGGGCAATACCACGGCAAATCCGTCAGTACTTTTCCACTTAGGGAAGATTTCTTTAAACGTGGGAATGTTGGGATATTCTGCTAGTCTAGTTGTGCTGTCTACAGCCAGCAATCGGATGGTTCCCGAATCAACAAAACTCTTTGTGATCAACAATGGCACTGCTGCAAACTGCACATGATTGCCGGCAATATCTTGTACTACTGGAGCTCCACCTTTGTAGGGCACGAGAGTAGCACCTTTCATTTTTCCATCTGAAAGTTCTATTAACTGCTGTATAGTCATTAGTTGTCCGGGTGCGCCGTAGGCTAGAGTTTTTGGATTACCTTGATACAAATCAGTTAGAGACCGTATGCCACTATCTTTATGAGTGACAAACGCCATAATACTATTTTTTATCAACGTCACTGTTTCTAATTCTGCTTGAGGATTTTTTAATCTTTGGACGGCTATGGTGCCGGCTGTTGCAAAAGAAATATGATATCCGTCTTTAGGCATTGCGGCAATTTCATTCATGCCAATCAATCCTTCGGCTCCTGGTCTGTAAACTGCTACAAACTTAATGTTTTTTTTCGCTGCCCAATTTTCAAAATGCCTAAAAGTTTGATCAACACCGCCTCCTGGTGCAAATGGCATCACCACTTTAATAGGTTGAGAACCAACGTCAAATGCTTGGCTGGGAGCAGATAAAAAAAACATCATGCTCAATCCTAATAAAAATTTTTGTATCACTATTCATCTCCGTAAGTGAAAATATTTATGCAATAAAGTGCTATGATAAATATTTCATGAAAAACAATACTTGGAATAAATTATTAGAATTAAAAAAATTACCCTTTGGTAGTGTACATTGCATTAAAGATCAAGATTTAGAACAAGAAGTATCGGATATCATTGTTGATGTTCTGCAAAATGATTGTATGAATGATGATGAAATACACGATAAATTTACAAAAGAGTATAAAGCATGGATAATGAAAACCACCTCTAATCGAGTTATAGGTTTAGAAAAATTCCAAGGCCTAGCCTTTTCAAACGGAACCACAGAAGCTTTTGATAAATTTTATCTAAAAAATCGTAATCGTAGGTTAAGATATTTTCGAGGCGAATACATGTATCATTCAATAGCCGCCAATCTATATTTTGATCAGAGTGTCTGTATTGAAGATGAACCAATACAAGAAAATGACGTGGTAATTTTTAGTCTTCCGTTCGCTGGCACTGGAAATGAACACGTAATGACTGATTCAGTTTTAAAAACTTGTGAAGCACTTAAAGTTCCGGTATTAATCGATTGTTGCTATTTTGGTGTTTGTGGCGGAATTGATTTTGATTTTTCTTATGAATGTATTACTGATATCACATTTAGCCTTAGTAAAAATTTTCCAGTACAGCACCTTAGAATTGGCATGAGGCTAACCAAAGAAGACAATGATGATGCTTTATATGTTTATAATAAAAACAAATACGTCAATAGACTGTCGGCTGCGGTTGGATTAAAACTATTACAAAGATATACTGCTGATTACAATTATAAAAAATATCGGTCAATACAAGAAAAGTTTTGTGAAATTTTAAAAGTAGAAATGTCAAAGTGTGTTTTTTTCGCAACTTCTACTGAGTCGTTCGAAGAATATAATCGCGGCATAAAAGAAAATAGACTTTGTTTTTCAAAATATTTAAAATCAGAAATGTTGCCGCACAACTTCTATGATAAATCCTGAATATTCCTCTAGGTTTGGAACCATCGATGATCTAGTATATCTAGAAAAATTACTAGTTGATACCAAAAATTATAGACAGAATACTTCTAAAATTTGGTCGTATCCTTTTGATGATAAAGATTTTGATATCTCTGTTTTTATGAAATCTATCGAAACAATGATTTCTAATGAAACTCAAACTAAAAATAAGATTGCGTTAGTATTTGATAAAGAAGAAAATATTAAATGTATTGCTATTGGTCAGTTCTGGAATATGATTAGATCTTGGCGTCAATGTATAATACTTTGTAGTCCCAATAATTCTATCTTCAATGCTGTGGATAATGGTATTGCTGACACCAGCACATTGCTTATTTCACATGCAGAGAGTATAGGATATTATTCCTATGATTTTATTGTGGCCAATCCTAAAACTACCAACCGCTGGAATAGAATGAGACAACAGATACCAATAATAAAAGATAGGTATGAATTTTTTGACGAGGCAATTATTCCTGCTGGTACAATGCCGTCACATCCAAGATATAGGCAAATGATGAGAAATAGAACCTGGAATGTAGATCTTCTTTATCGAATTGGCTATTTGAAAAATCAATATAGAAATAATGATTTTTTAATTTCTTTATAAATCAAAATGCTATAGTACTTGCATTTTTTATTTTGGAGATTCCCACCATATCGCATAATCTGAATATTTGTCTAAAGATCTTGTGAGTAAGTCATACAATTTATCAGGGTTCCAGGCGTTGTGATTCACAGAAGGTCGATGCGAATGAACTAAAAATGTGACCCTAGCACATCGATCATATTCAAATGCTTCGATACCGTGTGCTGCTCTCGTACTAGTCAATGCCCAAGCATGCCTCTGGCAAGGATGACTGCTGTAAATTTTTTTATCTAGATCTAGGTATTTCTCCCATTCTTGGGGATACACATTCTCTGATTCTACAATGTAAGTGGCTATGCGATTGTTTTCGTTGGTTTTTCTAGGACAAAAATATAACGCATCCTCTTTGACTTCGTTGTGAAGATAAAATCTCATCCCTAGCCAATCATCGGCGTCGGTGTGCAATGGAGCTGTCACGTTTGATTTTTGTAAAAGGATAGTTACTCCGGACAATATATTATAGGGGAAAAGATGAATGTATTCAACTACATCTGGAAATATCTTATCAAACTCTGAAATCCAAGAATTACTATATCCGTGATGAAATGCACTAACTTGGATCCAGGGATAAAATCCCCAGCCTTTCATACCTCGTTCCTCAAAATGCATAATTTTCTGACCAGTCTCAGGATGATTGATATTTCCCACAAGTTTGGGGGCTTTTGTAAAGGCCCAATCTGTAAATAGATCGATATCAACCTTGGGAGGTTCTGGAAGATCTAGAGGAATATAAATCAAATCTCGAAATTGATCAAACTTTTTTGGCCAGTGTTGAGAAGGAATTTGAGTGGTGTGAATCATTTTAATTAAATAAGGGTATGTTAACAAGTCTACTACAAAAAATTTCGATCAATAAAAATCTAAGAACAATAACGATACCGCAGCATGTGATATTTATCAGTGGTATCGTGATGGTATTGTTAGATATGACATCGGCATGGTGGTTGTTAGCTGCGTATGTAGGATGGTTCTTTATTGGATTCATTGGATTTAATATTTTCTATCATAGGTATATTTCACATTCTGCCTTCCGGACGCATAAAATTTTAGAAATTGTTGGAGTATATCTAGGACTGCTAGCAGGCAGAGGCAGTCCAGTTTGGATGGCAAACATACATACTCCCTATCATCATAGATATAGTGATACTGATCTAGATCCTCATACTCCTACTAAAGGTTTTTGGCATGCGTATTTGACATGGCAGAACAATCCTCCTAAACTTAACCCGATGTTTTGTAGAAAAATGCTTAGAGATCCTGTAATGAAATTTATGAGCGATCATTACTATAAAATTTTCTGGATCACATTTGTATTGTTATTTGTTATAAAATGGGAATTAGCCGTTTTCTTTTTTATGGGTGCTGGAGTTTTGCAAACGCATAGTGAAGCAATAATTGCAACTTTTGGACACACGCCAAACTATGGAACTAGAGAACACGAAACAGGAGATAACAGCAGAAATTTAAGAGGTATCTTTAATTGGATTACACTGGGCAGCGGATTGCATAATAATCATCATGCACGTCCCGGACATTACAGCTATGAAACACATCCTGGAGATTTTGATTTTGCTAGACGAATTATTGAGCTGATAGCTAAACCTGGATCGCTTAGAACAGGAACAGACTAATGCAGATAGGAACTTATACTTTTCATCGCTATCATCATTCGTTAATATTGATTCAACATGGACTTTTACTTTGGGTGTTATTTTATCATTTTAGTTTTTTAGGAATACTTGCTGGCCTAGTTGCTAAAGAATTATTTAAAGGCATAGGAGACGAAATAGGTGCCCATAGATATTTCACACATAAAAGTTTTAAGACTACAAAATTTAAAGAAAATCTATTGATATTTTTACATTTCTTTAATATGCAAGGGCCGTTGTTATCCTACATAGGTATACATCGAATGCATCATGCATTCACTGATACAGAAAAAGATCCGCACACCCCACTTAAAGGAAAATTAAAAGTTCTATATTGGTTAAATCCTATTTCAGTAAATCCGTCAATGGTACGAGACTATCTAAAAGATTTTAGATTTAGATTTCTTGCCAAATGGTATTATGAATTATATATAGGATTTTCTATAATCTTTATATTTCTTTTTGGACTTGTCCCTTATGTTTATATTTTTAGTTTTTCAGCAATATTAGGATTGTATTTAAACGGATTGGTAAACATTTATTGCCATGACGGAATAGGAACACAAGATTTTGTCACAGGGGAAAGTAGCAGAAACAAAAATTCAACAGCAATGATTTTTCTTTTAAAAGGGGGTCACCTCCATAATAATCACCATGCACATGCAGCAAGTTCTACTACCAAAGTAGAATCTCACGACTACGATTTTTTTGGTATAATTATAAACAAATTTTTTAAATTATGAAAATTTCAATTACTCCAACAGACACTCAATACGGCGCCTATATTAGTGGCGTAGATTTTTCTTCCAAAATAGATTCACACCTCATAACAGAAATAAAAGAATTATGGAATAAGTACCAAGTATTGATTTTTGTTGATCAGCACCTTACAGTGAATGACTTGGAAAAATTTGTATTATATTTTGGTGAACATTGTCGAGATCCGTTTATTGATCCAATTAACGGATCAAACTATGTAGCAGAAGTGCTGAGAGAGCCTAACGAATCTACTGAAATATTTGCCGAAGGTTGGCATTCTGATTGGTTCCACATGAAAGAGCCACCAAAAGGAACTGCACTATATGCTAAAGAAATTCCACCGCACGGCGGCGATACACTATTTTCCAATCTGTATAAAGCATATGACACGCTTCACGATGACCTTAAACAGATTTTAGAAAACCATCGAGGAATAAATTCTGCTAGACGCGGATATGCGCCCGATGCTAGATACGGTGTGTCAGATGTTGGCAGGTCAATGAAACTTAGATATTCAGACGAAGCCTATGAAATCCAACATCACCCGTTGGTGTTAGAGCATCCTGAAACAGGCAAGAAAGTAATCAACTGCAATCGAGGTTATACTATTGGGATTGAAGGGTTAGACAAAGATAAATCTTACAAAATACTAGCAGAAATTTTTAATCACCAGAAAAATCCAAAATTTATTTATACACATCGGTGGACTAATAACCAACTAGTGCTCTGGGATAATCGTTGTACCTTACACAGAGCTACTGGTGGATATGACGGGCACCGACGATCTCTGTATCGTGTCACAATAAAATAATTTAATATCCGTTTTCGTTTTCACGTAGGTGCTCGAAAAAAGGAGCCAGTTTAAAATTTTCCGTAATCCTGCCTCTTTTAAGATTGTCCTGTGCAGGATATCCCTCATCCATTAAACTCCAATCAGTAATACGTAGAGAAGTAGTCTTACACAGTTTTGCCTTGGCTTTTTCTAAAGGAAAATGCCAGCTATAAGAATCATCATCTATTAAACTATTTTTCCAATCTTCTGTATTAGAATCAAAATTAAAAACTTTTTCTAAAATATCTAAAATTTCTTTTCTAGAATAATTTTGATTTTTTTCTAAAGAATATCTACCGATTTGTCCTACATTTCTAAACTCCAACGCCACTGGATAATTATTTTTTTGTATTAACTCTTTCAGGCGATCTGGAACATGTTCATTTATTCCCTTGGCTAAAATACAACCAATAGCTAGTTTTATCTTATTATCCACGCAATTTTGAAATGCTTTAACTTTTTTCTTTGCACATCGTAAATTATCCATAGTGGCATAAACTGTGTCATCGTCAGCACCGTTCATGCTAAGATAGACTGTTTTTAATCCAGCATCCACTAATTTTTTTACGTAAGTTTCATTTGCTAAACGCAATCCGTTTGTGACTAAAACTATTCGATGCTTGAGAGGCATACTTGTTATAAGTTTTATGATCTTAGGTAAATCTTTGTGTAATGTAGGCTCCCCACCTATTAATCTAAATTCTGTTCTTTTTTTAAATTTGCTTATAGTTTCAATGAGTTTGTTAAATGCTATGTCTTTGTAGCTTCTGTTTGGCAGATAGCAATTGCTGCATTCCATATTGCAACGATGAACAATGTCTACATAGACTATTTTAAATTCGCTGTTTTCCGGATCTATTTCGTTATTTTTTTTAAAATGGATGGGTGTATAAAGTGTTGTCATATCTCTTGGATAAATAATAATGTATTTAAACGAGGAACTAATATGCTAACAGTAACCTGGACTTATGAAAGACCAACACAAGAATATCCGTTCTACATGGATACTCCCGAAGGAGCTGCCTTTCAGGAGATCATTGATACTATTAGACAAAATTCGGGACTAGTAATCAGTCGTGAAATTTCTAGGACTGAAGACGGATTAACACTGGTGTCTGTATACAATTACGAATCTGTTGAAAAATGCAAAGAATTTACTGACACAATTACCTCTGAGATATCCACTTATTTTCTTTCTAGACTTAACTATCTGATTAAATGCAACCATAAACTTACTGGAATAGCTAACGAACCTGTGTTCGGATTAGATAACGACCCTATGGCTGTAGACGAAATAAAGCTAGGATTGACTAGAGTACTGCCGCATTTAAATTAAAATATAATCTAGCAGTTTTTCTCGAACTTGCTGATATGTCAAAGTTATATCAGCAAATCTTAAACTTACACAGAATCTTTTTTCATTGCTGAAATTAACTACATTATGAGGTATATCTGTTCTCACTAAAGTTGGTACAGAGATTGTTAATTCTTCAATAGATACGCAGTCACTTGCTGACCATCTTGTTCTACGGAGCCCTTCTTTGTTTACAGATGTTTCGCCAACGGTATCTGACGAATACCATTTCATTACATGATTTGTAGAACCATAAATCCAATTTAACCCGCAATGAATTCCGTGAAAGGTTCCATTCTCTTCAACAAATCCGTCAACATGAATAACTAAAGATTCTTGCGCAGGTCCATACATAAAATATATATTTTTTAAAGGAAGACCTTTTTCTTCAAAAAATTTCGATACATCATCTTTCACTAGTTCATCTATAGGCAAGAAATCTAAGCCCCAGGTATCATGTCTTGAAAATCTTCCATCTAAGGTGACTCCCGGCTTTAAAATGTCATCGAAAGGAAATTTAAATTGAGTGTAATTTGTAGTATTTTTCATATATTATCAATCAATACACATTACAATATGTATTCTAATTTGATCTAAAGATCCATTAATAAAAGTGTGATCTTGTGTTGTATCTGCTCGATACACAACTCCCTCATGTAGTTGATGACATTCATTTTTATATGGCCATATCATCCAACACTGATCATTTGTGATTATAGGTAAATGCAATCTAGGGGTTGGATCTCGATGGATAGAATAACATTTTCTAGAATTCATTAACATTATTCTAGTTCTAAAACCATTGTGGTCTTTAATAAATTTTTCTAGAAGTGTCCCATGAAGCTCTGGATATATAAATTTATAATTTCGTTCCTGTTGTTCTTCTAATTCTTCAATACGGCCAATACCTGTGACCCAATCATTTGAACCGTTTTCTAATCCTTGACATATTAGCTGATTGTCGTTAACGTTAATTTTTTTTACCAATTCCAAAACTTCTTTCTGCAAAGTTTGGAAATTGATAAATTTATATAGTGGCTGTAATATCATGGTAAAGTATTTATTATATTAATTTTCTATAATTTTTTTTGTCTATAAATATGAACATGTTTAATCAAGAAGTAGAAGGATTTTGGCAGGTAGGTGCTACGAAATTTAAAAATAAATTTCAAGCATTGGTGTTTGCTACCGAAACCAATCAGGAAGTTAGTTACATATATTTTGATCAAATTTGGAACAATTTTGATAGATCCTTGTTGGGAAAAGTTTCTCTCAAAAAACTTTATCAACAACGTGCTCAACAGATTAGAGATAGCTACGATTATCTAATTTTATATTTTTCGGGAGGCGCCGATAGCTATAACGTTCTTAGATCGTTTATAGACAACGGTATTAAATTAGATGAAGTTTGTGTGAAATGGCCAATGGCCGCTATAAAATCTCAAGTTTACAAAGCTAATAAATTGGACACCTCGGCAAGAAACACTCTTAGTGAATGGGATTATGCTATTAAACCTGTTCTTGATTGGCTGTCACAGTATCATCCTCAGATTAAAATCAATATTGCAGATTGGACAGATAATTTAAGTCCTGAAATTTATACAGAAGATTTATGGCATCACGTTAACACATGGAATGATATAGAAATACCTTTTATGTTGACATATAGTAAATCGGAATTGCTCAAATTAAATAAGGGTAAAAAAGTTGGATCCATTTATGGAATAGATAAACCTTTGTTAGCTTATAGAGATAATAAATGGTTTATGAGTTTTACCGACACTGGTACAGGGATGGGAATTCCTTCGCAAGAAAATAGATATGGAACTGAATATTTTTATTGGTCTCCAAAATTTCCAATATTAGCTATGGAACAAGCCTATCAGTTGTCATCATATGTTGATGATAATTTTCATTTAAGACAATATTATTATTCAGATGTAAGTAAAGATTGGCCACTTGATTTTACATTATTATCTATTCGAATGCAAAACTCTGTAGCAAGGCAAGTATTATATGATAATTGGACAAATAATTTTCAGGCTGATAAACCAAATATTGCAGATAGAGAAGATAAACATTTTTGGATTTTTGAGCATCCAGAATTAACCAAATGCCGTGATAGCTTTTTAGATATGAATAGTCTATTTTTATCTCAATTAGATAAAAGATTGTACTTAGGAGTGGAAAGAAGCCAACGAGATTTTGGAAAAGTAAGAGGAAGATATCAACACTTATTTTCAAAGTGGCATTTTGTGAGATTAATTAATGAATAATATTTTGTTAGTATGTCGTGGATATCATCATTTATCTACAATCTATGATTTAATAAATCAAGGTTATAATTTAGATATAATTGTTCCTAAAGATCATCCCGAATTTGATCTAATGAAGTCACAACTATCTAAATTTGATAACATATTTGTTGTTGATACTACTGATCAATTTTTAAATTTACTTTCTCAATTATTAGAAACAAAAAAATATCAATATATCTATCCTACGTTCCCTGATCATCATATGAAATTAATTGCTGAAATAAACAGTAAATTTGATCTACCAGGAATTAAATTAAAATCATACGAAAAAATTAAAGAAAAAATAGTTTATTACAAAATATGGAAAGATTTAAAGATCGATGTTCCTGAAATTTATCAAATTGTTAAAAATAAAAAAACATTAAACACTATATCTTCAGATATTAAATTTCCATGTTTAGTAAAACCGTCGGGAGGAATGGCAAGTTTAGGGATAAAAATAATTTCTTCTAGAGAAAGTCTTAAAGATTTTTTTAAAGACGTTGATGTTAAAGTACATGATTATCAAGAAAGCCACGGTGAAAAATTTAAAACTTTCGAATATTATTCAGCAAATAGTGATTATATAATTCAGGAATATATTGATGGACCAATAATCTCTGTGATTGGACACATACTTAATAAATCTCTTAGCTTAGATTTTTTTTATGATATAGAATCTAATTCATATCCCTATGCGGCTGAAACTGCATTAGTGTATCCGTCTAAATATTTTAACAACGATTTTTATGAAAATATCAAAATTAAATTAGAAAAGTTTATTTCTTTAACTGAGTTAGATAATTGTCCGTTCATGTTAGATGTGATATTAAAAGAGGGGAATATTTATTTTATTGATTTTGCAGCTCGAGTTTCCGTAGGATGCCATTTATTGCAATACTCTGGAGAAAATCAGTATGCATCAAAGTTAGTTAACTCTATTCTTAACAATAAAAATATGTTGTTAAACACAAGCAAGTGTAGTATGAAAAGAGATTTAGGATTAAAACCAGGTCTCATTAAAAGCATAGAGATTAAAAAAGATATTCTTGCAGACTATATTAAATTACCAACTAATAATAAAGTTAATCTTCCAAGGAACGATTTAGCAATCAGCAATAACGGATATGTTTATATATCAGGCAGTGATCTTAACGATCTAAACGAAAAATATCAAAATTTAATTTCTTCTATAATTGTTAATTATACCTAACCAATGCTTTGATGTGCTAATCCGTTTAGAAGAATATCAAACGGATGTAATTTACCAAAGTGAGAATTTAATACAAAGCAATCTTCATTTTCTATATAATTAATCCAAGGTGTGAATCCTAATACTAAATGGGTTCTTTTTTTAATAGATTTTTTTGTGGCATATACCCTATGCGGTAAATTTGTATCCCATGTATATATTTTTCCTAACTCTAAATGTATTGGCTGTTTGTTTTCAAGTTGAAATAGGAAAGAAGAATCAGTGTCGATGGGAATGTTGATCCTGAGATTTTCGAATATAGTTTCATCCTTGTGCCAAAGGAATTCTTCACCTACTCTATCATACATGTCAGCATCTAAAACAGCTATCCTACTTCGTGTAGGTGAAAGGTGAAATTCATTGATAAAATTTTTAAGATTAGTTTGTGAGATGCACGGTGATAGTTTTCTAAATCCATAACTGTCAAAGTATGTATTTCTTATAGAACGAAAATTTTCTGTACTGCCATAATAAAATTGATCCGGAGCGTTTACAGGGGTGCCGAGTGTATGTTGATTAGGATCAATTGTGTCTATTAGATCCGGGTTGTATACCATGCTAAGACCGCCGTAGGCCTTACTTTGACCTTTAGTTGTTTGCCAACCTTTAGTTCCAAACGTTTCTAATGCTGATAGAGTATCTTTGATAAGTGAAGGAATATCAATTTTGTGAGGTAATTCTATTACGTCATCTATTTTAGTTGATGTAGCAATATCTTTTATTGCTGTGTAGAAATCGCTTTGTTCATATATCCACTGGAATAATGACAGGTGCGCAGGACAATCTTTTACGTAAAACTTCATTAATTTGGCCCTTTAAAAAATCCAGAAGATATTGCTTCAGAAAAGATATTCCACTTGTCTTCATTATCTATTGACGATAATGCCACCATCTGATAACACGAATCATCGTTTGAGTCTCCGCAGACATTGTATATATTTTCTAATATTTCAAAAGAATCAACTGAAACAGATGATGCAAGTTTTATTATTTCTTTAAAACTTTTTGAGTATTTTCCTTCTCTTGTAATCATAGCAACTTTTATTTTATTCTGTGAATTTAAAAATTCAAGCTGAGCCTTAAGTATAATTGGACTAAATCTAACAGCATTAGGTCCCCACTTAGTTAATCCGTTGCTTCTAAAATCTGGATGTATCCAAAATCTAGTTAACACTCTTGCAATTTTCTCCCCCCATTTGTGAGGAGAATATTCTATGGCTCCAAAGGAAATTATTTTATTTTCGTATATTGCTGTTACAAAATAATAATATTGTGTAGGAGATAAATTTACATAATTTTCATACAATGGATCTGCACGGCATCGAGATTTTATAGTTTCCATGCATTCATTCCACAAGTCCTCTCCGGGATTCGATTTAAGCGATAGGGATTTTGGCATCATATAAATATATTTAATCGGAATCATCCCTCTATGAAAAATTACAAATACCTGTTAACTACGTTTTTCCCTTTACACATACTATTGGTTTTGTTGTTTTTTTTCGTAGATTACAATTTTACCAGTCTATTGTATTTTCTAGCAGGCTATATTTTTATTGGTGGGTACGGAGTAGCAATCGGACTTCATAGATGGGCATCTCATAGATCGATCATTTTAAAATCATGGGCAGAGAATTTAATAATTTATGCTAGTGTGTTATCATGCCAGGGTCATCCAATCTGGTGGGCCGCAGTACACCGAGGATATCATCATAGATTTGCCGATACAGAAAAAGACGAACATTCTCCAATTTTTGGAAGATGGCATGCTTTTGTAGGTTGGATTTTAAAACACAATCCTACTAGTGTAAACTACAAGTTTGCTGTTGACCTAGTACGTAATAAAAAAATGGCATTTACCGCCAAGTATTATGAAATAATTATTTTGTTATCGTGGATAGTTCTAGGATTGATTGATTTAAATTTATTATATTGGTTTGCTATTGTACCAACAATTGTTGCATTTCATGGTGAGGGACTTATTAATACATTCTGTCATAGTGACAACGTTGGATATAGAAATTTTGAAACTAAAGATAAATCAAGAAATATCCCTATGTTAGGGTTAATGTTTTGGGGTAATGGATGGCATAATAATCATCATCAAATGCCGTCTAGTTTTGATTTTGGAAAATCTGTAAGCGGAAAAAAATGGGAGTTTGATACATGCACTCTGTTGTCTCATCTGATCAAAAAATAAAATTCGAGATGGATCAAAATTTTAAATTTGGTTATAATGGAAGTCAGCACAATCTAAGACAACACCAATCAGATGTATTTCAATGTTGGTACTCTAAGTCAATTAGAACTCCTAGCTCATTCAGAGATGAGTGTATTAATGTCTGTGAAATAATTAACAATTACTCAAAAACTGTGAACAAACTTCCTTATGTGTTGTTAAGCGGAGGGGCTGATAGCGAAGTTGTGGTTAGAGCTTTCTTAGAATTAGGGCAACCATTTAAGGTCATAACAAATAGATTCGACAAAAATTTAAACTCACACGAAATAGAAGTGGTTGAAAAATTATCTAAAGAATTAAATTTTGAAGTTATCTATGTAGATATAGATGTACTAACCTGGTTAGGTTCTCCGGAATCTCTAAGAATGGCAGAACAGGGAAAATGTTTCCAAGCGGAAATGTTGCCTACAATGAAATTAATGGATCATGTGTATTTTAATCTAAACGGTATACCTGTTTTAGGGAATGGTGACTTTTATGCAAATAGGTTAGACGGCGAATGGAAATATGTAGAATATGAATATATCTTATCTTGGTGTAGATACGCCATTGCGAACAACATGACAGCAGCTATTAATTTTTTTCAAATGACTCCTGAAATTGTGTTATCAGTTGGCCGTGATCCTATCATGTTGGAATTATTTCAATCTCCCCCAAGTGAAACCATAAACTCTAGATATGCCAAATATAGAATTTATCAAAAAAATTGGAATATAGAAATAAGGGAAAAATATCATGGATGCGAATTAATCCAAGATTGTTGTGACCAAATACAGCAGAAGTTTTTATCAGCATATAAACCGTACACTGATAAATGGAAAATGCCTGTTGGTGAGTTTCTAAAAAGGTTGTCGAAATAACATGTTTCAAGAATTAGATCTTCCCATCAATCCGTTAGTTGAAGATGTTCAATTCCCTGAATTTTTATTTAGAGATAGAAGAAACAGATATTATCCCATAGATAAAAAAAATATAAACGAACAAACTAAAAAAATTTTTGATGATTTGGATTTGACAATCGGTGGTGTTATAATTTTTAAAAAATGTCAAAACGGTATAAGTCCTATACATTCGGATATATTGTTAGTAAATGATCGTTGGATAAAATGGCATGCTGCAATCAATTATAATTTAACGTCAGCGGATTCGAATATGACTTGGTTTGAAACAAAATTACAAGAAATTTATCCTACAAGGCGAAATTTAAGTCAACCTTTAGAATATAATCTATCAGGTATACATTATGGATATCAAGGAAATAAATATGTTAGCAATACAGATTTTTCTTTAATAGGAAATTGCAAATTGACAGCCCCTACATTAATACGAACTGATATTCCACACACTACTGTGAATTTAGATAGCAGAGATCGATTATGTGCTAGTATTAGATTTACTGATAATCACACATATCAAGAACTTTTAGAAAAATTTTTAAGGATTGGTCAATGAATAATGTAGTGGTTCCTCCTGGCGTAAGTGGAAGAAGTCAATCTTATTCCCCTGATAAAGTAAGTTTAGAGAATCTTACTAACGAAGTTAGCCTACTCAACTTAGGAATTTTTGAACCGCTGAAATGGAAGATAGACTGTGGTCAATTCATGCGGGAGATCGAACAGTTTAAAGATGATTGGCAAGATTATCTTCCTAGAACAGATAGACCTAATAACAGAAAATCTCTTACTCTTACTTGTTTGCCGGGTACTGATCATAGAACAAATCCTAGTTTGGCTCAAGCATCATACGCAGCCAAGCGTCGGATAAGTGAATTAGAGTTTAATCAGCCTACTGATGTCTATCATGCCTGCACTAGTCTGCACCCATTTTTAAACACCTTTCAACCATTAGGAAGAACATTTATAGTAAGATCTGATACAGGCGGGTATTTTGTTCCACATAGAGATCATCCTACTATGCCTAGAGATGTATTCCGACTTATTGTGTTTCTTAATAACTGCGGACCGTTAGAATACGACTGGTGGATGGATGACCGTAAATTACAAATAGAACACGGTCGGGTCTATTATCTCAACACACGGATGACCCACAGGACTATAAGTTGGGTCAATAACAGCATACATTTAATTTTGAATATTCCTATGATTTCTCAGAATGTAGCTCAAGTCATCGCTAATCTACAACACACTCACTGAGAATTTATTTACGCTTGTTTCTATCAGTGTTGGATGCTTTGCCTTTCCTAGATATACTAGTTTTTCCAAACAACATATTGGCTATATTTTTCTAGGCTTTTTTCTAATAGTGCTAGATGTCGTTCCTTATTTAACCAACCTCTTACATAGATTGTTGTTCGTTCTTTGTCTTCTTTAACTTTGTGTATAGCTGAGGTTGAATTTAAAATATACGCACAGGGAATTTTAGGAACTCTAGTAGTAATCCACAATGTACCGTCAAAAACTTCTAAACTATCAACTGCTCCTTTTAAAATAAATCGATATCCCGACGGCTCTGTATCTAGTATGTGTTTATATTCTCCAGGAGCGAATTTCATTTCTGGATAAACATCTACGTGAGAATCTACGGTCTGTTGTTGTATTTTATATTGTAAATTGCTAATCTTTTCAAATGGTAATTGTTTAAGAACTTCATCAAAATTATTTTTTTTGATCGTTTCATCAGAAATGAGAGTAGAATTCCAATAAGGATTATATTTAGATATGACAGGAGTTCCGTCCACTACAGAAAACTCTATATTATCTAATTCTATATCTAGGGGACAGAATAAAATTTTATCTAACATATAAGATAGGTAACCTTATACCTAAATGATAAAAAATGTGTTAATGTATAGCTGTCCAAGAACCACCGGCCACAGCTTTTATTTTTGCTGCTCCTGTGTCGTAGTACATCATGCCGTTTACTCTGTTTCCTGATCCACCAATAGCAGTATCGGCTGCGGTTTCGTCGGCATAAGTAGGAAGCACCGGCATATTATTAAAAGTAGTTTTAGTTGTAGCAATTGTTAGTCTGCTAGCAGAGACTCCGCTGGTATTGCTGGTAAAAAATTCAAATCGGCCAGGAACTATTCCTGTAGATACTGCTCCGTCAGTGACCACACGAATTTGAGCTACGCCAACGTTGTTAGTTCCGTCGTAGCCTGCAAACGCAAAATCAAAAATTGGATCCCCATTTAGAACTGCCAAGGGCGTTCCTGTCTGTCCAGGGAAACTTGGTACCCCTCTTGCCCTAACTAAGATAACGTTGCTGGCATTTGAAGAACTATTATGCCCAGAAAAAATCTGTAAAGGTCCAGAAGTAACGTCGTTGGCGAAAAGAAAAAGATTTCCAGATTCGTTAAAACGCCCTGCTTCTTGTTCATTCCCTAGAGTATTCGTAATTAAAAATCTTAAAGATGAGGGCATTACACCAGGAGATACTGTGCCAGTAACTCTTGCTTGGATTTGCGCCGAACTAATGGTGTTTGTGCCGTCATAACCATTAAACTGAATGCTTCCTACTCTATCGTTAGTGATTAATGATAAAGGAGTATCAAGTGTTCCTCTAGATCTTCTTAGAACCAATCTAGTGGCTTGATCATCATTATGAGCAGCAGTGACCGCAAGAGGAAAACTTGAGAACTCTGTAGACTGAAAGTTGCCTCCATCTACTACTCTTAGAGAGCCCTCGGACGTTACATTTGAATTGAATAATACTGTCGGTGTAACTATAATAGGTGAACTGTCTGCTGAGTCGATGAAATTTGTAAAAATATTGCCAGTCACACTACCAGTAATATTCCCACTCACATTACCAAGTAAATTACCAGTGAAACCACCTGCTGCCGTTATTGTTCTTGTAGATGCGTTGACAATAATTGTGCTATCATCTCCAACAATATTAATATTGTAGTTCATTCCGGCTTCAACACCGGCACCTGATCCTGTTCCAATGACAACACCATTAATTGTGGATCCTGCTGGTAAGTTTACTGCAGAACCTGTGGCTGTAATAGTAGCAGAGCCAAGCTCAATGCTAGAACCACTTAGATATAAATCTCTAAATCTATTTGATGCACTGCCTAAATCATATGCTTCATTGACGTTTGGAACAACATTGCCTTTGACTGTTCCGTCTAAATTAACTGCGCCCGATAGTGCGTTTAACAGTAATGTAGAATCAGAAGCATAAACAGATCCTTTAAATCCAGCCGCTTCTATAGTACCATCAAACGATGATAGATCGAATGTAGAATTTATACGCCCTAGTGTGTCGTCGTAGGTAAAGGTGATGTTTTGGTGTGTACCACTAGTTAGCATTGTAGAAGCAATGTCTTGGACATCCTCTGTGACTAGTGTTCCTGCGGGTAAACCGCCGGCTGTGGTTCCGTTTCCGATATACAACGAATTTGTTGATGTATCCCAAATAAGTTCGCCCACAACTGGGGTATAACTCATTCGATCTGCGGTTGGTCCACGTCTGATTTGTAAGGCCATATTAATAACTCCGAGGCAATGTTAGTACTAGTATTTATGCCACTGTATCAGAACCTCGAGCCAAAAAAATAGGACTCCAAAGAGCCCTATTTTAAACTGCATAGTTTACTACATTGTAGGTCCGTTGCCACTTTTAAAGCCTACTACACCGCCTTCTTCGGCAATGCGCTTTAATACATCTTCAAACAATATAGGCGCAAAGTCTGGGATTTGCTCTACGCATACACAATGGTAGCGTGGATCTATCTCATCACTATATAAGATATCCCCAGTCTTAGCATCAACTCCGCGGGCTTTACGAACACGATTTGCGTGTAAGTGTCCGTGAATGTTAACTCCGAAACGTCCTAAGCTGTCGCTGTGTACAGGAATATGGCTTAAGATCATACCGTTCATAACATGGTAAGCACGTAATTCACGGAAGTGAGCACGATAATCCTCGTCCTTAAAGATATCGTGGTTTCCGCGGATTAATACTTTGTCACCGTTTAATCTACGCATTATTGCCAACGCTTTACGGTTAATAACAACGTCGCCTAAATGGTAGACTTTGTCAGTGGGTTTGACCCGTTCGTTCCAGGCCTTAACCATAGCTTCGTCCATTTCTTCGGGACTGTCCCATGGACGCAATTTTGTGAAGCCATCGTTGCGGGTAAAGCGACATACACCAGTGTGTCCAAAGTGCGTGTCGCTTACTAAGAATACACTTGGCATATTAGCCTCCTTTAGTAAGTTTCTTTTACAATATCAAATTCTTCAACAGGCCATTTGGCTTTAAATTCATCTGTTTTAACATATTCATTATAGGTTTTAGCTTCAAAAAACACCTTGTGGAATGCTGTTGTAAATGTGCCTTTGGGATGAATTGTCAAATAAATTGATTTTGCCTTGCCTGCCATAATATGTCCTTTATTGTTTAAGTATATATTATAGCATCAATTTACTAATCAGTCAACCGATCTAAAGGTACGCCAATCATCAAGATTGGGTTTTTCGTTTTCGTCGTAGGTCCAACCTAAAGCCTTCATCATACGATGCTTAACCAGTAGATTTGGACTACGGAATCTGCCCGTATCTTCAAAACCCAACATAACGCCAACTTCACAAACCGCACCCGATCTGCAAACACCTGCATAGCAGTGAACAACTACATTCATTCGATTAGCTAGTGCGTGTTGCAATAGTCGAACAAGTTCATTGGCCTGTTCCTGACTGCATTTCATTGCTTCTTCTAGCACCGAGTCCTGTTCTTCTACATCCAAGAACTCAAAGTTATGAATCTCTTTGAACTTGTGTGCAGGAACAGGGCGCCAACTTGCTGGATCTACAATGCTGATTAACATACTATTCTCTCCAGCTTCGTGATGGAATCTTGTAGGTATATCAGCAGCCGCCACATTTTCAATCCAAGGCATTATACTCTCTCCTTTTTCATTCGGCCAATACGATTGGCCTTGTTCCAGGTGTAGGCAACACCGTCAGGGGTCTTTCCATCTACTACACTATCAACACCAAATTTACCTACGATTTCAAATTCGCCACCTTGTATAGTGACAAATATGTTTAATTCCTTGGCAAATGCCATTGCCAAATCTAAGTTGGCAAATTCTGTTTCTTTGTTTTTATCTATTACTTTATACATGCTGTTATTATACGATCTTTAATCCAATTTGTCAAATTTGTCTGTTGCATTTTTACAACAGTACTACATCTGGTCCGGCCAGCAGGAATCGAACCCACATTCAAGAGGTAGAAGCTCTTTGTATTATCCATTATACTATGGCCGGAAATTTGGAGCGGGCGATCGGGTTCGAACCGACGACAATCACGTTGGCAACGTGGCGCTCTACCAGCTGAGCTACGCCCGCATTATTGATACTCTATGTCTACTGCTAGTATAAATCTGTACTGATCACTTTGTACTATTCCAGGTCGGTGCCATTCGTTGCCTGGGTAAATTAACCATTTGCCGTCTTCGGGCCTTACAAAAAACTTACCTTCAGATCCAGGTCCGTTGGGAGCCATCTCTGTACCACAGTAGTCTCTATCTTGTACGTCTTCTGGAATATGTAAGTAAAATATACCGCTTAACATCTTTCCATTAGGCAACTGTGGATGCCAATGATGGTGCCAAAGATTATCTCGATTTTCGGCACCCTGGAGATTGGTCATGAAACTCCAAGCCATCATGTTGCTTACTTTTACTTCATGTCCTAAGTACATAAACACGCTCATCAAGAAACTCATACGATATTTTAACCAGACAGATTCTGGTCGAGCGAAGATATTTTCTTTAGTTTGATATTTAGGACTGTTAGTAAAATAATTACCATCAGCAATGATTGATTTAATAATGCCTATGGCTTCTTGATTGTCAGCTTGCGTAATTATAGAACTGAAATCAAATTTTCTAAAAGTATCGTTATGATCGATTACTGTGTGCATATTATGGAGCGGAATATCAGAATCGAACTGATGACCGAAGATTGGAAATCTGCTGTTTTACCATTAAACTAATCCCGCATACTGTTATTTACTTCAACTTATTCGTGATCCTCTGGAGTACTGGCTAAAGGACTCGTAGAAGGTTTTTTCTTTGACCAAGATGAATAACTAGATCCTTCTTCTCTGCTACTAACATTCCTACCAATCTTTTGAATGACTCCGCCCTTGGCAAGGAACTCTAAGATTGCAGGGTCTGTTTCTACTCGTTCTTCTTCTACTTTTTCTTTTGTCATTATTGCCTTTTATAAAAAATGGTCGGAGTACAAGGATTCGAACCTTGGACCTCCTGGTCCCAAACCAGGCGCACTACCAGGCTGTGCTACACTCCGAATTAACTTGGAATCATGTGAGGAATATACGGAACAGCTCTCGGACCATATCTCTGTTGTAGAAGCTTTCTTGCTTCTTCGGCAGTTTCTGCGCCAACACGATCCTTGAACTCTCGTCCGTCTACTCTAATTGTTGCTTCAAATAATTTCATAATATTGGTTGCGGGAGCCGGATTCGAACCGACGACCTTCAGCTTATGAGACTGACGAAATACCAACTTTTCCATCCCGCGATAACTTTATTGAAACACACTTAAACCTTTCTTCAGCGTTTAGTCGCTATCTCCCTTACTAATCGGGCGTAGGGTATGTGCTTCAATAAAGTGTCTAGCTACCTACACCACATAGGCCCTAGACTGGGTGGTTGCCCCGTCCACACATTTTTTGCTTTGGGTTTAAGTTGTGTTCTCCCCCTAGGATATTTAAGGCACCTCCCCAACAGGAGACCATGGTAGATCTTATGCACCAGGCAGTTTCTATGGTGATTGCCCCACCCCCTGTGTATAACGGGCAAGGGCGCCCGGGGTCTTTTAGATTAAACCTTCTGTTGTTAGAGTAGCAACAACATCGTCGCTCAAAGGCACTTCTGTCTTGATATTCAACTCTAGAACTTCATCGTTGATCTTCTGTTTCTGCTTCTTGAGATTTTGAATCTCAGATTTAGCTTGATCGATCTGTGCCCGGCTAACAACACTTGTTGACACTGTGTCATCGCGGCCGTACAGGCTAGCACGACTGTCTTCTTTGCGATTGCGGATCTTTTCCAACTTACCGTTGATCACTGCAAGATCGCTTACAGGGCTTAGAGTTGACAATTCAGTCAACTGTGCAATACGCTTGTCAATAAACGCAGCCTTGGCTAATGCTAGATCAATTCCACAATTAGAATTGGCTGTACCCACAAGCCCGCGAATGTTGTACAATGCCAACAAGAGTTTTTGTCGACGACCGTCGTTAACGATCAATAGATCGTTGGCCTTTTGCATTTCTGCCTGAGCATCTTGAAATTCGTTGATCTCAATGCTGGTTTCAATTTTAATGCCTTTAATGGCTTCGTTGATGCTGTTCTGAACAGCGTTTGCTTTACGCAGGGAAATATTCATCTCGTTGTCCTTTTTTCTTTGTCCTAACTGTTTTTAGAAAATCCAATCTAGTATACTTGCCTTGTTCAATTTCGTTAAGAGCAGTGACAATAAATCCATGACCGCCAATTTCCACCTTGGCAGCATGTTTGTTTTTCAGTTCACGTGCTCGTTGAGCCGCCGCTAATACCATTTCAAATCTATCGCCGTATGCTAGAACTGCTGCTTCTGATGAAAGTTGACTATGAATCATATATTCCTTTAATTAAAAAAATGACGGGTCAATGAAAGGTCAAGTAATAGACCGGACAATGGACAATGAAGAGTTGTAGTCTTCGTTGACAATGTGCAAATAACAATACACAGAGGTCCATATATTTCCGATTAACAAATGACAGTCTTTGGGGTCGGATCACATAAACACGTTCCAATTTCAAGTTGGATTGTAAGTTCGGAGTAAGCATGAAGCTCACTTCGTTGTGTCTATCCTCATCTACCTTTCACTTCACCGGTTCAGTATTGCTACTGAACAAAACTATTATAACATTCTTTGCCAACACTGTCAACAATTTTTGGCAATATATGTTAACTATATTTGGTGCCCCTACACAGAATCGAACTGCAAATTACGGATTACAAAACCGTCGTTATACCATTTAACTATAAGGGCTTAAAACTGTGGTGGAAGTGGTCGGGATCGAACCGACTACCTACTGCTTGCAAAGCAGCCGCTCTCCCAAATGAGCTACACCCCCAACTTATTACTTATTATCTAATTGCTGTGCTTGATACTTTTCTTGAGCTTCTTTTAACTGTTGCTCATTCAGACCATGCCAGCCGATACAATCACCTGTTGGTGAACGGCCGCAACCGCACGTACCAATTTTACCTTCTAGATTTGCTCTTACCTGCATGTCTTTGTCCTTTTTAAAAATATTGTCCCAATTACTGTCAAAAGTTTTTAGAGGAACACTAAATGGTCTTGCTCTTGAACCTTTGCCCATAAATCAACCTCCCGACGACACAGTCCCAGAACTATGGGTGGTAAAGTTGCCACCGCCTTGCTTTCGTGATTCACGCTTAGGCTGTACAGCGGCACACAATTCTGCGTCGATCATTGCACGTTTCCATGCATTGCGATCTTCTACATTTCGAAATCCTGTAGACGCTAACATCATTTTAGTTAGGCTACTCATTTTATAAGTCTTAGTGGGTTTCATATTTTACCTTTTTAAATTAACTGGCGGAACGACTGAGACTCGAACTCAGAACCCGGATTACGCCGAGCGACAGATTAGCAATCTGCTCTAATACCATTATAGGACCGTTCCATAATTGGTGCATCCTGACAGGCTCGAACTGCCGACAGCCTGCGTGTAAGGCAGGAACTCTACCAACTGAGTTAAGGATGCAAACTATTCTTGGTGCGCAAGGAGAGACTCGAACTCTCAATCCTTTCGGCAATGGCTTCTAAGACCATCGTGTATACCATTCCACCACTTGCGCAAATCTCTAACTAACAATATACATTATATAGTCTAACCACAGGGCTGTCAACAACTTTGTGAAAAATATATAAAATAATTTGGTACCAGCGGAGGGGATCGAACCCTCTCAAGAACGCTAATCTGGCGCTAAAAGTCTTATAAGGACTCTCTGACTACCAAGTCTCGCTGGCATTAATTTTGGTACGACTGGAGAGACTCGAACCCTCAATCCCGAAGGCGGCAGATTTTAAGTCTGCTGTGTATACCATTCCACCACAGTCGCATTTGGTGCCGCCTTGAGGGATCGAACCTCATTCCTCGGTGCTTCAAACCGGTGCTATGACCACATCAGCTAAAGCGGCAAATTTGGGGTGAAGGGGAGAATCGAACTCTCTCTTACTGTTTCACAGACAGCCGTGCAGCCACTACACTACCAACACCATTGACTTTTTCTAACACATCCTTACGCATAAGGAAATGTCGTTGATTATCAGGACGATGGACTAAAAGATATTCAACGCCATCTATATTCTGAGTTTGACGAGAGTCTTCGCAGACTACTCGTTCGTTGTTTAAACGGTTTTTAAAAGTAATAGGTTTCATTTTTATATCTCCTTGATGTAGCCAACCCTTGCACTCTGCTTGGATTTTACGTAATAGAATTTTACTAATTTTGGTATCGCTGCCACGAGTTGAACGTGGACTTAGACCTTCGCAGGGTCTTGTGATATCTTTTCACCACAGCGATAAAATAAATACTTGATGTTAGACATCTTTTTAAATCGACGAACACAGCGAGCATTTACTAATGACGCTATACCTCAAGAGCATATTGACTCAATACTAGCAGCTGGTTGTTCAGCCCCTAGTAAGCAACGTGCATATCCTTGGCGTGTTATTGCATTAACTCAAAGCTATAACGCCCTTGAGTTAAAAAATAAACTGTTCTTAGACAGTTTCATTAATATGCCAATTCGTAAACATTTACTAACAGCTCAAGCACCTTTACTGTTAGCATGGATAGGAGTTCCTATCTTAGACAATTTTGACCTAGGTCTTGTTTCTAATAGTACTACAGTACGTGAACAAGGAATAAACGTATCTCCTAGATCTGCTGATCCTAAAACACAATATACTGTTCGAACACGTTCTGAAAAAGATACAATGATTGCTGCTAGTTTTTCTATGATACAAGCAGAATCTCTAGGATATCGTACTGCTTTTACATCATGCTTTTTCGAAGACCAAGCTCACAAGATTTTAGGTCTTGCAGAAAATGAATGGCCCATTGTGTTTCTATCTGTCGGCCAACCCGACGACTCTCGAGTTAGAGAAATAGTAAACGACGACGGGACAACAGTTGGGTTTTCTGACCCACGTCCGTTTCCGGAGCCACCTAAGTTGACTCCCGCTGAACTATCCACTATTATCTAATTGGCCGGTCCGGAGAGATTCGAACTCCCGACAGCTGGTTTCGAAGACCAGAACTCTTCCACTGAGCTACGGACCGATGTTCCCGAGATGCCGCTTACCCGCGACGGCACGATCATCAATGACCTTACAGGCGGCCGGCTACACTTACCGCGATGATCAGAACTCTGTGGCAGAGGGTGAAGGAATCGAACCTTCAATGACGGAATCAAAATCCGTAGTTATACCATTTAACTAACCCCCAACAAAAGGTTTTCTGAGAGCCCAACTATCCTCCTGGGAGGACTCGCTGGATTGTCTCGACAGAGCAAGTTTACACTACCGTCAATGCCGTCTGCGGTGTCATACAGCCGACCTAAACTGTACTAGGCTTGCGGGACTCAAACCCTGCGTCTATCTCAGAAACTTGGTGGTAATGGAAAGAGTTGAACTTTCACTGGGCACCGTATGAAGGTGTTGCACTACCGTTATGCTACATTACCATAAGTAAACACACTAGCCACCGCGATACCGCAATGCCGCAGGCTAGGCCCTAAAGACTATGTCCGTTCTTTCACTAATGTGTTTGCTTATGGTAGGGGCACAGAGAATCGAACTCTGATTAATAGGTTAAAAGCCTACTACTTTGCCGTTAAGTTATACCCCCATTATCTTATCACTCTTGTCACTTGTCATGACAGATCTCCTTTTAAAAAATTGGTAGCCAGTACAAGAATCGAACTTGTAATAAAGGCTTATCAAGCCTCCGTTATACCATTTAACTAACCGGCTGTATTGAATTTGTAAGTAGTTGCCCCATCGTTATAGCAACCATTCACCCGTGTAATAAACTCGAGCGGGACTCGGTACGTCACTTGGGATTCATCCAGTGTTCTCGCCTGTTGAGATTTCCAGGGAATCGAACCCTCACCTTCTACTAGCTCGGTCCTTCGAAGAAACCTTACTAGCGTGATTTCACTTGCTGACACTTACAAAAATTGGCGGAAGTAGTAGGATTCGAACCCACGGACCCTTTCGAGCCTTCAGTTTTCAAGACTGCTGCCTTAAGCCATGCTCAGCCATACTTCCTAAATTGGTACCCCGGGCGGGAGTTGAACCCGCATTTAAATTTCTCTTTTTGAGAGAGACGACTTTGCCAATTTGTCTACCGGGGCAAAAGAAAAACTCCACAGCATCGACTATGTCGAACGAGTGGAGCCATGTTTGGAGTGACGGGTGAGATTTGAACTCACGGTTTTACGGATTTGCAATCCGTTGCAATGGGCCGCTCTGCCACCGTCACATAATTATTTTAACCAGGAAAATACAAGCCAACCTGTTATGATATATTTTGTTTCTGTGTTAGAAACAACACCTCGATGGTAATGAGTCCATCCTGCAGGCCATATCAGTGTTAGACCTTTTTCTGCTTTAGTTGTCACACCTTGTAGTAAAAATTCAGTACCACCGCCATCTTCTATATCATTTAAATAGGTCATATATGCTAGATGTCGTGATGTGTATTCTTTAAAACCAGTATTTTCACAATGTTCATTATTGTAAAACTTACCAGGATCGTATCTTTGTATACGAGGAGGAGTCCATCCCCAGGGATGTATCTCCTTATAAGAAAAAGGATAAACTTTTTTATATTCCTCAATTACATGCCATAATTCTTTACAATATCTACTTTCAAACGTAGGATTGAATTTTTTCAAATCACAATCACGATATTGTTTAATACCCGAATTAAAATGTGAAGGGTTTCTTTCACCTTGTTCTACAATAGAATCACATAATTCTGGATCTATATACCAGCCTGCAATAAAATTGTTTAATCCATTTATTGAATGAGATTGTTTCATACTCATACTTATATAATGTTCATGGTACACCGTAGGAGAGTCGAACTCCTCTTACCGGGATGAAAACCCGGTGTCCTAACCGATAGACGAACGGTGCAAATTGTTTGGCGTACCCTCAGGGCCTCGAACCCCGAACCTCTGGTTTTGGAGACCAGCACTCTGCCAATTGAGCTAAGGATACATTATTTGGCTCCCCGGGGAAGGCTCGAACTTCCGACATCGGCATTAACAGTGCCGCGCAACTACCAACTGTGCTACCGAGGAATAAACTTGGCGGTCTGTGGGGGAATCGAACCCCCGTAAGTGGATAGACAATCCACAGTAATAACCTCTATACGAACAGACCTAAAATTGTTAAGCAACGCCACGGAAAGTGACACGGCACCTTTCCTGGCCACCGTACTGTGCTTCTGCGATACGAACAGCATCACCTGATGTCTGAGCATTTACTACAGTTTCAAATTGACGAAGACTTTCAGTTTGGAAAGCACCGCTGGTGCCGCCGCCATGATAAAATCCTACTTCAACATAAACACGATACGATTGCATTTGATTTCCTTTTAAGTTCACAGTATTAATAGTATAACACCGATCTAGAAAAAAGTCAACCATTATTTTGGTGGACGAGGTAGGATTCGAACCTACAGTGTTTCTTAAGTGGCGGATTTACAGTCCGTTGCCTTCAACCAATTCAGCGCACTCGTCCAATTTGTTAACACTCTCCGCTATGCTTTTAGACACCGTTCAAAGGTGAATGGAGAGTGTGTATTAAAGCACTCTAAAATACTTAGTCTGACTGTTCTTAAAGAATGCTTTAATACGCTGTAATTTTTCACTCCACACAAGGAGCTTCATCCTACAGGCCGCCCGTTCACAGCATGTTTAGAGTGCGCTGCCCGGGCCTCGTTCCCGTAATCTATTGCACTTTTGCGTTAGTCAACAAGTTCTTGAACCTGCTTTTCTCGCTGTTCTAGTTGATCTAGCATGTTATTCCTTGCAAACTTCTGCCAGATAAGTTTCCTTGTCTGTTCTTCTGTTAGCACAAAATTGTCGCTATGTTCAACTTCAAATAAATCTATCTCTGATTTCATGTTTCCGTTTCCAGAAAACAAAAAACCCCAGGGTTTTAATCCTAGGGTCCTTGAAGTTTGCGGTGTATGTTTTATTTTACACTACGGTCTCCCGGACCCTGCGAATCTCTGGTGTACGATCATATGATAGACTTCCACACTCGATCGATAACCAATTGGAGGCTATAACGCCTGCCTGTTTGGGCATCGTATTAAAGAGTTGATGTCTAACGTTTGATTGCATTTTGCTTTCTTTTTCCTTTTATAGGCAGCACCTTGCTGTCTATGTTTTAATTATACAGTTATTTAGTCTCTGTGTCAACCCCTATTTGCATTTCTGACAAAAAAGTTTTGACGCCTTCTTAACCAACTGTGTGTATTATATTGTCTTTTTATTTAGTTGTCAAATAAAATATAGGTACTTTATGTGGTATTTTTGCCACATTCAATCAAATGTTGTTTCACCGCTGATTAGAATGTGTTTGCCAATTTCAAAGAGTCCAACGCTGCCAGGCAGATCCATTGCTGCCACATGTATCTGGCACTCTCCGTCATTGTCAATCGAACAGGCTACAAATTCTTTTATGAGACCTTGATCAATTGCCTGTCTGATGAAGTCAACAACGTCCAGCATGGCCTTCTTTTGTTCTTCTTCTTGTATTTGTTCTTTACGTCTGCTGTTAATACTTACAACTTCCATAGTTGACCTTTATAGTAAATGATCGGCAACGCCGAGTTCGATTAATTCTTCAGCTGTTAGGTAAACATCACTGGCTGGTAAAAGTTTAGTTTTGATTTTGCTAGGAGCCATGCCTGTAGCTTCTTTTAAAATGTTAACCATTTTTTGATTGCAGATGTCATTCTCACGCATAGTTGCTTTGAGATCGTGATACTTGGCATCCATGTTTTCTGTAAACTGATGACACATGAAGCTGGCATTTTTGGCAGCGTATCTTTCTCCATTTGCTCCTGCGGCAAAAATTAGAAAGGCTGCGCTCATAGCAGTACCAACCGCAATAGTTCTTACAGAATGATGACTGGTACGCATAATGTCAATTAGAGCAAAAGCATCGTAGAGATTTCCGCCGGTAGAGTTTATGTAAAGTGTTAGAGTTTTTTGTTTTGAAACATCTAAATTTTCAAAAACAATCCACTTGATACATTCTGCAATATTTTCCTCAGCAATTTCTCCAATGAGAAAATGCACTGAATTTTCCAGTAATTTTACGCCAACCCGATCTCCAGCATTAAATTCGTCGATTTTTTTCACGGTTGCTCCTTGAACACTATTACTTATCATATCTAGTAATTATACTATCAGTTAATAGCAAACGCACCCACTGCCCAACCGATAACCGCAATATAGGTAAGATAATGCAGTGTTTGATCCAACCCAAACCAAATCCAAAACGATCGATCTGTTGGAGTTAGCCCTTTGCTTAATCGCTGTTTAGCCCAATCGATATGATAGTGTGCTAGGAAGTCTAAAAATGCTGCCCAAATTGCTATTTGCGGTGCAAGAAAGAACAATATCCAAAATGTAAAGACACCGTGAAACGCGGCATGATGAATGCCGCCCACTGCACCATACGTGCCCTTTTCTTGTAGCATATAAGGAAACTGCAATATAAAATCGCAGATAAAATGCTTGATTCCAAAAAGAGCCAACAGTAGCACGATCAAGGGAATTTCCGTCATTCTTCAACTCCGTTTCGTTCTTTGGTTAGCTCGCACATTAATAAAAAATGTTCGTAGGCCTTACGAACACCCTCATGCTTCATCAATTTATCTGCTTCTTCCTGCATGGCTTTAATTCCAGCTTCTGCATGATCTCTGGAACTACCATAGGTCAATGTACATAATTCATCACCGAACTCTTTGGCTAACTTTTCCCAGGCCTTCTTTTGTCCGGGAGTAATCGCAGTACGCTGTGGCCGCATTTCGCTGGACTTACTAATTGACTTACAAATAGCATCTTCTGCTACCCTGCCTGCCGCAATCATGGCAGCATAGTTAGGATCAATATTAAAACGGCGAGACTGCCCTCCGGGGTAAGACATAACCAAGTGATTACCTTTTGGAAAGCTATCCAACAGGTCATTATCATACTCTGCCACAGGGACATAACGTCTTCCAAGTTTTTCATAATAGATCTTTTTGGTCATAGCACATTAGACGAAATCGTAAGTCTTTTCAAAAATAGGACCATCACAGATGTAAAGCTCGCCGTCGATGCCACGCATTAGGTAGTCACCAGGCTTGCCCTGTTTGTAATTGCCTTCCAGTGTGTTAACACGGAATTCCTCATCAATTTTTTTAGCATGAACAACAATAGGACGCTTAACACAGGCACCCATGTCCGCTACTTGTTCAAATGTATCAAATGTTTTCATAATTAATGTACCGCCTCTTTTACATCTACTTCACACTCTACTACCCAATTATTGAATTCTGTAAACTTGTTTACTTCGACTCCAAGCCCTACTGCTTCATTTACGAAATGTTGTAGAAGTGAATTATACAATTCGTCTGGCATTGTGTTTTTGTCAAATTTAATTTTCATATGTTTTCCAAGTGTTTGTTTCGTTGTCCCAATGTCGTCGATCGTAAAAGTTAAAATGTATGTTATAGCCTAACAAGCCCAAAGACAATTCGCATCCTGCATGATCTTGTCTAACGGTAAAGTTAAATTCAAACTCAACTATAACTTCAGAAAGATATTGTTCTATCTCCCAGCATTTGTTTTCAGTAAGCTGTCCGTTAATGTTGCCAAGATAATAGAATCTTGATCGTCGCCAGGGATTGTCTATACTAAAGTTTATGTGTATCATTCTGGTAGTGGTCTAAATCTAGAAAGGAAACTTTCTTGATAGCAACTGTATTCTCGATTTTGATTTTCTGGTAGATGGTCATTGATGTAGTGAATCCAAATATGTCCTTCTACTTCTACAATCTGTATAACCCTAAAGATTTTACCATTGCCTCCATCCCATTTGCTGCCTTCTTTAATCATATGTCTATCCTTTCCAATTTTCTTTTACATCCTCTGGCACCTGTACAGTCATATGTAGCATGAATCTATAGGCCTCCCATGCTGATTTGGCAGCATGATTATTGGCCATATTGGTAGGAAACATATCTGCCCAAACTGCGCCTTCGGGAATACGAAATGCTCGAATACTCTGTAATCGAGGTTGAAAAACTTTGCCTTCGCTGAACAGTCGCATGCCTACTTCCATACATTTTTCTTCGTCTAGACCTTCTAGATAATCGTCTCTATACATGTAATCTTGGATACAGAATTTGACATTTTCTTCATCGCGAAGTGCAGTGCCCGAAATGATCCAAGCAACATCGTCGTAGCCAACTTCACCGTTAACAATGTCGCGAATACAGCGACCAAAACTAAATCCAATTTTCATTTCTGTGCCTTTTGCAAATCTTGCATCAATTCATTCATCATCTTGAGTTGAGATTGAATCTGTTTTTTGATCTCTTCGGGGCTTTGTGTGGGCAAACATTCTGCTGAATACTGTGCGGTTTTGGTAATTGGAGCACGTTCTTTTAAACAAGCACCCAAATCATTGAATGTGGCCAAAGGGGTAATCATTCCTAGATTAGTAATTAATACCAATTGATAAAGCATTTCGACTCCTAATATTAGATGATATAGATATTATAGCATCAATCAGCAATTAAGTCAAGTCCATTTTAGAATAAACATCAATTTATCTTGTTCGTTAACAAAATGAAATATGTATTTGTTATGATGATTTGGTCCTGCCCAAAACATTGTCCACGTACCGTCAGTACCGTACACAGCTTCCCATCTTTTACCAAAATTTTCTAAACACCATTCGCTAGCATCTCTATGTGTTTTAGAATCGATTAAAATACTATGTTCTAGTTTTCTAAATTCTCTACGTCCGCGGCGTCGTTGTGATGAGTTCATTTCCATCTTAGAATAAAATTCACAGCATCACTAGAATCTTCAAATATGACTTCGCTACCTTTACGCTGGTAATGATTTTTACAATTGGTTTCTAACCAATCTACTAACTCAACAGCATGTTCTCGTCTATCAAATCTTGGTAATAATACTCGTTTCCACCCAGCACCTACTAGCATACCCCAAAGTATTTCTTTATCAATCTCGCAGGCCAGTTCTGTGCCTGCTTTATTTAGAATTTCTTCTTCTAGAGTCATCGCCACCTCATCACAAACATCAAACGATCAGCATCGTTGCGGAACCAAAACTTGCGATTATTCATGTACCAACGTTCTTGTGGTGCAGGCACCTCATTTGATCCCCAAATGTGTTTACCGGAATTGCCAAAATGTTTAATACACCATTCTTGCATTTCAAGCCAGCTGCCACCCACTGGTTCTACGCAATGATATCGACTACCGTAGACTGTGCCTTCTGTGAGTTTTAATTCTTCAACTGGGCGGTGGTGGATATCATTCCATAATCGCATATAGGCTTGCATGTTGCTTTTGCCTATTTGCCTTCCTGTAATTTGAGTCATACCTCGACCTTTGTATGTTGTCATGTTATCTAGTAAATTTTGTTGCCAAGGTTGAATCATGTCCATTTTAATAAAAATAATAATAAATCTTGTTCAGTCTTAAATCCATATAATCCGCCGAGTTGCGGATATACATTATGAGTATCTCTCCACCAATCGCCTTGCTCTTTTAAACTCAAAATATTTTGTGCTAAGGGACTTGTTTTTAAACAATTGAAATATGCAGGATATAATTCTTTGGCTGTTTTATAAATCATGACCATTTCATTGCAAACATAGTTGCATCCTGTTTGTTTTGAAAATACCAAGCACGACCATTTGAATCGCTAAGATCGCGAAACTTGTTTTGACAATTTTCTAAACACCATGTGAGTTTTTCGGCAAAGTCGTCGTCCTTCAAAACTATAGCATGATATGTGTCTAACAATGACATAAGCCTTTCATCTACCTTAAGATGTTCTTCTGCCCGTTGAGCTCTCATTATAGTTGGGGTAGGATCCGGATCTATCATTTACCATTCCTAAGCAACCATTCCGTTAGTCTAGCACCTCGAAGTTTAGCAGTAATATTATATCTGTAGCCGTATGTAGATGTGTCAATCATTCTGTTCCAACAAGGAGTTTCGACAGCGTGTTCCATTATCCATTTACCCTGTTCACTTTGTTGCCATTTCCACAAAGGTTCAGCAGCGTAAAGATCAGGATCTTCTACATCTCCCATTGTGAACTCGTGTACCACTACAGTTTTAGTTTCTTCTATACGATCTCCAACGACTGTATATCGTTGTGCTGGTACTGTGGGTGCATCCCCAATAAAAACATACTCACTGCCTGATTGATTTTGATTCCACGGGATATTTCTAGACATTGCCCCTGCCTCCAAATTTTAACATAAACATTACAGCATCGTAGTCATTTTCAAATTGAAAATATAATGCGTAGTAATGTTCCTCACGCCACAGTCCCTTACAGTTTCTAGTACACCAATCTGCCATCTCTGTGATTTGAGTAAGTTGTATTTGATCGAAATTTATCCTATAAGGAAACACAGCCCTAGATCGTGTGCCTAGAATCTCGTTCAGCGAGCCTACTTTAGTCTTGGCCATTACCATATTTTAACAAGAACATTGTTCGTTTTTGTTCGTCGTAGAAATCCAAACGAACAGTATGTTGTGATGTTTTGCCTTCGTACCATCCTAACTGTATTATAGGATACCATTCACTATCTTGGTCCTCTGGAGGTTTAACATAGTCTGGATCTTTTACGTATTCTCTATGATCACGTACAGTAAAACCTAAAACCGTTTTCATCTTTGCTCTTGACAGATAGACACTGGGTTTTTCTCGTTGCTTGATACGTTCAAGAACGCTGTTCCATTGTCTAGGAGTCATCACAACAGGTTTACTCATTACATCCACCTTAACTGAAATAACATTGCTTCTTTATCGTCACTAATGTATACAGTGGTCATTGGATCCCCACTGTTAAACCGATGAATACAATCCGCAGTAGGACACATCATAGCCATCCATGCTCGGAACTCGGTGTTATCGTCAGCATAGACCCAACAATACCAACCACGTGGCGGTGGATCTAATGGCCATTGACTGTCAGGGTTGGGACAGGTACTGCCGTCTTCAAATCGCCAATGTTGTACTGATGTTTTTCGCATAGCTATCCATCCGCCTTTTACAGCTTGTAATGTCATCGCCAGGTCCTATGCTTTTCAGCGACCCATTCCATTCCATCGTATTCGTCAATAGTCCATTCGACATCTGCAGGAACTTCTACAATTTTAAGCTCAGCATATCTGCCATGGGAGTCTTCTTTTAGATCCTGCACAATCTTTACAAGATAGGGATCATCTCGAGCAACCTCTCGGTCGTGCCAATTGGAATCAGTAATACCTGCCATCTCTTTATAAAGAGTCACAGCCTTCTCAGACAAACCAAACCCACCGTGACAGGTATTAATCACAATGTACTGAATACCTTTAAGAGTTTTGATCAATTGTTCGTGTGTCATTTTCCGCTCTTGTATTTTAAACTAAACATTAAAACATCTTTCTCATCGTGAAAATAGAAGGCTGCAATTTCATCCCATTGGTACCCCACATCGCTGACGTCTGTGACTTCAAACCAAACATAACTTTTACAGTTAGCAAGGCACCATTTCTTAATCTTCCAAAATGGTTCACCTGCGGCTGTAGCATCGTTGTCTGTGATAAGCACCTGATGACATCGTTGTAGAACATCATCAGGTGGCTTAAGCTGCTTCCATTCGTCGCTGTAAATGTACATCAAACTTCCAGTACAATGTTGGGGTTCCAACCAGTTTGTTCACTGTATCCTTCGTTCTCATAACCTCTCGGATTACACACAACTCTAGTACTACCGATCACATAATCAAAAGGATGATGAGTGTGCCCGTGAGTCCACAGTTTAATCTGAGGGTGATCAAGGATGAAATCACTTAGATCGCTGTGATAGCCACCGTTCATGATGTAGTCATGTGCATACTGCGGATGACAGCTCAAATGACTAGGAGTATGATGTCCCACTACCACAAACTTCTGCTCTTGTGGATAGCCGTCCATCACAGTCTTAAAGTATTGTAGTGTCTTGCGATGACGGTCTGCAATATCAGCAGGACTCAGAGTTCTATATCCAGCATTGTCATTGCGAATGATACGGAAGTCATTCATCATGTCTCGAAGAGCATGGAGTGTGAACGGGTCATGCTTGTTGCAGTCAGTCCAAAGTGTTGCACCCATAAACACAATGTCGTCGATTACTTTAATATCATTTTCTAAAAAATAAACGTTAGGATACTTGGCACATTCTTCACGTAGATAATCCAAACCAGCAAAAAACTTGCCGTTGTAGAATTCATGATTGCCTGCAATGTAGATTACATGAGGAAATTGGAAACTGCAACGCTTCAGGAAGTCGCGGAACCGCTGTGCATTTGCCTGCCTACGACCTAGTCCTGTATTGTTGGCAATGGCCATTTGATCCGCAGTATTAGCAGGTTCTGGATGATCGTGCATGTCTTGTGCAACCATAATGTCGCCGGAGAGGATTAGTAGATCATAATCAGCATCGTTGGGGATCATAATGTCTGAGAACTCTAAATGCAAGTCTGAAACCAATTTGATTTTCATGGGATTTTTCCGGTAATGTACATACATTATAGCACCAGTTTATTTAATTGTCAAACGGTTAAATACTCATATTACATAACCCAGGAGCGAAACAATGGGCGATATTTTCAAAATCATAGGCGACTTAGGTATGCCTGTAGCCGCAGCATTAGCAGGTGGGTATTTTGTATACTTAACTATCAAGCTATTATTGCAAGGTGTTTTGGGTAGCATCAACGGTATGAAGGGCATTATTATCGCTCTAGACAACCGTGTAAAAACAATGAACCACGACGTTATTCGTATTGACACTATTGTGTCCAATGCGCTGGGCCTACGTCCTGATGCAGATCGTATTGCTCGTGCAGACGGTAAGAACGATGCGAGACGTGACTAATGTCTTATACATTTACCATTAACATGTTTCATCTATTATGGATAGCCGTAATTGTTGCGGCTGCTTATATCTATGTAAAAGATGATAGTGATGATCGGTTGACTCAAATACGACATGATGTCGAAATGCGGAAAGAATGGTTTAGAATGTTAGCCGAACAAAAGAAGTCAAATCCAACATGGCCAACTGAATGGACAAGGAGAGATTAATGTTACATTTTGACTATTCATGGGATCTAGGTCCAAATGGAATAATATTGGATAATGAACTTAACGTAGATAGACTAGGATGGAAAGGCGGAGACTATTTCCAGTTAGTCAACATTGACGGAAGATGCTATCTTAAAAAGGTAGATCCTTTAGTAAAATTTATCAAAGACGGAGTTGAGCAAAATGAGCGAATGGACTAAGTGGTATGATAGTTTACCCAATCATACCAAACAGTATTTAAAAAATCAACCGTTGTGGCACGACAGTGATCTTGTTAAAGCAGGACTAGTTGGATTTATCATAGGATTAATTTTAGGTTTAGCGTTTTAAGTATCAATCAACAAATAGGAGCGAACTATGTTGTTTGAAGCATTTCTAGTGTTCTGGATGCTAGAGATTTTAGTATTAGCATCAGTAGCAGTTTGGTATTATTACGAGCCCGCAGAAAAAGAAAAGAAAATCTGGGATCCCTGGGGAATCTGGAAGGAGGTAAAATAAATGGATGTTGTAGAACTTGTAAACAAATACGGATTCCCAATTGTCATGGCAGTTGGAATGGGTTTTATTATCAAGTATGTTTGGGAATGGGCCACAAAAGAAGTCAAGCCTGTTATAGGTGAAGCAAATACTGTGTTGATTGCTCTAATCGATCGTATCCGTATGTTGGACAACGACTTGATTCGACTAAATCAAAAGGTCAATACTGTCTTGCACCTACGTGGCAAAACAATTGAGTTTGAACGTGTAGAAGCAGAAGCACAGATTAACATGCAAACTAAAAAGACCGAAGACGAGAAGTCAGCATCAGCAGGCGAAAGTTAATTAGTAGGAGGGGCGATTATGGTAAATGCAGTTGCTTCGCTATTATTAGCGGGCATGTTATCAAATGAGCCTCGGTGTATCAAATGGACCTGGACCGGCGATGTTTATAATCGTAGGGTTGTATGCGTAGAATGGTCAAAGCCCCCGCCCAAAGATAAGGATCCTAAGAAAACATGATTGATCCTATCACACTTGGCATTGCCTTTACAGCCGCACAGCAGTCAGTGGGTTATATCAAAAAAGCCATTGCTCTAGGCAAAGACGTTAACAGCCTATACGGACAGTTTGCCAAATTCTTTGAAAACAGCGATAAGATTCATAGTGCTAATGTGGCAGCACAAACAAGCAAAAAGATTCTCACTGATGGTGAGATTAGATCAATGTCTATACAGATCGCCATGCAGAGTAAGGCGCTACGTGATGCTGAAAAAGATCTAAAAGAAATGTTGATATATTCAGGCAACAAAGATGTGTGGGATCAAATGATGGCTGAACGTGTGCGTATGTACAAAGAACGAGCTAAACTAGAAGCAGATATAAAAAATGCCAGGATCCAAGCACAGTCTGACATGATAGATAGACTACTCATAGGCACAAGTTTTATGGCAATAGCTATCCCTACTGTGCTTTTCACTTTTGCTATGATAACAAGAAGTTGATTACTTCTCGTGTGCGACAAACTCTCCGTTCCAATTATCGCCTAGATCTTGCAGTTTCATGAAGTCACAACGCTCGATCCATATCTTGTAGTACTTGTCCATTTGTCCACCAAAGTTGCCTTTTAGCTTTTTACACATAGCGGCTGCTTCATCGAACTTTTTCTGACGATACAAGTCATGCATCACATCGTGTGCTATCTTATCTCTAGTATAATCTTCACCACGTGTACGCAGTACTGTATAGATTAAGTCTGCTACTGTCTTGCCTTTTGGTTGTAAATTATCTAATAGCAAGTAGAAGAAATCGTCTTTAGTTCTGTTATAAGTTTCAGCACCAATAATACACAACACACCATAGGCTTTACAACGTGCTTCTAAACGTGCGGCAGTACTAACCATATCACCTAGAATGTCATAGCCGTGTCTTGCTGTTGATCCCATCTCACCAATATAGCCGTAGCCTGTATTGCAACCCCAGCCCATGGCTGCTGGAGGTAAGCCCTGTGCTTCTTTTTCTTTGGTAAAGGCATCTACTCGATCCAACATTTCTAAACCAACACGAACAATAGTATGTGCATGTTTATCATCATCTAACGGAGCGCCATGTATGTGCATTGACGCATCACCTACATATTTAAGAACCATACCGTTAGCATCAATAATAGGTATAGTGATAGCATCCATGTAGCCGTTCATATACGTTGCTAGTCCTTCTGGACCACCATTACCTGGCTGATCAAAATATTCACCGATGGGAGTAAAGCCACGCAGGTCGCTAAACATAACTGATACATCTTTCTTGATGCCTTTCTTAATTAAGTCTGGATTCACTTGTAATAGTCTAACAACTTCAGGTGAGCAGTAGCCTGCAAACTGTTTCTTTATGGCCTGCTTCTGTAAAAACTCACTTACAAATTTAACGCCATAAGTATGAAGAGCAACGATAATAAGCCCAAACGCGATTGCAGTCGCGTCTGCCAGGATGAGCCAGCCATTGAAAGCGTAGATAGTACCAGGAACGACGGCACCAACAATAACCACAGTAGCACAAATTCCAACATAAGTCCACCTCGATAAGAAAATTAATAAAATACCAAATACCAGTAATGCAATAATTTCAACACCATCTGCATAGTCAGGACGCTGTATTACAACTCCATTGACCATTGTACCGATCGCAGCAGCCTGGACATCTTGTGGAAATACAGCACCTTTTGCTGTAGGTAAGGGATTTGCAATACCTGCGGCTGTTGGACCTACAATAACTATAGCACCGTGAAAGTCTTTAGGCAAGTCCATAAGGCTTACCTGTTTATTCTCTTGACTCCAATCGATCCATACACGACCTAGATTGTCTGTAGTAATAGGACCAAATTTAGGAATACGCATTTTCTCAACGCCGCCTTCGTTGAGTTTAACTTGGAAAGTAGAATCGCCAGCCGCCACACGTAGAGCTTCCATTGATATACTAGGATATAGTTTTCCGTCCACTGATACTACTAACGGCAAGCGACGATTGACACCGTCAATTTCAGGAAGGGTAGATACTATGCCAATGCCTGCCGCCGCATTTTCCAACGAAGGTATGTTAGCAATCAATCCAGGATATTGGACAATTTGATCTTGCCATTCTGGACCCATTACAGCTGATCCAGGATTGCGTGGAGAGTTTTTAGTTTTTTGTGCGGGTACACTGCCTAGTACAACAGGATATTGTTTTAAGGCCGTTGCGAGAACAGCATCGCCACCAGTGCGATCAGGCTCAGCCATGATAACATTGAGCACAACAAGGCCAGCACCACGATCATAGAGATCTTTAATAATTTTTGCATATTCTGCCCTTGGTAAAGGCCACTGGCCATATTTGTCTAAGGCTGTTTCATCTATGTTTACTGCGTAGATGTTATTAGAAGTTGGTTCTTTCTGTGTAATTAGTGTATCAAAATAGCGTAGTCTTACACTTTCTACAAAGCTAGGATCGGCAATTCTTATGCTTAAGATAAGTGCCAATGTTAATAGGGCAGTCCAAGGACTTGTTAAGATTTTTTTCAGCATGAAATATTTATGCTGTTTTATTGTCCTTGAGTCACAGTAATTTTAGCACAACCGCCTGCCGTAGTGCAGTTGTGTGTGATTGAATAATAATTTTGGGTACTGCCGCTTTGTGTTAGGCTTAGATCAGTGGGGTTTCCACTAAGATTGACTTTAGCCATATGTCCTGCTGAACCCTGCTGTGTTATATCAACATTCTTATTGCCGCCGCTTAGAGTGACTTCTGCGTAGTGGCTACCGTTGTCTTTTTGTTGTATGATTAGACTGTTGTTATTCCCGCCGACATCAGCAAATACACCTTTAGAGCCACCTGTGCTGGTCTGCTGTAGATCTACCGTGTTAAAATTACCCACAACTCTTAAGTCGACATAATTTGCTTGTGTTGTGGCGTTTCCTGTTTGTGTAATGTTAATATCGTTGCTTAGACCATTGCCGTAATATTCGACATAATTGTTTCTAGTTCCGCTTTGATTTACTTCAACAACGTTTTGTGTGCCAATTTGTTCTATGTGTACTTGACTATCAGCTGTTGTCCTGTTAGTGAATGTTAAAATTTTAGCTGTGTTTGTTGAGTTGGCATTGAATGCCGCTGATGACCCGCCACAGCATAACGGAGGAGGAGTATATATCCCGCCACCTGCTAATGTTCCTTGCGGATCATCTACGTCATAGATCAATCTAATCTCAGCAACTTGGAATGCATCGCCTCCGTCTCGAACTCCAGTGAATTCTATTTTGTAATAACTAAAAGCAGTGACATTGCTTAAACTATAAACAGTACTGGCTGTAAGCCTGCCAGTAGGCAATGATATTGCTTGCTCTGATACAAGTACCCAATCAGTGCCATTGATACTACCCCATACTCTAAATCCTGTTGGATCACGGTTAGATGCGTCATTGGCTGTGACAAACTGTATTTTCTGTACAGCCCTAGTTGAGGAATATGTGCCATCTGTGACAAATTGCACAACAGCCCAAGCACCTTGACTTCTAAGTCCAAACCATTTACTGCCGTTGTTGCCGTCAAATGCTTCGTGTGCCTGTTCACTGCTAATAGGTTGACTACCTGCTGTATATGTTTTCCATTCATAACTTGTGACTCGTGTAAAGTTTACTCCGTAAGTAGGCGGAGGAGGTGAACTACTGGGAGTAGATGTGGCAGTCTGTCCTGAACTTAACGGGACTGTGGAATAAGATGCATTAGCATAGGTATCGGCCTGCTGTATAGTTGGATTAAGTGTGCCAGTCCACGATACTCCGCTGGTATTGCTCATACCCGAGCTGCCACTGAATAGCTGTCCTGTATTGTTGTCATTGCCCACAAAGAAGAAATAATCTGGACCCATGTTGACAATTTTACCTGTGCCTATAGTGCCTGCCAGTGTGCCGTTGCTGTTGTAAACTTTGCCTTCGTAGGGAAAGCTGGCATTGCCAGTTAAAGTAAACTGGACATACTGTCCCGTTTGCCACGACCATTGTCCAGCGGTCCAGGGTATTTTATACATAATGCCTGGATTCTTACTATATATTTGGCAGGTTGTTGTATTCAAACAGGCACTGACATTCCATTGGCTGTCTGCAATTTGGTATTGACCAAACTTTATATCTGTTAGGGCACCAAATGCGTTAGAGCAGAACAATAACATCAAAAAAATTATTCGTTTCATGGACGTCTCAACACCCCAGTCTTCTGTACAATGTTTACAACGTTGCCACCTGGATCTCCACTACCTATGACAGTGAACGCATATTGATCGTTGTGACTTATAGCAACAAATGTGTTTGACTCATAACCTGTAGTCTTAACTTCAGCATAATGATCTATATTGCTTCTAAAAGCAATGCCTTTGCCTTTGCTTTGGATATCAGAAGCATCGTTCTTTTCCCATGCTACACACACTGACGTGCTAGTATTACACCCACTTTTACCCAGCGCCTCTTCTAGTGCTAATATGCGAGCGTTCTCAATTTCTTCATTGGTTTCTTTGACACGTTGCGATATTCTACGTTGTGCGTCCGCTTCAATTTCTTCTAGCTCGCGCTCTTGCTTAGTTTTACTTTGTTCTTTTATAGCCACTTGAATCTCCATTGGTTTAATAATGATTAAATTATTTCCAATTTTACCCTCAACTGTATTAACAACTGTGGGCGGGGTGGGGTTCATGCTAGCACTTGTTACATATGTTGCTTCAAATGCTTTGTCAAGGACTACTGTGCCTGAGAGTGTACTGACCTCAATTCTGCCCACTTTACAACGATTTTCTTCTAACTCGTAAGTTTTAACATCTTTATCATCTTTACAGCTGGGCACTAGTACTATGAGACTCTGTCCTGCCTCATCTACAGTCATAGTGAAATCAGTACCACGCACTGCTACAGTGGCTGTTGGTGTTTTGATGTTTACTTGTTGCGGATTATTTTTAGCAATTTGTCCGCTAGCATATCGGACAGTGCCCATTCCCACTTTGAGTGCGAGTTTACCAGCGTCTGACGCTTTAGGATCAAACACAAAATCGTCAATAAGCAATCTGCTGTTTTCTGTAATCTTAACTTTAGTGTCATCTTTAAATGTTATGTTGCTTGAACAAGCACCAGTGACATAAGTATCCATGCTTTCAATTTCGGCGCCTTTGACTCCTGACATTTTCTTTTTATTTCTTTCAACTTCACAGGCTGTGCCTTTGTTTTCGGAAACCGTGCCAATACCAGCCCAAGAAGGGCTGGCAACTGTTAGCAGTAGGGCTAACAACAAGACACGCATAATTATCTCGCAATCGCTGTAGCAGGTGATACAATAGTTGAACTACTTGTACGAACTGTGATAGTATTGTTGCTACCTGTAGTTTGTATGTTTACAGTAGTATCGTTAGTACCTTGTTGTTGGGTAGTGACGCTATTGTAATCGCCTGTAGTCATCATGGCAAGCACATGACCGTTCGCACCAGCAGCGTCTATCTGTTGAATGTTGAACACGTTAGCATTACCGTTAGCCGTATTGGTCACTGTTCCTCTGCTACTCAAAAGACTGCTAGTGACTTGGTTATCATTGCCGTACAATTGTGTAGTGGTAGTGATTTCACTACCTACTAGATCCTGAATGATCATGTTATTGTTGCCAATAATCTGTTCTGTGATAACGTTGTCTACGTTAGCAGCAGCGTTTGGATTGCCAACTGTCAATCTAGTTTGATTGCCATTACCTAACATATTTGTGTTATAAGTGTTATTACTGCCACGAATATTATATTGGCTGCTATTGGCATTACCAGTTTGCGTAATTCCAATGGTGTTAGTGCTGCCTGTAATAGTTCCGTAGTTAGATGCACTAGGAGCATCCGGAGTTAATGTTGTAATGCCTGTACCAGCAACTGCTGTTGCCACTGTAGTAGTGACTCCTCCAACATTGTTGGTGCCGCCAACTTGCTCAATGGTGATAGTGTTGCTGCTACCAACTTGTTCAATATAGACCTTGTTTGGTCCTGTGGCAGTTTGTGCCCAGACTAAGCCGGTTCCCAGAACCATTACTGCTGCGAGTAATTTTCTCGACAACTCGCTACCGCCTGTCATTCTCTTTTTCATTTTTCTTTAATGTCGGTTTATTATTCGCCGACAAGTTCCTTGGTCTTTGACCTATAATTTTTCTGTTTCTCGCATCTACTCCTCTCTGTAGATTTAATTCTTACAATTTATTTAATCAGTAGCATGTAGAAATTATATGCCGCTGTTAAATTGCTAACATGTTAAAATTTTAACACCGTCAAAATTTTAACACCTATGGTTTAGTAGAACTTGTTTTATCAACTGGAACAAATCCTTTTTTACCATCTTGAGTTTGAACCTTAATCCATTTATCAGAAACTTCAATTACTTTTACTTCTGTTCCTTTTAAAAATAGCCATTGTTTTGTGCTATCTTCAGAAGCTCTAACCCTAACATAAAACGGCTCTTTAAAATATTGTATATCGCCTATTTTTGTTGATTCTTCTTTTGGTTTTGCTGTTGGTTCTGCTGCTGGCGTTGCAACTGGCGTTGGCGGAACAACTGCTGTAATAGGCTTGACATCATTTTTAGGTTCCTCCTTTTTTACTTCTTGCTTGGCTTCTGGTGCGGGCTTGTTAGTTTTGCCTGCTCCATCGCTTTCTGGCTTGCTGGGCTGTAATGGTGTGGGTGCGGTTTCTGGGGCTCTTTGGGCCGAGGTTTGTGTTTGAACCAACTCATTCTTTTCCTCCTTAAAACTCCAATGTCCTTTACGTGCGCCTTCATTGATAGTTTGAACTACTGCTGCTTGAACAGCTATATCAATGGCCTTGTTAATGCTTTCATTAATACTGCCGCCAACTTCGCCTTCTAAAGCATTGGCGCCTGCACCAAATTGTGTGCCATCGTCAACAAATCTCAGTAGAGTCAACTTGTCCATGTAGCTTAGAACTGTTTTAGTTATTGTGACAGTGGTTAAAATTTCTCCTGTACTTACTGAAACCGTACGAAGAGTCACAGTGACAGTATCACTTTGATATTGTGTGCTAGCACCAATGCCAAATATTCTTACACCACTTCCACCTGTTAGTGTGTTGCTGTCATAACCAACAATACCGCCTTCCATGATAATACCAGCAAACATCATAGGAGGTAATGCTTTAGCATCTCGTCCTTGATATTGTTCACGCATCTGGCGAATCATCTGACGCTCTTTAATCAAGTTCTCTAGGCCTACACGTTCTAGGACTGTAAACCAACGTTGTTCGCCTACATCTTGTAGAGCTTTAATCAAGTAGTTTTCAGCGCCTTGCGTGACCGCTGAACTTAGTGATGCAATAAGTGGCTGACTTTTACGTTGTCCTGTTAAGTCACGGAATCCGTATACTGCAACAGGCAATGGGCCGCCTTGTGGAGGGCGTAATTTATTCTGATCTTTCTTTAAGAACTTGCTGGCTTCGACTTTAGGCTCGTCAAATTGATTGCCTGTTATTTTTTCTCTCAGTGCTGAACTACTAGCACAGCCAGATAAGACTGCTACTACTGCTAGGGATAGCAATGTGTGTTTCATTGCTTATCCCCCAAATCCAAATGTACCACTTGGCACAGTCATTTCTGTGTATTGTCTTGGATCAAGTACATTTTCAATTCTAACAACAATGTTAGTACCAACTACCTTCCAAGTGATGTTATTGCCGGCTACTTCCATTTGGCCACAATTACCTGAACTATTGGCGGTGCATACAGGTACACCATTTACTCCAAACAAACTGTCTGTAATCTGTTTGGCTAATTGTGAATAGATACGGCTTTCTAAGTTTGCTTGAAACTTAGCCTGTGGTGTGTTTAGTGCGTCAGATTCTGCTTTTGCTTTTAATGCATCAGCAGCTGATTTGTTCTTGTCTTTGGCCTGTGTCTCTAATTGATACAGAGTTAAGACGTGTGAACTATAGCCAATTCCTGAAAAGGATGGACTGCTAAAATTGTGTTGTAATTCTGCAGAGTAAGACACTGGCAGTAGTATTGCAGTCATGGCCGCAATTGCTATAATACGTTTCATCGATTCGCTCCCGATATACCGTATTAGTATTTACGTGAGAAATCGCTAGTATTAAGTGCTGATAGAATTATTAAAAACCAAAAGCAAATTTGTTAATTACATCTGTGGTGGTGTAGCTTTTACCGGCATTTAATTTTAACTGGCCTTTAAATTGAGGTGGCCATATTGATCTAAAGCCAGTAATTAGTACACCGTTGGCATCTGTTTTTGCATCAGTATGTATTTGTATTAACGGGCTGCTATTTAAAAATGTTAAACAGGCTTCAGAAAACTTTGGAGCATCTGAATTAATTGTTTCTGCCACCTGTTTTGCTAATCCCGCTAAGGCATGAAATCCTATACTGTAATTAGGAGCGGTAGAAGACCGTGTGGCAACATGCGACATCAGTTTCTTTATGTTGTTCCATTTTGGATTATTTGGCACTTGCTTGTATCCATTTTTAATGGCTTCTATAGCAAGGACCCAATCATCATGAGTACATAGATTATAGTCAATGCCTAATACAAACGGGCCGTTAACTGCTGTTTCGGTATTGATAGTTTCTAATATTTGCACAGCTTCTGGATACTGATCAACCACAGCCTGTTGATCGGTACTTCGTAGTAATTGAATACCTGCATATATATTGCTGGCAGATGCTTTTGCACCATCAGCACCTTTGGCAGAGATACCTATTGCAACACCTTTCTTTGGACGTAGGACACTATCTACAAGACCATTATTTTTTCCTTTGGGAAATGTGATTGAACAAGAGCTCCACGGCTGTGCCTTTAATAAAAATGCTCTAGCAGCTTCTGCATCTCCACCAACCATACCTTGCCAGAGAGCTACTACGCTAATTGTTTCTCCTAGGTCATCTCTAATAGCTGGTAATCTTTCTTTTTCTCCGGAGAAAACGGGCATCTTTTTTTGCAACAACATATCCAACCCAGCTGCAAGATTGGGTTCTAATTTAGTTTTAGCATCTGCTAATACTTCTCCTGCAGAAGCAAACGATTTTCCTAGTTCAAAAATATCATTGGGCTTTAGACCCGATTTAGATTTTCTACTGCTGGCAATATTAAGTTCATATCCCGGAATGCCATCGTTAGGCCATTTCTGTGCCATACTAGCAAAAATTTGCGTGAAAAATCTTCCAAAATGTTTCTTCTGTTGTTGCGAGTCAGTGAAGGTGATCACAGCAAATGCTAGACTAGAATTGCTGGGCTTGTTAACCCAGGTTATTTTAGGAAAGTCTTTTTCTGCTTGAAGTTTTGCCGCATTTAATTCTTCTATAGTGTCATACTGACTGTTTGGATCTTGGCTGGGAAAATACTGTGCCTGATCAAATTTTAACACATCATCGGGATTTGCTTTAGAAACAAAGGGATCTCCGGGTGTTCGGAACAAAACTCCTCTAGAGGACTCGGTTAATTCAAATTCGTAAAATCTCATACTAATATTTAGCTGATTTCAGGAAACAGGCATTCTTGGATAAAAATCCTAACATCCTCTTCGCTTAGACCCAAACTAACCATTACTTTAGGTGTGTGCGGATTTTGTTTCTGATTTTGTGCATAGTAATTCTGATTATATGTAGTATCTTCCGCGGTATTATTAGTTTCACCTACTGTGCTTAGATAGTGTTCAACTCCGTTTCTAGCCATGGCAACAATTTGTTCTAGTTCTTGCTCATCGCTGACATTGGCTGCGGCTACCATACTTTTGCTGAAAATACGTTGAGCCCAATCGGGTAATTGTCTTTCTTTACGCCACTCTAATTTATTAGCTTCATCTCGAAACCAATCTAGCATAGGATGTTCGTTGTCTCCGGCAGGACTGTAATCGTAAAAACATCCCGTAATTTTGTTCTTGCCGGCAATAACATCAAACCCAAATATAGGAGCAGGATTGTGTACGTGCGGAAAGATACAACAATGCATCATCCACAAGCCTTTGCTATCTCTAGCATCTACCACATCGACGTGGGCCCTGCGATAGTGTTCACTGGTCCAAACACGATTGACCCATCCTGGTTGATTAAAGCGATCCATACCTGGTTCAAATGATTCTTGACCGGTACGTTCAAAACTTTCTTCTAATAGTGATTGAACGTCTATTAGTGTGTCCCACACTTTACTTTGAGCTGTTTGCAATTTCCATCATCTCTTTAAAGAACTTGGTAGCAAAGTCAAAACAAACTTTGGCTTCATCTGCCATACTATCGTCAATTTTTAAACGAACTGTGGCTTTCAACTCGTCGGCATTTTCAAATTGATAATACTTGCCGCTACCTGGAACTTTCTTGGCAATCATTTGACCGCCTGCTAGATCGCCCATGTGTCGAACATAGATATGTGCCATAAGACGTTTAGGATCATCTTTAATTTTCATAATATGATCCATGTACTCCTTAACTACAGGACACATCTTTGGTCGATCGTCATCATCAGATCCCCACAGTTCATTAAAGTCTGCTCTAATTGCCTTTGCTCTCATAATAGCAGGCATATCAGTAAGTAGTCCATGTGGCATGGCACAGACTTCTAATAGTTCATACATAGGAAATTGATTATATAGATAGGTAGCATACAGCTTGGGATCTATACTTCCAGAAAATAGAATCTTTACAAATTCTTGTCTTTCTGCGTTTGTGTGATTGTCTTTGGTTAGGTCTTTTAGGCTCATAATTTACTTTTTAATGTTATTTAAAACGCAGTATCAACATTAAAAGATCCTGTTCACTATTAAGTTTAAGGATATAATCGTTGGTATTAAATCTTTGATATTGCCAACGTGTACCCAAAGGACCAAATGCTGATTCTACAAATCGTATTATACTTAGTTTTCCTGCTCGACCATTAGAACTAGAACTGGGACGTTGATCTCTAAAGTGTACCCAATAGCCAAATCTACGTGCCCCTGTGATTTGATGTTTGATTAAACGAACATCGTCAAATGTCATTGCTCTTGTTCAAGAGTAATTTGTAATGGGAACCCATTATTACGTGCTAGGTGGGTCGATTCGATGCCCTTAGTTTCGGCAATCTCGTGAGTATAAACTCCTGCTACAGCACTACCAGTATTATGAATTTCTAAAGTAATATCTTTAGCACGGCTTTCACTATGTTTGAATACGCCCGTGAGTAATTCAATAACAAACTCCATTGGAGTTGAATCATCATTAAGGAAAACAACTTTCCATAATTTAGGAGGCTGAACACTCACTGCAACTTTTTCATCCATTTTAATTTCTGTAGTCATAATCTTTCTCCAACAATTAGGGGGATTACTCCCCCTAATAATTTATTTAACTTCCACGATATCAATTACACGTGGCTTTTCAGATTCAGGAACATTGCGGATCAATTTAACGATCAGCATACCATTCTTGATCTCTGCACCGCTTACTTCGATGTGTTCTGCAAGTGGGAACTCACGAGCAAAGTCTCGAGTAGCAAGGCCTCTGTGTAAGTATACAATTTCTGGATTCTCGTGACGAATAGATTCTTGACCTTCGCCTTTGACTGTAAGAACATTAGATTCTACAGATACAGAAATTTCTGATTTCTCAAATCCTGTCACAGCAATTTGAATCTCATACTGATTCTCACCAGTCTTGATAATGTTGTGTGGGGGATAGTTGTTGTTGACACTATTGCCATACCGGCGTTCCATAGCATCAAATATTTGGTCGAAACCAATTAGTGCTCTATTAAAAGCATCGATTCTTGCAAGTTGATTGTTCATAATAGTCTCCTTATAAAGTAAGAACAATTGGGGCCCTATAAGGTGCCCCATGGACAATTAATTAGACTTTGTCTCCGTAAAGGTAGCGTCTACTACATTGTCTTCTGCTTTGGCTTCGGATTGAGGCGCATTAGCTGCCTGTTCCTTAGCCTGTTTTTTATCCAACAATGTTTTCATTGCAGGATAAACTTTTTCGAGTTCAGATTTAATCTTGTCAGCATCATTTTCTTTCATAGCATCTTCTACTGCTTTAATTGCTGTTTCGATGTCTGTTTTTTCTGTGTCTGTAAGATCATCTTTGAACTCTTCAAGATCTTTCTTGATCTCATGTACTGTGGCTTCTGCTTGATTTCGAGTATCAATCAATGTACGAGCTTGTTTATCACTCTCAGCATTTTCTTCTGCTTCACGAACCATGCGTTCAATTTCATCTTTGCTTAGACCGCTATCTGATTTAATAGTGATCTTGTTCTCTTTACCGGTACCTTTATCTTTAGCACTAATATGCATGATACCGTTAGCATCGATATCGAATGCTACTTCGATCTGTGGCTGGCCGCGACGTGCTGGAGCAATACCTTCAAGGTTAAATTCTCCTAACAGTTTGTTATGTTGTACAAGTTCACGCTCTCCCTGGAATACCTTAATGGTCACTGCAGGTTGATTGTCTTCTGCTGTTGAGAACACCTGTTGTCCCTTAGTAGGAATAGTTGTATTCTTTTGAATGACCTTGGCAAACACGCCTCCCATAGTTTCAATACCTAAACTTAAAGGAGTCACGTCTAACAATAGAACGTCATTGCGATCACCACCTAACACTGCACCTTGTACTGCTGCACCTGCGGCAACTGCTTCGTCTGGGTTAACATCCTTGCGTGGAGCCTTGCCGAACAACTTTTCTACAGTTTCCTGTACCTTAGGCATACGTGTCATACCGCCAACAAGGATAACCTCGTCGATATCGGCAATGTTAATACCAGCATCTTTAATAGCAGTTTGACATGGTCCCACTGAACGCTGAATTAACTCATCTACTAGTTGTTCCAACTTAGAACGACTGATAGTGATGTTCATGTGCTTAGGGCCATTTGCATCTGCTGTAATGTAAGGTAAGTTTACACTAGTTTGAGCCGAGCTTGACAATTCGATCTTGGCTTTCTCTGCAGATTCTTTTAGACGCTGGAGTGCCAAAACATCCTTGGTTAGGTCAACACCTTGGTCTTTCTTGAATTCTTCAACTAGGAAGTCCATAATGCGTTGATCAAAATCTTCACCGCCGAGGAATGTGTCGCCGTTTGTTGATAGAACTTCAATTTGTTTGTCGCCATCAACGTTGGCTATCTCGATGATCGAAACATCGAATGTACCGCCACCAAGATCGTAAACAGCAATTTTCCGATCTTTTTTATCAGCTTTATCAACGCCATAAGCAAGAGCTGCCGCAGTAGGCTCGTTAATAATACGCAGTACCTCCAGGCCGGCAATTTTACCAGCGTCTTTTGTAGCCTGGCGCTGACTGTCGTTAAAGTACGCAGGGACTGTGATAACTGCTTGAGTAACCGTTGTACCAAGATAATCCTCCGCGGTCTTTTTCATCTTACGTAGTACTTCAGCTGAGATCTGTGGTGGTGCAAGTTCTTGGTCGTTTACACGAATCCAAGCATCACCATTCTTTGCTTCCATAATTTCGTAAGGCATTAGGTCGATGTCTTTTTGGACAGCTTCCTCTTTAAATTTTCTACCGATCAAACGCTTTGAAGCATAGATGGTATTTTTTGGATTAGTTACTGATTGACGCTTTGCGCTAGCACCTACTAAAATTTCATCTTTGCCGTAGGCAACGATCGAGGGTGTTGTTCTTGCACCTTCTGAATTTTCAATAACTTTGGGGATACCGTTTTCAATAACGGCTACGCATGAGTTTGTGGTACCTAAGTCGATACCGATGATCTTTGACATATGTCATCTCCTTATAAAGTAAGATCTAGTGAGCACTTTGCTCTATAAACTGCCCATTAAATGGTACAATTTACAAATTTTATTTATATCAAATATTCTCTAAATTCTGAATATTTGACCACTTTTTTAATTTTTCTATTTTAGCAGCTTGGGCACGTTCAATGTTAGAATATGATACAATATCCATGCTGTGCAGAATATCAATCATGGCTAGCATATCGCCTAGCTCTTCTTCTAGGTGTTCCCTGTTAGTTTTAGGTTTACCTGGTTTATAGTTATCAAGCCCAAAACGACTAATTTTGCTTACCGCTTGAATAACTTCTGCACACTCTTCTTGTAGAATGTCCATTACTTCTTTAGTTTGTGGATCCATGTTAATTTGTTTTTGCCAACGGGTTAATATATTGTCCGTCACTCATTGTTGAGCTACGGAGTGTTCTGTAGATCTTTTGAACACCTTGTGCTTGATCTACAGCATCTGCTAGAGCATTGTGAGCTGTAACCGAAGCACGATTAGGATTGATACCAATGTCAAACAATGTGCGAGTGTCACGAACTTCCCAGAAACTCCAAGGAATAGCTTTACCAATTTTACGGAAATACCATTCTAGAATAATAACGTCAAAGCCTGCGCCATGCGACCAAACACGTTTGCCTCCCCAGCAGAACTTGTAGAGCTGTGTCATAGCATCTTCAATTGAAATACGATTGGTAGGATCAAAGGCATCTGCTTGAGCAGTGGCTGTTTGATTCGCCCACCAATCTAATGTGGCAGTGGAAACTGTTGCACCTATTCTATCGCAACTATCTACATCTACTTTGACATAGAATTTTTCCATTTTTGGATCGTTAGCTTCCTCACCAAATGGATTAAACTTAACTGCGCCAATAGTTAGAATAGTTGCGGAAGGGAGGACATCTAGTGTCTCCAGGTCTATCATAATATCTGTGTTCATACAGCTATTATACTACCTTTCTGACCAATGGTCAATAGATTAATACATTTTCTTAGGTAATTGGTTATCGCGAAGTTGTTTACGCCAACGTGCCACTGCTGCACCTTTTTTGCGTTTGCGTTCTGTTGTTGGCTTTTCGTAGAATTCTTTTAGACGGAGTTCTTCAAGCACACCGGAATCTTCAACTTTTTTCTTGAAGCGTCTTAGGGCTTGATTGATGTTTTCGCCTTCTTTTAGAACTACGGTTCTTCCTACTAGCACTCTTGATTTATTCATGATTATCTATATGTAATTTAAGTAAAGATTCACAATCCTCACTAGCATATATAGCCTTTGCGTTTGCCATGGCTAAAGTTTTCAGTGTTCCAAAGTAATGTGAATTTTTTTGGGCGGCAATATAGCCTACTATCAGTTCATTTTGACTGTTAGCGTTAAAAATAATTAAATCGCTTTTTATTTTTTTATCTAACAACCAACTGGTGTTATCATTGGTGGTCCAAAGATATGTTATAACAGTTAAATTGGAAACAAGATTTAAAAGATTATTAGAAATTATTTTAGTTTGATCTGCATCCAAATCAACTAATAACAATCTAAAACCATCAATTAACACATCGTCGGGCGGAGTTACTACTAATACTTTGTCAGTCATTCGACGCCTTTAGCTTTTTGTACTCTTTGCCAGAGAGTAGAAGGATTCTGTTCTGCATTTTGTACATAACCTGCTAATCTTCTTTGGTCTTCTTGATCTGCTGATCGCCCACTCGTTCCATCCATGTCGTTATCTTTTTTTTTAGATTCTTCAACCTGTTCTAAGGCCCACTTAGCAGCTTCTTCGGCAGCTTCGTTATCTGTAAAATCAGGTTTGGCTTTTAAATAGGCTTCCCAAGGAAGACGATCAATGAGACCCTTTTCAAGTAGACGCTTGTGTCTTTTTAAAGAATCTTCAGGATGATCGTGTTTCCAATTTTTCTTAGCCTCACGAACTTCGATAGTGTCATTCTCATCATCGAGATCGTCGTCCTCATCATGCATTTCCTCCGGTGCTGTTATATCACCTCCTAGTGCAGTCAACGGTGTTTCGCTTGGGACAGGGTCTGTGTGTGTTGTTTCTTTTATATACGGTGCGGCTGGGAAAGGCCAGAGAGGACTTCCAGTAGGATAGAATGGTTCTGCCTTTGCCTTGGGCTCTTCGTCTTGTATCAGTGTTTGTGGAACAAAGTCGTTAATAGATTTTGTTTTTTCTTCTTCGTCACGAACAGTGCGGAACCATTGAAAGCTATACTGACTGGCCAATAATAAAATAACCGCCAACGGATCAAATACTGATACGATAATTATGATTACCCAAGTTACAGCTTTTTCTAGTAGGTTAGCATCTGGATTATCGCCGTAAACAAATGCCGCAATGTATTTAATAGGTCCTACTTCAGCTTCGACCTTTCGAACTTCTGCGGCAATAGGAGCTCGTTCTTCATTTAGACTAGCGATTAATTTTTGTGATTTAGCGATGTCGGATTGAATTTGAGCTCTTTCTTTTGCCTGTCTCTGTCGCATGGCGTTAGCATTTACTGCACCTTGATCGGTTTTGCTGCGAGCAATAGTTTCATCTATAGTAGCATCCATCTGTTTGAGAGCTTTTCGGTTGGCTTCGATATTTTCTCTCTCGGTCTTTATACGTTCGTCGAACACTGCAATCTTGGCCTGCACATCGCCACTCACTAGACTTTGATCACTGTGTGCCTTTGACAAGAAACCAAAAATACCCATCGAAGTAATAATCATTAGAATAGTAATGGCTATTATTAGATAAGTCCTAATGTAGGCTGGCGCTCGATTCCAATTTATCTTGAGCCATACCGTGGCAATCAGTTTGCTGACTTCTAGAACCACACCCATGACAATGATAGGAATCACTGCGGCAGCAAAGATACTAACCAGTCCTGCTACTGAATACCAAATGGCAACAGCGGATATTGTTAATCCGCTGAATAAGGCCAGCCAGGCTATGATTTTATCGCTTAAATTAATCTTCATGAGCTAATATTTATTCCCGTATCCATTGCCAATTACTGCTAGCATTTGAAAAGCAGGCAGTCTTACTTAGCGTTTTTTGCACCCCATAGGCTATTGCCTGGATATGCATACGTCGACAATAGCCCGAACCGGTTGGCCAAGTCATCACTGGCACTGCAACTCCACTGGCATCACGCTTGTACCATTCTACTGCTTGGCCATTTTCTGAATTCATTACAGCATGTTGTAGAGATTGCATATAAGAATCTCTTTGATCGTCATCTAAAGTTTTAAACCAACCAAACGACAACTGTGCTAATTCGTTAATAAATGTACCGCTCCTATATTCAAAGAATCTAGGATTAGTAATGTCATTGGCCTGTACAGGATTAATTGCGACCAGTATTAATAATTTCCCAACTACCATCCAACTTTTGACAGCTGATACCTTTGCGTTGAACATCACGGCCTCCAATTTGCATCCAATAAGTAAATTCACCACAATTAGCTGACATGCCTAATCGTGCAGTGGTAATTCGTTTGACATCATCGTCCGTGCATTCTAACACAGTCTTACTATCAACAGTCTCTCGATTTTGAGTGGTGATAGTTTGACTGGTATAACAGTACTGCGGCTTGTTGGCTGCAACCTTAGGAGAGGAACTACAGCCAACCAACGATACCGCAAGGATCGTTAGAGCTAGAATTTTCATCACTGTACCTTGGCTTGTTTGGCTTCTGCAATCAACTGGTCAAACACAGGCTTTGGCATTTCAAGACGCACAAAGGTATAGTGACGACCTTGCATAGTAAAATGTGCAGTCTCAGTTTTTAGGTGTTCGCGAATAGTAGTATTCTTTACCACATAAGAGATCGATGTCTTTGTAGACTTTTTGTCATTGACAAAATCAATCTTGGTTTCGCTGTTGACTTCTGAATTGATGCGTTTTGCAAAATTATTCATTGCAATAGCATACATCTGTTCTTCAGCTGCTTGTGCGTGAATGCTTTCGCCGCCACCGCAGGCATAGGCAAACTCTTTCTTCCACCAGAACCAACCTTTGACACCTGCCTGTTGACATTCTTGATACCAATCTGGCTGTGCATAGTTCTTGCGTTCTTCAATGCTCTTCATCGAAGAACAACCAGTAATAGCTACTGCCATTAGACCAACTAGAATTGCCTTTTTCATCGTGTACCTTTCTGTGTGTGTTAACGATAATACTAGTATAGCACCGAGTGTACTCAAAGTCAACTCGATGTTTTACCAATTTACTTAAAAAAGATTAGAGCCATCATTACTGCTTGGACAATAAATCCCAATCCAATAGTGACCACATTGAGCATGTCTTTTTGCACTGCGGCCTTGACGAACAACAAGGTTAAGCCTCCCCAACATAGGAGCACAAGATCCACTGCGGGCATCTTGTCAGTTAGGCCGCCCATTACAGCGAACAGACTAGGAACAGTGGCAGCGTGTAGCACAATGGCTGCTAGCCAACCAAATGTCTCTGCTGAAATATGGCTGACTTTGGCAGTGGCCCAGGTTTTGAATTCCTGAAGATTTTCAAAATGGGGTAATGGATTAAATTTGTTAAAGTCTACCATTTTAGTTCTTTCCTTTGTAAAAGATATGATTACCGATTGATCCAATTTTTTCTAAGTTCCAGCGAGGGTTGACATAGTTTGCATGATAATACAATGCTTCTTTCATTACGTCAAGTCGGAAACCTTCCAATAATACCTTTTTGGCTACTGCCATACTTTCATTGTATGCGCTCTGATTAATAGGTCTGGATTTGTGAGCAGTATCACAGTACCATGAGAATTGGCAAATGACTCTGTCTATCACTACTGACTTTTGAAAAACAACTGCACAGACATCTTTTGGGAACGAGGGATGAGACGCCCTGTTCATGGTGACCTGCGCTACTGCTACTTTGCCTTCAAAATTTTCGTGTCCTGCTTCGCGATAGATATTCATCGCTAGGCATTCTAGTTGTCGTTCTCTAGTCTTGATTGACACAATATCGGGCGATGATAACATCTGACCCTCACGTAGCTTTTCCATTTTGGCAAAAGTCACATTCTGCACCAATAGGCATACTACAATCAAACCTATAACATAGGTGGTAAATCTAATAAATTTTTCCATAAGTCCTCCTTTGACTTGGTGTAATCCAAAATACAGATTACATTACATAAAGGGAGTTAACTTCACGAGGCTCTGAAAGAACCCTACTTTCGTGTAGTTGTCTCCATTAGCCACCACAGCTCATAACTTGTGGTACCTTTGGCGACCCTTGGCATCCCGAAAATACGGGTTTCTCATTGGCCAAGACCCGCGGATCCGTTTCAGCTTTTGACATACTTTGGATCTACTATCTCAGTTTCTTTGCGAAACGTAGTAATATATATCATAACATGAACAAATAGGTTTGTAAATACCTAATTAACGGCGCATTTTGGAAATATCTTGTGCTTCTTCGTCACTGAACACAGGTACGGCGTTGCTCTTGTGCATTGTAGCAATGCCTTTGACTTTGGTTCCTGTGTAGATTGGACTGGCTTTCAACACAGCATTACCGCCGGTATCTACACTTTTGATATGTGCAGTGGTATTTCGTCCTTCGGGAATCTTCAACGAATATGATTTGCTCAAAGACTCTGCCGCTAGACCACGACGACGTTTCTTGTCCTCAGCTTCAACAGCCCATTTCTTTTGTAGTTCTTTCCAAGACTCGTCCAATTCTCTAGCCTTTCTAGCATGTGCAGCCGAAGCGAATTTTTGTTTACCTTTTTTCTTGCCTGTGGTTGAAAGCCACGGACCTTCTAAATGCATTGTCAAAAGAAACCTCCAAACTTGTTAAACTATAGAACTAGTATAGCATCTAGTTTAGAGGTTGTCAACTAACTAATGCTCAAATTATTTTGTTTGTTCGGCTATGGCCTTATAACCAGACCAACTAGGATGAATTCCGTCCTTTTGAAGTCCTTTGATTGGAAGAACAGTATCACCGTATTTGCTGGCAATTTCTCTAACCAAACCTTGTATCCATTGAATGTTAACTTCGCTGGCTTTTAGATTGCCTGCAGGCAATATCCAAAATACTCGTTGAGCCTTGACCTTCTCACGCATCTTCAGTAGTTCTGCTTCAGTGTTAACATACTTGTGATCGTTAGATCCAAGACTGATAATCACTGTACCTGCTGTGAGATCATTTTGCAAATAATCTCGATTCCACTGTTTAGTATTCCATCCGCCTTTAGCGTATGCAACACACTCTTTACGAAACTGATGTGTACCAACCGCAATACTATCGCCTAAGATCAAACATTCTAACATATTGGTCTCCGTAAAAAACAACCATTGCATAACTATACAATGGTTGTTTAATATTGTCAAGCTCAAATTAACTGTTTAGAACTTTTGCTACAGAGTTCATAACGCTGGCAATACGGCCAATGTCACGCAGGTTCTCTACTGTGTAGCCTTCTTGCTTTAAAGTATCATAATGTGCTTTTACACAGAAATGACACTTGCCAACAATACTGGCTGCAAGACTGAATGCTTCAAAGTTAGCCTTGGTAGTTCCGCCATGGCTAGCAATAGCATTCATACGTAGGCCTGCTGGTAATCCTTTTAGTGCAGGATCATCAGCCATTTCAACATAGGGATACCACACATTGTTCTGTGCCATGATACTTGCCGCTGTCATTGCTGAGTCTGCGTGAACAGGGGCATCAGCTAACATAACAGCGAGTACCTTACCGTTGCCTGTAGCTGCCAGAGCTGCTACTGCACAGCCCATGGCTACATCTAGATCCAACGTGCTGCGTAGTAACACAGCGTCAAGATTCAGTTTTGTATCTTTTGCGTAGTCTGGCAATGCGCCTTTTACTGATTCTATAAAACTCATTTTAATATTTCCCTGATGATAATACAATTTGACAAATATGTTCTAGTCGTTCAATGTGTTCATCAAAATTCATTTATAAAAAATTATGTTTTTTAAGTTTATCGAGGGTGTTATCGAGATAGGTAAAATTAGGTATTCCGGTTAACGTAGCTTCGACCGGCTCATTAACGAATTCAGCCATAGTTAAAAGATATCTATTAGTCTTGCCATGATTTACAACCATGTGAGGAATTTGGCCATTAAACAGATAGAAATTTCTAGGTTCGTATATTAACCTAGTGTAAGGAAAATATGCATAGTCTTTGTAAGTTAAGACAGGAAATCTCTTTTCTGGATAACCATGAGAAAACATAACCAAATAGTCTTCGTCGCCCCCTAACATCATGTTGAAGGCAGCGTACCTATACACATCTCGATGCCAATTATAAATATGTTCTGATTCAACTAAAAAGATCTTAATGTCTAGATTAAAAAGTTCAATCAATTCAATGACTGGGTCATTTTCGAAATAGGATCTAGGAACAACGGCTCTTTTAAATGTAGCTGTAGGTTTAACATCTCGATTAGTTTCGTCCCTACCATAAAACTTAGGCACATTAGCGTAATGATAATCCATATCCTTAAAATCTTTTAGCAATGGATTATCTTCAGATAATTTTAAATTTAATTTGTAATAGCAATTGTTCATGATACTATTTATGAATAACAAGAGCAGGTATCAGTAATTCATGGCAATAGAATGATAACTGTTTATGAGATTTTGAGTGAGATTTTCTTTCGTTCTAATATCATTGAGCTCGATATAATTACTTTGAAGAATTTGCTCTTTGGTAAACCCCATGTTTCTCCAAGCAGAAAAATTCCAAACACTAGCTATTCTTTGATCAAAATAGGAACGATTTTGGTTGCACCATTCTATTGCTTTCTTTTCTGTTGAGTGTTCCGATTCCCAACTACCATCTTCTAAAATCTTATATCCATACTTTTCTGGATTCTTTTCTAAATCACTTTGGGGGTGATCCGTCATAATATTCAAAGGATTAAAAAACCAATCATGTATCTTTGATTCTAAAAACCATTGATTTGATTCTTCCCACTGCTTTTCCGTTTCTTTACCTAGACCGGCTATCATAGAACAATTAATGATCATCGAATCGCCCCATTTTTCCGAAAGATAATTTAACCACTTTTTGTTATTCTTCGCTCCCCAGCCCTTACCTATCATTTTACAAGAGTCTGGATCAAAAGTTTCGATTCCAAAATGACAACTGATCAATCCACTCTCTGGTAATATTTCAACTTGTTCAGGCCATATATCTAAAAGATCAATCCTAACATATCCAACGAATTCTATCTTGAAAGGTAAACGTTTCGTCATCTCGTGAAACTTTCTGGTCCTTTCTCTATGAGAATTTAAAGTATCATCAGTTATATGATACCTTGTTGTTCCAAACAATTTATAGTTTGTGATCAAAGATTTTTCTATTAATTCTATAGATCTGTTGAAGTCGTCTTTGTCTTTGCCAATGTTTGGATATTGACAAAATTTACATTTAAAAATACATCCTCGACTAAACTCCATTGGAAGAGATTCTCCCGGCAGTACGAAATCATTTTCGGAAAAAACCATTCCGCATTTTTCGATATCGTACTCTTTAGTTGGATTAATAATTTTATAATTGTTTTTCAAATAAAAAGGAGGATGATTGGTATTTTTAAAAACATGATCTGCATAATCTAAAAATGAATGCTCGGATTCTTTCTTGAATACTGCATCAACTTTAGAACGTTGTCTATGAGGGAAATGAGATAAAAATTTTCCGGCCCAAGCACCTCCTATAATAAATTTCACCCAGGGAAAATTTTCTTTGACTTCATCGATTATATCAAATATAATTTGATCACCTAGCCAAAATCTTTGAATACCGAGTGTTGCAAAAGGAGCATATCCAACTATTTTAGTTTCTTTCGTTATAAACTTACGAAACAAATCCAGTCTTTGTTCTTTAGACATGAAATATAGATAATCTAAAACTTGAACACTATAACCCTGTGATCTCATCCACCATGCTATTTGGTAAGGGCCTAGATATCGAACCTGACGAGTTGGATCTGTATTCGTTGTTAATATTACAATCTGCATGTTTGTATATATCGAATATTAAATACCTGGATGAATAACACAGAAACAGAACTTTGAGATCGACAATCAATACCTTGTTGAGGTTTAAACATTACAGGGTCTCGCCGCCTAATGTGCGGTTACAGGCACATAGCTCGCCGGTCTGTAGGGCATCAAGAACTCGCAGAGTTTCTTCTGGGCTACGACCCACGTTCAAATTGTTGACAGTGACATGTTGGATAACGTTGTCTGGGTCAACAATGAATGTGGCACGAAGTGCGGCACCTGCCGGAGCATAGAATACGCCCAACTGTTCAATTAAGCTCAACTCGCCACGCTGTGTGTCGGCAAATTGAGTGTGTGTGATCTTTTGTAGATCACTGTGCGCCTTCTGCCAGCTGACTTTACAGAATTCGTTGTCTGTTGAACCCGTGAGCAATACTGCATCACGGTCAATAAAGTCACCTGCTAGTTTGTCGTAGGCTACAATTTCTGTAGGACATACGAATGTAAAATCTTTTGGATAGTAAACAATTACTTTCCACTTACCTGGAAAGCTCTCGTCTGTAATTTCAAAGAACGCATCTTCTGGTTGTCCAGGTTTAACTCCTGTGACTGCAAATTTTTCTAACTTATCGCCAACTGTTTTCATATCTTCTCCTTGTGTGTGATAAAAACTACATCAGTGTTTACACTAATGTTCATAGTATATAGTCTATTAACTAGCAATGTCAATAGTTTTTTTCTAAATATTTTTTAATTACAGCAATAGAAAAAATCAATTATGCTCAGGCCGAAATGATGCTTTAAAATAAGTGATGCCTGTATCGGAATCTCGAGTCCACTCTGCACAAGAGTCACAAATTCCAATAGGGCTAGCAGGAGGTCCGTTATAAGCCGATCCATTGATATTGGTTGTAGTGTCACAGACAATAGTGTGCCAATTACCAAATGCTCCGGCTAATTCAACTTGACTCTGACACCATCTATAGAACATGTTATTAGGACCTGGTTCTTTGGGAACAAATGAACTTAAAAATACAAAATGAACATTTTTTTCTGCTAAAGATTTTAACAGAATTCCGGATTGGCCTGGCCAATACATTGTATTTGCCCACGCATCATTGCAGATTAATCCTGCAATCCTAACGCCCTTGTAATCAAATACTTCAGACGAGTTTCCTGGATAGTATATTTCCTGTTCTAATGGGAACAGTAGATTTTTTTCATGGGTAAATTGGTGTTCCCCGTCAATGATAAATGCCTGTGTGTTGGCCCACTGATTTTTATTGTTGTACCATGCGGTGCCTAGAACAATATCAACTTTCTTTTCTGCCGAGTATCGTTTGACTTCTTCTATAGCTATATCAAGCTCTAATACTCTCGGATCTTCTTTGTTGTTGGGCTTCCACATATATCCACTCAAAGAACATTCGGGAGTACATATGATATCTACTGAATTATCAAAAGCCCAATTAATAGCATTTTTAATTTCAACTAAATTATCTGCTATATTGTTTGTAACTGGGATACGACAGCCGCCAACAGTAATTTGCTTAATCATACAATACTTAACAAAGAATAGGCTTGCCACAAGCCTATTCTGAGTTTTTATTGTTTAAACAATAACTGGAGTATATTCAATACCAGTTGTAGCCAAACCAACTAGTCCAATCGTAGTTTCAAAAGCTGTTAGTTCGCTGGCAGCAACTAATACATCAGCTTGTGTCAAATTGCTGTTAGTCATCCAATTTGTGTATTCAGTGACTTGTGTCAATGTGGCATCCGTGCCAAATACATTTTTGTAAACGTGCTTGATAAATGTTTCATTGCTGACACCGCCTGCGTCAGTTTTGTAAACATCTGTAGCCAATAATGCTGTGGCTAGTTCTTTGTTGGTCCAACCTGCATCGGCAAGATGAATACCAATGCCCTTATAGGCATTAGTCACATCAGCAGTTCCTAATGCGGCAGATAACAATGCATATACATCACCAGCCCGACCAGCCGCATCATAGGCAATGGCCTTGTCGGTGAATACCACACGCTCGTGGTTGGCGAGATTAAATTCCATGTTGCTAACCAATGTGCTGGCTAACTTTACATTGTCAGCAGTTTTAGTTGTTGTAAACTCTGTACTCTTACCGCCCATTGTGTAAGTGTCAACACCTGTGGTGCCTGTGACATCTACAGTAATGTCCACTGTGCCGTCTCCTGCACGACCTGTACCTACTACACCAAATGTAGCAATTTTACCTGCGGTGCCGACTGTGGCAACTGTGACAATCAAGTTGTTGGCAATTGTTCCACCTAAAGCTGTTCCAGCAAGAGTGATAGTGTCACCTGCAACATAGCCTGTACCTGCACTAGCGGCAAGACTGTCTAATACAACAGAATATGTTCCGTCAGTTTTTGTGACATCAAATGTTGCGTCAACTCCTGCGCCGCCTGTTAACCCTGTGACGTTTTGATAGGTTGCATTGATTGGTTTATCTTTGATTGTGATTGTTGTTGTCATAATTTTTCCTTTTTAAATAATATGATCCTACCATTATACACGAACTATAAAACAAAACATGTGCGTACACGCACAACTTCGACACGATAATTTAGAAATATTGCCAAAAAGAAACCCGCCGAAGCGGGTCCTATTACTGAGTGTCATCATCCATTTTTCTCAGTATGGCTCTAATTCTACGGGCGCCGTCAAACTCTGAGTTTTCACGTTTACCGGATGTTTTAATATATTCCATAAATTCCGAGTGTGTCATACCGGTAGGTTCTACAGGTTCGCCTCCGTACTCTTCTACAAACTTACGCTTGAACTCCTGCCAATCATCGGCTGACATTTTTTGTGTGGCTATTTCTGGTGGGCCAGGCTCTTCGTATTCTACGGTGTTGTAGATCCAACTGAATCTTTGTCTGTGCCTAATCATGTCTAATATGCTTTTAGCTTTGCTCATAGACGTTGTCTCCTTAACTTTATTTTCTAGTACTGCTTTTTCAGCCGCTTTGTTGGCCGGGGGCCATGGACCGATGTATCTACCTCTCATAGCTATTCTGTATTATTTTGAGTTTCTTCAACAATATAAAAATCTGGAAAGTTAGGGCTTTTAATTCGCCCACGCATTGTTTCAGAATTACTCATCCCATAGGCTTTTGATGCGGCTGTAATACTATCAAACACTCCTAACGGAGTATGTACTTTCTTACAAATCTTTGCACGTGATGCGTCTAATCGCTTCTTAGTATATTCTTCGTCAGCATCGCGTTTAGCAATTCCTGCGTAATAATTTTCCCAATATTCTGGATTGTCGTATTTCTTGCTATTACCTTTACTGTAATTCTTTTTATACTCTGCCCATCTAATCGGATCATTTCTAAGATCTTCCATTGCAGCTTTTTGCTTTTGCCGCCAATCTTCATTTGTTTTTAATGCTTCGCCTGCCTTTTTGCGAACAGCAATAACTTCAGGCTTGAGCTCTGATTCTTGCCTTGCTTTTTTGTGCTTCTCTTTAATATCTGGATTCTGAAATGCTTCTTTAGTTTTTTCGCTTATCTCGTTTCGTTCTGTCTGGCTTTTAACCGGCACATATCTTTTGTTTATGTCAAATCCGGGTGGTAAATTACTTTTGAACATGTTCTACCTCGATAGAGTTAGCGAGTAAACTCATTTTTTCCCATTTATCTGGGAAGCGGAATCTATTATGAGCAACCTTAGTTGCATATCGTGGAGTAATACCAACAAGATTAACATAATATTTTTTGAAGAATCCTAAAACATCCCTAATAATTTCTTCGTCATATCCATTTTTTCTACTTTCGCAATTCTTGCCAAGCATATCACGTTCTTCAATCAGATATTTGGTCCAAAGATACTTGTCTTTTTTATTCCAGTCAAGAATTGCCGGAGTAAAGCGACCGCCTTCGCCTACTAATGCAGAAAAGTGTTTTGCAGTAGATTGTTTCTTTAATAAGTCTTCTGGCCTATCATTTGTAATCCAGATAATGTTGCCCCAATATTCAAATTTTGAAGGGATGTTATGTTCTCGCATCTGTGCATTTGGTGCTGCCTTAATCCAAGATACTTCTCGTGGCCTAAAAGTCATCTCAGTAGCACTCTTTAGTAATGCAATGATAGCTTTACTATCTTGTCCTCCTTTGTTTAGATCTACGTCATCTAATACTAAAACACGATGCGGTTGTCGATTAAACCATAGCAATCCAAATAGGCCAGCGGCACTCATATCAGCACCTTTGTGATACTCAACACTTGCGCTAGCATCCAATAATGCCTGAGAAACCATCTTTGTTTTACCTACGCCAGGGGGTCCAAATACAGCAAGTCCTTTTGAACCGTCGAGATCTGACGCAAAGTTAGCAGTTAAGTCGTAGATATTTTCCATCTCTGATTTGAGACGGTCTACATGTTCTGTTTGTTTTAATAGCTCGGCTTGGTATAGAGCTTCGGGGTCGGCAAATTCTGTTGTAGATTCGCGAGATATAGATCTTAGTATTGTGGTCATTTCAACCTCCTTAAAAAGTTTACTAACAATGTTTAAGAGTTGTTGTATTAGGCCCAAAGACCTAATCTCTTACTGTGCTAATAGTATAGCATCAATATTTATCGTTGTCAAATATTAATTTGCTCAAAATAAAAGGCACTACAGTGCCCAATTCGAATTCAATCGTCAAAAAGCTATTAACGGACACATCCACTGCCCTTGCGGGTCCTTGCTAGCCAAACAGTCATAGAGCAACTATGTTGCGAATTATTTAGTAGATGCCAAAAAGAAACCCGCCGAAGCGGGTTCTGCTATTTTGGATGACAAGGTATAACTACCTCGGAGTTGCAGTTTCTTAGGCTGCTAGTGCAACTTTGCTTTTGCCAGAAACAGTGTTTCCAGTGAAGCTCATTGCGCCAAACTCAAATGTATCAGCGTTTGCTTTTACTTTATTTGCTTGATTGACAGTCATCGCCTACTGTGTTGCCGTCTCTACTATCTCGCCACGTCGAAGCCAATACAGGCCCATCATAAAATGACTAGAAATACTATAGCAACAAAGATAAAACCAATTAAGGTGGTATATCCTGTGTCCATACTAATCTCCTTATGGTGGACCTGCCGGGGGTCGAACCCGGGTCCGCAACGCCTTCGCTTTGAAGGGATTACAACAATTTCTTAGGCTGGCTGAATATTGCTAGCCTGCTCGCCTTTTTGACCCATAGTCACTTCAAATCTTACACTCTGTCCTTCTTGTAGACTTTTGAAGCCACTCGAATTAATCTGTGAAAAATGTGCAAATAGATCATTGCCGCCATTGTCCGGTGTAATAAAACCAAAACCTTTGGCGTCGTTAAACCATTTTACTTTTCCTGTTACCATTTTACTATTTTCCTTGTTTGTAAATTTATCATGTGTGTGAGTGTATATTTATGAATCTTTGTCCATAATTTTTAAATTAAGCAACATGTTTTCAACTGTTAGTTTAGTTATAGTTGCCAGCATTATTAGCTTATCATCATCAGTATACGCTTCTTTGTCGAACATGTCAAGTATACTTGTACCGATCATTCGAAATGCCTGTTCTTGCCCAACAGCTAGTTTGCCCCAATCTGTAGGGTCGCCTGCTTCTACTTCTGCGGCAATTTCTACCAATTGTTCGAGTGTTATTTTTTTCATATATTAAAACGAATTGTTAAACCAGCCAACTTTTTTACCATCAGCTATACGTTGATCGTAGGCTTCTACACTACCAGGAAAGCGCCAAGCCCATACAGCAACTACGGTCATGAACACAGCAGTACTTAAGATGCCTATAGGTTTTACACCAGTGAACCACATAATGATTAGACTGGTTGTCATCATGGCCAACATAAAGTATTTCATCTTTTGTGGGAATACACGCTTCTCGCCCCAGTTGGTCAAGAACGGGCCGAACAGTTTGTGATTGTATAACCAACGATGCATACGTTCGTTGCCCTTACTGAAGCAATAGGCGGCAAATACTACAAAAATACTATAGGGCATACCTGGAGTAATAACTCCCACATAGGCAAGTCCGAGACTAATGAATCCTAATATGTTCCAAAATAACTTTTTCATTTTATTCCTTAACTGGTCTAAATATTCCAACTAAGGAATTGTCGCCCGGTGTTCGATAGCCACTTGGCCAAGATCGCGTTACTGATCCGCTTGACGGATTATTAACATTCTTAGCCGACGAACTTTGATTTCCCCCCACGAAGGTGTATACACCGCTACTAGCAGTATAGATGAAGTTTACGTGTCCATAACTCCATAGGGCAATGTCTCCTGGCTGTCCTTGATTTAACGGTATAGTAGTTGCTTTATATGCAGCCGTTTTATTTTTGATATCAAATGCCCAGGCAGTTTGCACAAATCTGTAGCCGCATCTTTTTAAAACCCAATTTACATAACCCATACACCAAGCAGTTTGATCAGTTAACCATGCTCCGGTTTGCGGATATCCTAATTCTTTCCATATACCTGTAATTTTAGAATTGCTGGGCTTCCCACCCATACCTGTTTCTTCCCACACACCTTTAGCGGCTTCATCGAGGTTCTGTGAAAGTAGACTAGGAATATCACTGGCTAAAACTACATCAGTATCAAGTAAACTTTCACCGTCGGCACCTTGCGGAGTTCCAGGAAAGTTTTGTTTAACCTGGTCGTTAGATGCAACCTTGTAAGCACTGGGATTGGCCACATATGCACTTGTTTGTCTATTAATGGCTGCTTGTGTTGCTGGCGCAATCACCACTGGTGGAACTACAAAAGATGTAAAGGTTCCAGAGAATACGTTTCCACTGCCGGTAGCAGGATGACCGCAAGTGGCCGGGTCGCCTTCTCGGCATATCAAAATACCGTTGGCATAAACCGTACTACTTGATCCGGACATTGTAGGACTGCTATGGGAGCCGCGCCCGTGTCCGGCTACTGCATCTCCCTTTCTTGCAATTGGTGAACCGTTTACAAACACATTAGAAGATCCTGCTGCTATTGTTCCGCCGGCAGTGTCGGCGCCTTGTCTCGATACTCCTGGCATATTAAAAGTCCTTGGGAATATTCTGTTTGATCTTTGCTATATAGTTGCCAAGATCATTTAGTGCTTTGCTAACTTCTTTTTCCGACGGTTGTTTATCACGGAAACTCAGCAGTTTGCCTTCCTCAATTAGGCTTCTATATGAGGTAATAAATTGCACCAATTCATAAGGCCCAATAATATGGATACCAGGCCCTTCGCCGAGCTCACGCAATTTTTGCTGGTGCCCTTCGATTTCTCCTAGTGTACTAGCTAAGGTAGTTGTTTGGGTGGCTATAATAGCTAGAGAATTTTTAATCTCTGTTGAATTTGTAGCAATTGTACCCAATGCTGTAGCAATATCGGCATAGTAACTACTGTAATCAATTGGAGTATCGTGGGCAGCCATACATTATCCCTTTATAATACTGCCAGCACTTACGGGTTGAATACCTGTGGTTTGATATACATACTGTTTACCAATTTCAGCATCACTTTCAGCCATTACTATAATTGCCTGTGTGTTAAAGGTTAACTTTGTATCAGGATTAACTGTTAATAGCACAGGAGCCATTGCTGGTCCTTTCTGAGTCATGGCCAACATAACTGGCCGATCTAAGGTGATGCTACCCATAGCATCTTCGATAAACTTACCCATGATCTCGTCACCTGAAATCAATTTGATTGTGACAATATCACCTACTGCAAATTTGTGTTTATTTAATAACATTATATTGGTCCGTCTCCATATCCCTGTCCATCCCACTGTTCGAAAAGTTTTTTCAATTCTGTAAATCCGCCAACTAATTTTCCATCTAGGAAAATCTGTGGAACTGTTCGTGCAGTTGGTACTGCTTCTAATAATTCTTCTTTGGTATAACCATCACCAATTTTCTTTTCTTCAAACTTAACGCCCTTTTGTGTTAGCAATGCTTTTGCTTGATCACAATAAGGGCAATGATATTTGCTCCATACTACCGCGTTCATTGTGTTTCCTTTTAATATCTATTATATAGCTGGCAATTCATTGTAGTCAATATTTTCTCCCATGACCCCAATAACATAATTTGTTGACTCGTTCTCCTGCAAGGCAGTCTGTTTCTTGCTAGTATCACTATGTTTGTTAAACCAAGGAATAGGAGTTGTCTTTGGCGCAGGATTATTATATTTAATACCAATATCCTTTAATGCTCCTGCTGCTGTATAGTCTACAAAATCTCTAAGGATGTTTGCATTAAGTCCAATTACCGGTCCTAATTTAAACAAATAGGTAGCCCACTCTTTTTCTTCACGGATGACATCCATATACAATGCATAGACTTCTGCTTCACACTCTTGTTTAGCCTTAACAAAGCGAGTATCCTCTTTAATTACTTGATTGATCAAATAGGCTGTCCAACCTTTATGTAGTAATTCGTCTTGCAGAATTAGGCTGATAATGTTGCCATTGCCAATAAAGATCTTGTTCTCTACCATGGCCAAACTTGTGGCAAAAGATACCATAAAGCGGAATGCTTCTAAAGCATAGCTGGCATGTAGAGCCATCCAAATTGCTTTAATGTGTTCATACTCGTCAACTGCTTCTCCTAGCTCTTTCCTGCAATTGATTCTATGCAAGTCGTCATAGTGCTTGCCTACACTTGATGCCATGTCAACAATCTCTTTGGTATCGTGAATCGTGTTGAAAACGTCTTTGGGTACATTGTAGATGTTGCGAATAATATGGCTGTAGCTCTTGCTGTGAATGTTAGTTTCAAAGAAGCCCCAGTTATACATCAAGGCTTCAACTTCTGGAAGACTACACACCGGAGTAAACACTTGTGTTGGTCCACGACCTTGTAGACTATCAAGTGCTGTTTGACGTAGTAGGTTGCTAGTAAAAATATGTTTAACTGCATCGCTGGCTTCTTTAAAGTCATTGCTGTCTTTGGTTAGGCTAACTTCTTCTGGTTGCCAAAAGAAGCCACGTGCTGTTGCATCGTAGTCTGCAATCTTTTTGTATTTGACTTCTTCAAATCGTTGGATAGTGACTGGACCTGCTGGATCTAGAAACATCTTACGGCTTAGATAATCTGTTTTTGTTTTTAGGTTATATTGTTGTTTACTCATTTATAATTTCCTGATGCAAGTACTATAGTTTACAACTTTCACAATCTTCTTCCTCGTCGAAGTTGATTGGAGATAGTCCCATAGTTGGTGCTTCTTCAGCGACTGCCTTGCTACCTTGTTTGTTAATCAAACTGTAATAGAATGTTTTTAAACCCCACATATGTGCTTGCATTAGATTTTTGGCAATTAATGTAGTTGGAATTTTACGATCAGCAAAGTGCGCTGGATTATAAAATGTGTTGGTTGAAATTGATTGATCAACATAAGCGGCTAGTACTGCTGCTGTTTTAATATAGCCATCACAATCAGTTTGTTCCCACATCATTTGATATTTGCTCTTTAACTTATGATACTCAGGTACAACTTGTACAAATGATCCTGCTTTTGATTCTTTAACACTGATCAGACTCATAGGCATTTCAATGCCGTTAGTTGAGTTAATAACAACACTGGAACTTTCAACAGGAGCAATTGCCATTAGTGTTGCATTACGAACACCGTACTGTTTCATATTTGTGCGTAGTGTTTCCCAGTCTAACTCAGGAGCAAAATCTGCTAACTCATTAACACCTTTAGCACGTAGTTCCCAGGGGAATACACCTTGGCCGTATCGTGTTTTGGCACTCTCGCCACAGGCACCTCTTTCTTTAGCTAACTCAACCGTAGCTTCTGTTAGATAGTAGGCCTGATGCTCCATCCACGACTTAACTTCTTGTAGAGCATCCTTTTCTCCGTAGCGTAAACTACGTTTGGCGTGCCAGTAGGCAAGATTAGTAACACCAATACCTAATGGCTGAATCTCGTCGTTAGACAGTTTGCTCTGTATCGACAAGAAGTCTTGATAGTCAAGAATGTTACACAGGCTACGTTGTAGAATCCTACAGGCTCTACGCATATCCTCTGGATTACGGAACGATCCCCAGTTGATAGATCCCAGTGTACATAACGCTATGCGTCCACTATCGTCGTCTAATCGCTTAAATGAACGTGTGGGTAATAGGATCTCACAACACAAGTTACTTTGATAAATCGTATGATACTCTGGATCAAAAGGTCCTTGGTTCATTACATTATCAATGAACACGAGATATATTCGACCCGTGTCTGTGCGTTCTTTTAGTATACCACTCTTGAACACTTCCTCGGCACTCATTGTTTTCTTACGGAGGCCTTTTTGTTTTTCGTACTTGACATAGAGCTCTTCAAACAGAGCAGCATCTTTATAAAAGGCTTCATATAAGTCCGGTACTTCGTTAGGATCAAAGAAGGTTATGTCTTCTTTGTTTCGGAATCGTCTCCAGAAGAAAGCACTAAGCACAACCCCATAATCCATATGACGGACTCGGGTTTCTTCTGTTCCTTGGTTGTTTTTAAGTACAATAAGATCATCAAACTGATGATGCCAAATAGGATAGAATACAGTAGCACTTGCATTACGAATGCCTCCTTGTGAACATGAGCGTAGGTCGCCAAACCATTTCTTTAAGAAAGGTATCATACCTGTGTGCATGATTTCGCCACCTCTGATGGGGCTACCTAGTGGACGTAGACGACCAATCTCCAAACCAATGCCAGCTCGCTTGCTAGCATACTTGGCCATCATCTCACCAGAAGCAAATATGCTATCCAGATCGTCGTCACTGCGGATAAGAACACAACTAGAAAACTGTTTAGTAGGAGTCCCGAGCCCAGCCAGGACAGGTGTAGCAAGAGTAAACAAGCCATCTGAAGCCGCGTTGTAGTACTCTTTGATGTAACGCATACGGGCTGCATTAGGTTCTTCTTTATGGAAGACAGTCGCGGCTGCAACCATATAACGAATTTGAGGTGTTTCATAAATCTCCTTTGTGGCACGATTTTTGACTAGATACTTCTCAATTAATTGTTCAACGGCTGCGTATGAATATGTTTCGTCTTTCTCATGATCTAACATATCATTCATTTTGTTCCAGTCGTCTTCGTTATACCACTGCAACAATTCGGGTGTGTATAATCCAGTGGCCACATTAGTCTTTACAATTTCGTAAAGGTGAGGAGGAATATAATTTCCATACACATCTTTACGCAACATGCTCACACGCTGTTTACCTGCTACGTATTGATAATTAGTATGACCAATGTCGGGATTTTGTTCTACATCGATTAGATCTACGATAGCACGTAGAGTGATCTCGTCAACTTCTCGAGTGGTGATGCCATCATAGAAGTGTGGCTGTGCTTTAATTTCAATCATGCTCTGACTAACATCAGCAATGCCACTACAAACTTTTGCAATCTGTGCCTGCCATTTTTCAATAGTCAGAGGCTCTTTTTGACCATTTCTTTTAATTACTGTAATTTCCATCTATGTCTCTACTTTATTTGATATTTATAGGTAATGCTGGGCCGGACCACACTATGTCGGTTTGAATTTGATGTAAAACTTTAAGATCATGCGCTATCCTAGGTTCGTAGTTTAATACAGAGTTATCTGCTACTAAAAAGAATTTCGAATAACGATCTTTGGGAAGCATAGACATATGTATCTCACAAACAGTATCAGTAAACCGCTGTGTTAATTTAATAGTATACAGCATACCGAGACAAATAGCAAGATCATCGAGTTTGCCGTCGATTACCAAATGCCACGGATCGGGCCATGTATCTGGTTGTTTGGGGTCTAAGAAAGGATTAACAAATGGAGCATGGCTCCAGAATTCGGCAACATCGCTCAATGGCGTATTGCTAAGTTCTAAACTATCTCTAAACTGTTTCCACTTGATTAATCTTTCGTTTCCGTAAAGATCAAACACCGTACGATATCGAGTATGATACCGTTCCGGTTCTTCCAGAAGCGTTCGGATTTCGGTATGATAATAATAGTGTCTCTATTCCACTATCGCCGTCGTTGTCTTTTAATTCTACATTAAAAACAAAATTTGTCATAAGAATCCCCTCTGGAGTTGTTGAGTATAAAGTCGAGTATGAATAGTTATCTGTAAAGGAAAACTCTCCTAACGACTCGTTTACTGTTATTACTATCTGTCCTGCTCGAGCATGATCGCCCAATTGCAAAACATAATCTATGTATGTGTATCTATTGAATGCACTGAATACTGCTAGTGGTTTAAAACCGTCTGATAAGAAAATATCATCATAGTTCATGTCAACTAGACTTGTTCGATTGGCGTTTTCAACTTCTGTAATTGCGTACTTGGTTGACACCGCAGTGAAGCCTGCTTCTTGATGTCTGTTGCTCGAACAGTCAATGACAGCATTACCACTCTTCTCACCGAACTTAACAATACTAGATATCGGAGTGGCCGCTGTGTTAGTGTTATTTCCGCAATTGATAAATCGTGATCGTTGGATTATAGTACCTGTACCAAAATCTGATTTGAAAGCATGATATGCAATTTCTTCAAATTCACAATCATTTATTCTCCAAAGATTTTCTTGTCCTAGTACACCGTTAATTACGATAGCAGTATCGCAACCAACAAACCTAGTACCATCAAAAGTAATGCTGGTATCAAACCTAGGCGGTGAGCTTGGGTCAATAGTGATCTGATCTGATCTAATAGCCAGTGGTGTTGATTCGAAAATGCAGTCTGTTATTTTAATGTTGGTTACTTTTGTACCAGCAAGCGAATTTTCCCAATATAGTGATGCAGTGTTATCTTCGACTAGGCCTGTGAGTGCATCACCTAACATGTAAGTTGACACCCATCGAACGTTGTCAAGTTCACTATCTCCTACACCTGTCAATACTGTTTGACCTAAATCGTGTTGAATGGTTAAGTTTGAAATCTTTACATTACGGGGACGATTACTACTGTTGAAATCTCCAACTTCTAATCCATTTTCTGTAACAAACAAGATATTGTTATTGCCTATATTTAAAATTGCACCGTTTTGAGTTTCACCTCGAATAACTGCTGTACTAGGTATTCTTAGATTGTTGGCAAATGTATAAGTTCCGTTAGGAATTAATAAAGTTTTTTTGAATATTGAATTTGCATTTTGGAATAGATTGTTTAACGCATTCTGAAACGCTGCGGTACAATCAGAAGAGCCATCGGGTACTGCACCAAAATCCAACACACTGACATATTCATCTAGTTTAGTTTGTAGGCTTCTAGGAATGCTTTCTGTAATAGAAGGCTCTGTTTCAGCAAATCTATAACTAGAAGCTAATTCTAGAATATTGTCATGCTCAGTTAAAACTTTGGTATTTCCCACGTAAGGAGCACCTTCAGCGAGGGATCCATTACCAATGAATAGTTCTTGTGAATCAACTGCCCATGCAAATTCTGCCGAGCTTAGTTGAGGAACGCCAATTCCTGAATTTTTTAATCCTCTTCGGACCTGAATTTTTGAGATTTGCACGACTGCCATAGATATATTCCCGTTATAGGGTATTTATCTTATTAGGTGAGCAGTTGCTTGTAGCCTTGTAAGCCCGTTGTGTAGTACTCTTCTACCTTGTTTAACCACATATCTTGATACTTGTTAAAGTTATCGGGAGTTAGGTCAAATTGCTGATATTGTAGGTCTCTTGAACACATAAAGATAACACCACGCTTCATGTCAGTGCCGTAGACTTCATTGTGAGCCAATATATACGCTGTTAGTTGTAGATAGTAATCTTCTACCCATTCTGCTTTCTTAGGCTTGTTAGTCTGCTTATGGTCTGCAATGCATGGCTGTCCTTCATATACCCCAACTAGGTCAGTAGTTCCACTGTACAATCCTGGAAAGTATAAACTTTGTTCCATAGCCCATACTTCGTCCATTTTGCTAAGTCCGTTAGCAATAATCACATCAGCCATCTTGTTGGCCTGTACATGCACAGGATTGTTGCCAGGCTGTCGTTGCTCGCCAATCAAGAAACGTTCTAGATTGGCATGCATAGCTGTACCTACGCCAGCAGCTTCTGTGGTTATCTGTTGTGCTTTAGCATGACCTATGCGATTCTTCCATTCATTTAGGTGAGTCATATCCTTTGTTGCTGAAAGGATAGTGGTCACAGAGGGTAGGCTTTCGCCGTCTGGAGTTTTGTAAACACGTTTACGTGTCACAGGGTCGTTTATTTGAACACAGTTTTTGTATTGGAATCGTTCAACGAACGGAGGTGGAGTAATATTCATACTGTATATATTACAGTAAAAATTTTAGTTTGTCAAGCCTGAGCTAGTTGTTGGGGAGCTGCCGACGCTGCTATTTTATCTACAGCAGCTTGACTATCTGCTGGAGTTTGTGTGCCGTCACCTTTTGGTTCTTCATCTGGTGCGCCAGGAACATTGAGTTCAATTCCGTCGGCATTGAAGTTCTTAACCATTTGTTGGATAGTTGGAATTGAGTCGTACATAGCTTTGAACGTTTCATAGTCTGCTGTTAACTCAAATCCATTTGTGGCCAATACTTTGTTTAGGCCGTTCCAATTTAATTTAGCTGGTGCTTTTTTACTTGCGGCACGACCAATATAGTTTCTAAGAACCATAACAAATCTATCGCCTTCATCGTCACCACTAAATTCAAAAAATCTCATTTTATAGCTGCCAATTGTTTTTGTAATTCAGCAAGTTCTTCTTGCTTTGATTTTATTTGATCTTGGATCTGTTTCTTTTGATTTTGTCTATCCAACGCCTGTTGAGCCATCATTTTCTGTTGCATCTGTGGATCAGGTGGTGGAGCACTACCAGCAGGTGCAGCACCTGGGGGCGGGGCACCTAATGGCGCACCAGGAGTTCCTGGAGCCACTGCGGGAGCAAGTTCTCTAATTTTTAAGAAGTCGCTCTCGTTGGTAATGTCAAAAAATTTCATCCTGCTAGAACTTTTAACAAACGGCTCTGACGGTCAATGCTTTCACGCTGTTCACGTCCTGCATCACCTATGCCACCTGCTGCTGGTTCAGCAGCAGCAAAATCGTCGGCTGCTGGTTCAGCGTCCATATCAGCACCTGGTTCTGCATTCATAGCATCTGGTTCTGCTGGAGCGGCCATATCGGCACCTGGCTCTGCACCCAACATGTCTGCGGGTTGTTCACCACTAGCAAGACTACGTACACCAGTTGACAGTGTATCACGTGTGCCTTTTAGTGTGTCTAGAGCCTGTTGAATTGCTGGAGCCACTGCTTGAATAAATGCCTTGGCCTGTTCTTGTCCCATCTCATCACGGATTGAATCACCTAACTGCAATAGAGTGTCGTTCTCCATGCCAGAAAGCTCTTCAATCCAACGACCAACTCTGTCAACCATTGTCTTTGCTGTGACAATCGCAGACGCTTGCTGGATTTCACCTTCTCTTAGATTACGCATATTATCTCCTGTATTTTTTGATTCTGTTTCAATTGATTCTTTCATGTTGGCTTCGATCCATTGCATGACATCCCAAAGGTCATTGACCAATTGATTTGGACGGACTGGTTCGCCGCCGCCACGTTCTGCCATCTTGGATTGTTTTCTAATTGCTGCTAGTAGATTAATTGCATCTTCTGCATTGTTAATGTACGCTTCATTCTGCAGACTTTCGCCTTGATTGAAAGTGGCACGTTTGTCATCAGTTCGAATGACAAGTGGACGGGTGGAACTAACTCGTTGTTGAGGGTTGCTGTGTACAAGAAACTTGAATTCGCCTTCAAGGTCTTCAATAGCATCGTTCATGTCAATTTCGCCACCGTCTTGATCACTGTAGGCATCCCATACTATATCGATAGCAGATTCAACATCACCATTGTCCAATGCTGTTATAATTTTTTCGAAGTCAGGTTCACCGTAACCACCACGTTCATTCATTTGCTCATCAAATGCCTTAAGGACATCTAATAGTTCTTGTTCGTCAAAGTTGCCACCTTCCATCATACCTTCTTGCGCTGCTACTTCTTGGCCATTATCGTATTGACCAAATTGTCCGGCAGGGTACTCGCCTACTTCGTAATCTTCCGGGTTAGGTGCTTCGGTGTCAATCCATGCCTGTGCTTCGTCTGGACTACTGAAAGGACCTTGATATGGATCGCTTTGACCGGAACGTGGACCTAAGAGCATTACAAAGAACTCTTGTGCTTCTTCTTGTACTGTAGTATCTACAATGGGTTCGTTACGATCCATTAGCTCTGCAACAATAGCATCGTGCATGAACTGTGCTTTGCTTAGTGTTTCGTTTTCAACTGTTTCGTTGAAGTTCGAACCACTTCGAGCTGTGTAGATCTGTGTACGCAATTTATTACGTGCATCTTCAAGTTGTTCAATGCTAAACGATTCTAGGTTTAGTTTTTGCCCAAATGTTTTTGCCAAAGATTCATTGAGTCTTTTTGCTGATCTATTATTTGTAAAAAGGTCTGTAGTTTTCATATTTCAAAGGGTCCAGAGTGATAGTGTATTTATTCAGATAGAAGCCAATCGTTGTACAATATTTTTAGCATTTACAGCACGATCACGGCTTTCACAGTATCTAGCCCATAAGGTGTCTGCTCGGTCATGATCTTGATTATTGATAGAACGTTGATATTGTGCTCTTAGCAGCTGGCTATCGTGATACCAACGACCGTATTCTTGATCCAGTCTGTATAGATTATCTGCTTGTACTGATTGTTTGTTCACTGCCAGCATGTTGGCAATTCGTATGGCGGCTGCGTTTAAGTATATGTCTTTGTACAAATACTCGTTTTGATATTTTAGATGTTTAACTGTTCCTTCACTGACTATCAAAACATCACCTACAAGAATGCCTTCCGCAACTTTAATTGGAAGAATCTGATGTTTTTCAATTAATTTTTGTTGTGCAGAACTAACTACTTGCTCTAAGCGTTTAGAAATGTTAGTCATAAAAAAAGGACCTATGGCCCTTATTTAAGTGAGCATTTGTTGTTAATTGAATATCTTGGCAACTAGATCCATATGCCCTGACACCCATCCTAATACTGCTACGCCTCCGGCAGTCATATAGATCCATTTCTGTCTAAATTTTTCTAATTCTGTAATTTTACTGGCCAATTCGCTGTGTTGTTGACAGCTTGCACCATACATGTCTTCTAATTTGGCCATGACGCTGTCGCGAGTTTTATCTAGACAGTCGTGCATGTCTTTGACATCAACTTTGATCTCGTCTAATTTTTCGTCTAGGTTTGCTACCTTGGTTTCTACTACACCAAGTCGTTCTGCTGTTGTGGCCATTATGGCATGTTCCTTGTATGTTAAGTCAAGTGCTCGCTCCGAGCCATGTGCCTAAGTTAGAAATGCCTAATATGTTTTGCCTGTTAAACTGTATTTATCCCGCTTGTGTGATTTCGTATATCCAAATGTTTGCACGATCACCTTTGCTGATAAATGCTGCCGGGTCTATATCAACTGAATTATTTAGTTGATTGGTTATAGGAACCCCGTGTATATCGTCAATTAATAGGCCAACTGGATCATTGCCTTTGAGGAAAACGCTATCACGCTCTGTATCAAAATTCCATGTCCAATAGGTAGCCTTGCCTTCTAGGTCTCTTGGCAATTGACCTGCTTGTTGCAGTGGATCGGACAGAAAGGAAAAGTTAGAACGCAGACCAATTGCCTGTTGAAGAGCATTAAAATTAGCCTGTTGACCTAATTTAGTTTTGTCTGTCTCATATCTAGAAGCGTGAGTTCTAGTAATGTCGACGAGTGTAATAACTTGGTATCTTGCCATAATATGCTACTATTTACACTCGAGATTGGTCAGCCAACAAAAAAGCACCCGAAGGTGCTTTAGTGCTTCCCATCCCTGAGAATTAACTAATTAGGACTGTAAACCAATGAATGTTGATGGGTTAGTAACTGTTAGTGTACCAGTTGCTGTAAATGTCCAAACACCAGATGATGTCAATGAACCTGCACCAACGATACGACCTAAACGTGTTGCAACTGCGTCAACATCAAGTGCGTGACCGTCACCGATAAATGCTAGCTCTAGACCGTTGGCCTTGCCTTGCATCAATGCACCGGTAGTACCGATTTCATCTGTCAATAGTGACATAGTTGCTGCGTCACGTGCTGTTGCGCCACCGCCACCGCTTAAAACACACTTGAATATTTTTAGTTGTAGAGTAGATTGTAGTGTGCCCAATGCTACTGCTGTAGGGTTGCTTCTTGTATATGCTGCCATGATGTTTTCTCCTTATCAATGATCCCGCTCCGGGACCGGCATAGTATTTATATTGGTAAGGAAAAATCAAGCCAAAACGGTTGATTTTAGTCAGGTCTAAATGGAGTCCAACGGTCTCTAGGTACTAGTTTTGAACCGCCAGCTACATATCCTTCACCGCCCGGTTTGCCGCCTGTGGTAGCAGTGATATCGCCCTCTGCTTGATCAAGCTCACGAATTACTTCGTCTTTAGCTGCCATAATCTCACGCACAAGTTCAAACAGCTTGTCCATTACACCCGGGTGGGCATCACTGTGTGCCTGTATCTTGGCTGCTTTTGCGGGAGTTTTTTGCACGAAGGCCATAAAGGCTTCAGTGTTGATATCATCTAGCTGTTTGTCTTTTGATTTAGTATTAACAAACGTGTATATTTCTGTTTGCAAATAGCCCATACCTGCAACAGGTGCTAATAAATTATTAATTGCTGCTTGATTTTTAGCTAGAGCTTCAATTTTTGCAAGATTTTCTGCACCAACTGCGGGTCTATGGCTAACTGTGGTTAAGCCAAATACTTTAAGTTCTGGATTGCTGCTAAATTGTTCAGGGTCTGTGAAGTCCTCACCACTCTTGTCTCCAAAGTAGCTGAATACTTTATGAGCGGCTACTGCTATTTTAGCTTTGGTCAGCTGACGTCCAACTTCACTGTTGCCTGTAACAGAGTAGGTTGTTTGGTTAGGAGTGAACGATATACGACCATCGCCACCTTTATAAGGTTTACCTGGATGGAATAGAATATCTCCATATACATAACCACGGAATTCTGCAGGAGTCGCCTTTTCAAATACGGGCCATAATGCAGCCATATCTCCGGCAAATTTGGCACGCCATTCTTCGCCCTTGCCACGGCTCATGATAAACTGTTTTAGTTCTTCTGGGCTTGAGCTCTTGCCTTCTTCACGTCCCCAGTTGTTTTTACCAACCATACGGAATGAGCCGTCTTCTTCACGTCCCCAATAGACTGTGGGATTGCCGTCCCATTTGATAGTAATACTGGTATTGGGACTGGCTAGATCTTTTAGAATCTTGATAGCTTTAACAGCACCGTTGGCTTCTGTGAACACTAAATCTTCTAGGTGGTTAAACTCTCTGCCCACTTTCTTGGGAGCAGGTGCTGCTTCAGCTTCGGTTAGGAATTCAAATGCTCTCATTTTGTAAGGTCTATCATTCTGCGCATCCAACCTATTGTTCCCGGTTGATAGCTTTCAAAGGCTTCATTCTTAGGCAATTCAATTCCCTGTTTGCCCAGTGTTTCTCTTGCACCTGCAACTAGTTCTTCGTAGTTGGGCAGTTTTTTAATATAATTTAGAATAGCATCAACCGAACGAATGTCTTTGACTGTGGCTGTTTGACCTAGTAGCTGTTTGGCAATGTTGTTCCAATCGTTGCCATCGGGAAGTAGTTCGTCAGTGGTAGCATTGAGTAGTCCGTGTTTAGGACTGTATTTCATGCCCTTAGCACGAGCAATTGAGCTTAACACAATATGACGATGTTCGCCACGATACTCACCTTGTCCGCCTATCATGCTACCTTGTTGGAACTTGGGATTGGCTGAGAACATGAAATCTGCTTGTACAAACCCATTAGCCGGATCGCCTTTGATAGGAGTTTTCCAGTGTACATTGTCGCCGCTTAGTTTGACATTTTCTTTACCAAATTGACTGATTAACTTTTCTGCAAATGATTTCTTATCTACTTCGTTAGCATCTACAGAAAGATCTAGATCTCCGGAACTGTTGCGTTCAAATGTGCCATCCGGATCTTCTTTGCGTCCAGTGGTGCCTAGCCATTTTACAGGTTTTTTATCATCTAGATCTTTTTCTTTAGTAAAGTCTAGGCCTGTAATTTTTTCAATGTAAAGAATAGTTTCCTCTACATCACCCGTAGCAATACGCTGTGTTAATGGCTGCTTGTCAGGGCCTTTGAATACATTGCCCCCTTCGAATAGATTACTGATTGTCATTGGATTCTTCTAATTTCTTTTTAGTCTTACGTGCTTCAGCAAGCCTACGTACTCCACGAGTAAACTTACTGGGATCTTGTCCTTTAATAGCATTAATAAGCCTACGTTCAAGCTCATCCGCTGATTCAGCGTCATAATGCTTGTGTATGCTTTCCAACAGATTAATAGCAGAATTAATGATATTAGTGGCGCGGCTTTCGATCAAGCTGTCCGTATTGCGTACTTCGGCAATTTCATTAAGTTCCTGCAGAATTGATCTGGTGCGAAGTTTCATATATTATTTCCTATTGTGTATTTAACTCATTTTAAACAATAATAACATTGTACTGAAAAATGTGCAATCGCACAAGAGCAGACTAAATACTCAGTAGAAACACTGAGTCTACACACACTTACAGGAACAGAAATGAAATACATATCACAAAAAATGCTGTCTATCATGGAACGTTTGTCAGAGATGTTTCCGGGTAGTAGCTATCAAACTCGTTTAGATCAATATCTAAACACCAAAGGCATTACCGATGCCGCTCAACTCGAAAACTATGTTCGCGAGTTCAACTACTCTCACAAGGGGAATTATCTATGAAAAACTTTTTAAACACATTAAGCAGTCTTTTTGAAAGCCTAGGCAAGGCTAGAGCAGCAGCACACCTGGCTCGATGTGGATTACATAAACAAGCTAGAGATCTAATGCTGACCAAATAAGTTCAAATAAATAATGGCATGAACTTGGTGTACATTCATGGAGCTAATGCCACAAGCGAAAGCTTCAATTATATTAGAAGCAAATTAGGTAATGGTATCGATATCAATTACGACAGTCGTAATGGATTTGAAAATAACCTAAAAGACATGCAGGCCGCACTAGACGGACATACTGATCTAGTGTTTGTTGCGCACAGTCTGGGTGGTATCTATAGCCTGCATTTGGCCAACTCAATGCCAGAATCCGTTAAGGGTGCTGTGACTCTAAGCACACCCTATGGTGGTGCTGAAGTTGCTGACTATGCTCAATACTTCCTGCCATTCAGCAGATTGATGCGTGATATTGGGCCAAGCAGTTGGGTCATGAAGCAGGCCAGAAACATCAAGATTCGGCATCCTTGGACTAATATTGTCACGGTAAAGGGCCAAAGTCCGTTTATGCATGAACCCAACGATGGTGTTGTGACTATTGCCAGTCAGAAACATCATGAGGATATGGAATTAGTAGAGGTTGAATACAACCACTATGAAGTTGTGCTTAGTGATGAAGTGGTTGGACTTATCAAGGAACGAGTAAAAAAGTTCAAGAAATAAGTTGCTTTTTTGTCTTTAGGCATATATAATAAACTAACAGCGAAAAAGAAGTAGTTGTTAGCAACAGACATTACACACAGGAGATTTAAAATGTCAGAAATTTTTACAGCACCAAAATTACCAGAAGTTAAATTCAACAAGAACGGCTACGAAATCCGTACAGATATTCTAGCAATGGCCAAGGACATGGTCCAATCGGAACATTCTATGAAGTTCCAAGGTTGGGAAATGAGCACTAAGCGTGATGAAAAAACTGGTCAAATCGTTAGCACAGTTGAAATGCCTCAGTTTCCGGGTCTAGACAAAGTATTGGAAGCAGCCGAAAAAATGTACGCATTTGTTAACAGCGGCACAAAGAAATAATTACGAGCATAGCTCACATATTATAGTAAGTAAAAGAAAAGCACCCTAGGGTGCTTTTTCTTTAGGCGTTGCGTAGTTTAGCTAACTTTACAAATCTAAAAATACTTAACCAAGCCCACCCTAGATCAAATTCCCACCACTTATTACTGAGTTTAGAACTTGCTGGACTTCTATGATGATTGTTGTGCAGTTCCTCTCCGCCTACAATTATTCCCCAAGGAACGATGTTTGTGCTATAGTCATTGGTTTTGTGATTGCGATAGCCCCACCAATGTCCAATGCCGTTAATGACACCAGCTGCCCAAAAGGGAATCCATATCATTTGAATACCCCACACTAACAGACCCCACGGCCCAAAGAGCAATAGGTCTATGACCAACATAATAAGAATGCCCAGACGACTGTGTGCGGAGTAAACCTTTTGCTCGATCCAATCATTGGGTGTACCTACTCCATATTGATCAATCATAGCTGTATTCTTGCTGGCCTTGTGATAAAGACCTGCGCCCTTAAACAATACTTGCCAAATGCCAAAGACATGAGGAGTATGTGGATCTCCTTCTACATCAGTAGTTTGATGATGTCTGCGATGTATAGCTACCCATTGTTTAGTCACCATTCCTGTTGTTAGCCATAACCAAAAACGCATGAAATGACTTAGGATTGGGTGAAACTCTATACCTCTGTGTGCTTGTCCTCTGTGTAAAAACAAAGTGACACATATTATGGTAATGTGCGTCATTACCAACGTTGCGATTATTATATTCATAATTTACTTATCCCGTTGACAACTGTTCAAAATAATGCTATAATATGGTATGAAAAACAAACTTATACTCACAGACGCAGATGGCGTACTTCTTGACTGGGAATGGGCATTCTCAGTTTGGATGCAAGAACGCGGTTATACACTCACAGCGGATAACAAGAAAAGCTATTACCTGCATCATCACTATAATGAGCTGGATGAACGAGATTCTAAGAAGGTAGTTAAAACTTTTAACGAGTCAGCGGCCATTGGCTTTCTTCCTGCACTACGAGATAGTGCTCACTATGTCAAACGCCTGCATGAAGAACATGGCTGTATGTTCCGTGTTATCACAAGCCTAAGTCTAGACAAGAATGCACAAAAACTGCGTGAAATGAACCTACGCAAGATATTTGGCAATGCCATTGAAAGTGTTATTTGCCTAGACACAGGTGCAGACAAGGATCAAGCACTAGAACCATATCGTGATAGCGGTATGTGGTGGATTGAAGACAAGCCGGCCAATGCCGATGTTGGTCACGCACTAGGACTGCGCTCTATCCTTATTGAACACGGACACAATATGCATCATGAATGCGAATATCCTGTGGTCAAGAACTGGCGTGAACTCTACGAACTTGTTCTAGCAGAGTAAGTTAGAGTTTCTCTCCACAATGAGGACAAGTTTGCTTGTGTTCTTCTCTACCTTGCTTTATTACTTTTTTTAATTTTCTAGCATCACGCAAACTACTCTTTATGGTTGTCCTACATCGTTCAGATTTTGTTTTTCCTAATTCAATTTTTAGATTGTTTCTTAGTTTTTGAAGTCTACCTTCAAAAATATCCAAGAAGCCCGAAAGAGTTTTATTAGTAGACATCTGCTATTCCCTATTACGACAAGTTTCTACAGCAATATTTAAGTGATATTTGATTACACTAAGATTACAAATTTGTTAGAAAATTAGCCAAAAAAAAGTGCTCACTTAGAGGACCATTCCCGGGCACGACTCCGTTAATCCTCTGCCCAGCAGCCGGGCCACACTGAGTAACGCAAAGCGTCCCTAAGGTAGTGTGATCTTATCGTCTATCACTAGGAGTACTTGCTGGTAGATGATCTCTACCATAATGCAACTTACTGCCTAAAATCTTTTCTAGTGCTACCATTAACTCTGGACCAACTAGATGCTTACGCAACCATTTCTCCGCTAGACTATTTACAATCTTTTCATTGCGATAGACTCCACCTTGGGATTTGTGGTTGGCGTAGGCGTGATATGCTTCGTGAACAGCAATGGCCACTGCCGCAGCTTCGTGACTATTCATATCTCGAACTTCTATTGCGCCGCCGGGTCCATCATCGTTAGGCGTGAAGTGTCCATCTCTTGAACCTTCCCATACTAGATACATACCTGGTTCAAGTTCATCCTCGTCGTCTGTGACTAGATTTTTACCTAGCACATCTTGTATGGCATCATAGACTGACCAGGGTGTGGCTGCACGACCCCTAATCTCAGTATTGGGCATCATGGGTTTATCTTCGGGATCAAAGTCTCCGTACCGAGCTCTTAGAGCTGCGTCAGATGTTTTAAGTTCCGAGATAAACTCGTGTGCCCTCATAGATTAATTGCACCAGCTTTGTTTAGCGTCACCGTAGTATTCACGAGCTAGGCCATTGCTAATAAGTCCCTGACGAATACTTTGCCCGTTTACCAAGATATCTCCCAATATACGGCCACCAAACTTATCCCATCCATAGATAATAACTTGGTGCTTTGGGTGGGATTGTAGGGCTTGAGTTGTAAATTTACTCGCCAATTGCGCTCGCTGGTCTTCTTGTGGACATTGAGCTCTGTGTCCTTTTTCCGGTGTGTCAACTCCGTAGATTCTAACAGCAAGTTCGGGCTTGAGCGGCTGTGGTAGAAAGGGAGCGGCGATTACAATAGTATCGCCATCACTCACTCTAATAACCTGTGCATCGTAGGTCGCTGACTTTGCGGGCATCTTGCCCTGTGCCAATGCTAGTGTTGGCACTAGCAATAGTAATGCTAATAATTTGTTCATTTTTGAATCCTTAATATCTATGTAGTTTATTTATCGTGTATCCAAAATCCCAATCTGTCACCGCCGGGACTTTCATACCATTTGGTTCTAGCAGGTTGTGGTAAGGGATTGTCCCGCCATACTGGATATATGACATCACTGTTGTGATTGCTGAAATCGTCGTTCCACCGTAGGTGTACTTCGATAATCTTGCCATCCACGTACTCTACATTGACCCAGGGTGTTAGTCGCCATAGTTCACCTAACACTTCAGGAAACTTGTGTTTGTCTTCTATACGTTCCCAGCGACTGAAACGATCTAATCTGTCAGGATCATCTCTAAATCCTTCTACTGCTAGATGTTGTATGCCGTAGTGAAAGTCTACACTGGTGTGGCGGCCTTGAAAACATTCACTCCAAAAGTACCCGTCGGGCACTAGATCAGTATCATTAGGAGTCAGCCATTGTTTGCTAGCCCCTCTGCTCATCATGCGTATATTGGTGATAGGACGAACTATATATTGTCCCGGTTTAGGTACAGCAATGCCAGCAGGACCGGCAATGTGGCCTAACTTGCGGGCCAGTATTAGTTTGTCGTAGATCCACAAGTAATCTGTAGGACAACTTGCCCATACATCTTTGTCATCAATGAACATAGGTTAATTTAGTCGTTCATCCGCCATTTGTTTTCTGGCAAGCCATAGTCCCATTTAGGATCCATTTCAACATTCCATCTAGTGGTGGCCACATGGAAATCTGGTATCTTCATTTCTTTGGGATTACTTGCTGGTTCAAGGATAACAATGCGATTGTTTGGCTGTGCGGCAAATTGTCCATTGTCGCATTTGATAAAGTTAAAACTCTTGTGATCTTCGACGTCTTCGCTATGACCACAATCTATAGTATTAAAATCGGGATGAGCAGAATCAACAGTGAAAAGATATTCACCCCCTAACCAAGAGCCATCTTTCATTTTGATCTTGCATCTCATATTGGCAATCATTGCTTTTCTAATCACAGTGACGTCATAAGACATGCTGTTCCATAATTGTAAAAAATCTAAAGGATACGGGTCACCATCTATGGGCTTCCAACAAAATGCGTGTAATGGCAGTTTATCATATAGCGCACCGTATTGATTCAAGTATGCTTCAATGCGGAATGCCTGGCTGCGTTGGCTTTTAAGTGTGATCCACCAACAAGGTTCTAATTCCCCGTGTCCTTTTTCAAAGTCGTAGAGAAATTCTTTACGAATAAAACATTTTACTGGTGGTAGGTTGGCCACTAGAAAACTCATTAGTTATATCCTCGTTGAATACCTTTGTCTACACAATCTGCACATTCACAGTCTGGGCAATCGCAGCCATCTGTCATACAACTGAATCCGCAGTGTGCGGTACACCAGCAGGTGCATTTGGGTTTTAATCTTTGATATGTTGTGTCGTTGTTTTCCATTGTTTAATCCTCACTCCAAGTTAAAGCGCAGGTAGCCGGGCTTACTGAGTTGGTACTTGTTATGGCAATACTGACTTGACTGCCTGGTGGAATAGTTATACGGTACGAACTCAAGTCCACGTTGATAGTGCCGTTGATTCCTATTAATCCTGTGTAGATAGGAGTATCTGTAGCTAAATTAAATGTACCTGTCACTTCACTGTGAACTTCATTACAGCGAGGAATAAGATTGTACAAATGAGGCACAGACAAACTAGAGGGTTCAAAGAACAAGAATACTCTTACAGGATCCGTTGATTGTACAGATACACTTAGATCTTTGATAATGGCTTCTTTGGTATTGATTACATAGTTGCCATTGTTGGCTCCAGCAAGTCCGTTAGTGACCACAGAGTTTTTAATTGTTAGCAAATGGTGAACTAGGTCTTTGTTTAGGCCAGTCTTTGACATAGAATAACTGCGAGTCAGTTCGTTTAAGAAAATAGTGCCTTCAACAGCGGCATACATACTGGCACCAACAACTGTGACGTTTGAAGTATTGGTAAGGTTGTAGACAGCGTAGGTTATTTTGAAACTGGGGTTCAGTGTATGCGGTACGGTATGTTGATTTACATAGTGTTCACGATGTACATAGACCATTGCACCCGAGGCTTGATCTTCTAGAGCATAGCTGATAACACCAGCACCTAGCCATCGCAGGTTAATTTGATAGACATTTAGTTTAGTAGGGTCTAAAAGCATTCCACTAGGATTAGTATCAATGCTATTACTACCATCCATACGATCAATGTTCCAGTCTTCTTGATAGGTCCAATGATCTGTTTGTGCTACACCTACTTGTTTAACCTCAAAGGTAGCAGTGGCATTGCCTGTGCTGGTAAAACTAAACTCTCCATTCATTGGACCCAGTGTGGGTGCTAACCATAGCATAGCACCGTTGGTCTGTTGGAACAACCATCCGCCAAACCCACCCGCACGATTGGTAATAGTCTGTACTGCTACATCGCTAGTGGTATTAGCCAATGTGACAGTATAGGCCACACCGTTTAGGGTAATGGTAGCAGTCTGTCCGGCATTAGGTGCTGTAGTCATAGTCATCAATAGGATAGTGGCCTTACCTCCTGAACTGCGAACGACTCCAAATCGTGTGCCGTTGTAGCCAAATGCTACACGATTTTCTTGATTGGCCATTCCTGCGAACTGTAGGCTGTTGGCCACACCTTGAGTAAAAGCCGCGGTGAAGCGTGTGATGATACCTTGCCCTGGACGATAGCGTAGGAATCTACGACTGCGTAGAACACCATAGCCGCCTTGCGTAGTACCGCTTTCTACACGAAATAATTGTGTATTGCTACCAGCACTTGATCCCGTACCGTTGTTGTATGTTTGTATAACGTCTGAGGTAGTTCCGTAGATAGCATCTAGCTGAATAACTGCTGTGGGACTGATTGCTAATGGTTCACCAAACGCTGATACCTGTCCTGCAATACTGGGACCGGACAACGATGCAGCAACTCGTATTAATGGTTTACCAGCAAGGTTATACTCCATGGCCTTGTGGATGTTTAAGAGATTGCTCTCCTGCGGATGCTCGTAATTTGTGGTATTGCTTTGATTGCGTTCAGCCATTGATTAATGTCCGTTAGTGGCTGAGTTATGGAATATTAAACCCGTCCATGTGGATGTTTTGGCAATAGTAGGTGTAGAATAACTCACTACCATTGTGCCAGGTCCAGTGTTATTACCGAACATGATCCTAATTGGATAATAGATATTTTGTGTCAGGCTGATAGTGCCGCTTCGTTCAGTAGTACCATG
>Ga0315909_10000087_pt1 | contig 113963 bp, 148 predicted proteins | sample LakEriMetagenome_11_FD_203527 | JGI IMG/M metagenome (GOLD analysis project Ga0315909, IMG submission 203527) | Freshwater fungal communities from buoy surface, Lake Erie, Ohio, United States - Buoy 2 MA125 | ecosystem: Environmental > Aquatic > Freshwater > Lake | place: USA: Lake Erie, Ohio... | reverse complement strand
TGCTACAGTAGTGGTAGTCGTAGTAGTAGGTACTGCTGTTGTAGTGGTAGTGGTGGTAGGATTACAACACTCATATGCTGTTATCTCTTGCCATTTACCAACTTTTGGTTTGTTTCTTCTTAGGATTAAACTTCCTGCTACAATTCTGCCAGATCCATCGAATCTTACATAGGCCTTAAGGTCTCTCTTGTTACTCATGATAATTGTTATTTAATAATTAATTTTATATTTTTTTCTTAATTCGTCAAGCTTGTTTGCATAATACCATGTACAATAATTCTTAGAAACATCATGGTTAAGAACTTCATCTAAGTATGGGTCTGTAAAAGGACTTACTCCTTGATGATATTTTCCTTTATAAAAACAAGGATGTGCTGTTTCTGTTCCTGTTATTCCTGCATTATGTAATATTGGGTGTGAGTCTAATTTTACAATTGGATCAGGGGCCCAAGCAAAGTTTAATTCTGGTGTCACTTTTGTTTCTCTATTATGAAACCAAAGATTAAATTGTACTGCCCATAAATCTGCACACCATGATTGTATTCCTGCATTTTCATCTTTATAGAAATCTTTATTAGCTTGTAATAAATGTTTTCTTATTTTAAGAACATCTGCCTCTACTTTTTTCCAGAACTCTGTATCAACATTCTTTAAAATATATTGAACACCACCTGTGTTAGAATTGTTCTCTACAGCTATGTTTTTATTTATTCCAACTATATTACATATTTCTGCAAGAAAATCTCTTTCTTCATAATCTGATAATCTTTCAGGGAGAACATCTTTTCTTTTACTTTCAAAATATGTATGATTTAAGTAAGAACTTGCATCACTGACATAATTTATGTCATCTTCTAATAAATGAGATATATTCATTCTATCTGTCCAAAGAATATCACAATCTGTATATACAATTGTTTTATCTTTTAATTCAGGGAAAGCCTCAAAATGTTGCCAAAGAATGTGAGGGCGTAATATAGGAATGTATATTCCTAAGTGTTGTTGTACTCCTTTATCCTCATAAACAAAAATGTTTAGTTTTGGATAGAATTCTTTAAGTTTTTCCCAGTTGGTATTATATTGTCTATATGTAGGTTTGTATAAAAGAATATGTATCTGTTCTTCTTCTATTCCTTGTTGTAAGCAAGATTCAACATATAAATGGTTTTGCCAAATAAAATATTGATCATCTGGCTGACATGTAATAAAAATTGGTTTCATTATGTAGTTTGGTTTATTGTGTTTATTATATGGTAACTTGAGAATTTAAATTATTATACCCTGTTAAATTATTAAAAGTTATATCAGAGTTTGCTAATCTAACACTGTATTCTGGTCTAGATTCTAAATTAATATCTGCAATATGCAAATATAAATCATATGGCCCACTAGGAATATCATTAACTAAAGAATTTGTTATTGTGCTAGATCCTGTCCAAAATCTAGCATCAGTGTTTAACTCTTTTTTATATTCAGTTGCACCACTTACAAATACTAAATATACAGTTTTTGGTTTTAATATAGTTGCATACCCAACATTTTCTAGTGTTAATGTTACATCAATTGTACTAGTAACCTCTATCTGTAGTGTGTTTAATTGTATTCTATATCCTAAATTTCTAACAACTGTGTCATATACACCTTCTGCTATCCAGTTATTCCATACTGGAAGATAATAATCTCTATTTAATGATGAGAATTTTAATTTATATAATTCCACAAGAGCATTAGCTCCTGATGTTCTAAAACCACTATCACATGGATTTAATCCATTTGACTCCCCATTCATTGGAAGATATTGAGAGGCATTAGCAATGAAATTATAATCTGTAGTACCTACAGGGTCAGTACAGCCACTAATACTGTATGTTCCCATATCTCCATCCTCATTTAAAAATGCATCATTATAAAACCCAACTCTAGCAATTGGTGTATTTTGAAATGCAGTTAAATCTGTTAATAATGTATTTCCATACATTTGACGCTTGGCATCAGCATATCTAACTTGTATAGGAATATCACTACTAAAATCATTCAACATAGTATCTACAACTTCCTTTCTATTTAACCATTGTGCAGGAGATATAGATGATGTATCTCCAAACTCTGTACTACCTCCTGTGTAATACCACTCACCATATTTACCTATAGATCCAGCATGAATAGATAGTATTACATCTTTATTATTATTAAATGTTATAGATAAAGCTTTAATGTGTTTAAGTACTCTAGATAATACAGGTTGTGTGTCAGTTATTGTATCATTATTATATGATATTCTTAATATAACTTTTACTCCAGCGTTTCTTATTCTATTAAAATCTGTTTGTAAATTATTTAAATATGTATTATCGATAACATCTGTATTTAAATAAGCTTCTAGCATTACATAACGATACAAAACAGTTATTTTATCTACTCCTAGTCTATTATTAATTAATGTTGTTTGATTAATAAGAGAATATGAACCACCACTAGTATTTTTTGAATATTTTTGTAATCCTCTTTCTGGATTTGCAAATATAGTTGTAGTATCTGGAGTGTAAGTGAAAAAGTTGGATGCAGGTATAATTGTAGTTATTCCTTGCCCACCAATTACATTAAGCAATCTATCAAACTGTTTTGATATTTCCCTTAAGAGATTAGCCTTCTCGCCCCCACCTATTTGTTTTGATATAGCCATTATATTATATTTAGTCTATTAAACATCTTACAGAATGCCCCTCAGAGTCAAAAGAGGCAGCAATCGTTACATTACTATCATTATATGTTATATAAATAACTTCATTAACATTTGTAATTAAAATAGTCGAGCTCCACCAAAACCCAGATGTTTGTAACTCTGCAAAAGTTCCATAAAAGTTAGCTCCACCAGGTAATCCAGCAAAGCCACTTTCATTAGTGGCTCCTGTGTTAGGAGAAAGCCATCTACAAAGTCCTTCTTGCTTCATTTTACCACCTGCAATCCCTATTCCTCCTAAGAAAGTAATTAATGTATTAAACTCTGATATAGTTGGAATATGTTGTCCAAGAGGAGCTAATCCCCTAACATCATTAACTGCAGCTCTGTTATAGAGTTTTCCATAAATAGGCCCATTAGCAGGGTTATAATCATAATAACACCAAGCCCCTGTCCCTGCGATTGCATAGTTAATCCACTCAGTCTCGTTAGAAGCAAAAGGAATAACATCTCCATTTCTATATGTAGTAACATTTAAGTTACATTTTTGCCAAGTTTGTGTTCCTATTACTACAGGAGCCTCTACACAATTTTCACAAAACAATGTTGTAGTAGTTGTAGTGGTTGATGATGTAGTAGAGGAGGTACTAGTGGTAGTGGTAATTGTTCCACTTGTACGCATTACAACAAAAGCTCTATCAAGTTGCCTTGATATTTCCCAAAGAAGATTTTCTTCATTACTAAATCCTATTTGTTTTCTTGGTATCATATTAAGATTTTAATATCTACTCTTATTTTACTTTGAGTCTGGCTTAAACTAGTAGTGCTAAGTAATTGTAAGAATGGTAAATTATTATCTCTAACTAACCAAGGGTTAAATGAATCTTCTCCATCTCCTCCAGAATAGCAATACCCTAAAGCATTAGTATAAGAGGGTAGACCAGAAAACCCAATAGAAATATCTCCTAAAGTACTGCCTGTAAAATCTGCAACTCCCACTGTATTATCAAACTCAGCAATAACACTAACTGTACCATCTATTTGTTGTTCTAATAAAGCTGAATAAACTTTATATTTAGGTTTAAGACTAAATATAACAGCTGTTAGTCGTGTAACTTGTTTTAATATTTGATATAATAAGTTTGCTTCTTGTGACCAACCTATAAATCTTGATACTGATGCCATAGTGAATTTATTTTAATTATACAAATATATAAAATTATTTAATTACTTTTATTAGTTTTAAAACTAAAATTATTAGCAATAATGTTGGAGTACTTACAATAGCATCCTTATTACTTTCAAATCTTTCAGATTCATCAATAAATCTTTTACCTTTTTGGGCCCACTCAAATGTCATACACCCTACAAATACTAAGAAAGTGGTAATAACATGTTTAGGAAAAAATGAAATACTTCCTGGTATTAATGATACTACAATATAAGTGGCTATATAAGCTAATATTCCTAAAGGAATATGTTTGTGCCACCCTCTTTGTTTTATTACTTCTAAGTTATCTAAATCAATTGATATTGATTTAAAATGACCCATTATATCTAAATCTGGAAATTGAAATTTCATAAGTGTATTTTTTTAGTTATAATTTTATTTGTTCTTGTTTTAGCAACTACAATATACATTCCTTCGGGTAGATCTGATAAATCCAAATTTGTTGAAATTAATGATCCAGTAAAATTGTATATTTTAACTTCTGTAATTTCTTCATCTTGTATTACAATCCTTTTACCAATTATATTTAAACTGTTAACTGTAAAGGTTTGTTGTAAATCGTTAAACCCTTCTGTTGTCCATGTGTTTAGATTAGAAGTTTGAATTGAATAAAGTTTGTTACTAATGAATGGATCTGGAAGATTTAGAAATAATTTATAAGTTCCTACTGGTAATCCTAGGGATGCTAGGTTAGTAGTGATTGTATAATTTGTAGTTCTTATATTCTTAATGTTATTATCAATCACAAAAGAATAATTAACATTGGTGGTTGTATTTTTACATATTAAAAATGCTTTTCTATCTTTAAACACATTGGCATACCCATAATTTCCAATATTAATAGTTAGAACCCCATTAGTTATATTTGAACTATTAAGTCTAAAATCATATCCAATACTTTTTTGTATTGTTGTAAAGCATCCATTAGTTTGCCATGCTGTAATTACAGTTGGAAAATAATCTTTGTTAATTAAACTCCAATTGTATCTATCCATCTCTAGTAGAGTATTAGAACAATCTGTTCTTGGAGAATTAACCATATTAGTTTCTCCAGTAACAGGATTATTTATTGTAGCATTTTGCCAGTAGGTTAGGTCTGCAGCAGTTGGTGTACCATATTTTGAACTAACATTAAATGTTCCTGAATCACCATAAGTTCCTAAGAAACTATCATTGTAAAATCCTATTCTACCTACAAAAGTATTTCCATACATTTTTTGTTTTGCAAAAACATATCTTAATTGTAATGGAATAGTAGCATCAAATGAACTAACCATTCTATCCATTACTTCTTTTCTATTATTCCATTGAGTTGTAGTTAATATAGTGTAATTTCCATTACCAAACTCATTACTTCCTGTGTAGTACCACTCCCCATACTTGCCAATAAACCCTGCTTGAATAGCTACAATAACATCTTTGTTAGCGTTCACTACAGGTGCAAGTTGTGCAATGTGTGCAAGTATTTGCGCTTTTGTAGGCTGAAATACTGTATAAGAACTTGACGATGTATATGTAAATCTAACTATCACTTTAGTTCCTGCATTTCTGATTCTGTTAAAATCAGTTTGCATATTAGTTAGATATGTAGAAGTGATTGGAATACCAGTAATAAAGTCTCGTAGAAAGAATTGTCTTTGTATTACTGTGATATTTTCATTTGTTCTATAACCAGCTATTGTAGATTGGTTTACTAGATTATATCCTCCAGAAGAGCCAGTTGATGTATAATGATAAAATCCTTTTTCAGGATTTGAAATAACTGTATTACTTGGTTGATAAGTTACAGTTTGAGATGTTAATATTAACGCATTTAATAGAAACAAAATTGATAAAAGTTTTTTCATAATCTTAAATTTGATTGTCTGTATGCAAAGTTTGTTATTCCTAAATCCATAATCTTCTGATTACACTCTGCTCTAAGTCTATTTACTTCTTCCTCTACTGCTTGTGGTATATCAATGCCTCTGAGTATTTTCTTTTCAACATGTTTTCTTAAAAGGTCTGAGATAAGACCTGTATAATATAAATCTATCTCAAGAGCTTGTGGTATTCTGATATCATTTATTTCTTGAGTTGTTGCACCTTCATAAAATACCTGAGTCTCAAAATTCCAAAAGGGATTAACAAAGCTTTCAGTTAATAAAGACTCTATCGATATCTGATTATCTTGTAATTCATAATCATCTACTACAGCAAAAAGAACCTTCCCTGTGTTTGTTTCTAATATTGTTTTCATTTATATAGTTATTTCTACTCCTTGTAATGTCCAAGATTGTCCTGAACTTGATGGTGTTACATATACAAAAAACCAAACTGACCCTGCTGTGTTATTACAAGTCACTGGTGTAGGTACGCTTGTCATGTTAAGATAATTATCACCTGTTGATTGTGCTATATTTGCTCCTGTTATTGTGCCACTCTTTAATACAAGTTTTGCTTTTAGTGGTAGTGTTTGTACAAAGTTCCCTGGTGTTGATAATCCAGCAATAAATGTAGATGTTGCAAAATTATTTACACTATTTACACTTATTGATAATGTATACGCACCTGATGTTGCCCCAGACCTTGTTAAATACATAAAAATATCTAAAAAACCACTTATAGGTAAAGTGCCTGTTGTTATTTCATAAGTTTTTACTAGAGTAGCTACAGCAACTCCAGTTGTGGTTACTGAAGTAGTATCATTTACAATTTGTCTTTTCCTATTACTAAAAGCAATCCAATCTGCTGAACTTAAAGCTCCTCTATTAGTTGCAGAAGCTGTTGGTAAATTAAATGTATGTGTTGATGTAGTAGAGTTAATAGCAAAATCAGTTCCTGTTGTACCTACTGCTAAATTTTGTACTTGTGCTGTAAGTCCATTTAATGCAGTTAAACCAGTTGAAAATGTTGTTATTACTTGACAAAGATTATTGTCCTCTGTATGAAGTGTAATAGTTCTTCCACTATTATTAACCCATATTCTTACTGCTAATCTATCAGTTGCTAATAAAGTAGTTTGTGGGACTGCTAAAGCACTAACATATAAATCTATACTTGTGCCTCCTGTTATATTCTCTGGAGTTGTAGAACTACTTGCTATTAAAGATAAAGTTGCACCATCCCATTTGTATAACTCAACGTAAAATGATGGTGAACCTCCACCACTTGAAGCACTAAAATAAGTTTCAAAATTCCAATTACCTCCAGGTATCTCTAATAAATTAGGTACTCCTGCATCAGTTATAAAAGACTCAATATATCCATTTGTATTTATTGTAAAATTAGTACCCGCACCTAAAATTGGCGTTCTATCCATTTCTTTAAATGCAACTCCTCCAAATGTACCTTGTGAAACTGAACCATTAAGATAAAAAGATATAGAAGCTCCTCCTCCCCCACTTGTTGCAGGAAATGTGGCTAAACTACCATCCCCCCTAATATATTGAGAAACAGTTCCTGTAGGAATAGGAAAATAATTAGTAGATAGGTATGTAATTAAATCTGTTTGGGATGTTATTGTTCCTGTAATACTTCCCCATGTAGCTCCAGAAGCTGTTACTGTCCAGCTTCTATCTGAAGAAAGGTCATATGTAACACCATTAATAGTTAATGTTCTACTAGTAGGTACATAATTTGTTAATGTAGGAATATCTGCTGCTACTAAAGCTCTAAATGTTGGAAGCCCTGAAGAACCATTAGGACTAGCATAAAATAAATTTTGTGCTTGTGATATCTTAGAGAAGGAAATATTAGGAGTGCTTGTAGGAGAAGTTACTGTAGAAGTGAATATTGGAGATAAATCACCTGCTGAAAAACTTGTAACAGTACCTGACCCAGGAAGTCCTGAAGATTTTATCTTTCCATACTTATCATAAACTTGTATCATGTTGTTTCTGCTGAAATATAATATGTTGTATCAAGCTGTGTAGACTCTAAGCGAATATAATCACCTTGAGATAATGTATAAATAGTTGTATCTCTTACAGAATCTCCAGCATCTAAATCAAATTTATATATAGGAACCTCATGTATACCAGGTCCAGTTTCAAATCTATTAACTGTTACAGTGTAATTATTATCTATATTATTTAATATAATTAAAGAAACGACCATAGATGTAGTTGTACAATTAATTCTTGTACTACCATCTAAAGCAATCTTTCCTTGATATACTATATTCATTATACTCTGCCTTGTGATCTATACGCTTTCTTATAATTTTTACTAGTTTTTAAACTAGATGTTTTTGCTTTAGAGTGTATACCTGGACGACTAACGTTTGGTGTTACTTTTTTCTCTACTGTGTTGGTTAATTTTGCCATTGTATTAAAATAAACGTATTAATGTATAATGAAAACTAATCCCTGCAGAAGGTTGAGTGTTTATTACATCATACCCCCCATATATTCCTATTCCAAATCTTTTCTTATTCTTAGCTTCTAGTTTAGCTAGTTTAACTTCTTGCTCTTCTTGTTTTTTTAAAGAGCCTAATAAACCAGCTTGCAAGTCTAAATTATGATCAACAAAAGCACTAGATTCTTCGCCTAAAGCTACTGCTAAGCTATGTATTTGTTTATATTTGTTTTCGAATTCTTGCATTTCTGCATTATATCTATTCTGACAATCTTGAACTTGTTTTGTAAGTTCTTTATGTTGAATAGTTATTTTATATAAAGCCTCAACTCTTTCTGGAGAATTTAAATCTTTAGTTTGGCTGTGCAGTGTCAAGCACCCTACGCATAGCATCATAACTAGTATCCCTAACTTTAATTTTTTCATATTTAATTCTTTTAGGTTTTATTTTTGTAATGTTTTTAATCTCTTTAACAGTGGTTTGAATAAAACTATCATGAGCCTTAACATTATCTTCTAATGCTTTTTTGTCTTGCTCCACTTGTATTTTTGTATCTACCAATTCATTCTTTGTTTTTTCTATTTTTATTTGTCTTCTTACATCATTAAAGTTATTAATAGACATAACAATAACAATTATAACAATAGAAACAATTAGTCCTATTAATATATAGTCTTTTACTTTAGAAGGAATTAAACTAAATTTTTCTAATATTTTCATATTTTGCTTAATTGAAAATGCATACCATCTTTTCGAGCCCAAGTTCCACCCCAGTCAAAACCAGCATCAGTAAAACATTTAACAAATCCTGCTGATAATTTAGGAGTTTGATTTAATCCATTCTCAAATGCATTTACATCAATAGCTATTCCCCAAGAATGTAATGAATGACTTGTAAGACCTCTTTTCTTTCTTATATTAAAACAACCATCCCAAGTTTTTAATTCTCTAACAAACCCAGTTTTAATAAGACTTGTAAATGCTTTAGTTAATGGACCCACCATTGCTTTATTACAATAAAGTTTTTTAGGTATTACACCAATCTCCAAATTACTTGGAACATCCCACATAACCATATAGGTTCCCTCATCGTGAGTAGTTAATGGGTCTCCCCATTTATCAAAACATTGCTTACTTGTTACCATTTATTTTGCTGATTTTTTATGTTTATCAAAATCATCTTTTAATTTACTATATAAACTTTTTAAGTCTTCGTGGTCTTTAGCCAACATATTATATTTGTCTGTAAGTTCTCTATGTAGCTTTTCCCAGTTTTGCGACTGTTCTACCTCCTTTGCATACGCGAGTTGAATTATATTAAATTGTCCTTGCATTTCAGATAATTGTATACGCAAAGCATCTACTTGTGCTCTAAAGTATTCCTTTTCAGATTTGAACTCTGCTACAATAGCATCTTTATCAGATTTTAGATTTTCATTTTCCTGAACTAATTTAGCATTTAGATTGTCATACAACTCTCTAACTTTAGCTGCGTAATCAACTTCTGCTGATTCAATTTCTACGTCTCCTTTTTTTAATTCTTGTGCTTTTGCTTGTTTACCCCCTAAAATCCATCCTACAATTCCTGTTAAAATTGATCCTATTGTAGATAGAATCATAAAATTTTCTGCTAGCCATTGACCTGTTATAGACATTTTGTATTAAAGTTTTTAATTAAAATTTGTTTTACACAAAAATATACAATATAATTAAGAATTACATAGTAATAATAAAAGATGAAAGGGATAATATAGCATAAGATTATTTTATCTTTGTGTACTATCTAATACCATAATTTGATTGAACTTTAATGCCTAAATCTTTTGCAAGTGCTGGATAAAACATTGGAAGAAGCCCTGTCATTTGATTAGAGAAAGGAAAAGATTTCATAAGGTATTTAATCACATATGTTTTATCAGCAAGTTCTTCATCTCCTGTACCTAATGCCCACATTTCTTTTCTAAAATTGCTTATTAGTTTACCAAAGTTAGTTATTAATGCAGCAGATGGAAACACTCCTTGTGATATAAGATCTATTCCACTTGTAGGATCATAAAAGTACATAAGCTCTCCTTTAAACTTATCAGTAGCTTTCATGTAAAATTTATATCTATTTTTAACAAGGGGATCTTCATCATCATCTGGTTCATTAGCTTTAAGTAAAGCTATTAACATAAATACTGATGCTAAGAATATAGCATCAACCATTTGAGATTTAATATTTTGTCTTGCAAGATCTATAAATTCAGCTTCAGTCATTTCAAGTGTTTTACCTGTTTCAGACTCATACTCATTTTTTTTCTTTTCAAACATTTTTATCATATACTCTACTCCTTTTTCATTACCAGTTAGTGAGTTATATAATTTACCTAATCCTGAAACAGGATTAGTAAGACTAAATTCATCTGTTAGAACTTTCATCACCATTCTAGTTCTTCCCCATTCATATGCATCAGAAGCAGAATTAAATTTCAAACCACCCATACGTACATCTACAAGTCTAGGTATCCAGTTTTTAAATACCATGAATGATTTTCCATATACACTCATGTTAATCATTCTAACATCATCTTCAGATAGATTACCTAGTGCATCTTTAGATACTTGTTGTACTTTTCTTCTAAGTTCTACAACAGAATTAGACTTTTGATCTACACCAGGTATTACAAACTTATTATCAATAACCTCTCCAAGTTTTAACACTCCTTTTTCTTCAATAAGTCTTTTAACTTCTTCATCAAATCTTTCTTCATAAGCCTTTCTATCTGCTACAGATCCTTTATATTTTTCTTGATACTCAGGAAGAGTTCTGAGATATTCTCTAGCATTAATTACTTCACCATCTTGTACAATTGAATTTTTAAGAAAAGCAAAGAAGTTTGTTGTTTGTACATTTAAATCAGTTTCCCTCATTAATATCATTAAAAAGTCTTGAAGACTTTCTTGTGTCATTGTATTCAAAGAAAGCTTTTTAGCTATCTCTCTATTGTAGTTATCTGTTAAAGGAAGAAAATATTCTAATGCACCAATAAGTTTTTTTTGATCTGTTCCACCAAGTTTTTTTGTAAATGTTAGTAACTCAGCAGCTAGATAATCTTTCTTAGTAAAATACTTACCAGAGTTAATTAATGACTGTGCATTACCTCCAAAGAAGTTGGAAGTAGCAGAAAGAACATTTAATCCTAATGTTGTAATTTGAAAAGTGTTATTCATTTGGTTAATGAATTTATTAACACTTAATTGTCTTTCAGATATATCTTTAGGAAATATATCTACACCAAGTTTTTTATTTAATGTTTCACCCCAAGTTCCCATTTTGAATAAGAGTTGATCAAATGCTTGATTATCTACAAACTTTTGTCCATAGATAATTGCTTTCATCATATCTTCTACAAGCTTAGCGTTGTCTCCTTTAGTTTCAGTGTACTGTAACACACCATCAATATATTCTGTTCTTCCAAACAAAGATGTAGAAATAGATGTCTTGTTCTTTTCAACATTAACAATAGCTATTACTTGATCTTCTATCTCACTTAAATATTTATATCTAAGTGCAGCTTCATTATAAAAAGCCATGGTTCTAAATAAATCTGTAGACACTTCTTGGTCTAGCTCTCTAGTAAAATACTTAGGTATTTTATTTACAACCTTTCCTGTATCAGGATCTATCTGTCCATATCCTATATCACCTTCATCTACAGATATATCTGTAAAGAATTGTTGCCCAAGTTTAACTTGTCCTCCAGTGATTAGCTTTTCTACTAAGTTCTTTCTAATAAAAGGTAGAAAAGTTCTAGCAAATCTTTTATTAATGTATCCAAGATCTGCATACTCATTATTCTTTTCTATAATATAATTATAGAAATCTTTAGCAGGAGCATTTTCTGGTTTATTTAGCTCTATCCATTCTTTAGATGTCCACTTATCTTTATTAGGAAACTTTTTAGTTTCATTATATATAAACCATCCAGATGAAGTAGCAGTTGAAGTGTTATATAAATTCTTAGCTTTATATATCTCTATCATTACTTCATTAGGAAGTTTACCATTTGCTAAGTCTTCAGCTTCTTGAGATGTTAAAAGTCTTGGTTTATTTTTAATTCTTTCTATTTCTTCTTGAAGCTTTTCTTTTAAGTGTTCATTATAAGCAGCTACGTCAATATTATCTCTTATCCAAGAACTATCTCTATCATCTGGAAAACTTTCTAACTCTTTTTTAGTTTTAGTTTTTAAGTCACTATAGAAATCAGGATTATATTCATCTATAAGTTCATTTGAATCTTTTTTCTTAAGAATATTAAAATAGTTATTATATGATAATCCCTTTCCTTTAGCCCAGTTTTCAAATTTATTTTTTAATTCTTCAAGTTTTTTACTCTCGTTTAAAGTATCCATTGAAGAATATGCAAATGCTCTGTTAGCTTTTTTATATAAAAATTGAATAGCTTTACTTTGTAGAGTAGCTGTAGAAGCAAATAATTTAGTTACTCCTTTAATTATTTTTTCTGGAGCAAGAAAATTATCTATATCTTCTCTTTTAGCAATTATCTTTTCTGTATATTCTTCTAGTATTGCTTCTAGATCATCTTCTAAGTTTTTTGCATTTTCAGATGTACTACTTAATTCTTTTTTAAGTTCTTCATCTTCTTTACTATCTCCTAAAAGTCCTTTTAGTTCAGAATATAAATCTGTATAAATTCCAATTGCATATTGTGCATCTGTAATTTCTTTAGCAAAGTCATTAACTTCTTTATCACTAAATGATTTAGCATCTTGCTCAAAAAACTTTTCGTTGTATCTTTCTATAAGTTTATCAATACTTTTGTTTAACAATTGAGCTTGTCTAACTAAAGGTTGAATATTTTCTTTAACCTGTAATTGTCTTATAGAATAGAATAATGAATTTAGTAATTCATCTTTGTTTAGTTTTTCAGACTCAGGAACTTTTTTATCAGAAAGTTTGGTATATAGTTTATTAAGGTCTTTTAATAACTCATCTATTTTTCTTTTGCCAGTTTTCTCATTTTTAATTGGAACAGGAAGTAAGTAATCTTCTTTAATGTTTTTAACATTAACATCTCCAATTTTTATATTAAGAAGTTCTGGAAGAATATTTTCTTTTGCATTACCTTTTGAATATAAAGCTTTTATAGGAATCATTCTAGTTTGTTTGAACTTCTCTCCTTTTACACCATAAGCATTCTGTAAAATGGCTCTATATTGATCCATTTGCATATTCCAAGCAGTATTTTTATACCAAGGAATATCAGTATATTTATCAACATCAAGATCCATAAATTTCCAGTCAAGAATATTTACATCTCCTGTTTTTGTAATAGCTAAAAAATCTACAGTACCAGCACGATTTGCTTTAGGATTATAAATTGTAACCTCAGACATAAATTTTGTATTTGTTGGAAAAGACTTAAGACGATCTTTCAAATTGTCTCTAAGCTTTTCATACATATCTCTGTTGTTAGGATTGATTCTAGATACATATCCAACATCATCTAATGGAGTATCTCTTAATAATCCATCCTCATCTACAAATAAAGAAAATGCATATTCAAGATCAGCATGTCCTGCTGTTCCTTTTTCAGCTTTTAAATCAAAAACTGATTGTTGATATTCTGTTTTATTTATATCACCATTTTTAAATGTTCTTTCATACCAATCTGAAATTAAATCAGAAACTCTAGGAATTACTTTACCATTAATTTTATACCCACCTTCAGTAGGTTTTTCTATACTTTTTGATACTTCACTAATTCTATTAATAATTGCTTCTTGAGGATCTAGTTGAAGAAAAGTTTTACCTTCTTCTTCTCTAATATCTTCTGCTGTACCAATTATTTTACCAGTCATAATATCCATAGACAACTGGTCAAAACCTGATTTAGTAAATATGTTTTTTAGAAAGTTAACAATCTTATCCCATAAGTCTTGTATCTTAGCAATGTTCTCTGGTTTCTCTAATGACCCTTCATTGTTCTTAATAATTGTTTCTGCTAACACTTTTGCAATAGCTTCTTCTTTAAGCATTATTACATCAGGTTTTCCATCTTTAGTTTGATAAATAGGGTTCTGACCATATGTAGCAAACACCTCATTAAGAATGGCATAATTATTAATCTCACTCATTAACTTTTTGTATAGAGCTGGATTAGTTTGTTTAATAATAGCTACAGCAAAGTGCATAGCTTCTTCAGGAAGAGATTGTGCTTCTTTACCTTCTACTACTTGAATAAGTTTTTGTGTAACTAATGCAGCTCCAGCAGCAGTTTGTTTAACACCATCAACAATAACATTTTTTATGGTCTCTGTATCTACACCAATACGTGTAAGAAAATCATTAACCATTGCTATTGTTTTAGGAGAAGCAGTAGATGGTATAGGACCTTCATTCAATTGATAAAAGATTCCTTTGGCATTATCTATCTGTTTGAATGCTGTCTTATTAGGGATAGCTTTACCATCTTCTTCATAAAACAACTTACCTTTAGTTCCATACTTCTCTGTAGCAACATCAGATAGTTCTTTATTGCTTTTTACAAATTTATTGTAATCAAGTATTTTAAGAAATTCATCAATAATACCATTGGTCCTCAACCAAGATTTAGTTGAGGCCTCTGATGTTTTAAACTTTTTCTTATCGTTGCAATTTGCCATAGTTTATTTATTAAAATGGTACACAAGAATCATTATTATCTTCGTCTTTCCAAGAGTTGTCCTCTTCTGCAAATAGATCTAGTTGTCCTGGTATAGGTTTAAGTGTTTTTACTTTAGGTTTACCTTTTTGTAATTCAGAAAGATCTGTTTTCAAATCTCTCAACTCTTCTTTTAATTTAGCCATTTCACCAGATGTAGCAAGTTGAGATTGGTAATTTGCTTTACTTCCTGAAGATAATATATCAATAATAATGTTTCTTACGTCTTGACTATCAATTCCTGTATCTGTAAAATAATCTTCCCAAATATTATGAGCAGCTTGATCTACAGTCACACCATTACCACTTAATAAAGAAGGACTGATGTCTGATTTAGTTCCTACTTTAGCACCAGTTTCTTTTTTAGCAGACACAGGAGTTATCTTAGGTAGATTATTTAATATAATTGTTTCTAAGTTACTCTCAGCAAGACCTTCTTGTAATTGTTCTAACTCAGCTATTCTTCTAGTAACATCATCTATCTTAAATTGTAATTGTTCTTCTGGAGTGTATTCTATTTCTACTTCTACTTCTACTTCTATTTCTTCATCAACAATTTCTTCTGATGGTAAAGATACAACTTCCTCTGAAATTTCTCCACCATAAAAAGCAATAATGTCTGAATCAGGAATTTCATTTTCAACCTTCACTGTACCATTATTAAGAACTGATTTTCTTCCATCTAAATAATATTCAGAAACTAAGTTACCATCTCCAAGTAAGTTAACTAACTTGTATACAAAATCACCTTTAGAAGTTGTTACAGGAACACCATTTGAGTATCTCACTTTTTGATAACCAAATACATCAGTTAAAGATGTATCCCCACGCATTCTTACAGCTCTCATTGCTTGTGAGCTTATAGTTTTACCAGTAACAATATTTACATTTTGTCCTCTTTTGTTTACTATAACTCTAGGTACTTTTACAAAATCATTATTAGCACCATTACGAGCATCATAGATTGGGCTTAAAGTTAATATCATTCTTTTTTGTTCAAGATCTTCTCCATCAAACATATCTAAAAATGGAGATACTTTATATAAATAAACATCATTTCCATAAGGGTCTTCTCCAACATATTCTTCTACCTCTTCAAAGTTTTCATCTCTTTCAAAATAAAATCTAGGTGTAACTGTAGGAACTATTAATTCATCTTTCCAATTGTTCTTTTGGAAAGAACCTTTAGCAAAGTACTCTATATTAACATCACTTACTAGGGTATCAATAATAGGTTTAATTTTTTTAGAATAGTCTTCTAAAGGAACAATATTATTAATAGATACAGGAGATTGATAAGTTCCTTGTAAGATAGCCACTTTAACAATATTATTATATAACTCAGGTTCTACCTCACGTAGTTCTCTCATCATCTCTACATATAAATTTTCATCATATGCTTCTTTTACATTCACTTTAAGCTTAATAGTTTGTGCGCCATCAACTTTTTTAGATTCTTCTGGTACAAGATCTTGTAATAATCTCATGCCAGGATACTTTAATTTAGCTTTTGCTAATTGTTCAGTAATGGAATTATCTCCTGTTGTTAATTCTAGTATCTCTGTATTAAGTCCAGATTTAGTTTGTACAATGAAATCAAGGAATGAAGCTTTAGCTTTACTAGCAATCTTAGAGAAGTCATCATCTTTTATAAATTCTTGTTCTTCAAATGATCTCAACACTTTGTTAGTAGTATTGATAAATTGTTCTTGTTCAAGTTTAATAAATGAACCAACTGCTTTCATAGCTAAATCTATCAATCTTTTTTGATTACCAATTGAACTTGAATCTAAAAGCTTATCTATAGAAGAAAATATATTTGTTTCTCTTGCAAGAGTTGTTTTAGTTGTTTTCTTATGGAATGTATCAGAGTTTTTAAACTTAGTAGTATCATAGTTTGTAGCTTGTGTAAATTTAAAATTAAATTCAGCCATCTTAGAATACTTCAAGAACTCTTTTAGTATAGCTCCTTGCTCTTCATTTTGTTGTTTAGTTGACATTTTATTATTATTGTCAGCATAATTTTCAATATTAGATTTTAAATTATTAACATCAAATGATTCTTTTTCTGTACCTCTAGTTCCTGCTTTAGATAAACCAAATTTAGCTCGTATTTGATTTATATTTTTTGGATTATATAAAAATGTACTTCCTTTAGTTTCAAGCATGTCTAAGTATTCAGAAATAATTGGTTGGTTCATAAACCATATTGTATTTTGTCCTGCACCAATTCTTTCTAAAAACATAAATGTTCCAATAGCTGTATCAGATTTAATAATTTTCATAATAAATGGATCTTTTGATATATCCACTACAGCAGTTGCATATCCTGAAAGTCTGTTAGATATTGATTGAAATAATCCATCAGCTGTCTTTGTTCCAGAAAGAGATGTTTTTCCATTAATTTTATTATGGGGAAGATTGATTACACCATCCCCTAACATATTTCTATCATTAGCAGAAAGTTTATTTTTAACACTATCAATATCCATAACCAATTGCATTCTTTGTGCAAGAGCATGACCTGTAATATTTACAGCAGCAATACCAACCCATCTTTTACCAGTAAGAAATGCATGTCTTAGATTTGTAAGATAGTTTCTATTAACCATTCTATTTTTAATAAATGTCTCATCATCCTTTCTCATAACATCTAACTCCTTAGATACATCTTTTAAACCAGCATCTCCAATAGGAGTGATTAAGTTTTCATAGTTTCCAGGTAAGGTGATAAGTTTTTCAAAAGCATCGAAGTATCTATTCTCAAGAGCTTTCTTGTACATAGTCTTAACATACTTATCTTTCATCTCTTCGTTTAATAACTTAGAGTCAAGTTTTTCTGTTTTTTGAGAAAGAGCTGTAATTTGATTAGTTATATATTCTGATGGTAATGTTTCTAGTTCATCAGCTTGAGAAGTTATCTCATTAATAATATCTTCATTTAACTTATAGAAAATTCTTTGTTCTTTAGACACTACTACATCTGTTTGTTCAAATGCATTTAATACATCAAGTAGTTCTTTTCTAAATTCATTACTATTAGCTATTTTTTCAATACTCTTTTTAATTGTATTGTCATACACTTTACCATAGAAGTCTTTGGTAGCTTTCTCAGATCCTTTATAATCAACTGCATGAAGTTTTCCATTCTCATCTACATATACAGACTTAAGATACATGTTTAATTTATCAATATCAAAATCTGATCCTGCTTGAGATGTAATCTCTGAAGGAACAATAACAGTTTTACCCATATAGTCTGGTAAAAATCCTGCCACTCTAATAGCAGCCATAGAAGACATAGCTTGTGCTGGAATACGAAATGCAATACCTTTTAAAATTCCTTGATTCTCAGGTTTGTTTAATTCTTTAATAAGGTCTGCATCATTAGAAAATTTACCTTTAAGTGATTTTTTCATCCAGTTAGGAAGTAATACTTCCATATAAGGATCTTCTTTTGTAGGGAAATGAAGTTTATTACTTGTAAGAACCACTTTCTTTTTTTGATCTGCAGGTAAAGCTTCGTATTCTTTTCTAGATATTTCTTTATATCCATTTTTATCTTTGATAGCAATACCTCTTCCTTTTTCAGCATTCTCCCATCCAGTAACAGCAGCTTGTGTATAACCTCCTCCATTCATTTTAGGAGAAACTAATGATTTATTAACCATTGAATACACAACATCTTTAATTTGTTTGTACGCAGGAGATGATTCAAATGGCATTCTAAACTCTCCATTCTCATCTAATAAAATTGTGTTTTTAGCATTGTTAGAAAGTTGTCTTCTAAACAATTCATGCTCAAGAGTTTTTGAAATAATTGCTGGGTCTAGTAATTCAAATTCACCCATACCAAGATCTTCCACACCAAACTTAGAAAGAAGTTCTATATATGCGTTATCATCAAGATCTTTAAGAGCTCTGTTATAAGCTTCAAAAGCTTCTTTTGCTCCTTCCATTGTTTCTTCACCATTATCAAACATATCTAATGTTACAATCTTTGTAGGTTGAGAACCTCTTGTTTGTTCTCCACCACCTTCATATGAAGTTTCAACTTGAATACCATTAATACTCCATGGTACTAACACTTTAGTATCTCCAGCAAACTCAGCATCATTAAACGTTCCATCTTGGTTGTAAAGACTATGTGCTTTTTCAATACCAACTTTTCTACCTGATTCAAATATTGCATAATCAATTCTTTCTTTAAACATTTTGATATACAATTTCTCAAGATTTGTTCCTGCCACTGCACTGTAGTATAGAGGCATTTGAGAAGTTTTATCTAGTACAAGTTTTATTTCATTCTCACCATATTGACTACCAGATACAATTGGTTTAGTAATATCAATTACATGTTCAGGTTGTGGTTCCAATAATGCTTTTTCATCAGCAAGTTTTAATGCTTTACTAGAATAATTGTACACTCCTTTTTTAGATAGTTCACTTCTAGTAAAAGCCATTTCCCATTGATGCCATGCTTCAGCATTCTCTGACCATTGTCCATTTTTATTCTTAACCTCTCTGTAAGCTACATCTGATATTAAAGAAAAAGCATCTGCTTCATTAACACCTTCATATCTAACTGTATCAAGTTCAACATCTTTTAATGTAACTGTAGAAGCATAATCTTTGTGTTCATGATACCCATAATCATCTGGTGTTAATTCAATACCATTTACTATGTTAGTGTCATTTAAAAATTCATTAAACTCTGAACTATTAAATGTTGTTCTTCTTGGAGATAAAAATGATTTTACTCTTTTTGGTTCATCAAGTATACCATCTTTTATTTTAAACTGATAAGGATCCCCAAAAAGTATTTTATGTAACTCAATATTATTTATAAAACTATTTGCATTTATAAATGTTAATAGATTATCAAACTGTGTTTCAGACATTTTAAATTTATTAATACCTGATTTCATAGCAAAATTGCTATCAAGTCTAGTATAAACAAACATGTTTTCAGAATCATTTTTATCTTTAATTCCACTTACAACTTCACCTGTTTTTAATAGAATATTTTTAGTATCTTTTACAATGTCTTCAATAGACTTACGAACAGCATCATCAATAGCTTTGCTATTTTTAGCAATGTAATCATCAAACTCAGCATCTGTTGTAGCTTCGTCTTCAATCATTATAGTAAGTTCTTCTAATTGTTTTGGAGCATAATCTTCTAATATTTCTTTAAAGAAACGTAACTCTTTTGCTTTTGTTCCAATATTTTTAAGACTACTTCTATTTTTCCAATCACGTGCTAATGCAATATCATCATTCAAATAGCCTTTGAATGTATCAAATATTTCATCCCAAGCTCTACCCCCCACTACATTTTCATAAGATATACTATTACCAAGGTTCATCATCCATTCTGTAGCACCATCTGCTGGAATAAGAATGTAATAATCTCCATTAATGTTTTGATTAATTTCTTGTGAAAATCTTTCTCCTTTAGTTAGCTTACTTGTAGAGGTTCCTTTGTTTGTCTCAATAACTTTCTTACCATCAATGTAAGAAACTTTAATCATCTTAAATCTATTTCCTTCATCATTAAAAAAGAAACCACCTTCTTTAAGAATAATACTATTTTTAGAAAATACATCATTAAGTTCAGGTCTAGCTATTTTTAATTCTTCTAATGTTTCTGATTCATTAAATGAGTTTTCAAAAAACGAAGGAGCATTATTATCAGAGTAAACTTGTTTCTTACTTCCTTCAACTCCCATTAATGTATTCTCCTGATTAGGATTGGTCACTTTAACTTGTAATTCTGCAAGCTTAGCTATTTGTTTATTAACCTTTAATGTTTTACCATCTAATGTACCAATATCTTTAGCTTGTGGAAGATAGTTATATATCTCACCTACAGAATCATTAAATTCTGTTCTTTGGTTTGATTTTAATTTTAAATAATCATCTATATTAAATGTGATTCCTAAGTTCTTTAGGAAATCAATCATCTCTTCAGGACCTTTAGGAAGTTTATTAGGCCATAACTCTGAGTCAGTGTTAACTTGGTATGTTTTACTATCTTTGTTAAATATAACAAACCCACTACGAGTTTTAGCTAATGCTCTCATTTGGCTAAACCAATCCTGTTCTACTTGTTTAGTTATTGTAAACTGATTAGCAGGAGCAGTGTACACTTCACTTCCTACAACATATTGTATAACAGCATTTGGTTTTTGTTTAGTAAATGTTTGATAGAAGTTAATAAACAATCTCCAGTCTTCAGTTTTAAATTTACTAAAGTTTATATCTTTTGCTAAATTTCCATTTTCATCAACAGAGTAAGAACCTCCAATACGTTGAAAAAATCTAACGTATGTAGCATCATATCCAGCTAAGTCAACTAACTTATCAATTACTTTATCAATTCTTGTTGTATTAGATACTTTATCTAATAGTGTAGCAAAAACTCTACTGAAGTTTACTAATTTAAATCCACCAACAGAAGATTTTTCTCTTTCAGGTAATTTTAAACTACTATTGTTTTGTTGATTAGTAGGTTTAACTTGTGGTAAAGTGGCTGCCACTAATTTAATAGCAAATGGAGAAGTTTTTTTCCAGTCAGTTGTAAAAGCTTCTTGAGAATATCCTACACTAGTTACATTCTCATCATTAATATCTACAAGATCTTCTTCATTAAAATCAACACCTATTGTACGTAACAATTGTTTACCTTGTGTAAACAAAGCATTAAAACGTTCTTCTCCTAATTGTTGATATACATTACCTGCTACATAAGCTTGTTTAATATAATTATAAATTTCAGCTCCTGTAATTTGTTGTAAGTCATAAATGTATTCTTTGTTACTTCCAAATATATAATTAGCAGCACGTGAAAATATATCCTCTGCATATTCAGCAGCTTGCGTTTCTGTTATACCAGGAATTCTACTATATGTAGGCGGTCCTTTCTTTTGTGCTTCAGAGATAGTAAAAGCTTTATACTTACCAGCATCAATAGCTTTGAATAAGTCTTTAGCCAATGAAGGATTAGAATTAATAGATTTAAAAAAGTTTATGATTCTTCTAAAGAAGTTACGTACTAATTCACTTAATGATCTAGCAGGAAGTTGTCCCACTTTGAATTCACCAAAGTCATCAGCTATTCTTTCTTCTATCTGTTGGTCTGTAGCATTAGCGTAATCTATTTTTTTACCAGAAGATCTATCTGTAAACTGTCCAGGTTTGTTTCTAAACTCTTCTTGAAGATCAGTTCTTTCATCAACTGTTAAAAAGTGTTGATATATAGGGTGAAACAATTCATGATACCCAACTGTTCTTGGTCCAGCTTTGTAGAACTTAGCAACACCCTCAACATATACACCAAAAGCTTTCTCACCATCAAATGTATCAACAAGATCTTCTAACACTTCTACTGGTATACCAGAAAGTTTTTCAGCTTGAAAGTCTTTTAATATTTGAATATCACTCTCAGACATTACATCTTCTTGAGCTGTAACCCCTACTCTCATGTAATTATCATCAGGTAGATCAGTGTCTGTTATATCAATAGCATTTGTTTTTGTCTCAGGAGTAATATTTTCTATTAAAGATGTTTGTTTATTTAATATATCAATAGTTCCTTTATATTGATTTGTATTTTTTACAGCATCAATAACTTTATTAAAGCTTGGATCAAATAATTCTCCTGGATATATTTGACCTTTAAGAGAATATAAATCAAATTGTTCTGATGTATTACCTTTGAAATCAGGTCTAAATATTAAATTAAGATATTGAAAATAGTCTGCAGGATAATCTTTAAATTCTCCAGATGCAGGTGCTGACATTGTAGAAAGCTTGTCTTCAAGACTTTTTATCTTATCTAATTTAATTTTATTATCAGAAACAGGAGCTGTAGCAGGTTTAGCTTCTTCTACAGCTGTAGGAGTTTGTTGTTTTAATTCTTCTTCTTTAGTATAATTTTTTAATATTTTAAAAATATTACCTTTTAATTTGTACCAATCTGGGTTATCTTTAAATCTATAAGATTTTGTTTTTTCTGAAATAACTTCTATTTCTCCTTCTTTAATATTTTGACTTCTAAAAGGTTCTTCTCTTTGGTTATATACTTCTAATATATATTGAACTTTATCTCCTTTTTTAAATCCATAAGGTCTTGAGTCATCTTCTTTTATTTCTTCTACAACTGTAGGAGCTTCTTCAATTACTTCAACAGCTGGAGCTTCCTCAACTTGTTGTGTGTTTTGTATTTCTTTTAATGCAGCAATAAGTTTATCACCAACAAATGTTACAACACGTTGTTCATCACTATCCTCAGCATTATATTTATCAATAGCTTGTAACACTCCATCCACTGTAGCTAATATATCTGGACTAGTTGCAGCATTAGTAATTGTATCATTAACTGTTAAGTCTACAGATATGTTACCATCAGCATCAACTGTTCCTGTAAACTCAACTGGGCCACTTGAAAATTGATATGTATTAGTAGTAGTTCCATCCATTGTGTATTCTCCTATTTTACCTGGTTCTGTTGGAACAACAGGAGCTTTAGCAGCCTGTACAACAGGAGCTGGTTTTATAATAGGAAGATCAAAATCATTTAATGTAGCATACTTCTGAGAAAATGAATAAGGAACACTTGGTGTAGGAGCAGCCACTTTAGTTGTAAGTGGTGTATTATCACTAGAGCGAGATGTTTTACCATCAGGAAGTTTAGATGATAATAAATAAGATTGGTAGTTTTTCCAATATCTAGCTACAAGCTGTCCTTCTGCATTTTTCTCTCCTGTGTATTCATAAAATTTATTAGTAAGATCTTTTATAGTTTTACTATTAATATTATGATGTGTATTTGTAAGTTGCTTTACTATCTCTGCTTCTTTGTTTTCAATATCTATAATAGGATAGTTTACACCTCCTATAGAGATGGTTCTTTTATTCGTATCAATAAAGAATTGGTTACTTCCTGGAGTTGTATTACCACTCTTACGTAAGTACAATACATTTTGTAAATATGTTAAATAGTTTACATCTATATCTAATGGTTTACCAGATATAGATTTTTCACGTATATCAATAGCTAATGCTTTAATAACTTGATACATTGTATTAGCTTTCTCTTTACCTAATATACTATTATTTAATATCTCTAATACATCTTCATATTGAAGAATTACTAACCCCTTTTCTTTAAAGGATACATTTCTTCCTTTATGAGATATAAATCCTGCAGTGTTTATTTGTAATAATCCAGCTTTAGAAGAAATTTTTGATTCTGGTATTAGTATACCCCCAACTTGGTTTCTTTCATACTTACCATTAATCTTATTAATAATAGCTATACCTCTAGAAACATCAATATTATAAACTTTATGTGCTGATGTATTATTTGCAAACAGTTTAGCTCTTTCTTGTCTCCAACCAGCAGCTGCAGATGCAAGAAGGTCTTTTTCACCTTTTCTATATCTAGGAACTCTTTGTCCAGTTTTAGGGTCTGTGTAAGTATAATATAGTTCTGTAGTAGGCATAGCTTGAAAGATAGCTTGATTTACATCAATTTGTTTTCCAACTTCTCCTAAACGTTCTCCTTCTTTATTTACAAAGTATGCTTTACCTTTTTCATGTTCTACAAACACTTGTGCAACAAAACCTAAGTCAACATCATTTATTTTATCTTCTGCAGTTATTGGTCTACCAAACTGAAGTTCTGTAAGACCTTTAAGTCCTAATGCTTCTTCATTATTTGATGTAACTAATATTGCTCCTATTCTGTTTGAGTTTTTAAAGTTTTTTATGTTGTTTAGAAACTCTCTAGAATTTTTAACATGTTGTGGTGCATTTGCTCTATTCTGTGCATTCTCAGATTCACTAGTACCTGAGATAAAAAAGTCTTTCCACGTTTTTAAAAAACTCTCATCTTCTTTTACAATAGCTTCTGATGTAGTAGTTTCTGATGGTATAGGTGTAGCAATCTCTCCAGAGTTAAGCTCTGCTTTTTCTTGTTGTCTATCCACTTCATTTTTAGTAGAAAGTAAAGCTTGTTCTTCTTTTTGTAAAGCAATATTTTTTTCTTTTACAGCTTTGTATGTTTCATCTATATTGTTTGTTATAACAGCAATAGTTTCATTTAATAAGTTTTCATTATTTGTACCAAACAATCTTCTAAAGAATGTTTTTAATGAGTTAACAAATGTTTCCCATGTAGAAGTTTGTGTATTTTTAAATGGAACAGTTTGTAGATATCTTTGGAACTCTCTATTAGAAAGAGCTTCTGTTGCAAACTCATATATATTTTTAAATGCATAGTATTCTCCATTCTTAATCAATCCTGCTTCAGCATACTTATCAGGGTCATTCTTAAATGTTTCTTGTACAAATTTAAATAATGGATCAAGCTCTTTAAAGAATTGTCCATTTGTATCTGATAAAGCATACGTAGTTAAATCATGTCCTATCTCATGTAGTAATACATGTTCTAAAACCATGTTTTCAGTGTTCTCATAATCTGAAGCAAAATCTTCATAATTAATTCTACTCAATGCTGAGTTAGCATCTTTGCCTCTAGTAGATCTACCAGGAGTAGAGAGTGTTCTATCTCCTAATATAATCTTACTATCTCTACTTGTAAAGTTTAAGAATGATGATGCTAATTGTTTTTCAAGAACAGTTGCATATGGTGACTCAACAATCTTCTGGAGCACTTCATATTTACTTTGTTCTCCTTCACCATATTGATTTATAATTTCAGAATAACTTCTTTTATCTGATTTAAATCTATTTCTACTTTTAGAAAAATAATCAGTATTTATTGGAGTAGTAGTTCTTGTCTTCTTTCCTTCAGGTGTAACTTCTTCTTTTTCTCCAGTAGATGTATAACTTTGAGGATTATCTATAAGATCATTATACTCATTAATAAATTGTTGTCTTCTTTTTGAAAGCCCAACTACATCTTTTAGTTCTTGTTTAGCTAACTCTGTATCTATTCTTTCTGATTTTTGTTGATCTATATTATATATAACTTTAGCCAAGCTTACTGAAGTATCATTTGATAGTTCATCATCAACTACTTCTTGAACAGGAACATTTGCTCTTACAAGTCTTGCAGATAATTCAGGAATACGTAAATCATAATCAGTTATTTTACTAGCAGCATAAACTATTTTATCAATAACTAATGGAGAATACTTTTTAATTTTAAATCCATTTCCATCTACAAACTCATTACCGTTTTCATCTTTTAAAATTTCTCCTGAAAATCTTAAATTTGTTGATGCATATAATTCATCAATATTTTTAGCTGTTGATTCTAACCTATTAACTCTATTTTGAAAAGATTGTACAGTGTCATTAATGTTTGCTAAACCTTGGTCTGCTAATGAACTTAATCCTTCAGGAGAATATCCCATTGTTTTTAGTTCTGCAAAATCATCCATAACCATATCCATTCTACCATATTTAATACGAGGAGCTAGATAGTTATGAAGCATGTCAAAGTCTAAATCTTTTGCATTTAGTTTATCCCCTTGAATAACTGCATCTTGTTGTTCTTGTTGTAAAACAATTCCTCTATTTGCAGAATCAAGCCTTTCTTGAAAAGCTTGTTTAAATGTAGGAGCATTATTAATACTATTAAGAAATAATTCAGTATTAGTTTTTATTTGTTTTGATTGTTGAATGTTAGATTTAGCTTGCATTAAACCACCAGTAATACCTCCTAGTATACCACCTTCAATACCTTCTTTTGATACTAACGCTCCAACTTCTTTTCCTTTTTCATCTTCACCAAACATACCATATAAAAACCCATCAGTTAATATACTAGCATCATTACTTTGTTTAGATTTTTCAAAATAGTTATTTGTTCCAACTTGTAAAGCATATTGTCCAATTTCTTGTCCAGCTTCTTTTGGATCAAATACATATGTTCCATATCTTTTTGCTGTTTTATATGTTTTACCTAATACAGATACAGGTTCAGATATTGCAGAAACATATTTACCATCTTTTAATACTACATCTTCAACTTTACCTGCTAAATTATTTGCAGCTCTTTTACTTGCAGAATAACTAGAACCAGTTAAATAAGGTAGTTGTTTAAATTCAGTTAAAGTTAACAAAGCCATGTTTCCTAAGAAAGAAGTTTTACCAACTTTATCAGATTCTTCATTAATATTTTTTAATGCTTCACCTTGTGGTTCTTCTCCATATGCTTTTTTATATTCTTCAATTAAATTACTTCTATATTCATTAGAAGTTTGTAAAGCTTCAAACGAAGCTTCTCCTGCAGATGAATATGCTGCAATAGCTGTTCTTCTACTGTAATCACTAAGGCCTGCAATTTTATTTGTTGCTTTAGCAAGATCTGCAATTTTTGATGTTCTTGCTGTTACATCTGCTATAGAAGATAATTCTTTTTCTAAAATACCTGCTACTTCAATATTTTTTGCTTGAGAAAAAGCTCTAGCTGTATTTCTTAATAATGGTGTAAAGATTTTAAATGCTTGAGATGCTTCACTTGCACCAGCTAAAGCTAAAGCTCCTCTACCTGCAGATGCACCTAGTGCTCCTAATACTCCATTAGCAATATTACCAGAAACCATTGCTCCAACAGCAAATCCAGAATTTTTAATTAGTTTATCAAATAAAAAGTTAGCAGTAAACCAGTTATCTGTAGAATACCATTTAGCATTTTTTTCTTGGTTTGAATAATAGTTAGGAAGATAGTTTTGATCTACTTCATTATTCCATTTATCCAATCCTTGCATAACTTCATTATCCCATATGTCTGCAAGTCTCCCTGTAAAAGGAGATTTAACTGCACCATACAACATACCAAAACCACCAGCTATTGTTGTAGCTGCTAAGTTTAAACCTTTTAATGTACCATTAACAGCTTGTGTTGCTCGTGATTGAGCATTAGCACTTTGATTTTCTATATCAATAATATCTGCTGAATAAATATCATATCTTCTATTTTGATATAAATCACTTGCACTAACTGTAGGAAGTAAACCTGGACCTTTAGCACTCTTACCAAATATAGGATCTAAACCTTTTCCAGATAAATCTCCATAACTACCACCACCAACTGGCTCATAATTATCAGGAGCAGCATTTGAAGGGTTAGGAAGAATAGGTAAACTTTTATTTGTATTTAATAAAAATGGATTTAAATCTTTGTCAAAATCTGGCATAATATTAAAATTATATTAAGGTTTATTGTTGTATTGTTGAAAAATCAAAATTTGGATAATATTGTTTCAATACTTTAAGTACTGTATTGTCATCTAAATTTTCAAAATTTTGTTTTGCAGAAGCATAATCAACTCTTGCTAATTTATTACTTCCTGATAATTCAAAAGAAATATATTTACCATCTTTATTTTGTAAGTATATAGTAGGAATATATGCGTTTGGATTTTGTATATCTTGTTCTAAATTTGCAGCTATTTTTAATTTTCTTATGTTAGGAAAACTTCCAAATGATTTTTGGAACTCAGCTTCTTGTGCAATGTTTTTATTACGTATATCTGATTTACCTAAACCTAATCCCATTCTTGTAGAAGCTTGAGTATTTTCATTTACATATTTAGCTCCTAAATAATCTCTAACCTCATTAGCACTAACTGTTAATACTTGTGGAGTTGCATTATCATTTAAATTTCTAATTTGAATTTCATAATTTTCTCCATTTTGCTTTACATAAACTCTTGTATCTTTTACTTGTTTGTCTGTAAGATATCCTGAAGAAGTTTCAAAATTAAATTCTCTATTAGCTGCTATATTTTTTTCTTTTGCAGCAATTAATAATTGGTTTAATCCTGGTAATACAGTTGGAGGAACTTCTCCTTTAGGATTAGCAACTGCTTTTATTTGAGGAACAAAAGCATTTGATCTCTTGCCTAATTCAGTTTGATATATTTCATCTGCTTTTTCATAAGCTTCTTTAACTTGGGCTGCTGCAGGTCTAAAAGTCTTTACAATATTATTTAAAGCTGAACGAGTATTATTATTTAAATCACCTTTAAAACCATAAACAGCTTCAATATATTTTTTTTGATTTGCATTAAAACTTTTATTTGGTTCAATATATGTTTGTTCAGTAGTACCTTCACCTGATGGTACAGTTTGTTTTCTCTCAGATGCTAAAATTTCAACAAGTTCTTTAGGAGTAATTGTTATTTTTTGACCTCTATCAGTTGTAAAACTTACGTTGCCTCTTCCTTTAATATTTTTAATTAAAATTTCAGATATACCAGCTTTTTTCTCTGCATTAGATTTTAAATCTTTTTGAAATGTTTCTAATGTTTTTAAATAATTTTTGTTTTTTGATAATGTTTGTAACATCCCAATTGCTTTAGCAGGCACATCAGCAACACCTTGATTTTTTTCATACTCAATTAACATAGCATCTACTTCTTTTTGAGTATATCCAGCATTAATTAATTGAGAATTTGCACTATCAATTGTAGATGCTACACCATCTAAATGATCATTAAAATGAGGAATTGACATTAATGTATTATCTGTCTCATTTCCTAAAGGAGTCCAAGGAGCATCTATACCATAAAGCTCTGCTTTCTTTAAAGCATTTTCTTCAGCTTTTAATGCTAACTCTTCTCGTTTCATTCCTATATTAACACCAAACTCATATTTCTGTTGTTGAAACTCTGCTTGTTTAAGTTTCATTTCAGCTCTCCAATTTTCTTGTTCTTTTAGTGGATTTTTTACATACTCTTTACTTTCATTTTTCCAAGAAAAAGCATTTCCAAATTCTTTAATAAAACTATTTTTATATAATGAATATTTTACTTCTTCAGGATTACTATTAGCTTCTTCTATGTTTTTAGCTAGCTCTTCAGCTAATTTTCCTGGTTGACCATCTTTACCTAATTGTTCTTGATAATCGCTTATTCTATCATCTATTTGACTAATTTTAGCAGGGTCTGTAGTTATGGCTCTAAGGTTTTTTAAAATCTCTAAATTTTCATTTGCTTCTTTTACACCAGTATCATAATTGTTTTGAGCAACTCCAACTAATTGTGTTGAATCAACTCCTCTAAATTGATACTTAGAATCAATTCTTATTTGATTTAAATCATCAGGAGTCATACTAGCATAGATAGCTTGTTGTATTTGTTTTTCATCAATACCTTCAATTTTATATTTAATCATAGCATCAGCTATTTTTTTGGTATTAACATTTCCATTACCATCTACTTCAAAAGGAATATCATATTCTTGCATTTTTGGATGTAAAGCTTTAATAGCTTCCATTGCTTTTTTCTTTACATCAGTATATTGAGTGTATCTTCCATTAAACTTTTCTCCTAAAGTTGATGACGATAAATATGTATTTGCTTTTTCATTAAAATCATATATATTAGATTGTGATGATTTTCCTTCTGATATAGCTTTCTCCATCTCTGCTTGTTGCTTTCTAAGCCAAGCTGTAGAGCTTACAGCATTCTGAACATTAGGATCTTTAACAAGTTGGTTTGTCATTCCATTTACAGAATTAACAAGTTGGAAATCTGAGAAATCTCCAGCAGCTACAAACTTAAGATTGTTTCCAAGCTCATTAACTTTTGATTGTAAATAAGCTTTATCTGAATCTTTAGCAATATCAAGTCCAGCAATATTATCTATTGATGTTTGTATTTTTTGTATTCCTTGGTTGTATTGCTCTTGTTTTTGCATACCAACTTTAACCATAGCTTCAACAGGAAGTTGCTGAACATAAGGGTTAAAGGTTCCTAAAGCTTGTGGATTGTCTGTAAACGATGCCATAAGTATATATTATTTAACAAATGTAATGGAAAATATTATATGTTCCAATATTACATAATGTGATTAATTAATTTGCTATAATGAAGTGGGTTATATAGTTTTATACATTTTAACTATTGACCCATTCATTGCAATTTTTTTCTTTGTTTTACCACCATTTTTCATTGGAAGAGGCGCAAAAATATCTTCTTCTTCAGTAGTTGTAGTTTGTATAGGTGTGTAATCTGTTGTTGTTTCAACAGGAGTTGTTGTTTCTTCTACTACAGTTTCTGTAGTTTGTGTATCTGTAGGAGTAATTGATCTGTATTCTATAATATTACCATCAGCGTCTTTAACAGGAATCATATTTGGATTATTTTGTTTAGGATACATTGTAGGCATATTAGGTTGGTAAAGAGGATTCATATTTATTGCTCTTCCTGATGGATCATATCTGTAGTTGTACATGTTCTCATATACACCTAGAGTTCTATTCTCTAATTTGTTTTTAGCATATTTATCAGAAATAGAATTAAGAGCTGCTTGTGTAATAGCTTTTGTATTACTCTTAGCTTGTTCTTGTCTTCCATATTGTCTATCATATATATCTAAGTTTTTAAGCTTAGCATCATTTAATGTAGCTCTGTTTTGATTGTATACACCAGCTTGCATTGCTTGGTTAGCTCTGAACTCTTCTCCCTTCACTTTATTAATAGCATCATAAGCTTGTGCAGCAATGGCAGCTTGAGCTGCGGGATTACCTTGTGCCATTCTTTGAGCTGCTCTTGTTTGTGCAGTTATTTCATTCATTTGATCTTGTAATGAAATATCATAAGGAGTAGCTAAATCAGGTTGATATCCTTGTGCTTGTACAGGTTCTAATTGATTAGTAGATAGTGCATACATTTCTCCAGATAGTTGTCTAGGGTCAAGAGGTTCTTGATCTGTAGGTCTAATAAAAGGAAGAATCATATTAGCTATATCCATAAGTTTACTTCTTTTATAATCAGTAGTCTTATATGTTTTATCCCCATCTTCTGTATATACTTCAGCTCCAGGAGTAGTTATTACTTCCTTTTTTTCTGAAGGACCTACAGCTTCTTTTATGACTTCATCTGGAGTTCCTTTATATTTAGGATCTGTTTCTATCATTTTACGTACTTTAGCATTATGTGCAGCTTTTTGAGCTGGAGTTAAACTTTTCCACCATGCATTTTCATTAGGTACATATTTTTGTCCAGGAGTCCCTTTTTTAATTACAGCCTCACTACCAGGAGTTTTAGTAATCACTTCTTTAGATGTCCCAGGTTTGTAATATCTATTAGGATTTTTTGGATCTTGTTTATATCCTTGTTTTTTATATTTTGGAATATCTGATTTAGAAACAGTGATTTTATCACCATCTTTAGCTTTAGGAATTGTTGTTCCATATTCAGCGTATTCTTGTAAAGCTTCTTTATCATACTTAACTTTACCTCTTGCTAAATCATCAGCTACCAATCCATGCTCCTCTGCTGTATCATTAATTGCATTTTGTAAATAAGCTGCATTCTTTTTCTTATCAGCAATATCTTTTAGCTTCATATTAGCTCCTTTAATGCTTGAAGACAATGCATCAAATTTTAATTTATCAAATGAGCTTCTCACATCAAGATCGTTTAATTGGGTGGTTGATTTATCTATAAGTTTAGTTTGCTTAGCTTCATCTTTAGAAATTTCATTAATGTAATTTTTAAATTTCTTTCCTTTAGCTCTAGGGTCATTTAATAATGGAAGATATTGATTTGGAATTTTTAAATTACCATACACTGTTAAATTCTTTTCACCATTAGGATCTTGTAATTCTGCAGCTGGTTCTCCTCTTTCTACTTCTACATCAGCATCAACTCCTTGAGTTCCATATTCAGCATAGTCTGTGTAGCTATCATGTCCACCCTTACCATATTTAACACCTATACCTGTGTTACCATTACCATCAGATTCATCATGTGATTTTCCTCTAAACATAATTGTTTCTCCTGTACCTGGCATATATGGATTACGAGAGATAGTTTCAGCATGTCCTCCCCAAGTAGTTTTAACTTCTCCACCCATAGCATATTGTTCCATTCCTCTTTCTGAGATTGGAGTGTATTCTCTCAAATGTCCACCTGCTCTTAAAGAATCCATTCCTTCATGTGCGTAGTCATAGAAGTCTTGTTGATCAAGTTCTCCAAATCTTGTTATTAGTTGGGGGTTTGTTAATTGACCACCCTCTTCCATATTACTTCCATATTGCCCTTGAAGTCCTTTAGCAAATTGAGCACCCATAACTCTATCTTGGTTTCTTTGAATTCTTTTTTGTGCTGCTTTTATTGCAGCACCATCTTTATCAAGCATTCCTCCTATCATACTACCAGCAGCTCCTCCAACTGGACCAAACATACTTCCTATAGATCCCCCAATTTGCGAGCCTGCATTATTATCAAACATTCCACCAATCATATTTCCATAAGGATTTTGACCAAACCCTTCTCCACCAGCACTTGCTATACCCATTTGAGCCTTTGGTAACCCCCCTCCATTATAATATTGTTTTACATTATCTGAATCATTTAATGGCTCATACCCTAAATCATCATATAATGTATTAGGAGCATATGTATTTTGAATCTCTGCACCATAAGCAGCTCTAATAGGACCACCATTACGTTTTAAAACATTTGTACCTACACCATATGAAGGAAATAATTGACCAGGTTGTACTGGATTATCTTCTGGACGTACATAATTCTTTGGACGATTAGCATCTACATCTACACTTTCTGCAGCACGAGCTTGAAGGCCAGTTACTTTACTCCACATTCTAGCTTCTTTCTTAGCTTTCTTTTGAGCAGCCAAAGCTTTAAATCCTCCCATAAGTCCACCAATAACAGGAATGCCTTGCATCATATCCATACCCCCTCCTGAAGATGATGATTGAGGTGTACCTACAGCTGGGTTATTTACAGATGTAGCTCCTGGATTTGAGGCAATACCATATGGATTATTATTTTGGTAATAATCATTACTAGAAAAATTTGAAGGTCCTTGTAACACAGTAGGATTAAACATGTTACTAGTCCCTTGACTATTAGGTAATGGTATATTATTAGAAACACCTTGAACACCTTGTGTGGATTCTAAATAATCAGGAATACCATTATTATTATTATCAAGGGTTGTGCCTCCTTGGGCTTTACTAATAGCAGTCCCCATTTGAGCTTTCTTAAAAGCTTTACCATGTACTTTCATAAATGCTTCCTCTGATGGGAATAATTTGTAAAATTCTTTATCAGTTTTTACACCTGCCAACTTTAATATTTGATCTTTCATGATTAATTATATTTATTCAACCAGTTTGATGGTTTATTGTAATTTGTAAAATTAGTTAAATCCTCCAAGTTTTGCAAACCTTTTTGTTCTTGTCTTCTTCCATTTTTAGCCATAGGAAACTCTGTAACTTTCTTTCCTTTAAACTTATAATCTTTTCCTGGCTTCATTAGTTTTGTATCTCCTGTATCTGATATACCAAGAACATCATAAGGAACTCCTTGCATTGTTATTTGGTTAGAGCCTATCTCAGTAATTTGGCCAGGATATTTCCATTGACCCATATCATCTTTAATAACTCCTCCTTCTTTCATATCATTAATATCTAAAACAGATGATCTTCTCACTATAGAACGAGGATCTTGTTTAACAGGGCGAGGATTTAGTTTACTTTTTTGTTCGTTAAACCATTTCATATAATCATCTTCTTGAAATGGTGTATATTCTCCTGGATCAAAATTATCTAATAATTGTGGATTCATTTCTTTAGATAATGGTGTATTAGAAGGAGTTCTCTTTGCCATATATCTTTCAGTATTTTTAATAGCAATATCATCTAGTTGATTATTTAATCCATTAAATATTTTACCTTCTGGATTTATATTTTTTAATTGCTTTGCTCCTCTAGCATATACACCAAGATCTGCAGCATCTAATGCACTAAGTCCTGCATTTAAAAATTCTCCTCTTCCTAGTTCTCCAGGAATTTCTGATAATGCTGCTGCTCCTTGTAAAGGATTTACCCAATCAATAGCATTGTCTAATGTGTTTCTTTCACCATGTTGAAATCTTGTAGGCAAACTTTCATTTCTTGCAGCATATCCAAATGCAGTTAATGGATTAGAAACAATTGCTTTTGTTCTATCCCAAGTACTTTCTTCTACAGGAGTTTGAATACTTCCTGTTTGTTCATTACGAGCATTATAGTCTTCTCTTTCTCTTTGGTCTTTTGTTAACTTCTTTCTTCTTTTCTCTTCAGCCATTTGTTTACCAACTTGGTCTACATATGTTCTTTGTACTTTAGCTTGCTCTGCTTCAAAGTTTGGTTTTTTAACAAAAGTAGATTCAGATGGTCTAATAGCTTGTAGTCTTTCATCCTTTAATTTAAATTTCTTTTTACCATTCTGTGCTACATCATATTTATTTAACCATGCTCCATCTCTACTAATACTTTTTGGTTTAAAGTCTAATCCATTTTGATAGTATTGCATTTCTTGGCCATTCTGTGCACTAGCAAGAGTTTTCTTAGCATATGGTCCATTAGAAGGTATTCCTTTCGTACGTGCGTATGTAAATCCTACAGAGCCTGGAATAGATCCTCCTGTTTGTGCTTGAGGAATTTCCCCTCCATCTTCAAACTGTCCTCCCCATGCAGGACTAAAGTTTCTTCCTACATTAGAGAATCCATCTCCCACCATATCTGGAGAAGCTGTAGCTTTTGAATCATTATAATTAGCTTGTTTGCCATAATTATCCAGCCATCCCCCATTCTTCATATTGTTAGAATTATCTCTTCCACACTCATGACATATGTACATATCCTTAGCACTGGAATCTGACTTGTTCCAACTCCATCCACATGTGCAATTTACTTTTCCTTTCATATTATTTGTAAGAGATTTGTGCTGTGCCAAAAATGAATTGGCTCACCAAGTGTGTTGTACAATTGTCTTTTAATATATGTCTTATTTTTAATTCTTTAGCTCTTAATGGAGCTTTTTTAAAGCTTCTTGAGGAATAGTCCATATTCTCTTGGTTAATCACTTTATCTATTGATAAGCTTTCACATCCTGTAAAGAACATTGGAATGTAAGGACTTTTGTTCAAAGCCCAGAATGTATTATACTGATAGAAGTTATCACTCTTAGTATATGTTATTGTTTTACTATCTGTGTTAAAGATAGGATATTTATTATAAGCTTGTAAATTGTTTTTTGGTTTAGGAACTAATTCTAAAAGTCCTGAGCTCTGTTGACCATTATATAAAATAGCATGTGTGAACCACTTGTTATCAACTTCTATTCTTGTGTTGTCATTAAATACACCATCTGGTATAGGAAGATATTCAAATGCTTTTGTATAGTCTTTTACATTCTGTAAGATTTCATCTTGGTATTGATATGCAAAAGGATATTCAATAATGTATGGTTCTATGTTTCCATAGTATGTATTGTATAATTGAATGTTTGTAAGATGTCTCCATAAACAAGCTGTTGAAGATTGTGTATATGTAGCATCTTGGTATTGGTAAATACTAAATACTTCTAGAGGAAATGTTTTTTTAATTTTACACTTTCCTGTAGATTCTATAATTAGAAAATTAACTCTATCATCTACATTATAACTTATACCTTGTATTAAAGATTTTTTTGATACACCTGTAGCAATAATATCACCATACTCTGTAGATAGAGTAAATGGGCCTACAGTGGAGCCAGCTTTTGTTAATTTTATTGTTACAACTTTTGACATAGTATTAAGGAGTTGTGGTAGTGGTTGTTGTTGTAGACGAACTTGTGGTGGTAGTAGAAGAGCTTGTTGTCGTAGTAGTAGGTTCTAAATTATTAGGAATACAACTATTAGGTTGTGTAGCTGCAATAACTGGTATTCCTATAGTTGCTACTTCTGTAATATCATATGGACTCTCTCTTCTAATGTTATATGTTACATTGTTATCATCTATAAAGAATATAGCACAATCACATTCAAACATAGAAGTAACAATAGTTGATCCTAAGTTAATATACAACTCAAGGGTTGTAGATGCATAATCATATTGTGATATGTATGTATCTCCAGAAATTAAGTCTTGGTTAGCAAATATTAATTTACCTTCAAAAGTATATAATAAATTTGAGATTATTGTTATATCTGGTATTGAAAGTATTAACGTACTAACTCCTATTACATCTGTTATATCCATTTCAACAATATCAACACTTACTGGGGCACTAGCATTATCTACACATATTAGCACATCATTATTTAAAGCAGTTATTGGCCCTGGAACATACCCCATTGGGAAAGCAATTTCTCTATTGTATGTTGCAGTAAAAGGATCTAATGTTATATCCCATTGTCTAAACTCAGTATTATCTACACTCCATAAAAACTCAGTTGTCATTGCTATACCATTTGCAGCCATAAAGTTAGGAGTGTTTAATATAGAGGTTGTATATCCTGTTAATGTATTCAATAAATACATACCATCATTTGATAGTATCACCACTCCACAGCACTCAGGAATAAATATTGTAGTACTTGTAGTAGTAGTAGTACCACAATCACAGTTTGTAACTTCAGTGACTACACCATTTACTACATGATAAGTAGTATTATTAATAAAACTGTTTGAATCAAAATACCAACCATCTGCAACTAACGAGCAGTCTGTTAGATAATCAGTGTCATATAATATTTGTCCCACTTCTAAGCTATCTGAGTTTGTAGACATAGCAGTAAAACTGGTTAATGTTTTTTCTGTTGGAGCTAATATAATAGGGAATGATTCACATAATGCTTCAAAAGATGTAGAAGTAACTACTGGTGTTTCTCCTATTATTTCATATCCTTTATATAATGTATAAGACACTAGCCAAGAAGGTCTTTGACATAAAGTTGTTGTTGTAGTTGGAGGCACTGTTATTATTCCTGTACCAGCTAAATCACAAGATACCTCAAAAGCTGTTCCAATCAATGTACAATCCACTGTAAATATAGTAGTAGATGTTGATGTAGTACTAGGAGGTATAGGAGGTAATGTAGTGGTGGTTGTAATTGTTCTATCCAGTCTACCCACTAATGCCAAGAAATCAGCATCTATATCACTACAACAATTATTAAGGCCAGAATAAAAGAAATTATTATCTCCTATATACCAATTAGGTAGATAACTGTGAAATGATGTCCAGGTTTTTGTATTCATGTTAAATGAAACAGTCCAAGATTTATTACAGAAAAATTCTGGATCTGTCAAACTAACAGGCGTTCTTGTTACAATTTTTATTTTACCTTCTTGTTCCATGATTAATCTTTTATAAGTCTAACTGCAAATCCTCTAACTTTTCCAGTAGTTGTTGCAGGAAGTCCTCCTCCTAATGTATATGTATAATAAGTCCATGCATTTGTACTAGACGATGCTGTAGCTGTCCACCAATTGCCAAAATCTCCTTCCCAATCAAAGTTACCTGCTTCATCTCTAGTACCACTAGGAAGAGCTGTAAACCCTGTACTATTTGTTGCTAAAGCATTAGGGGAGTTCCAGTTAGTAGTTCCAACTTCTTTTAAGCTTCCTCCTTCTGGTGCAGGTAAAAATGCTTCTAATGTATCCCACTCAGTTTTAGTTGGAACATGATATCCTGCTGGTGCTAAACCACGAGGGTCATTAACTGCAAACCAGTTATATAATTTTCCATAGCAATTTGTATCTGCATTGTTATAGTAACACCACGCACCTGTAGTTAAATTAGCCCAGGCTGTTGGATCTTGTACTTGTGGTATTGGTGTACCATCTCTATATTTATCTACATCTAAATTACAACCTGTCCATATTTGTGTTCCTATTTCTACATCAGGCAGTGTACAACAGTTTGTTGTAGTTGTGGTAGTTGTAGGAGGGCATATTACATCAATACAAAGATCTTCCTGTGAAGAGTTTAATATACTATTACTAGCTACATTTGCTGTGCATCCTAAGTATTCTTTTACATAAATTTTAAAACCAAGACTACTTAAGTAATAATACTTATTTAAAGTTAAAGGTTCAAAATTAGTAATTGTAAAGTTTTCATTAAAAGAACAAGTATCACAATAAATTAATTCCACTAAATATGTCCAAGATGTACATGCTACAGTAGTAGAGGTTGTAGTGGTAGAAGAAGTACTTGTTGTTGTAGTTGTGGTAGCAGCATCTATATATGTAATTGTTTCTATATAAAACTCATTTTTATCAGCATCATATTTTACATCTTTATCTATAGGGATATAATCAAGCTTGGTGATAATAACTCTTTCAAACTTACTATCAAATACTCCATGTAACCCAATTCCTGTGAAATGATTATCTGTAGGAACTTCTGGAAAATATCTAAGCATTTCAAATGCTAAATGGTCTGTAAAGAATCTATTCATTCCAGAACCAAATGCTGAAAGATCTGCTGCTTGTGTTCCTTCAATAAGAAACACTTGTCCTCTTTTTGCATCAACTGTTACTTGTCCTTGAGGAATCTTCAATAAAAATTTATTCTGACTTCCTACATATCCAAGATCTGTTTCTGCAAAATCTATTGGTGGAGCTCCTTTAAATAATGAAGGATTACCAAAATAAGCTGCTTGTGGATTACTAGTATCCACTGTCAATAGATTGTTATATAATAATGATTTATTTTCAAACCTTGCTAATACAGCTTTGTTTTGAATACCATCTAATGATGTAAGTGCTCCATAGTTTTGAGGGAAATCAAAGAATGATAAAGGTTTGTACACTAGCCAATTATTAATTCTACTATCAGCATTTGTGTTTTGTAACTCTGAATATATAGCTCTAAAAGGAAAGTTTGTTAAACAAAACTCATCTTTAAAATCATCTGGAAGATGTGTAAATACATTTTCTGTATTTTGTTTTGAGAATGTTGTATTGTATGTATATGTATTATCATTTGCTATAGATACATAATTTTCTTGTACCCAATCATCAGGTATGCCTGTGGATACATGTGGCCAAAAATCTCCTTCTTTATTATTAAATGCTTGTCTTAAATCCAGATTATAAGATGTTTCACAATAAAAGTTAGGAACGCCATATGCAAATAAATAAAAATATCCATCATAATATGTTCTATATGTTCCTGCTACCCCTACTTGTCCTATTACATTTCCAGGAACATTAGGACAATCAAAGTTGTGAGCTTTATATGATATAATATTGGTCATATTAATATAAGATTCAAGAATAGATCTTGCAGAGTGCCAGTATTTTGGATATGCCACATTACCTATTTCATCATAAAATATATCTGAATCATCAGGGGCATTAACTCTATTATCAATAAAAAAAGGTAGTTTAGTTTTAAAAGCAAACCTTGATATAAATGTATCCCCCCCAAAAATTGTAGCAGTTTCAGTACCACTTTTAAAATTAATTCTTTGAAACCCTGTGTCAATTGTTTTATATGTATATATCTGTCCCCATTGATTTGGTATAACATTTTTTAAAGAAGCATAATATGAAACTACTTGAATATCATCTTCTTTAGCAGGAGTCTCGCATCTACCACTTAAAGAAATTGTAGTTCTTGATTTATCTACAACAATAGGTTGTCCTGTAAAAGGATCAATCATATCAGGAACTTGACTAGGAAACTTTAATGTACTAACTGTTGTTACAGGATTATTATTTACAGCTCTATCTTCTATTGTTTTAATAAAAACAGAAGACTCTCTTTGAAAATTGTTAACATTATAATTATCACCAACACTTTGAACTCCAGGAATTAAATATGTAGCTATATCAATTTCTCTTTGTTTTATTCCTAAGTTATTATCAATATCAGCTTTATAATTATAATCAGCTCTTGAGTTATATGAATAAGCATAATTCTTTCTTGTAATACCATTAATATAAATAGTTAAGTATGCTTGGTATGCTGTAAATATAGCAGTTTTATCAGGACCTGCACCTAAAGCAAAGCTAGCATCTAAAGCATCTTTTTGTGCTTCTTTAGATAGCAGCCTATATTTAGCATTATCTCTAACTTGTATAAAATGATCTTGCCCCTTTCCATAAATAACATTTTCTAGTTTTAAAACATTTCCAAGAAATGGTTGACCAAAAGATGTTTCTGGAGAATTAAATATTTGTCTATATTTTGTTTCTTCATTAGCATTGGCTTGTAAAGCCTCTGGTTTTTTACAAGAAACAAGTTTTGATCTCCTACCTTTTGTCTGGTAGTTCACCGTTAAACTAGGATTAGGTAATTGTCCATAATCACATTCTACAGATTCTTGGAGGATTGCTCCTGGAACAATACTACCTGTAGCAGTATTAATAATTTTATCTCCAGGATTAAATCCTGCGAGATAGGTATTAAAACATGTAACAATGCCATATTGCCAAACAATTGTAGATAATTCTTTTTCTGCAGTATTATTACAAGTCCACTTTACAATATTTCCTGCGTAAAAAGTTTCTTCTCCAGAGCAATTATTAATATAATATGCATCAAAGTTTCCTGGACCAATACAAGCTTTTCCAGATAAAGTTGTAGGTTTTGTTAAAGAACACTCTTCATAATTTTGTCCAGCAAACATTTCTTTTTTAACAGGAATACCTGTTACAGTGCTTGTAAACTCATAAAATCCTGATATTGAACATAATATAAGCCATACTAATGGTGCATCTCCAAATTTGTTATTTGTATCTGTAAGAAAAGGATCTTCATTTAAATCATTGTAAGGGTAGTTTGGGAAGTAGAATGATTGTTCTTCTCTTTGGTATTCTCCTACATTTCTAAGAATTCCTTTTCCAATAATAGATTTATTTGTTCCTCTATCTCCTCTTACTATTTTAAATCCTACAATGTCATTTTTTTGTTCTGTAGATAGTGAGGAATAGTTTATTATATCTCCAACACTTTTTACATCAATTTTTACTCCCATAGGGAATATAGCTCTAGGACCCATTTGCATATTACTAAGTCCATTAAATTGGTCTTCCTCAAATATTGGGCTTACGAGTACATCTGGAAATTTGTGATGTCTAATTGGTTTTCCTGCTAAATCTCCCCAAATTTCTTCTACACAAGGATATAAATCTTCAGACTCCCAATAAGCAAACTCTCCATATTTATATGGTCCTTTATATGTTTCTTTAGAATTATATCCACCAGAAGTTCCTACAACATATCCTGTATTGTATATTTTCCAATAAGGACTGTATCCTATTTCTCCTGTAGAATCATAAGACTCAGGATTACCAATAAAATCATCATTAGTAGTTGGCACATCTAAATAAGACTCACTAGAATTTTTAGTTCTACCTGGAATATGAAATCCTTCTGTTTGTCTTCCATTTGTTAATAAAAAAACTATTTCAAAGGCATAGACTTCATCTCTTAAATATCCTCTAAAGTTTGTTGCATTTAACTCATCAGAATAATTTTCTGTAGCAGGGATTCTCCAAGTTTCCCATTGGAGTTTTATTTGATTTGCTATAGCTTGATAATTCACTTTACTTATAGTTGTAAGATCACTCCATACTAATATATCTTGTACAGAAGTTAAATCATTAGCAATGTCATAGTAAGGTTGTTTTTCAAATATATCTGCTATAGATAAACGTATATTAGTTACATTTTGTCCTGTGTATGTAAGTTTTTCTACAGGGTTGTTTATAAAGTATGTTCCTATTAGTTCTACAGATGATATGGCATTCACTGTTTTAATAACAGCCATGTTGTAATATTGGAACTGTCCTGTAGAATCTAAATTTGATATTTCTAGAATAACAGATTTGCCTACATTATAATCAAAGTTTGGAGTAGTTATTTGTGGATCAGCAATAGGGCAAGGATTAGTAACTGAATAGTATGATGTATATGGATTACCAGCTGAGTCAGCATATTGAATAGCAAACTGTACAGTTCCTGCTGTTAAATTTCCTCCACTAACAACATCTACAACATCAATATTTGGTATATTAAAGTTTGGTTGTAACTTTAATTGATTACAATCAACTTCATCTGTAAATATAAGGTTACACTCATCTGAAAAAGAAGAAAGTATATAAGGAATAGTATCAGGGTTTAAGTCTAAATATCTTCTAGGATTAAGTCCATCTGTCCAATAAATTTCTGTTGTACAATTTGTAATCTTATGTACAATTTTATTAATAGGATATTTAATATTAAAATTTAAACAAGGCGCAGATATGAAAGTACGATAAATACAATCATTGTTATCCATATAACCAATTTGTGAGTCATTAGTTAATGGATTAGTAATAAAAAATACATGTTTACTTTTTTCCTGTATAAAATGACTTCCTATAAGAACATAGTCTGAAGGAAACTGTAAACAAAACTCATTGCCAGGTTCATTTTGATAGCTAGTTGAGTTAGCATCAAAGTTTTCCATATTAGCATTAAGAGCATATGTTAGTGAACCTTTAGGAATCTGATTAACAGATTGGTCCATATTCAGCCCTGAAGAAGCTGTATTAAATTCATTTCTTATATTTCCTTGAGGCTGGTCTTGTGTATTATCTGCCATAGCTTAATTAATTATTACGTCTTCTACCATATCTATTTGTACGATTGGGAAGTTCATACATATTAAACTTATTCAATTGTTTTTTTATTCTATTAACTTTTGTATAAGCATCTTGCTTTTTAATTTCCATTTCAGCCATTATATAAGCCTCATCAGCTAGAGATTTATAATACATAAGCTTTTGTTGAAGCTGATTAAATGTTTCATCATTAGTTTGATTAGTTAACATTTCAAAAACTTTATATTTAATGAAGTGCTCAACATACTCTCTAATACGATAGTTGTCAGGAAGTAATTGATTTCCTATTTCATCGTAGTCTGTAGCATACATAATTAAATGAACAACTCCTGTTCTAAAGTTTGTAACAAATTTATTACCTCTTACATCAAAAGAATCATAAGCAGAACCATAAGGAATATTTCCTGTAGTATTATGATACTGGCCATATAAATCTAAATTACTACTGTAATTAACATCACAATTGTGTCTTGTAGATATATTACCAGGTTTAAGCAAATAAGCTTGTTTGTATGATCTTGCTTGTTGTGAATTAGTTTTGTATACAGCTTGTACAATATCTGGCATACATTCTGGACATCCTGTTGTACAACCTGTATTTGTACAAGGAGTTCCATTAAATGTAATAGGGGCTATTTGTATTGTTGTAGTGCCTGTTTGAGAATAAAAAGAATTGGCTGATTGATATGGTAGTAAAGGAATTTCTGTACACATCCAAGCCTCTCTTACAGCATAAAAGTTATCAGGAAGACGTGCTTCAAAATCTTCTATGTGAAGAGCCACTTCAGCTATAACATAACTTGACTTTCCTAGTTTCTTAAGACATTTGTCTAGGTATGTAGGAAATAACAAAGAATCAACAGCCCCCGTGTCCATATATGACTTTAACTCTTCTAATACAATTGCATATATAGGTTCTGGGGAAACAAAATTATATTTATAATAATAACTCATAATTTTTTTGTGTATTTATAAGGTTTTGTTAAAGCTTTTTCTAAAGACATTCCTTTATTTAATCTAGATTTTAAGGTTTGTTGATTTAAATTAAACTTTTTTGCTAAATCTGATAATATATATTTTTTATTATTGTAAAATAAATATACAGAATTTCTTTTATTTCTATCTTGTATATCTTTAGTAACCCACCTACAATTATCTGGTTCGTAATTTCCATCAACATTTATTCTATCTAAAGAATAATTAGAATTTGGCTTGTTTTTCATATCCTCATAAAAGTTTTTAAAATCCATCCATCTTTCACAAACTTTAATACCTCTACCACCATAATTACAATAAAACATATTATTACTGTTTAAACATCTTGATTTCATAGATTCCCATGAACTATATTCTGAAGAGTTACTCATATTATGTCTAGTTATTCTTTTAAGTAACCCATTTTTTCTTGTACACCCACAAGAATTTACTTTACCATATCTTACTGCTGATAATCTAGTAATAAATCGTCTTTTACAAAAACACTCCATTACTACCATTCTATAACTTTGAAATCCTGTAATTTCTTTTTGATGAAAATCTTCATTAATAAATGTTAATTTTCCTATTTTATCCCCTTTTTTGTATTGTATCATATTTATATATTTTAAAATTAAAATACAAATATAAATCATTTATAACACATTATTAAAAATAACATATTATTTTTTAATATTCCACTCACAATAAATATGTTGATACTTATTATCAGTTTTAATATAGTGTGAAAGTAATCTTGATGTTGTTCTTAATGGTTTAAAATACCATAAGTTTGAAAATCTAAATCTAGCAGGGTCTTTAAACCAATGCCAACCAAAAAAGAATCCTTCTGTATGGTAGTTAAAGTTGTATATAACTTTTCCTTTTTCTTTAGTTTTTTGCCAATCAATAGGAAGATTAATAAATTCTTTCTGCCCATTGCTTTTCATCTTCCTTCTCTTTTTCTTATTGATGGAAAATTCTCCAAAGCCACAAGGGAGTTTTATTTTTTCTCCAGTCTCAAGGATATAATCTCTAAATGCTTCATTAAAAGAATATACTATTATTCTCCAATCATTATATGAAAGATTTATCTCAGGATAAGCTTTACAAAATGCTGTATAGTTATCTTTACTTGCTGACCTAAACTCCACCTTTACTCTTGGCATACTAACTAGTTGGTTTAGTGTTAGGTGCTTGCCCATCTATTCCATCTGCAGAGATATCAGTTTTTATTGAGAAATATGTAGATAGGAGTTTTTGAGAAGTAAGTTGTAACACTTGTTGTTCTAGATACCCTGGAAGAGGAAACTTCTTATCTAAAGGATTAATACATATATCATCTTCTGTATAGCTTCTTCCACAATTACAATCTTCTGAATACATAATACTATTAGGAACATCTTCTTCAAAGAAAGCAACAAATCTTACTGCTTGTAAATCTGGATTGCTTATATATAAATATCCATTTGATATCCAGAAATAAGCTTCTTTTTTAATTATAGGAAGTTTTAGAAGATTTGTATATCTATTGACAGATATCTCTTTAAACTTTGTGGCCTTACCTCCTAGAGCATTAATAGAGTACACTCCTTGAATAACATATTGATAGTTACCTTCTGATATCCTTGGTAGCTTTTCTTTGCTCCTAGCCACTGTACATTCGTCTACATAATCACAACATTCAGACAAAGGAACTTCACATAATTCTAAACAAGGAATTGTTGTGAATAATGTATCTGTAGCCCAAAGCTTTCTAAGATTTGTTTCTCTCTTGATTAATAATAAAGAATTGTTTCTTATCTCACTAAGTATTGCTCTATCTGTTATTAAAGAATCAGTTGAGAGTAACTTGTGGGTTGCTCTAACATCTGAAACTAATTTTCTTCCTGTTGCCATAATTGTTTATATTCTACTCTCAAATTCTGCAATGCGTCCTTTAATAGGATGATACACTGTAGCAATTCCAGCTCTAATGTTATTAACATAATTATTATCTAAGTGCCATCTGTCTGTTCCTGATAATGAAGGCATCTGTTGTATTCTAACACCTTTCACTTCCTTAGCCATATAATGGTGCTTATCTCCTGTATGTACTTCTCTGTATGCAGAGCAACCAAATGCTTCACTGTTTTTACCTGTAGCAAATAATAAAGGCAAGTCTTCTATTTTACAATTACCATGATGATAACCAATAAATGTGTTGCCCAATAGTACAACTTTTGTTGTTGAGTGTTCTCTTTGAAATGTAATATTAATGTTGTTTGCAAAGTATACATCCAAAGCATGTGCCAAATAAAATGATTTAGTTCTATCATGATTACCTTGTACAAGAATAACCTCTACATTATCTGAGTATGCTTTTAATATTGATATTGCTGTAACTAGTAAATCAAATCCTTCTTCATATTCATTATCATATCCTGTAAGAACATCTTGGGGAGTACCATTTGTAGTTTGGTTTTGGTAATTATCTGTGTGAAAAAAATCATTAGAAATTGGGAATACAATAGTTCTTATATCAAAAGAAGATTTAGTTTTAATAAGTAAATCTGTTAATACATATAAGAATTGTTCTTTTTTAGTTTTAATACTTTCTCCTTCTAATGTTTTCTTAGCTAAGTGAAAATCAGCTATTGATATTTCTAAATCAACAGTTTCTGTATTAATAGTTGATTTTACTAAGTTTAATTTAATTTCTTTTGGACTGTAGTTTGTTAAAAATTTAGCAAAGTCTTCTGGAGAATAATCTTTAGACTGTTTTAATTTGCTAAATACTGAAGAAGTAAATTTTCCTGAAGGAAGCATTTTAGACCAATAGTTTGTAATAATATATTTGTCTAAGTTTATTTTATGTAGTTTGGCTAATTCTATATCATCTTTAGGATTATAATCAGAAACTACAGTGCTTTCTATTGTACCTTTTTCTACGTTTACTTTTTTTTCTTCTTCAAAGTTTTTAACTATTTCTACTGGCTTTGTTTTAAGTTCTATCAAAAGCTCATCTACCTCATATTCAGTTATTCCTAACTTTTCAGCGTAAAACTTTTTACTTTTTTTATGAGATAGCAATTTTTCTAATTGATATAACAATACATTATTTTCAGTCATAAGAAATTTGTATTAATTAAAATAACGTAAAGGTATAAAAAAATAATTTGAATACGCAAATATATATTACTAAATAATAAAAAACTCTCAGATAATAAATTACCTGAGAGTAAACTCAAAGAAAACCAACAAACTTTAGAGTTTTATATTGTAGTAGTAGTTGTAGTTGTGGCAGGACAATTACTTATACTTATAATCATTCCTCCAACAATTTCTGTTATTTCATTTGTGCCTAAATCTGTTATATAAAAACCATCTTCTAATAATGTGCAATCTGTTGTAAATATTCCTAAGTAAACAGTTTCTCCTAATGTAAATGAAGCTACTTGTCCTGCTTTTCCTTGCATAGTACCTGATGGAATATTAGTATCAAATTCATTAGAAGCTATACAAGCATTAACAAAAGAATCTGTAAATATAAACTCAGGACCCCCTGATGGAGTATATTTCCAGTTAAAAGATTTATTAATTAGTCCTCCAGGTCTTTCACAAGGTGGTTCAGTTAGTGTTATATCAACATAGTTAATGCAATATTGTGCTGTTGATTTTACTCTAACCACTGATGTGAAATCTGGAACTAATATAGAGGAGTACCCAGACTCTAAATCCATTTTAGAGACACCTACCTCAAATGGAGTTACAAACCCATCTAAATCTGAATATAAATTAAAAGGACCACTATCTGCTCCTGCTGTTGTTAATGTTATAAATACTGTCATTTTATTTTTGGTTTAGCAATTAATTTCTTCTTTTATTTCCCCATTTACCATTATAAATGTACCAATGTCTATACAAGGTGTGTAATTTGTAACTCCTAGTATTAATAAACCTCCCACTGGGTCTCCTAAACAAGTTATTGCACTCCAACTTCCTCCATCCATTGTTAATGCTTGTAATCCATATATTTTACAAATTACTGGTCTTGGTGTAGTAGTTGTGGTAGTTGTGCATATAATTTCTTCACAAGTTGTAAATCCTGTATCAGGAATAGATGTATCACTTTCTCCTACATCACAACCTAAATATTCATAAGGAGATATTACAAATTCTCCATATTGATAAAAATTAAATAAAGTTAAAGGGTTTGAGTTATATAAAGAATTACTTTCTACAAATTCACAAAGTTCACAAGTTAAAACATCATAAGAATATTGCCATCTATTACAAGCTGCAGTGGTTGTAGTGGTTGTAGTGCTGCTTGTAGATGTTGTTGATGTACTGGTGCTAGTAGTTGTAGTGCTACTAGTAGATGTAGATGTAGTTGTTGTGCATATAAAAGGATTAACTTCTATACACACCCCATTACAATCACACTTTATAAACCCTGTAAACATATTATGCTGGTATATACATTATGTAATAACAACCAATTGTTGGTTGTGTGTTAGTATGCGCACCATTTTGTCCTTCTGGTGCTATAGTTAATGTTGCAGTAATTCCTGTAATATTAGGAATTTGAGTACCAACTGTTCTGTTACCATTAGGCTCTACAGCTGCAGTGATAAATAAGCTTCCAGGATCACCATCTGAATCATTTGATCCTGTAACTGTATGTGTATGTCCAGGATCTGTTATAGATATACTACTTGTAGGATGATTATGTGAAGGAATTTCATTTATTCCAAGCGTTACAAAATTTACTCCAGTCTTGGTAAAAGAAGGTGTTGCAAAATAGTTTGGATTACCATTAGTATTTGGATCCACAGCTACATCCATAGCTCCTCCCCCCATTCCTGTTGTAACACCTGCTAACACTCTTCCTCTTAAATCAGGAACTCCTGGGGCAACCCCATTACATAAATAAACATTTTCAAATTCTCCTCCTGTTAATCCTGCACCATTTATATCAAATTTTCCTGCAAAATAAGAAGATGGTGCAAACCAAGGATAAGCTACATAGGGAATCATTTTAGTGTATTGCTTTGTTGTTGTCCCACCTATAAGACCCTCATCTTCTAAAGCTTGAGTTATAATATCTTGTATACCCCCAGGACCATTTAAAGCTACATAAGTGTCTGGTAATGATAATACTAAAGCATCAAAGTCTAGTTGCAATGCACACAGCTGATCTATTACTGCTTGAAGAACATTATGTGTATTAGAAAGAGATGTTCTTACTACTGTTAAACATCCTTCATCGTAAGACTGTTCTAAAGCATCAACTCTATCTGAAACATCATTAATTAAATCTTGGAGATCACAAGCAGAATCTATAAGAGCCTGTAATAAATCATTTAATGTTGGGCCTGAGCATCCTACGCATACAGGAATATTATTTGCTACTATAGAACAAACTCCCTGTAAATCTACAATAGGTTTAATTCCAGATCCATCTAATGCACTTATTAAAAACTGTGCTAAAGCTTGCTCTACAAACTGTAGCGTATCACCATTTTGAATTCCTAATGCAGGAATATCTGCTCCTGTGTATTTAACACATTTATCTGATGTAATTTCTGTACATCCATTAAAACAATTTGAACAAGACATAATATTTATATTTTATTTTTATTAATCTTTTATTATTCTTATTGAAAGTCCTGAATTTTTGTTTACAGTGCTTTCAGAAAAATCAGCAGTGGTATAGCTTAATATACGATACCATGCATTTGTACTACTAGATTGTGTATTTGTCCAAAAATACCCATAAAATCCAACAGTACTAAATGATCCAGAAGCAGAACGTGCTCCCCCTGGAAGTCCAGTAAATGATGTAGAGTTTGTAGCTCCTGTATTTGGTGACACCCAATGATCAAATCCTGTTTCTTTTAATGGTCCTCCAGCAACAAGACTACCTCCTAAAGCAGTTACTAAAGTATTATATTCTAGACGTGTTGGAATATGATAACCAGCTGGTACTAATCCACGAGGATCTCTTAATGCATACCAATTGTATAACTTACCATATACACAACCATTAGCTGTATTGTTTTCGTAATAACACCAAGCTCCTGTGGTTAGGGTTGCCCAAGCAGTAGGATCTGTAACCTCTGGAATAGGGTCTCCATTATTATATGTAGATACATTAAGATTACAAGCTGTAAGTATTTGTGTATCAATAGTAACATCTGCCAACTGACAACAAGCAGTTGTAGTAGTAGTAGTAGTACTTGAAGTTGTAGTAGAGGTAGAACTAGTTGTAGTTGTAGTAGGGGCTATTGTTGTAGTAGTAGTTGTACTAGAACTAGTAGTTGTAGTAGTTGGAGGAACAGTGGTAGTTGTGGTAGTGGTTGGCACACACAATACTGCCTCACAAGTTGATTGTTCTGTAGATGTATTTATATCAAAAGAAGATGGGCTATTTGATGTACCCATAAATTCTAATATTTGAAAAACAAATCCAGAAAAATCATCATAATAAAATTGTCCCACATTTAAAGGTCCTACATTTCCTCTTATATATGATCCACTAGTTTCACAAGTATCACAAACAAGCTGTTCTATTCTATAAAGATAACTAATTATAGTAGTGGTTGTAGTGGTAGTAGGTGGTACAGTGGTAGTACTGGTTGTAGTACTAGTACTAGTAGATGTAGTTGTAGAAGTACTAGTTGAAGTAGTTGTTGTTGTAGTTCTTATTGGGGGAGCTGGAAAAATATTGCTATCATTACAATTACCTGTGCAATTTGCTGTTAGTTTTTTAACTTGAGAAGCAATTTCGTTAACAGAATAACAATCTACATAATCAGGGTTAATTTGTTTATAATACAAGATTCTTTTGTATTGCATTAAATCAAATATTGCTGTACTAGAAATAGTTTTGTTTAGCATAAACACTATGTTATTATACATACTGTTTGCTAATTTAGAAAGTCTACACTCGATAGAAGATATTAATGAATTAATATTTCCATTTTCTGAACAATTGGTTTGTTTAGGATATAACATTTAAACAAAAAGTTTTTATTTTATGTACTAAAGAATAACAAGCACCACAAAGTCCTTGTCTTAGTTGACACCCACACCCTACTTGTGTCCCACATTTACTGCAAGCTGCCATAATATTTATTATTGAAAGTTAATTAAATAATTATTCCCTGAGCATCCACAATTATTATTGATAAAAGTATCAAGCATTTTGGAAGCTTTGTTGTATAGTTTATTAGCTGTAACTGGATCACAGTTATTAGCTGCTGCTATTGATCCTTGAATAAAGAAATATATTGTTGATAAATCAACTTTACTTTGTGTTTTAATAGCCTGATCACACTCCATCATATCAAGTTGCATAAATGCTTCATCAAATCTTGCTTGAAGTCTATCAACACGCATTATAGTTTTTTCTGCTGGAGGAGCTTCTTCTGTATTTACACTGTATCTAAAATAATATATACCATCAGGAAGAGGTTGTTGTACTCCAGTTTCTGTTATTTCTAGTGTATCTGAAAAGTATACATTTAAAGATGACCTATCAAAAGGAACAATAACCACACCAAATCCTGGAATTGTTATTTCTAATGTATACACTGGTCTTGGCCCAGGGCCTGGTAAGGGATAATCAGATATATCTAATATAGATAGACTAAGTACATCAAAGGTAGGAACAATTGTTATATTTAATATTAATTCGTCCATATAAATTTAAAAAAAAATACCAGAGGAATGTGGAATATCCTCTCCTCTGGTATAGATTATTTATTAAAAAAAAGTTCTTAAGGAGTCAACGTACTAGTTGTTGAAGTAGTTGGCCAGATAGTAGTAGTTGTAGAAGTTGTTACAACACAACCTGTACCTTCATCTATTAAATCTCCTAGTAAATCTGTAAGTAACTCATCAATATCTCCTTCAGCTGCACTATTTGAAGGAACTGCAATAATTACTTGAGAGTTTTGCTCGATGTAATCACCCCATTGGTAAGCTGCTCTATCATACTCATTAAATTTAATATAATAAGTAGTGTAGTTAGTACCATCACTCACCCAAGATTCAAAGTTACCATTGTACCCAACCATTCTGTATAAGTGTTTAAGGTAACCAGCTTGGTAGCTATAGAAGTTTTTCTCTAGTTGAATAATTTCAGCAGAAGTACCTCTTGCGTAGTTAGAACGTTGTGTTACAACAGCATTTGCAACAATGTTACAATTGTCAGCAACAATAAAATCAGCTGTAGTTGCAGGACCACTGTATACAAAAGTTCTAAACCACATTCTGTCAAATTCGTAAGGGAAAGCAGCAACATCACATGGTTGTCCATAGATAGTTAATGGTTTTCCTGAAATACGAAGAATAGCATTAGCATCATTACCAATTCTTTGGAATTGATAGAAGTTGTTTAAACTAATGTTGTCTGGGTTAATACCAGGAGCTTGTTGTGTAAGCTTCAAGATGAAAGCATCAATCAATCCAGGTACATCTACTGTATCACAAGGATCACCACCACAATCACAACAAGGTGCTTGTACAGTTACTGAACGTGTAAATCCATTGAAATACAATGTATCTAAGTAAGAAGAGTGTCCACGAAGTGTTAATGTTACAACATCACCACAATGTACATTCCATCCATCAACATCAGTTACTTGAGTTACAGGAGTTGGACAACCAGATACTTTGTAAAATTCAGTTACATTTGATTTGCAAGAAGATCCTGTAGGACATCCAGCAATTTTGTCTGAACGTTTAGTTCCTTGTAAGTAAGTATTTACTCTACCTTGAGCTACATAGAAATAGTTTCCTGTAGCAGGATCACCTGGAGCAATCACAGTGTAGTCAGCATTGAAGAAACCTACTTCACCTGCAGACAAATTTTGTGTAGAACCTGTACTAGCAATACTACTGCCAACAGGAACTACAAAAAGCGTGTTTAATGAAAAATCAGCCATTTTATTTATTTATTAAGTTAAAATTATTCGTTTGTTTGTATTCTATATTGTGCATTTTGTACTGCACTTTGATTTTCTGTGAACATAGCTAAGTTTTGTACTGTTAAGTCTAACAATTCATCTTCTAGATATGTTTCTAATTCACAATCTACATCTGTAGAAGGTGTTCCATCAAATTTAATATATCCTTCTTTATCAATGTAAACTGGATATCTCATATAACTTATACATATTTTAGTTGGTGTAAATGTACCATCTGTAAATATGCTTATCTCATCAGAGGATAGAAAGTTAAATGTTTCTTGATATTCAAATGAAGGTTTGTAATGTGTATTATTTAGAATAAACTGAAGATCACCATGTTTAGCTAAATCTCTATTAATCCAAATCTTTCTGTCTTTACAAATTCCTTTATCAGCTAAAACATATGAGTCTATATAGAACATATATTTAGGCTCTAAAGTATGTAAATTAGCTCTCCACTGATTTAGTTCTTCATTCTTTATTGTTAATGGTATTTCTCCATCATTATACGCTATAATAAGACTTTGTAAGTCTTCATAACGTTTCTTAAATGAGTCAAGTCCCATTTGACTAACAGTGCTAATGTTATCAATCTTTTGCTTTATCAACTTAATCTGAGCTTCATTAAGGGCTAAGATTTTATCTTCAAGCTGAATCTGTTGATGCTCATTAGTTGATAGCTTATTTAATCTTTGATCAATTTTGTATAATAAACTATCTACTGAAATCATTTTTTATATTTTTAAAAACTAGCCACTTAAACAGCAGCTAGTTTTTTAGTTTTTAATTTTCCTTCAAGAGTAAGTAACTCATCTTGATTATCATCGTCGATTAAGAATTTTACTAAATCTTCTTCATCTTTAGCAATTTCAAATTCTCCTTCATAAACTTTACCACTTGGCTTAACTCTATAAATAGAATGTGTAATTGCTTGTTTAACTAAATCTTTAATATGGAGCAATGCTTCTTTCATATCAGCAAATCTATTAAACACTTCTACAGGATTTAATCCTTGGAATGAACCAGTTTTAAACTCTGATTGTTTTAATATATTATCTACTTGGTTGTAAACAATTTCTTCTTTAGTATCCTCTGTAACTGGAAGTCCTAAAAGTCTTGCAACTTTACGTTTTTTCTCAGGAGTCATACTATCAAATTTAACAATAGCTTTGTTAATCAATTGTTTTTTCTTAAAGATGATTCCACTTTCAATTTCATCATCAACAACATAAAACTGTGTCTCTGCAGAAAAATCACCTCTTTCCCAAGCTTGATATGAACTTGCAATAGTTGGATGTACTCTTAGCCATGAAAAAGCTAATTCTTGAAAAGGAATAGAAAGATCAAAGAAATTATCACCATCTAATAGTTTTACAGCTTGTACGTGATTATAATCTTCTGTAGAAGTAGAAAGTCCATAGTTCCAAAATTTAGATCTTGGTCCTAAGTCAATATCTCCTAATGCAGCTTCTAGTTTAGCACGTAGCTTTGTTACTCTTTCAACTTCAAGTTCTCTTTCTGTAGGATCAGAAATTCTTTTAATATAAGAAGCATTTGGATCTAGTCCTGTTCTATACTGACCATCTAATTCTTTGTAAGGGTATTTAAACACTCCTGTTCCAGGAATTCTTGTCATACCTTTTGCTGCAAGATTACTTTGCATTGTCTGTAATTGTGAAGTTGTATACTCTTTCTTAAGAGTAGATATTTTTCCAACTTTGCCCATAATGTAGTTAATTTAATTAATGTTTGGTTTACTTAGTAGAGTGGTCCCATCGAAGGAACTTGATACTGGATACTCTCCATATCAAACACTCTATTTGAGATCAATCCCCTCTAGGAGGGAGTGGGTACGAGGGGATCTTTCTCAGAGAAATGAGTTACTCTGGTACGCCTACAACTTGATATAAGTTATTATTCTTCTTGGCGTAGTAACTACTGTTATTATTAGAATTGTGGGATTTCCTCAATCAACACAGTTCTTGACAAATCTTCAATAAATACATCACATCTGTCTTTCATCCAGATTTCGTATCCTGGGAATTTGTTAGCACTTGACATACCTTGAGATTTTGCAAACCCTAAGTGGTGACGTGTACCATCAATATATCCCCATGTCATAGAAGGAGCACCTTTCATACGTACTTCTCTAATGTTATTCACCATAGATCCATCAGACATTGGAGAAACATCAAACACCATAAATACTGGAGTAGATTTTTTGTTTTGTCCAAATTCTAAGTTAGATTGTGGTAAATCTAGTTCTTTCAAGTGAATAAGTTCAACACGACCAGTCTCACGTGTAACCATTGCATCAAATGCAAAGTTGTAAGTGATGTGTTGTCCTTCTCCTTGCATATATCTGTTTCCAGAGTCAGCCATAAAAGTAAGACCAGAATTTAATGCATCATTCTTCAAAGCTTGTTGGAATACATCGAATCCAGCTTCATTAGTGTACATTTTAACTCGTCTATCTTTTACATCCACTCTTCTGTAGAACAAATCTCCAAATACTGAACGAATCAAGTTAGCAGAGAATTCTCCTCTATTATATTGTACCAAGTTTCCATTGTTACGCATTCTGTGATAAACACCAGCAGATGTACGTTTCAATTCTTGTTTAGAACCATTAGTTTTAACTGTACCAGGCTTAGCCCAAATCATACGTTTAACTTTAAGTTCAATCATAGACTTACGCATCCAGAACTCAATAAATGGCTCCCATTTAACATCATTACGAGTTAAAGGTAATTGGTTACGTCTTTGTGGAGCATATACTAAAATATCAAGAGGTTTACCTGAAGCATCTCTCATCATTTTATCATCAGCCCATTCTGTAATTTTGTGCTCATAACCATATGCTGATCCTAAAGATTCAAACATTGTGATTTTTTCACCAAGTCTAGGTAAACCTAATAAGTCTTGATCAAACTCACCAATTGCAGCATCAACCAATTCTAATTCAATTCCTACTTGTAAGAATGTAGAAGTTACAAAATCAACAATAGGATTGTCAGTTACTAATGTAAATGAATACAAGAAACCAGCATTCCAAGCAATTGGATCTTTCACTACGTAGAAACGAGGACCATATTGACGAGATCCTACAGATACGATTGCATTTTTAGAAAATTCATTAGTATCCAATACTAATTGAAATTCTTGACCATCAATACCTGGCTTACCTGTTCCTTCTAAGATAGCAGTTAAGGTAGCAGGGATATCAATAATTTTTGGGAATTTGTAAGGAACTTGAATATCCCATTTCCAAGAATCACTATTATTATCAATGTAATAAGGAGTGCTCTTGTTAATCATATCTAAGAAATCATTGCTATACAATGAGCTCTGAGTATACAAACTGATGATTTTTTTATCATAGTCTGCAGGTTCTGTAGAGTGAAAAGACTCTAAGTGGTTGGAATCTGTTAATTTACCAACAGCACGTTTGTCCATAGAGGCAACACGAGCATAAGTAAAACCAGTTAATCCAGGAATAGTTTGAATTGACATTTTATTAATCGTTTTGAGTTATTATTAATTTAAATTATTTTATTGGAACCAAGAATTACCAGTTGACTTTGTACCAGTTGTTCCAGTTTTAGCAGTTGTTTTTTGTCTAGCAACTTCTGAGAACAATTGATTTGTTTGTTTAGACACTCCTGTTTTTTGAATAGTTGACAGTGTAGGGTCTTTTTCTAATATCTTTAATAGTAGGGCCACTTTAACTTTTGTTGCATGGTTTTCAGGTCTTTTTAGATCTAGAATAGTTCTATCAAAATCTGAAAGGGTTTCTCCTGAAGGAGTTTTCCATTTATCTACTAATAGATAATCTTGTAATTCATTTACTAATTTAGGATTTAATGGAATACCATCAAATTCTTTAGTTTTTAATTTATCTTGCAGTACATCTTGAACATTCTTAATATACTGTTGTTTTATTTGTTGTTTTTGTATTAGTTGTTGTTCTGCTTCTGATTGCATACTTTGCAATTTTTGTGCTTCTTTTTTAACTAACACTTTATGATGTTTTGTAGCAACGCTTTCTAAATCACCATAGTTTTGTAATCTTTCAATTTCTGTTCCTACATCTTCTGCATCAAAGCCTTGATCAGTTAATGCTTGTCTCATAATTGAGATTTGATTTGCTTCTTGAGATAAATCCATTTCAGCAAAGTTTACAACTTGATTGTATGTTCCAAAATATTCTTTTGGGTCTACACCTTTTACAAATATGGCATCAAAAGCATTTTGATAATCTTCTCCAAATTGTCCTATAAAGTTTTCTACAATTTCAGAAGCTCCTTTTCTTTTCTCAACATTGAATCTTTCTAAAAATTCTTCAGGAGTAGTAATTGGTGTTTCATCATCTTCGTCTTCTTTTGTAAACACTCCTAGTTTAAATAAATCATTAGAAAGTGCTGAGAATTGTGTAGTTCCTGTATCTTCATCTGTAGACTCTTCTGAATCAGCTTTAGCAGGAGGTGTTACAATTTTTGTATCCTCTTCTTCTTCATCATCTGTGTTATCTCCTAAAAAATTAGAAATAGCTGATTGAGCTTTTTTCTCATCGCTATCATCATCTTCTGTTGGAGTTATTTCTTTTCCTTTTGGAACAGCAGGTGGTGCTTTAGGTTCTTGATCTTTTACTTCACTAATAATAGGAGTAACATCATCAGGATTTGAAGAAGCTGTTTCTGGTGAAAAAAGTCCTTCTAATAATTCTTGATTACCAGCACCCATTTCCATAGTATCTTGAATACTAAAGTTACTCATTGAGAGGTTATCTAATTCAGTTGCCATATGTAGTTGTATTTAATAATTGGTTTATTCTATGTAAAACTATAATAGTTATTTTAATTACAAAAGAAAATACTGCCATATCCATTATTATTGTTGGGTAATATAGCATTATGTTTTTTTATTTTTTTTAATTTCTAACTTTTTTTGTTATTTTTTCTTAGTTGCTCTTCCTTTTGCATTCTCTTTTGCCACTGCTAAGTCATTTGCCATATTCTCTCTAGCCACTTGTAGTTTTTCTCTTTCTACAGATAACTTATCACTGGCTTGTTTGTTCTTAGATTGTATGTCTGCCATTTTCATACCATAATCTTTTGTAGCTTTATCTTGGTCTTGGGCAAGTCTACTCATTTCTAGTACATCAGGAATAGCATTAGCATTTATATCTTCTGATTCTACATTACCAAATCCTGTAGCTTGAATAATAGCAATTTCTTTTTTAGATAGTCTATCAAGTTCTTTTTGATAATCATCATGGGCTTGTTGCTCTTGTTGCAATTGAACTTGTTGTTGCATTTGAGCTTGAGCAATTTGTTGTTGTTGTTCAAGTTTCTGCTGCTCAAGTTGTTGTGCTTGTTGTTGCATAGCATCTTGTTTATCTCTAAGATCTCTAAACACTTTCTTCATTTCTCTCATAGACTTAGTGCTATAAAGCTCTATCACTTCGTATAAGCTTCCACCATTTTGCATCAAAGGTTGTGCAAGTTGTCTAAGCTCATTAAACATCTGTGTATCTTCTGGTCTATTAGTTGTAAATACTTTTAAGTCTCTAAATTTAATATCAGAACCATTCACTTGTACAAATGCAGATTCTCCTTCATTGGTTACATAAGAAATAGTTGATTGTGGTTTAGAACTCTCTATATATAATGCAGAATCAATAATGGCTTGGTATAATTGACCAAGAACATATTCGTGTGCTACAAATAAAGGCTCTGTTTGCGAATAACTTTGCTGTATAGCAGCATTTGTACCTGTAGCACTTTCAGAAGCAGAGATGCTTCCTAAACGCTGTTTAGACATACCTATTAGTTCCCAGCATTCATTCTTTAATTGTATGGCTAGGTTATAACGAGATTGAATCTCATTAGTTCTTGTAAGGTCTACGTTTCTAGCAACTGATTGATTTGTTACTGGAGCTTTAGTATTTTCTGGAGAGTCGTCATCAAACATTATACCACGCTCCCTTGCTTCTAATTCCCAAATATCAATATCATCTTGTGCGTCTCCATCTTTCACTCTTGGAACTCTACGTATATTAACAGATGCGACATTACCAATTTCTTTTTCAAGAAGCTTGTACATTTGATTCATACAAATGTTATACAACACTTGGAAAGGCTTCATCATATCAATTAATGATTTAGCCTCTGTATTCTTCACTTCATATGTTGTTCCTATAATAGGACAATAGTTTAATAGTCTAAAAGGTTTAATATGATAAATGTCTGGACCAATTTTAATTCCTTGATACCACTCATTTATCCATCCCCATTCTAATGACTTCTGTGTAGGAATAGTTCCTGATTTATAATTCTCATCAACAAGCATAGACTGCTCATTACCCATCTCATCATCATAAATAAGCTTTCCAATTTTTCTTTTGCTTATCCAATAGCTTCTAACTACAACATATTTATATCCAAATGAACTAACATTATTTGTTAGGCCTAAGAAATCTTTAAGTCCATCATTGTTTTCCTTCATTTCTGATTCTATAATCATTCTAGTTTGAAGGACTAATGGATCAAATGTATCATACTGTACAGAGTCTTGTCCAGGTGTAGCATTAGGGTTTCCTAAGTTAGATTCTCTTACATTAATTAGTCCATAATCTTGTAATGATGAACGTAGGTGGTCAATTTCCTCTTTCGTAAGATCTGGTATGCTCTCAATGATCTCTGATAGCTCCATAACTTGTACTGTACCAGCAGCATAGGCCCCTTGAGCTCTCCCAGTGGGATCTGATATCCATTTTCTATCAGGAGTAGTAAGAAACCAAGTGTTTTTTGGGTTGGCAACTTCAATGTTAAATCCAGTTTTGGAATTGTCTTCATATATGTGGTAAAATTCTCTTGCTGATATAAGCAAATCTCTAAAGGCATCTTCAGATTTTTCTTTTGTATTAAATTCTGCCTTTGTACAGGTAAGAATATGGTTGGCCCACTTCTCAGCTACAGATGTATATGAATCAAGTTGATCTTTAACTTGCTCCATTGTCATTTGTTCTAATTGCTCTTCTTCAATTTCTTCTCCAGCAATAGCAGCTTTCTCTAATATTTGTTGTTTTGCTTTTGTAATAATGTAATTTTGAAGAGTGTCAGTTTTAAACTGTAGTTCTTCTGCTTTACTGTCATCATCAAATGCTTTCACTCTATATGTATCTGGTCTTTTAGATATTTCTCCTACAAGTTCATTTATAGGTGTAGTGATAATAGAATAATGTTTTACATATGATGGCAAAGCTAAGTCATCTTGTAATATTTCAGTAAAACTCTTCACTTGTGGATCTTGGTAAAAATCTTCCATACGAAGAATACCTTTTACAAGGTCGTAATTCTTAACAAAGGTGTCTCTGTTCTTTACATACTCTGCGTATGCTTTGTTGGAGAAATAATCCATTGTATTCTTTATCCAACTCTCATCTGCTTTTTCCTTTTCTGTTTTAAATTGATCAGGAAAAATATTTAAGTATGCATAGCGTATTGTAGCATCCTTTGTATATCTAATTATTGCCATTTTATCTAAATAATTTACGTTTATTACTTTTAAACACTCCTCTTGATTCAGGGAAGAGTGAACTTTTTTGTCTTTTAACTCCCATTGAACTTGTTCTTGAATCAGAATTGTCTCCAATCTTACCAAATATAGGATCAAGTTTCATAGCTAATGCCACTGCTAGCTCTGCTGCAATAATTCTATCAAAGTTACCATCTTCATTATATTGAATCATTTCTTCTAGAAGAACTGGGTCAAATACTTTTGACATTCCTTTGGTTTCAGATATTGTATTTCCATCTTCATCCTTCTCTGTATGTACAACTTCTTCTGTATACTTCTTAAGACATCCATGTAGAAAAACTCTAATCTTTTCAGCAGATCTATGTATTCCATAATCCCTTCTTACTGTTGTATTAGGAACTATTTCTTTTAACCAATCTGGTTGTCTTTCTAAATAATGTGCATCTCCTTTACTTATCATGTAATCTATAAAGGATATCTCATCATTCTCACACAATGTTCTAGCATTGTAATACTTAATCAAATATCGTGCTTGTTCTTCCCATGTTTCTTTCTTATCTGGACGAGCACAATAAGAAGCAACAAACATATCTTGGTATTTCTCTCCTGATATTGTGTGCATACGTTTGTATATATACACAGAACCAAGAGAACTTGAATATGCAGATTTACCTTGTCTATAAGGGTCAACTCCTGCTACATAAAGTCCATATGCTGGATTTTCTACAGGAAACTCATATATAACTACAGGAGCGTCTTTTTGATCAGAGCTCTTTAATGGGAAGTTTGATATTGGTAGTTTATCAGAAAATGTATGTTTAACTCCATCACCATCATCATATAAAACTACAGATGTTCCTGTTCTTTCTTGTTGTAACAGTCTGAACTTCTGTCTTTTAGCTGCTTCAATATCAAATATATTTGTATCTTCATTAAGAAATATATCATCCACTTCTTGAGGATAATACATTTTCTCTTTTAAATATGCTATTCTATCTCCAGCTTTTTTAAGCTTGTCAAGGTTATCATTTGTAATTTTTGTAGCTAGTTCTTCATTACTAACCATCATCTTCACTTCATGTAATGGAGAACCTTCTGGTTTTTCTAAATAGGCTCCTAAAGAAGATTCTTCCTTAGCTTCCATTCTATATTTATGTGATATAAATAAACCATGTACTTTTGAAGAATCCTTAGCACTATTATATTCAAGGAAATTAAAGTTCTCAACGTCAAACATTAAGCTTTTAGCATCCATAAACTTCTTCATATCTCCACCTGTACCTGTAAGAATTGGAGAACATCCCCAACCAAATGGTGTAGTGAATCCAGGAGTTGCTGCTTGTAGTCCTCTTAAGAAGTTTCCTTTACCAATCTCATCAATAATAAGTCTACGTGGCTTTGTACCTGCAATAGCTTCTTCATTATTACCTTCATCTAAGTTACGAATAAGAATTTGAGAAAAGGGAATTCTTTCTCCAGCTTTTGTTTTAATCCCTAATGTAACTTGGTTCTTCCAATTATCCTCCACTCTTTGCCATCTCCAGGCTTTGGGAATGAAGTTTAATCCCTTATCAATCTTATCTGTAATAAGCTTTATATCTGGAGCATTTAGTCCTGCAATAATATTCTGTGAGTTTTCATCAAATGTAGCTCCTTGTCCTATATAACTAGCTTCTAACACTGATTTAGCAAAACGTCTAATACCAAGAATCACTAAGCCTTTCTTTTCTTTGTGAGCTCTGTCTATTTCATTTGTTACTAGCCACTCATTATCTCTGAGCAAGGGGTTGGCATATTTCTGATTAATACGTCCATATTCATCAATAATATCTACCTCTGTATGCCATATGTTTAAATGCCAATATAGAAAAGGATTTATAAACTGTCCATCCATCATGGCCCCATTCATACATAACTCCTTATGGAAGTTAAAGAACTCTCTATATTCCTCAGAAGCTTCATCTGGAATACGCCCTTGATTAATAAACCAATCCTTATATTCTATATTATGTAATTGCATTATTTACGTCCTTTTAAGAAATCCTCAGCCATAGCTCCTAGCTGTACATCTCCTCTTACAGGAACTGCTTTAGCTTCTTGTTTCTCTCTCATAGCATCCACTGTCCTAAGAATCTCAGCATAGTCTTTAAGAGCTTGTGTCAAATCTTTTCTTTGTGACTCCTTATTAGCTACACATACAGAAACCATTCCTCCATTTTTAGTTTCTTTGTATTGCATTCTATCTGTAAGGGTTGAATAAGGATTAGCTTCTATATATTCTTTTAGCTCTGCTAATTGTTTATCTAGAAAATCTAATTCATATTCTATTAATAATGCTTTCTTTGCTGTTGCCATAATGTAGTTATTCTTCTTCTATTAAATCCTCAGAATTTAAATTCATTCCTTGTTTAAGAATTTCTTCCAAATCCTCACAATGAGGAACATCTGATTCTAGTTCTATTAAATAATCATTTAATATATTAAATATTTCTTTGTCATTTAGATTCTCAATTTGATGATCATCTAGAGCTGTGGCTAAATGTCTACCAAGTGTTTGCTTTGGGAACACAGAACCAATTTTATTTAATATATTTATGCTCCTTTTATAATAGCTGTTCATAATCATCTAATTTATTTTCATCTTCTTGGGAAAGATAATCTTCTGACACTGTAATCTTAATCGTATCCTTCTCTTTATCTGGATCAATGATTCCTTCTAAATCAAAATAATCATATCCCTCATTGTACAATGTTTCTAATATTTCTAATAGATATTCAATTGGGATTTTTGTCAATTTAACATTATTTGTTTCCATCATCAATTATATTTTGTTGTTCTTGAGAAATTACAGCTGTCCATTTATTCTTAGGGCAATTACAAGAAAGACATTTTGTTTTAGCAGACAATGTACATCCACAATCTGTACAATGTACATCTGGTCTTAATGATGTATGTTTTGTAGACACATATTCACAATTGTTACATATCTCCATTCTCTCTTTACTCGTTTGCTCTATAACTAATTCTAGTTCTTTACGAGGAAGAAGGTGGTTACCCCATCCTTCAATTATTTGTTGCACTCCCATGATCAATTTTTGGTTTTAGTTTTGTTCTATTATCAATAGCTGTTGCTAATTTCATTTCTGCATTTCTTCTAACTGTAGGGGAAAGGGTTTCATCATTTAAAAAATCTGTAAAATAAGCTATTTGTGATTCAAATATAATCATTCTTTTTTTAGCTTTACTCATATTAAACATAAACTTACCAAATCCAGAAAACTCTACACTATTATATTTATGAATAGCATCGTTAGCAGAATCAAATTGATGAGCAATCACTTTATGAATAATCTTTTCAGCAATGAGTTTATTTTCAATCACCTTATTAACTGCAATCTTCTTAATAAGATAATCCTTAATATGCATATTAGGTGGTTTCATGTTCTAATGTAATTTGTAAAACAATGTTCTTAGAGAAATCTAATTGTATAGCTGGAAGTATTTTTATTTTGCCATCATCTTTAATTAATATCCCTAGCTTCTTAAGAACTGAAACTAAATTATTAATTGTGGCATTAGATGTATTAAACTCTTTACAGAATTCTTCTTTAACATGTTTGTATGATATACTCCCATTAACAGCAATAAAAGAAACTAATTGAATTTCTCTTTCTGTTACATTAATACCATTAACACTAAACAATATAGAATAATACTTTAATGCTGTATTAAATACATCTTTCTCTTTTCTCTTAAATCTTTGTACAATCATAACATATGTAGTTTATACAAAGGTATATAAAATAATATTATAACAAACAAATATTTTTATTGTCTATATATACAAAGAATATATAACTATTATCTCTCAGCCCACCCACCCTCCAAAATTATAACATATTTTTTACATGGGCAAGAAATTTTTTTTTCTAAAATTTTAGACCCCCCTCATGTATATAGGAGAGTATACCTATCCCAGCCAGAACCCCCCATAAAAATCTGCGAGTTGGGGTAATCCCCTTGGTTGATAGCAGGTCTAACACTAATACAAAACACAAGATGAAAAAAGAAACTAAAGCAGTAGGTATGCTACACATTCCAGGTAAGAATGACAAGCAGTGGAAAGAGTTCTTAGACAGAAATAAAAAAGAAGAACAAGTAAGGAGTAATCTGTGGTACCAGCTACCATAGATTATTCTTACCAAAACCTTTTGAACATACTAATTAAAACTTATAACATAATGGAAAAATTTGCAAGACTTATTAGCATAGAAGGAAACTATGGATACAATGTTTATGGAGAAACATTCTTCATAACAAATGATTTATTCCCAATCACTACACCTTGCGTGATTGCTTACAATCCTGAATGGACATCATCTATCAATAGAATTGAAATTGATACAGAAGGAGAAGAACTATACTACACAATCAATGTGAGACACGCTGAAAGAGTATTTAGTTCAACAGAAGAATTGGCTCAATACAGAAAAGCAAAATGGGAAGAAAGAGAATTAGTCATTGCTGAACACAAAAGAATATTGTCCAAGCTAGACTTTAGTGAATTAATAAGCCTTTAATTAGGCTTATTGATTCTCCTATATATATAGGAGCAACTTTGCTTTACTCAAAAACCCTTTCATCCATCCCAAAACCTTTTTAAAAGATAGGGAATATTCCCTATTATATTCATTAACTTAAAATAGAAAAAATGAAAAATTACGTGATTAACAATGGTGCTTTTACAGCAAATGGTAACTTTAGTGGATACACAGCTCTTGGTGTTAGAGTACACTTACACAAACGTCAAATGGAAGCATTAGCTTGGACTAAGAATGAAGAAGTAACTTTTCCATTCTTTTGCATTGCTGAAACTAAAATGATTGGTTCATTAGATGATAGTGGTAATGCTAAAGTTGACGCTAATGGTGTTGAAATAACATCTGAAAGATTAACAGCTCTTAGTGCGTTCAAAACTAAAGCTGAAATTACACAAGCTCACGCTGATAGTGCATTGCTTGACATTGAGATTGCACAAACAATCAAAACGCAAGCTACATCAGCAGGCTTAAGCGAGAGTGCTATTAATGCACTAACTAACGCTTCATTCTAATTAGTAAAATAGCAAGTCCTTAATTGGGCTTGCTATTGTTATTATATATAAGGGTGGGATATATATCTTTGGGTGGGATATTATATCAGTATTATACATAGGACAATGTTTTTATTAATGTTGTCCTATATATATAGGTGTAAATGAATTAAAAAGTGAATGAAAATACTAGTGTGTATACCATCACACTTTAATAATAACCAACAAACAATCGAAAAATAACAAAATCACTGTAAAACATATAGCATTATGAAAGCAAAAGCAATTGAATTAGGGAATAAAGCATTATCTAATCCTTCTCTTCTTATTAATATGCCTGAAGATACATTCTTTAAGTTTGTTATAGGTATAGCTAAATACGATAAATCTTTAGCAATGGAAGTAGAGAGTCTTAAACCTTTTACATCTCCTAATAATAAAGTATTATTTTGGGAAGTAGTTGGAATATTAATTCCTCAAGAAAGTTATAACTAATCATAAGAGCCTTTAATTAGGCTCTTTTAAATTTTATATATTATGAACGAATCAAAGTTAACATACGCACAAATAGAAACATTACAATATATATTAAAACAACATATGTTTAATACTTGTACAATGTCTTCTAAAGAACATACATCTCTTATGTATAAGCTTATTACAATGAGAGCTGAATTAGAGTATTTCTCTATTAATACTGAAGATGAAGAAATAATTAATACCTTATAATATTATGGAAGATATATATTTCGAAAATCAAAGGATATTTTGTGAGAACAATAAAGTTCCTTTCTTTGCATCTAGTTCTTGTTCTCATTCTTATGGTTGGAATAGAGATAGAGATAATTATGGTGTTCTTCAAACATTAGGAGAAATACTTGTTGAAAGATATGGAGAAGATGATGCGTTTAAAATATCATCTGGTACACATATAACAGGTTGTCCTGGATGTAATAGAAGTTGGTGTGATTAATAAGTATTCCTTGCTTATAAAAATAATTAGGAATAGTAATGAGTAAATGATTTTAGCTTGCCCATCGTGGTACAATAAACAGCTTCTATCAAAGTGCAATCTTATTATGATAACAAACTTGCTATTTCAAAAAACTCAATAACTTTCCAAGATGTTGAGGACACCAGTTTCTTTAAAATCTTTAATCCCAAATACAATTAAGTATAAGGTCAAAGTTAAAGTTGTTACAAATAATGGTATGTCTACTAATACTGTAGGCTATTTGTACTGAATAAAGTTTTAGGTGTAAAACACAAACAAATTAAATAACAATATTATGAGAGAGATATTACTATCAAAGCTTGATGATATTAAATGGTTATCAGAAAATACAGGTAACTGGGAATATTATTTAGGTAAGTATGATTTATGTCTAGATTTATTATCTGAAATTGATAAACTAGAACAACAATAATTTTAAATACATATTATATTATGAAACAGCTATTAGCAATCTTTGGCATCTTATTACTAGGTGCTTTTATTGGAGTGTATATGTCTAACTTATATCATCCAAAAACAGAGTATCACATTCAATTGCTTGATTATGATCAAGTGCAATTAATGGATGAAGAGCACAATTTAATTAAGACTACAACATTAGATAGTCTTTCTTATTATTTAATTCAAGACAATATATAAACTAAATAACAAATATAAACTATGAACGCAAAAGAAGAATTTTTAGGACACATTAGAGACAGAAAAGTATTATGTGCTGATATGGCACATCAAGATTGTTGGCATAATGGTGCAGAAACAGATTTTGAACTTCCTGTAGGTTATACACAAGAACAATATGATGAGTTTGTTAATTCATTAGATTTTGAGTATGATAGAGGTTATGGTGGACAAGAGTTATTTGGTACTATATGGTATACAGATGGTACGTGGTCTGACAGAGGAGAATATGATGGAAGTGAGTGGTGGAATTATCAAAGCTGTCCAGGTATTCCTGAAAATTTATTAACCAATTCCTTATAGCATTATGACAACAAAACAATTTAATGAGCTATCTAAAGATAAAAAAGCTGTATTAGTAGCTCAAGATGTATTAGCTCAAATAGAAGCTAATAAATATGTTCCTAATACAGGAGCATATGTAAGATTTGAAGAAAAGATTTCTTTTGAAGGAGATATTAAATCAAATTTTGATAAACTACCTCAATGTAGTGTTTGTGCATTAGGTAGTATGCTTCTTTCTTGTACAAATTTAGGTAATGTTCTTACAACAGATATTATAATCAATGATAGAATTGGATATTACGAATTACAAGATGATGGCGTAAAAGAACTATTTAGCTCTATATTCTCTGATAAACAACTATTAATGATAGAAACATCATTTGAAGGATATAGTGAATGGGAACTCTGGACAGTTAGCGATATTAAAAAACACTCTAAGCCATTTTTTAATTATTGTGAAGATGCTGACAGATATGCTGATGATGAAACATTAAGTTTTGAAGAAACACTTGCTTGTCAAAAGGTTTTTTTAAAATATGAAGATCATCAAGAGAGATTAGAAGCTATTTGTAATAACATTATTAAAAATTCAGGAGTATTTATTCCTTAACGCTTATGATAACATTATGTGTAATTCCTAATTTTAAAGGAACAAGAAAAGAATTATGCCAAGCATTATTAATATGCTTGGCTTTAGATATGTTATATATTGTCCCATTATTTTGTATGTAATTTATAAACTAAATATTTAAAACAATGAACACATTAAAAATTGAACAGTTAGAAGAGCAAATTAAAGATGTAGATCAACAACTATTTGAATTAGATGAAATATTATCTAGTTCTGATGAAATAGAAATTCATAGATATTATGAATTAGAATCTATGTTGATTACAAAGAAAAGAAAGTTATTGAGTGATTACGAAGATTTAATTGTATTGTAATTATGGTAATTTATCAAGGAAAGTGGGTTGATAATAATTTCAACCCAATAGATGAAAGAACATCTCCTCAATTAATGGAATTGGGGAGAAAGGTGAAATCTTTATATGGAAATGATATTTCATATAATAGAATTGAATTTGTTAATGCTCTTGCTTCTTTAAGTGAAGAACAAGAAGAAGGATTAAGAGTGGTGTTTGATAGTAATCTAATAGATAAACTAATATGATGTATTTTGTATTTTGCTATTTAGCAATGATAGGTGTGTTGCTTGACCAACATGATAATTATAATGATTTAAGAAAATCAGATTATGTAGCTTTAATATGTGCTCCAATTGTTATTCCAATATTAATTGGAATGTACATTAACAACAAACATGATGAGTAATAAAGGAAATAGACCAAGAATTCCCGCTAGGATACTAGTGGGAAGAGTTGTTGCATCAACAGATCCTGTACAATATGCTTGTTGTAGAACATTGATTGTATGTCAAACATATGATAATCTTAGTTATAGAAGAATTAATAGATTTGTAAAACAAGATGAAACATGAGTAAGTATAGGTTTAAAACTCAAGATGAGTTTATAAGAGATGGGCAATGGGATGATGACAACCATTGCCCTTTAGGTTGGTCTTTAACTGGTGAAATGAATCATTATTTAGGCCAAGATGTTCATGAAGAAGCTAATGAAAGTTGTGATTTAGGTGAAGGATTTGATGATGATGGTTGGTGGTTTGAATCAACTAATTATGTTCTAAAAGAATCTTTTGACATTACATTTTATGTTCAATATTGTCCAGACTTTACAGAAGATTTATACAATGCTCTTATGGAGTGGTGTAAAACTAATTGTAAAGAAAACCAAAAACCTAGAGGCTGGAAAGATAATTATTTAGGATTAGTATATGGTAAGTATTTTAATTTTACTTACATCCATTATGGTGTAGATAATAATAAGCAAGGTACTAAACAAGAATACACTGTTGATCAGGTAAAATCTTTAATTGGATACACTGTTTCTGAAATAAAACCTATTGTTTCTGAAGATTATACAGGTAGGTATATTAAAGCTCTTGTTGATAGTCCTCAATGTACAGGTGTTAAAGCAGGAGAAGTTATTCAAATAATTGGTAACTCAGGTACTTATAGATTAGATAGAACTGCTAGTGGTATGTCAGGAATGGCTATTCCACATCCTTTAAATACTTCTGAATGGGAATTAGTTGAAGAACCTAAACAAAATTCAAAAGTTGTTCCTGGTTATGTAAAATGTGTACAAGCATTAATGAACGCTAAAGTTGGAACAGTATATCCTGTTGTTGATGAAAGTCATTGTTTATGTGAAGATGGAAATACATATGTATGGCATACTTCTGAATTTACTCCTGCCACTAAACAAGAATATGATGCTCAATTCCTTGATAAACAAGATCCTTTGTATATTTGTAAACAGGAGTATCGTAAAGGTATGAGAGTTAGAAGTGCAAGTAAAACAGGAAATTCAAGAGAATTTATTATTGATGTAGACCCTAAAGAATTTAGATATTTATCAGGTAATAAAGATAAAATAGATTATTCTTTTTCTAAGGGTTATCTTTATTACAAAGGAGAGTATGCTGAAATATTAGAAGAAGCTCCTGAATTTAATCCATGGAGTCCAACACCAATAGATGAATATTTAAGAGATTCTGGATTTAAAGATAGTAATCATGAAGTATATAATTGGTTAATGAAACCATCAATAGAAACTGTGCACTCTGTTGATGTTAACTTACGCACAAAAAAACAAATTAATAAATTTAAATTTTAAAACCATGAACAAAACAAAATCATTCGTAAAAGAAATTATTAGCTTATTAAAAGGTGATGATGCAGAAGCAACAGGACAAAAAGTGTTAAGACAAGCTGATTCAGCTTTCAAAACACAAATTGCATCATTAACAGGAGATACAATTGCTCTTGAAGATAGACTAGAAGATGCTAAAGAAAATCTTAGACTTACTAGACTAAATCATGGCTTACAAATTACTGATAGAAATAGCTACATTAGAAGTTTATTAGATGCTAAAAATCTTTTAACTTCTTCTGAAGAAGCTCTTGAATTACACAATGCTAAGCTAGATTTCTTAAGAGAACAAGCTGCTTTGTTAGAGGAGTAATAATTAACGTAGAAACAACATTTCCCCAGTTTCTTGTTCTGTGCACAGAGAGGATTTATAAGGAGATTGACTGCTAGGAAAGACTAGCATTTTTGGAGAGAGAGTATAATGGAGGGTTGGTTCTTCATCCAATTAAATTTGGTTTCTAGCGCAGGTTCGAGACCTGCTCTCTCCACTACAAGTTGATCATTGGTCAACAACACAACTATGACAAGTGCTCGTACATGCGAGATATTTTAAATAAACAAATTAATAAATTAAAACACAGAACACATGAAAAAAACATTGGAAATTAAAACATTGAAAACTACAGGAAACAAAGGATTTTCTGTATTAGCAGGAATCAACAGAGCTATTATTCCTAGTCACGTTACAAAATTAGCAAACTCATTAGAAAAAATGGGAGTTGTAAGACCTGTAGTTGTATCAACAATTGATTTTGTTGATGGAATTAAAAAAACATACATTATTGATGGACAACATTTGTACCATGGTTTAATGAGAATGGGTTGGGATATTCCTTATACAGAGATTGTAATTAAAGACTCTGTTGATTTAGCTGAACATTTAGCATTATTAAATGCTAGTTCTAAATCATGGAGTATGAGAGATTACATTACTGTATGGTCTAATGTAAATAAAGATTATGTTAAATTGAATAAGTATTTCAATACATATGATATTGAGCTTAATCAATTAGCTGAAATATTAATGAATAATTCTTGTGTAGCAAGAGTAGGTGGTAATCATGTTATCTCTAGAAACATTAAAAAAGGTGAGTTTACTATTGATGATGAAAAACGTTCTATCTATATTCTTAATTGTGTAACTGATGCTCTTAAAATAATCCCTAGAATGGATAGACTTAGTAATAAACTATTTATTGCTAGTTATGTTAGTTTTATTAACACTTGTGTAAAATATGATCATGCACAGTTTATGTCTAGTTTAAAAGTACATAAAGATAAATTTAAACTATCTACACAAGATCAAGAAGAATTCAAAAAACTATTAAAATCAATATCATGAAAACAGTAGAAATGCAACCAACACAATTTCATCAATTCAAACAAAAAGCTAATGATATTAGACTATGGTTTGATTATAAAATAAGCAACAGCATTGTATATGTTACAGCTGATGAATATCGATTAGAACAACTAGGTTATTAATTTGTTTTGTAATTAGCCCTAAACAATTAGGGCTTTTTATTTTAATATTATATATTATGGAAAAATATTTATTCTGTTATTATACAGAGATTGATGATGAATGTAGAGATTTAGAGAAAATAATTGAAGCTGAAAATTTTAAAGAAGCTGTAATTAAATTTGATAACACTACAATTTATAAAAAAATAACTAGTGCTAGTGAGATTATAGATTTTAACTTTACACCAGATTTTACAAACTAAAAAACAAAAATTATGAAAAAATTATTATTATCAGCTATTGTATTAATAGCTATGTCTTGTTCATCTAATGATGAATCATCAAGTTCTAATGTTACAGATCCTATTACAACAGATTGTGATTGTGGTAGAATTGTTAGAAGTGGTGCTTTCAACGTTGTTAATACTCCAGGTTCTCCAACACCAACCACTACATTTACAACTTATGTGGTGTTAAACAACTGTTCTAATCTTGAAAGAACATACCAAGTAAGTGGTAATCAAACATCCACATATCCTGTAGGAAAGTATATTTGTAATTAATTATGAAAAAAATACTATTACTTTTAATGTTATTGTTAGGAACAATGACATTTGCACAAGAAACATTTGTTAGAAAATATGTTTCTATGATTGTTACATCTGATTTTGTAACAACAGAATCACAAGATGCTGATGTAACTGTTGTATTTAATCCTAATGGACAAAGAAAAATTGTATTTTATTTCTCTAATGGTAATAGAAGAGTTTACTATCAATTAGAAGGAGTTACAGAAGGAAAAACAAACGCTGGAGAAGAATATCAATTTATTAAATGTTTAGATGAACAAGGTGTAACAACCTTTATACAACTATTTGATGAATTAGGGTGTTTAAGAGTTATTATCTCTGAAGGATACAAAATTGAATTTTATACATATTAATTATGTTCTCAATAGGAGATAAAGTAGTTTGTATTAATGCAGCAATGAATTTACATACAATAGCTGAATTAAGAAAAGATATGCCACAGTGGGTTAAAGAAGGAGATGAGTATACAATAAGAGGATTTCATGATAATGATGGAATTGTTACAGGTGTACTTCTTGAAGAACTTCATAACCCACCAAGGTGGTTTAAATTGATTAATAAATATCAAGAACCTGCGTTTAAACTAGATAGATTTAGAAAGCTAGAAGAAACAACAAGAGAAATTAGTATTCATCAGGAAGAACTTATAACACTATGACAGCACAAGATAAAGCGAAAGAGTTACTATCTAAAATGAATGTAATTCACTATATGAAATTAGGAGGAAAAAATAAAGGTTCAAAAGGTTTACCTGTTTCAATGCATGATGATCAAATAAAACAATGTGCATTAATAGCAGTTGATGAGATTATAAAAGCATTTTATCTTAATATATTTTCAGATATAGTGGGCAATAACGTAATAAACTTTTCAGAAAGAGAAAGTAATTATTGGCAAGAAGTAAAACAAGAAATTGAGAAGCTATGACACATAAAGAAGAAGCTAAGCTATGCCATACAATAGCTGTATTAATATCACTATTAGCTGATTATACAGACGATTTAATACCCAATAGTCCTATTTCTCTACAATTTAAAGAAAAGGCCTTAGAACTAATGCCATTGAGCGATGCAATGCTAGAAGCTGCATATAATGTAAAAGAAGTTAGCTCTTCTACATACATTAATGATTTAAGTAATAAAATAGACACGATAATTCGCCACAATTTCACTAGAATAATTTAAAAATTTTAATAATTATGGAAATTAAAAAAACATGCTCTAAATGTAAAGAAATTAAAGAATTAAATTTATTTACAAACAATAAATCTACTAAAGATGGTAAAAACCATCATTGTAAAAAATGTGTATCTAATTATTACATATTTAATAAAGAAAATTTAAAAGTTAAAATAAAAGAGTATAGTTTACAAAACAAAGAAAAAATAAAAAATTATCAAAAAAAATATCAAATTTTAAATGTTGACAAATTAAAAAATTATCAAAAAACTTATAAAAATAAAAAAGAAAATGATAAAAAATATTATTTAAAAAATAAAGAAATACTATTAGCAAAACATAAAGAGTATTTGCTAAAAAACAAAGAAAGTTTAAATAAAAAAGTTTTAATTTATGAAAAAGAAAGAAGAAAAAAAGATTATTTATTTAAATTAACAGGTAATTTAAGAAATAGAATTTATAAAGCATTTAAAAATAATAATTATTCTAAAAATAATAAAACTTTTTTATTGTTAGGTGAAGATATTGTTTTTATTAAAACATTTATAGAAAATAAATTTTTAACTAACATGACTTGGGATAATTATGGAAAATGGCATATTGATCATATTATACCTCTTTCTTCTGCAAAAACAGAAGAAGAATTAAATAAATTGTGTCATTACACAAATTTACAGCCTTTATGGGCTTTAGACAATTTTAAAAAAGGAAACAAATTATAATTTTACAAGAATAGTATGATATATAGAATAAAACAAATTAGTGAAAATCAATTTATTCCACAATGTGGAATTTTATTAGAATGGATATTTGGTTGTATGAAGGGACTTGACAAAGATTCCAGTTATACTTGGTCAAACCTTGACTATCAAAAACAATATTGTATTGTAAATTCATTAGAAGAAGCAAAAGAGATTATTAAAAAGGATAAATTAAAAAGGAATCCTCATAAATGTCAAAAAGGCTACCCTAAATATCACAAACCATGAAACTAATTTATATGCAAAGAACATTTCCTCTTCTTCTTTTTAAAGAATGGGAGGAAATTAAGAATGCTGAGAATGTAAAAACATTAAATGATGAACAATATATAATTATTGAGAAATAATGTATTACTACGAATGTGAATTAGTTCTTAAGAGCTATATGCCTAAAACATTAGAGAAAGGAATGTTGTTTGTTGAAGCCTCTGAAGAAGGAATTCAATTATTTGAATTAGACAGCATTCCTAGAGATGAGAAACAATTCATTCTTGATAATGGAGCTCCTATGGAGATGTACATTATTGATGGAGATGATGTAATTGTAGAACCTCATGAGATAGGATGGATAGATGAAGGAGGAGATGATTTATATCCTATATCTATAGAAGAAATAAATTACATTCTTAATGAATGTGATGGATGGCTTGAGTTAGAAATAATTGAAGAATTCTTTGATGAAGATGAACAAATAGTTCCTAATTTTGTAGAAGAGAAAGTGGTAATTAGAATATTAACAGAAGAATAATTATGAGTGATGTTGTATTATTAAGAAAACTTACTGAAAAAAGTACTTTAAAGTTTGGAATGTATGATAATGTACCAATATATAATCTATTAGATTTAAAAAAATATTCTTATTTAAGATGGGTTTATTATAATTCATCTAATATTACTTTTTTAGATAGTATTTTAGAAGAAATTGGTATAACTGAAGAATATTATATAGATAAGCCTGGTAAAAATACAGAACTAGGTATTGAATTAAATGATATTAAAAAAAGCAAAATGCCTTTTAAAGATAAACAACATATTAAAAAAGTAATTAGATGTAGTAAAATACACAAAAAAATGTCTGCAACTGTTACAAATAACATAAAATATTCTAAAGGTAGTTTACAAGCAAGAAACCATGGTAAATAAATAAATTATGAAAAACATTTACATTATCCCAACAGACAAACCAAGTAGGTTAGCTATAGAAGATAAAGAACTTATTTTAGTAAATAATATAGGTAATTACAGAAATGCTCAAAACATCTACATCACTAATTCAGAAGAAATTAAAGAAGGAGAATACTGTATTACAAAAACTAATGAAATTATAAGATTTAAAAAGTCATATACTCAAGGTTTTTTGTATAAAAAAATTATATTAACAACAGACCAATCCTTAATTCAAGATGATGTACAAGCTATTAATGATGAGTTTTTAGAATGGTTTGTTAAGAATCCAAGTTGTGAGGAGGTTGAAGTTATAAATTTCCATACATATTTTACTCAAGATGTAGGTAATAAGGGATTTTACAAAATAATCATTCCAAAAGAAGAACTACATTCTATGGATGATGAAGTTGAATGTAATAATTGTGGTAATTTAATGTCTTTATTGGAAGACGAAAGTAACTATGCTTGTTTTAATAGTGAATGTACACGTTGTTATGAGGAATATGAGAAAGAACCTAAACAAGAATGTAAAGGTTCATTTAAAGATTGTTTTAAACCATTAGATGAATGTGTTTGTGATAATATGAAACAAGAAACACTTAAAGATGTCGCTGAAAGATTAAAAGGAAAGGAGTTGTTTAAAGAAAGTAATGATAGAGCAAGGAAAACTTTATCTGAAATTAAATCACTACCTAAACAAGAAAGAAGTTATAGTGAGGAAGAAGTATTAAAATTAGTTTCTGATTGGAATTATTATCAAAGTTATGATGATACAAAAACTAGAGTCAAATTTAAAGAATGGTTTGAACAAAATAAAAAGAAATAAGATATGAATTATATTATAACAAAAAATAGAAGTTATTTTGAGAAAATAGGAGAATACAATTATTGCTCTTTAGAGGATATGGTTCTTGGAGATGTAATTAGTTTAGATACAGAAACTACAGGCTTAGAAGCAAGAAACTGTGACATATTTTGTGTTCAACTAGGAACAGGAGATAACAACTATATTATTGTTATGTATAATGATGATTATGAATTTAATGATGTTATTCCTTATATTCAAGGAAAGACATTAATAGGTCATAATATATTGTTTGACTTAGGGTTTATGTATAAACATTCATTCTATCCTGAAAAAGTGTATGATACAATGCTTGCTAGTAAAATACTATATAATGGTCAAACAGATGAACATTTTGCTCCTATTAGACATGATTTTGGTTCTGTAATGAAAAGAGAACTTGGAATTGTATATGATAAAACTGATCAGAAGAATATTCATTTGGTTAAACTTAGTCAGGCCTCTACAATTAACTATAGTTTTTTAGATGTAAATGAACTTATTGAACTACACACACATCTCTTAAAGAAGATTGAATCAGGAGGCTTTACAGACACTTATAATTTACATTGTAGGTATATTAGAGCTTTGGCATATATGGAGTCATGTGGTCTTCCTATTAGCTCTGAAGCATGGAAGAATAAAATGATTGAAGATGTAGAGAATACATTTAAAGCAAAACAGATAGTTGAAGAGTATATTTATGATCATTTGCCACAATATGCAGACTCACAAATTGATATGTTTGATGATAAGAAAAGAATACACGTATCAATAAGTTCTCCATTACAAATGATTAAAGTGTTTAATGCTTTTAAGATTCCTACAAAGGATAAAGATGGAAAAGATAGTATTAATGAATCTATTATATCTAAATCTAAACATGAGTTTGTAAAAATGTGGCTTAGTTTTCAAGAAGCTAATCATAGAGTTACAACATTTGGAGAAACTATATACAAACAGATTGAAAATGAACGCTTGTATACTAATTTTAATCCAATGGTTGACACTGCTAGATTGAGTACTAGAAAAGGAAATATTAATTTCTTAAACTTTCCATCAGATAGTGTAACAAGAAATTGTTTTATTGCTAATGAAGGTAATGTAATAGTGGTTTGTGACTATAGTGGTCAAGAAACTGTAGTTGCTGCTGATTTATCAGGAGATAAAGCTATGACAGCTTCTGTTGTTAATGGAGATGATTTACATTGTGCTTTTGCTAGAGTGTTATTCCCAGAGTTAACAGATCTTGATGATGATACAATCATTAAAGAACATAAAGGTAAAAGACAATCAGCTAAGAGTCCTAGATTTGCTTTCCAGTATGGTGGCTCTGCGTATACAATTCATCAGAATGAAGGAATTCCTCTTGATGAAGCATATAAAATAGAAAATGCTTTTAAAGAGTTGCATGAAGGATTGTATACATGGGGAGAAAAAGTATTTAATGTAGCTGTTAGGAAAGGATATATAGAGTCTGCTGATGGTTGGAAACTAGCTCTCCCTAAGTTTGATAAATACTTAGAGTATAGAGATAAAGTAGAAGCTATTACAAAAGAACAATGGACAATGTATAAACAAGGAAAGCTTGATTACAAAAAAAAGTTTGATGAACAAGAAAAAGGAAGAAAATATGACTACATATATCCTAAAGCTGTAAAGTATTATAAATCTAAGAAAACAGAGGTGAGTCAATTCTTTAAGCTTAAATCAGAATATCAACGTCTATGTCTTAATAATCCTGTACAAGCGAGATCAGCACATCAGCTGAAGCTAGCCACAAGTATACTTTATGATTGGATTTTGGCTAACAATTACATTAATCAAATTAAAATTGTAAATACAATACATGATGAGATTGTATGTGAATGTCCTGAACATCTTAAAGATATAACTAAAGAAGCTGTTGAACAAGCAATGTTAGCAGGAGGAAACTATTATTTGTCTAACTTAAAAATTAAAGCTGATGCAAACTATGGACCAAGCTGGGGAAAAGCAAAATAGTATTACACATTATTGTAATTAATTTAAATTATGTAAAACAAAATATTATATTTGTATAAGTTTTTAAAATTAAAAAAGCATTGCAGTAGTTTTAAATTAAAAAATAATTCAGAATGCTTGAAAGACCCGAAACTTAAAAAAGTAGTGAAGCTGTAAATTATTTATCTTATACTAATATAATATTATGACAAAAGTTTGTTTAGAAAATTGGAAAGATGTGATTGGATATGAAGGATTGTATCAAGTATCTGATTTTGGAAAAGTTAAAAGATTAAATTATAATTATTACACTCCTTTTTCTGGACATAAAATTATACCTAGTAAAATTGTAAAAGGAGCTAATAAAAATGGTTATAAACAAATTGCTTTGTTTAAAGAAGGAATAAGAGAGTTAGTTTTTATTCACAGATTAGTTGCATTATGTTTTATTGATAATCCAGAAAATAAACCTTTTATAAATCATAAAGATTCTAGTAGAAGTAATAATAAAATTGATAATTTAGAGTGGGTTACACCTAAAGAAAATTCAATTCATGCACATAATAGTGGTAAATTTATTATGCCTCGAGGAGAAAAATCTGGATCTACAAAATTAAAAACAGAAGATGTAAATTATATTAAAACAAATCCAGATAAACTTACACAAAAAGAACTTGCTACTAAATTTAATATTAGTCAAGGAGGAGTTAGTAAAATTAAAAATAATAAAAATTGGAAATTTCATTTAATTTAAAACTTTAAATAATGGAAAACATTAAAATAACAAGAGATAATATTACAAACCATTTAGTAGAATATCAATTAGCAATGGTTGGTAAAACATTATTAGATACACTTGATGATGATAATTGGCATTTTAATTTTACAATGACATATGCTGAGCAAGAAGAATTTAAAAAATATGCTGTTAAGTTAATCAGAAAAACATTTAGATGTAATAGATTAAATGGAGAAAAGACATTTGATTGGTTTATTACACAGTTTGGGCTGAGAATTAAAAATAAATAATTATGAATTTAAACTTAGCTATTTACAATCAAATACTGGAGCCTAAATATCTTAAAATCTATCATCTTATTGAATCTCTAGGTAATACAAAAATAGAGAGGTTTAAACAAGATTATAGAAAAGATATTGTACAAGTTATTAGTGACATTATTGTCATTAAAGATAAATATAGAATATCATACAGTGAGGATTTAACATTACTTGAAAAATATAAATCATGAAAGCAAAAAACATTGAAGAATTGGATTTTACAAAAACTAGATTTAAAATTGTATTAAAAGTTTTATTATTAATTGCAACAATTATATTTATAATTGCTTGCATAATTATTTAAATTATGAGAAATAGTATTAATTTTGAAGACTTGTTTGATTGGGAAGTAGAGAGCGACAGACACTATATTATGCTCTTAGAAAAACATAAACAAGAAGAATGGGAATGGAATTTAATGGAAGAAGAGAGAAATAAAAGACTTCCTGCAATTATACAAGTACTAATACCAACAAAACAATCTTATGAAACTAAATATAACTCCTTGGCACTATGAAGAATTAATTAAAAAATCATATAGTTTAGATCATATATTCTTATTAAAGCTTATACATGAAAATTATGATGTTTCTGCATTAGTAGAGAATAGTTTAAAGATTGATGCTATACACCAAGGACTTACAAGAAAAGGATTGATTACAGATAATGGAGCTCTTACCACAATTGGTGTAGAGCTCCTTGTTTTTTTAGACTCTAAAGAAGAGACTAAACTAGTGAAAAGAAAATCTGCAACATCAGACTTTGAACTATGGTATAAAACTTTTCCTGGTACAGATACATTTACTCATAAAGGAAAGACATTTACAGGTAGTAGAAACTTAAGACAAAATCCTGCTGATTGTAGAATCAAATTTGATAAGATTCTTATTGAAGGAGAATACACGACTAAAGAATTAATAGAAGCTCTTAAATTTGATGTTCTTCAAAAGAAAGAAGCTTCTGTACAAGAAAACACAAACAAATTAAAATATATGCAGAATAGTTTAACATACCTGAATCAGAGGTCTTATGAACCATATATAGAACTAATCAAAGAAGGAATACAAATTAAAGAAACACAATCTAATGGAACAGATGTATAACACTTATAACTTATGAAAAACACTTATAAAAACAGGTATAATGATATTTTCACTTTTACAGAAGATGATGATCATGATATATTATGGGAAGGAGAATTTAAATATTGTAGAATAGGGCTTCCTAATGATTATACAAAAGCATATGAAGCATATTGTAATGATACAGAAAAACCAATGTCTTTAGAAGCATTTAAAAAAGCTGTACATGAATGGGATGATGAAACTAGTAAACACTATTATCCTGAATATGTAAAAATGGTTGAATCACTCTCTAATGAAATTAGTATGATTGATCCTTCAGGTGGTCCTTACATATCTAGAGGTATGCCATTAGATAGTTTTGGATTTAAAGACTATGTAGTTAAAGATTTTAAAAGAATTGATACAGGATACAAAATCATTACAGAGAAATGTGCTTATTGTAATCAAGCAGCTGGAGTACATAAAATGAGTTGTGAAACTAGAAAAATACAAATAAACTTATGAAACAAGAAAGAAGTTATAGTGAGGAAGATTTAGAGTATGCTTTTGAACAAGGAAAACTAAATTCAAATATATGTTACAGAAGAACATTTAAAAATGTACTTGAAATTTTACAATTTAAAAAGAAATAATATGACAGCAGTAGAATTTTTACATAGTGAATACAAAAAAGTATTTGGAGATATGAGTATTGATATTCAAAAAATGTTTGCAATATCAGATAGTTTTGCCGAAGCCAAAGAAATGGAAAAGCAACAACTTAAAGAAATGTATTTAAAAGGTATTGAAAATTATGACCCAACATTTAATAAAATATGCGAGCATTGTTACATTACTTCAGCAGATAGGATATCACAAACTTGTAGTAAATGCAATCACAGAATAAACTTATAACTTATGACACTAAGAGAAATTTTAAACGATAGCATAATTACAAATATTGAAATTAGAGATTCTGAAAATAGAATGTATTATGAATATAACCATTTAGAATTAGCTGAAAAACTTGTAAAAATAGCAGATGAATTTGCTATTGGATTTGCAGAGTGGTTATACAAATGGGATAATACAAGATTACCTAATGGAAATTGGATTATTAAACTAGGGCTTAAACCTTACACATCAGAGGAAGTATTAGAAATCTATAAAAAAGAGAATAACTTATGAGAGAAAATGAAATAATTGTTGATGGTATAATGAAACTTCCAAGAGTTACTAGAGTGGAAGTTATTGATGAAAATGGAAGAAGCTATGTTAATTATAATGTTGAAGTGGAGTTAAGCTATCAAGATAGCGCACAGACATTAAAACTATTCTTAAAGAAAAGAACATGAGTTTTGAAAAACTAAATGAAGAGGTTAATAAAGGACTAAGCGGAAACAACAATGGTATTCCTATGGGCTTTGATAGACTTAATAGATACATTGGTATTAGAAAGTCTATATTTTTCTTAGTTGGTGGTAATACTGGTAGTGGTAAAACTAGCTTTATTGATGATTGCTTTGTTCTCAATCCTTTTGATTGGTATATATCTAAAAAGAATAAAACAGATATAAAACTAAAAATCATATATAGGTCTATGGAGAGAAGCTCTACATACAAATATGCTAAATGGATATGTAGAAGAATATTCTTAGACCATGGAGTTAGTATATCTGTAAATAAGCTTCTTGGCTGGACAGAGAAAATGAATGAAGATGAATACAATCTATTTCTCTCCTATCAATCCTATATGGAACAAATGAAAGATGTTATTACAGTTATAGAAGGACCAGAGAATCCTGTTGGTATTGCTAAAGAACTAAGGGCTTATGCTCTAAAGAATGGAAAGATTGTACAAAAAGATCCTGATGATGAATATAGCAAAGTTTATGTTCCTAATGATCCTAATGAAATAACAATAGTTATAATAGACCACATTGGCCTTCTTAAAACTACAAAAGACCAACCTACTAAAAAAGAAGCTATTGATAAGATGTCTAATGAACTACAGTATGCTAGAGATTTCTTTGGATACACTCCTGTAGTAGTTAGTCAGTTTAACAGAAGTATTTCTAATCCTATGAGACTTAAAGCAGGAGATGTAGAACCACAACTAGAAGACTTCTCTGATTCATCAAGCACACAGAATGATGCTGATGTTGTTCTTGCTCTATTTGATCCTGTGAGATACAAAGTGGAAGATACATCTGGGTATGATTTAAACAAGCTTAAAGATGAATATGGTGGTAAATATTTCAGAAGTCTTAGACTATTGAAGAATTCATATGGCGCAGATGACGTTCGTATAGGATTAGCTTTTTTAGGAGAATTAGGTATATTTTCTGAAATGCCTCGCAAAAGAGACATTACTGATCTTGATTATGATAATATTGTTAATAGAAGTTTCTTTCTTAAATAAAAAATAATAATATTTGGTAGTATCATATCTTTTCTTTATATTTACAAAAAAAATTATTATGGAAAAAATTGATATTGCCAATTTTATTGGTACAAAACACAACAGACTTACAATATTAAAAGAAGTAGAACCTATTTTATACAAAAAAGGAAAAGCTAGAAGAGTATTATGTAAGTGTGATTGTGGTAAAGAAAAAGTTATAGATTTTAATTCTATAAGAACAAGTAAAAGTAAATCTTGTGGATGTTTAAGTAAAGAAACATCTACTAAATTACATACTACACATGGTTTAGCAATGTTATCTGCAGGAGTAAGACATCCTGATTATTGTATTTGGATGAAAATGAAATCAAGATGTTTAAACCTTAATGATAAGTCTTATAGTAATTATGGTGGTAGAGGTATCAAAGTTTGTGAAGCTTGGCAAAAATCTTTTGCAACATTTATAGATGATTTAGGTTGGAGACCAAACAAGAAATATTCTTTAGAAAGAATAGATTATAATAAAGACTATTGTCCTGAAAATTGTAAATGGATACTTAAATCAGAACAAAGTAAAAACTGTAGAAGAGTAAAACTTATTACTTATAAGAATAAAGAGTATTGTTTAACTGATTTATGTAAACTTTTAGATTTAGTATATTCTACTATGAGACATAGAGTTTATGATTTAGGTATTCCATTTGAAGAAGCTATAAAATATCCTCAACATTACAAATTTAAATTAAAAAATTATGGAAAATAAAAAACCAATTAATCCAATTGCATTTCCTTTAGAATATGAAGAATATAATTCTGTTGGAATTTTATGTAAAAGACAAGAGTTTGGAATGACTCTTAGAGACTACTTTGCAGCAAAAGCAATGCAAGGACTTTTTAGTAGTATGGGAGAAATTACAAAGTCTTGGAGTCAAATGGCTAAAGATATACCACTTAAAGAATATATATCAAACTATTCATATGAAATAGCAGATGAAATGTTAAAACAAAGAGACTTATGAAACTAGAAGATTTACAACAGATTAAATCTGAAATTAAAAGATTTTCAGATACAGTGGATGAAGCTATATTATTAGCTAAAGCTACACCAGGATGGAAAAGTTCACTAGATGGACTATTACTAGGTAAAAATGACATATCTTCAACAAGAATGGCAGGAGCTGTTAAGAGAAGAGCATTAGATTTAAAATTTTATTTAACAAAGAAACTATGACACCACAAGAAAAAGTTGAAGAACTAATAGAAAACTTAGGAGTTTTCAATGCTATTTATTTAGCAGAACACGTACTTATAGTACTTGAAGATTATGAATTAATTGTTAAAATTAATGATGAAATACAAGAATGGAAAGAAGTGTTAGCATTACTTGAAAAAAGACAAGAAAAACTATGACAGCATTAGATTGGTTAGCAGAAAACTCTCATATAATACCTAAAAATATTTTAAATAGAGCAAAATTAATTGAGAAAGCTAAAGAAATAGAAATATATCAAACTGATAACAAAGTAATTTCTTTTGCTGAATGGTTAACTGGAGAGCGTTCAGTAAGACTAATGGAATTGTATGAGGAGTTTGAAAAAGAATTTTATCCTAAAGAGAAACTATGACAAAAACAGAAATACAAACAGGAATAATTAGTACAATTATAAGTAATGATTGTAGAGGAATTATTTTATCATCTGTTAGAAGTGGTAAAACAAGAATTCTTCTTACTAGTGTCTGTAAACATATTGTAAATAAACATGGAAATATTCCTTTTAAGGATAAGTCTATATTAGTGCTCTATCCTAACATTGATATTAAGAACTCTTGGGAAAAAGAATGTGAGATTCTTGGCCTTGATTTAAACATTACATATTGCACATTTGCTTCTATTAGTAAAGTGAAACAATTTGGATGGGACTTTGTAATATTTGATGAAGCTCACTTGCTTGGAGAAGAGAATCAAATGCCTATTGCAGGAGAAATAGCAGAGAGTAATGATCATGTACTATTTGCTTCTGGTACATACAATAGTGATACACTTGCTGATTTAATGATGTATACAAGAATGGACTTAATAGTCAATTATGGTACAGATGACGCAATTAAAGATGGAATAGTGAGTGATTACACTATTTATATACACAAATTTGAATTAGATAACTTAAAAAAAGTAGAATATGGTAAAGTAAAAAAATGGACATCAACAGAACAGAAAGAATGCAATAGATTAAGCAATAGAGTGCTTAAGTCTAGTGGACAACAGAAAATGTTTGCTTCTTTAGAAAGAATGAGATTTATTAATTCTTGTCAGTCTTTAATTGATACAGTCAACAAGTGGGTTGCTAAAAACGAAGATAAAAGATTTATATTATTTAGCTCTGATGAAAAAACAGGGCTTAGATATAACCTTCCAATGTTTAATAGTAAGAGTAAAGATGACACAGTGTTAAAAGAATTCCAACAAGGAGAAATAAATCAATTATGTCTTCTAAAGAAGGCATCAGCAGGTGTAACTTTTCCAAATCTTGAGAATATAGTCATTACAGCTATTAATAGTAATGGTGAAAATTTAGAACAGATGATTGGAAGAAGCCTGCTTGATGATACAGATCATTCTAACATACATATTTTTGTATCTACAGAAGCATTTCAGAACAAATGGTTAAACAATTCTTTAGAATTGATCGATAAATCTAGAATAAAGTATGTATAATTAAAACAATTATTCGTATCTTTATATTCCTAATTAAATAAATTAAAAAAATGAATGAAGAACAAAAAAATGCTTTAGAGCTATTAAAACAATATTGTCAAGAAGATAAAGATCGTTTAGATTTTTTAGAAACTTCTATTGCCAATAAAAATATAATAGTAGAAGATGATGGCACTATTAAATATTCTAGTGAATATATTTTAGGAGATAAAGAATTACAACTTAAAACTATGTCTGCAGACTATGCTTATGTAGATATTAAAGTTGGTGTTATTAACTTAATAAATTTAAACACTGAATGCAAAGTTAAAGATGGTGATGATGTAGTTGAAAAACTTTCTAAATTTATAGTTAGAAACATTATAACATCAATTAAAAATAATACATCAGTAGAATATTGGGAAACATTAAATAAATAAATTAAAAACATGGCAGAAGTAGTAGCTATTGCAGGAGAGAGTGGAGGAGGAAAATCCACAAGTATTAAGTTTCTTGATCCAGCAGAAACTTATTTAATTAACACAGCTGGAAAATCACTACCATTTAAAGGGAGTGCTAAGTTGTACAATGTTGAGAGTAAAAATTATTATGAACCAACTGGTATTATGGACACTCTTAATAAACTAAAGACAGTGAGTGAGAAAGCTCCTCACATTAAACAAATCATAATTGACGATAGTAACTATCTTCAAACATTTAATATGATTGGAAAAGCTTTAGAAACAGGGTATACAAAGTTTACATTATTAGCTAGAGATGTAGTTACATTAATCCAAGACGCTAAGAAATTAAGAGATGATTTAATTATATATTATGTCTCTCATACAGAAACAGTAATGGATGGAGATGAAATCAATGGATATAAGCTAAAGACATTGGGAAAGATGATTGATAATCAAGTAGTAATGGAAGGATTGTTTACAATTGTTCTTTACACTAATGTTGAATGTAAAGGAGATGTTTGTACATATTCTTTTGTAACAAACAAAATGGGTAAAATTCCAGCAAAGTCTCCAGCAGAAATGTTTGAAAACTTAAAAATACCAAATAACTTACAAATAGTAAGTGATACAATTAGAAATTATTATAACTAAATTAAATTAAAACTATGAGCACAGGAATTGGCGGAAAAAAACGAGAAGCAACAGGATTTACAGAACAAGAAAAGTATGTAGGAGTGTTTACAGCTACAGTGTTAGCTATTAATCCAACAGAAGAACAGTTTAAAAGTTTGCTAGACATTGAATTGAAAGAAGATAGTAAGGCAACAAACTATCTATCAGAAAACAAAGATGGTAACACTGTTTTGAGAGTTGATGTATGGATGAGAGATTCTAAATTTGAAAAACCATTTAAAAAGTCTTTCTTTCTAGAAGATAGAGAAAGAGAGAATAAAGATGGGACTAAGAAACAATACATTAACAATGTAGGAAGTTGTTCTTGGGCTTCAGATGAATCTGAATTACCAAAATGGTTTGCAGAGAGAGATTACAGACAAGCATATGTAGGAGAAGAGAAATTATATAATTTCTTAAAAACTTGGTTAGGTGCTTTAGACTTTAGAGATGCTGAAACAACCTTTCAATTAGATTGGAAAAAACTAATGAAAGGAAATGTAAAAGAATTGAAAGAGCAACTAGACGGAGAATACACTCAAAAGATAGTGGGAGTAGCTACAATCAAAACTGTAGAGAAAACTAATGATGAAACAGGAGAACAAGAAATTAAAGAATATCAAGATATATACGATGATTTTCTTCCTGAGTATACAATGAAGTTCTTTACAGCTGTAGACTATGATAATCCTAAAACTATTAAAGTGTTAGAATCTAAACAATCTAAGACATTGAAAACACATGAAAGATTTGTTATTAATATTCATGGAGAGTATGGATGTAAGAGTTTCTTTAACTTGAAAGAAATGAAATTATACAACTCAGGAGATAATTTAGCTGCTTCTAGTGATGCTGTTTTAGCTTCTGATGATGATGACTACTAGAAATTAGTTATTAATGCATATAGAGCCTCTGTATTAATTTGCAGAGGCTTTTTTAATAATAATTAATATGATACAAGGGAAAAAGAAAATACCATTGACAAAAGAAACCATTCTAAATCTCATATCGCAATATGACATATACAAATTGTATATGCCTAATAAATGGGAATTGAATAGAATATGTCATTCTCCATTTAGGAGAGATAGTCAAAAGTCTTTTATTATAGGAAGTAAGTTTGGAGAGATAACACATAAAGATTTTGCTGATTCTAATATTAAAGGAAACTGTTTCAATTTTGTACAACAGTTATTACAATGTGATTACATAACTGCATTAAAATCTATAGATAGCAACTTCTCTTTAGGAATCTCTTCAGGAGAAATTAGTAGACACACAACTATTGTAACAACATATAAACAACCTGAAATAGAAGAAAAGAAATATTCTACAATACAATGTGTAACTAGAAAGTTTACAAATGAAGAGCTACAATATTGGAATGAATATCATCAAGATATAGCAGACTTAAAAGCTAATAATGTATTTTCTATTAAAAGTGTATTTCTTAATAAAGAGAAGTTTGTATTAAAAGATACAGAGCTTAGGTTTGGATATCTATATGATGACAGATGGAAAATCTACAGACCCTTTAATGATAGCAAAACAAAATGGATGCCTAATAATGTTGCTCTTGATACACTAGAAGGACAAGAAAACATTATTGATTGTGATACAGCTATTATTACTAAGTCTAAGAAAGATTTAATGGTGCTAAAAAAAGTGTATCCATGTGTATGTGCTGTTCAGAATGAAAGCAATGGTTGTTTCTCTACAAGTAATGTAGAATTTCTTAAATCTAATAGCAAAAAACAAATATTAGCATTTGATTCTGATAAAGCTGGAGTGCATAATAGCTTACAAATAACAAAACAACATGATTTTGGTTATTTAAATGTTCCTAGAAGTTATCTATCAGATGGAATAAATGATTTTGCTGCATTAGGCAAAGAGTATGGACTAGAAACAATAAAAAAAATATTAACAAGAAAAAAAATAATAACATGAAAACAAGAATAGAAGAAGATGAGTTTTTTGATCAATTAGAAGAAGAAATTAAGGATAATGTAGAATGGCTAGCCACAATAGATGATGATCAAGTGGAATGCATAGGAATAGAAAACCTTGAAGGAATATTGAGCAGATTTTTTAATAGAAAAATATATTTAACACAATAAACATGAAAACATTTTCACCAACAGAAGAGAATATATACAAAGTTAGCAAAGCATGGCTAGATGATTTATTATTTTTTAGTAAACAAGCAGAGAAATCACAAGGAACAAAGAATGAAGCAATAGCTTATGCTATGCTTTTAGGTTTTTGTAAATCAACAGAATCAATATTAATATTTAATAAAATAGTATGAAACCTTGGATAAAAATAGAAATGTCAAATCATTGTGAGCAAATAATGATAATTCAACCAACGCCAGAAATGAATGGATGTATTGAGTTTTATTTTAAAGAATTAGATGGCTCTCACGAAACAAATGCACTTTATATTGATAAAGACGAGCTACCAGTGCTTATAAAAAAATTACAAGAAATGATGGAATACGTAACAACTAAATAATTAAAACATGGAAACTTATAATACACTAAAGAATACACTTGTACATACAGCTGTACCAATTCAAACCAAAACCTATAAGCCAGTCTCACATGGACAACTAATGGACCTCACACTAGAAAGTATTCATCAAGCAGGTTTTACACTTGACAAAGAAATGTATTCTTCTGCTAGAGAGGGAAAGATTGCTAATGGTAAATTCACTATTAAGAATGTAGCTGATAGCGAAATGCAATTACAAATTGGTTGGCAGAATAGCTATGATAAGAGTTTATCATTAAAGTTTGCTATTGGAACAAGAATATTCATTTGTAGTAATGGAGCAGTGAGTGGAGATTATGGTGCTTTTAAAAAGAAACACCAAGGAGAAATCCAATCTTTCACTCCACAAGCTATAACAGAATATATTAAGCATGCTGGAGAAGCCTTTACAAGAATGCAACAAGAAAGAGAGCTTATGAAAACTATTGAGATAGATAGAAGAACACAAGCTGAACTAATAGGACGTATGATTGTAGAGCAACAGTTTATAGAAAGTACACAGCTTAATATTATTAGAGCTGAACTTGATAAACCAACACATGATTATGGAGCTCCTAACAGTTTATGGGAATTATATCAATTCACTACATTTAGTATGAAAGAAGTGCACCCTAGTTTATGGATGAATAATCATATTGATGCTCATTCATTCTTTGTAGAAGCATCAGGAATGGTTAGCAAGAAGCAAGAGATTAGTTTACCAGTTATTAACCAATTAGAATTATTTCAAGTATAATGGAAGAATTAGTACAATGGGCTAAGAAGTACAAAGATACTCACCCAGAAAAGTTTTATGAAATATGGGATTTTATTTCTTTATGTCAAGATGAAATAGAACAAGGAGGTTCCCCTGAACATGAAATAGAATTGTGTAAAGAATCTATTAGACAATTAGTGGATGAATTGGAGTAAATTTAAGGAAAAATTTCATGAGAGTTATCACGAGATAATGCAGCCTTTTATAGAAAGTGCTGAATGTGATGAAATTTATACATTCTTAAAAGCAGAAAGTGGAAGAGGGGCTCAAGTGGCCCCTCAATCCATTAATACATTTAGAGCTTTTAAAGAAACTCCTCTTGATGAATTAAAATGTGTACTAATGTTTCAGGATCCATACTTTGTATTTAGAGATGGACTTCCTGTTGCAGATGGTTTAGCTCTTGGTTGTAGCATATCTAAGAAACTACAACCTACATTGAAACAATTCTATAGTGGTATAGAAGATGAATTGTTTAATGGACTTAGTTTAGACTGGGATATGGACCAATATGATGTGAGCTATCTAGCAAAACAAGGAGTGCTAATGTTTAATGCATCTCTAACTGTGCAGAAAGATAAAGCAGGTAGTCACAAATATATTTGGAAACCATTTACAGACTATGTAATTAAAAACATTATTAATAAAACAAATGTTCCTACAGTGTTATTTGGGAAAGACGCTCAGGAGTATGAACATTTATTTACTAATGATGTATTAAAAGTATCTCATCCTGCTTCTGCTAGTTACAATGGAAACAAATGGGATACAAAAGGAACATTTAAAAAATTAGATGAAATAATCTGGGAACAGCAAAAAGACACAGTGGTGTGGTTGGCTGGAATCCCTTTTTAGAATTAAAAAATTATGATAAATATAGAAATTCAAATTAAAGAAATACCTAAAAGTTGTAGTGAATGTCGTTTTTATAGAAATATTGACTATAGATGTCATAATGATATGGGAACAGAAGCAAATTGTCTATTAGGGTATATGTCAGGAAAAGACATGAGAGATATTGATTTTAAATCAGAGAGAAGAAAAAATGAAAGATTTTCAGGATGTAGGATAGAAAATAGTATATTACCTTAAAATTAAAAAAATGGAAAATAGAGAAATTACAATAGAAGAATTACATCCAGGAGATGAAATCCTAACCCTTACACAACAACCTAAATATTTAAAAGTGTTAGAAGTTCCTAGAAAGAGTAAAGTACCTTATACATGGATAACAGGAATAGATAGATATATTGCTGTAAAATGCAGAGTGAATGTAAATGTTGTTCCTATACAAAGAACTAAATGGTGTTATAAAACAAAAGCGTCTATTCCTTATACATATTATAATAAAGATTATAATATTAAAGCTCCAGAAGAAGATAGTCCAATTGAGAAATTTGATTTGAATTTTAAACAAATATGGCTGGTAAAAAGAGAAAATAACAATTAAAACTTAGAACAATGATTTTAGAATGGAAAGATATTGAAGGATATGAAGGTATTTATAAAATATCAAACAAAGGAGATATATTATCTCTGGAAAGAACAGCTCCTCATACATCTAAATCAGGGAAAGTGACATTTAGAAAAGTAAATCAAATTATTAAAAAACCTTTTACAAGTAACAAAGGATATTTAGTAATTGAATTAAGAACTAGTAAATTATGCAAGTTTTTAGTACATAGATTAGTAGCTAAACATTTTGTTCCTAATCCTGAAAATAAACCTGAAGTAAATCATATTAATTTAGATACTAAATGTAATGAGGTTTGGAATTTAGAATGGGTAACAAAAAAAGAAAATGAAGAACATGCTTTGGTTAATCAAAGAAAGTTATTCAAAGGAAATCAATATAAAAACTTAAAAAATAAAAAATTATGATACTCGAAAAACAAACAGAAGCACACATTTTACAAGAAGGAGAATCACAAGATTCAATTGGAATGTCATTAGACTTAGACAGTGCACAGATATTGATGCAGATGTTAAGTAAGAATCTATATTCAGATTCAATAGGCTCAACTATTAGAGAATGTGCAAGTAATGCTTTAGATAGTCACAGAAGAATTGGAGTAGATAAACCTATTGTAGTATCATTTGAACGTAATTCTGGGGATAACTATGAATTTTCAGTTGAAGATTTTGGTATTGGTTTAGATGCTGATGATGTAAAGAACATCATTAGTAAGTATGGTAAATCTACTAAACGTCTGAGTAACAATGAGTTAGGTATGATGGGACTTGGATTTAAGGCCCCATTAGCATATTCTTCTTCATTTTATTTTATATGTAGAAAAGATGGAGTAGAGCGTAAGTATATGATGTATGAAGGAGAAGATGTTAATACAATTGATTTGTTGTATGAACAACCAACTACAGAAAGTAATGGTGTGAAAGTTATTGTTCCTGTTAAGTGGCAAGATAGAAGTGAGTTTATTAAAAAAATCAGTGAGCAACTTGCTTATTTTGAAAATGTATATTTTAATGTAGAAGGAATCAATAATGATTTTCTTATACATAGAAATGATATATTTCAATTTTCAGAAATCTCTAAAGAATCACAATTACACATTTGTCTAGACAATGTATATTATCCTATAGACTTTGTTAAATTAGGAATTGATAAAATGGATATTCCTGTTGGTTTAAGATTCACTCTTACAGATGGATTGTTTCCAACTCCTAACAGAGAATCTATTAGATATACACAAGAGTCTAAGAAAATCATTACAGATAAAATAGCTGAGCTTGCTGATTATATGATTGATAAATATAATGAGTCAATTACAGACACAACAAATATTAAAGAAGTGTTTGATTATTATGGTTCTAGTTCTAAAAGTGTAAATATTCTTAATAGAGATTGTGAAATTACACAATTATTGAAATTTACAGTAAAGAAAGTAAAAGAACCAAAGCTTGCAGGTATTGAACTTCTAGATCTAAAAAGTTTATATAAACAGAAAGATTATATACTTGGAGAATATGAAACTATGTATAGACTATCTCGTAATAAAATATCAGAATGTAAAAACTATTGGGATAAGAAAGTTAAACCATCTGATGTTATAACTGGAAAGTATTATACATATGAAGGTGTTCTTGGAGGTAATAAACGTATTTACATGAAAGAGATGTTAGATACAGGAACTAGTTATTATGGAAAAGAATATTATTTCTGTAAGAAAAAGAATAATTACACTCTTGGAAATGCAAGTTCTAATGGATCAGATACATATTTTCAACTTCTTGAACTAGGAATACATCCTAAAAAAGAATGGAGACAACGTGTACAAGAATTTATAAAGATTCAAGAAATGTACACTTCTTATTTCAAAAATCTTGATGATGTAATTATTCCTAAATCTTGGCTTGATGCACGTAAAACTGTTAAATCTAAAGGAGCATCTATTAGTAGAGTGGATGAGAATGGTAAACGTATTATTAAATTACAAGGAGAGATTGTAGGGAAAATAGGTGTTGAACTAGCAAGATATAATGATGGGAAGAAATGTAAGTTTGTCCCAACTACATTAAAGCTAGCTGATATTTCTAAACAAAAGTTTTTAACTGTTTATGCTCATCATGATGATGCTGCAAAAGTTGATCCATTGTATGAAATATTTGGAAAACAAAAACTTAAAGTGATGACATTCTCTTCTAGAGAAATAAACATCCTTAAAGATTTAGAAATTCACAACCTAATACCTTATGATAAATTTATGGAAGGAGATAATAAAATGTTTAAAAGAATTGTCACATCAACATTGATATATAAATTGACTAAGAAATATCAGTATGCATTTCAGTGGAAAAATCAATTAAAAGGTAATTGTACTGATTTATATATTAAACTTGATAAATTGAATGAATATCAAAAAGCACATTACAAATATTGTGATGATTCTATATTTCAAGCAATGTTAGAATTAGCTAGTGCTAATAACTTGTATGATCATGAGATTTATTATTTGTATAAAGAAGTTGAAAGTATTCTTGAGAAACTTCCATTTATTGATAATTTGATGAGATATGTTGGAGGGTATAATGATGTTACTATGCCATCAATAGTAGACTTGATGAAATATTATAAGTTTAAAGTGGATTTAGAAAAGTATAATATTAGAATAGATGATGAGATTGTTACACCAGTAACAGATGAGCTAATACAGGAATTAGCAGATTAATTTAACACAGGGAGACTACCATATCTCCCTGTTTTTTTGTAACTTAACACATTAATAAATAAATAATTAGAACAATGGAAAACAAATTCTTTTCACTAGAATGGTTTAAAAGCTCAACAGAAAGAGCAATTGAGAAAGTAGTGGCAAACAAGCTAGAACAGCTAATTGATCAACCAAATGTAGAACACACATGTAAACCAAAACTTTACTTAAATGTAAAGCTTGTCAATGACACATTAATTATTGTTCTTCTTGATGGAGAAATAATTAATAAAGCTGGAGCAACAGAGCAAGACTTTCAAGATGTCTTAAATGCTAGAAGTATTGAAGATGTAATGAGTATTGTCACTTCTTCAAAAGTGAAAGAAGAAAGAATAGCTCATGAAGCAGAAGTACGTAAAGTAAAAGCTTTACAACAAGGAATTAAACTTCTTGCTGATTTGCAAGACTTTGATGTAGTGGATAATGTTGTATACTTAACAGGTACATCTAGAAGCCTTCCACAATTACTTGTTGAGAAATTTGTAGAAGTGGTAGACAGAGTTGGAGAAGAATTAGATTATCCTTGGGAAGTACAAGTTAAACTTAATCAGGATGAAGAATACTTATCTTTAAAGAGATTCTTTATGTGGTGTTGCTTAAACCCTAGAGCTGAAGTTTCTAATGAATTGTATAGATTCTTAAGTGAGAATAGCTTTAGAATTACTAAACAAGGATTCTTTGTAGCTCTTCGTAATGTAGTTACATTACATGGTTCTCCAGAGCTTGTACATTTCATTAGTAATGCTTACAATAAAGTAAAAGCTGTTTGGAAGAAAAACCCAGACTATTACACAATATTCTTAGAAGATGGTGAATACAAGCTTATTCATGATTCTGCTTTAACTACAACAGAAACTCATACTTCTACAACATGTCCAGATTGTGAAGGAGAAGGACAATTCTGGAATGATTATGATTGTAATGAAGAAGACTATGGAGATGATACAGAATTATGTGAAACTTGTGATGGTACAGGAGTAGTTGAAGAATATACTTACACTGTAGATGTTCCTGTAGACCATGGTCAAAGAATTGGTGGATTAACAGAACTATATCTTGATTTGCCTAACAGAGCAGAGAATAGATTTACAGATGATTGGACTAAAACATTTGATATTCGTATTGGTCAATTAACTAGTATGCCTAAAGAAGATTGTAACTGGAGTACACAAGATTGTGCTGCTGCAGGTTTACACTTTACAGCTGACCAAATTCATTATGTTGGTTGTGGTGATCAATCTGTTCTTGTTCTTATCAATCCCATAAATTTTGTGGCTTAATACAGTAATGTATTTTGAAAAATTGAACAAAATCGGGGGAAGCTAAACAAATTTTTGTATATTTGTTGTTATAAACAACATTCATATGATTAATCAAAATTATTTTAAACAAATAAATACTGAGGAAAAAGCTTATTTCTTGGGTCTTATATATGCAGACGGTAATGTTACTGGAAATATATTCCAAATATTACTAGCAGAAGAAGACTCTGAAGTGCTAGAAATTCTAAAAAACAGTATAAAACCCAACAGTAAGTTATATTACTACGATAGAAAAAATGTTAAATGGAAAAATTGTAAAAGATTTTCTATACATAATAAAGAAATTGTAAAAGATTTACAAAGTTGGGGAGTTTTTGAAAGAAAAACATATACATCTTTAAAAATACCTAAAATAGATAAAGTGTTAATCAAACATTTTATCAGAGGATTTTTAGATGGAGATGGTTTTATTTCTTTTACAGAGTCAAATTATAAAAAGAAAAATGGCTATACAAATTATAGTGTTAGAAAAGTTATAGGATTTACAAATTCTTCAAAAGAATTATTAGAACAAATTTCTGATTTTTTAGTACAAGAAATAAATATAAATCCTGGTAAATTTTATAACACTAATGGTACTGGAAGTACTGTTAATTCTTATAGTTTATGGTTTTTTAGAAATAAAGATTTAGTAAAATTAATTGATTATTTATATGCTGATTCAACTATCTTCTTTAATAGAAAATATGAAAAATCAAAAATTTGCATGCTAACACCGAGGGAAATAAGAGAGTTAACAGGCTCTTATCCCCGTAACGCATAGATACTGAACCTCTTAATTGAGAATAAAATGTATCCACGAGTGTTCGACACCCTGAAAGGGTGATGATATATGCTGAGCTGTCTGATGAATAAATCAGAATATTCTTCGGGCTGAGAAGATAAGGAGGAAACTCCCAGAAGTAGAGGATAAAAAGCCTTTACGATAACACAACTGGAAAGTTGTAGGTATTGGACAACACAAAGGTAGATGTTATGAATATCTTCCAATTATGACTGTTCCAAGAGAAGAAGCTACAGGTATTTTACATGATTTAGCTTTTGATACATTAGCTCTTGATGAAAGCTATGCTATTAAAGAATTAGAAAGCTTAACAGAGAAAGTTCAAGAAGGCTTTACAGTAGAAGCAAGTAAGCATGAATTTAATCTTCCAACATTAAGCTCTGTAGAACTAAGAGCAATTGTTGCATCATTAGATGAAATGAAAACAGAAATTAGCAAGCGTATTGTTACAATTGACTAATTGATTAAATTATAGTTTTGTCGTAAGTATATCCTATATTTGCGACAAAACTTAATTATAACATTATGGCAAAGAGAGTAGTAAAGAGAAAAACAACCACTGTACTATCTAGAAATGGTGGAACAATGACAGAGAGTCAATATTTTAGTAAAATCAGAAGTATTCTTAGAAGTGGATTTAGATATTGGAAACCTATGCAATTAGCTTTAGAAGCTGCTAGTAGACCTTCTCAAAGTTTAAATAAACGTATTAAGAAAGAATATCAATGTGCTAAGTGTAAGAAGTGGTATAAGAGAGCTGATGTGGAGATTGACCACAAAGAAGAGTGTGGTAGTCTCTCTAATTATGAAGACATAGTTCCATTTATACAAAGACTTACTAAAGAAAACATTGATGCTTATCAAATTCTCTGCAAACCTTGTCATAAATTAAAAACAGAAACATTTAGACAATCTAAAAAGAAGACAAAATGATAACACTATTTCAATATTGTGATAAATGTAAAACAGAAAAACTGTTTGATGTAGAAACATTAAAATGTAAAACGTGTAATAATAAAAACAAATCAACAAAATGATTATAGGTATAAATGGTAAAATAGGTTCTGGAAAGGATACTGTTGGTAAGATCATTCAATGTTTAACACAAGGTATTAATTCAGAAAAACAAATTATTGATTATTGCAATGGTGTAAAAATCACAGGGTTTGATTGGAAAATAAAAAAATTTGCAGCAAAACTTAAAGAAATTGCTAGTTTAATTACAGGTATTCCTGTAGAAAAGTTTGAAGATCAAGAGTTCAAAAAAGCTCTTCTTGGAGAAGAATGGGGGACTGTAAGACATAATCCTTTAAATAATATTGAACCATTTGAAAAGTTTCAGTTCAATGAATTAATGTCTGTAAGAGAGTTTTTACAGAAGCTTGGTACAGAAGCAATGCGTGATGGATTACATACAAATGTGTGGGTTAATGCTTTGTTTTCTGATTATAAACCTGCATGTGATAAATTTGAGTCTAAGATGCTACAAACAGGAGGTAACTATACTAGTTCTATATGTAGTAATTGTGACTGTTTGCCTAATTGGATTATTACAGACATGAGATTTCCTAATGAGATGAAAGCTGTTGAAGAGAAAGGTGGTATTACTATTAGAGTGGTGAGACCAAAAATTGAATCTCTTGTAGATAAAATGAGACCTTATTCAGATTTACTTCATTATGGAATACCTATGCCTGTAGAACATCCAAGTGAAACAAGTTTAGATTCTGCAGAATTTGATTATGAAATTGTCAATGACGCTGGAATACCAGAATTAATTGAAAAAGTTCGTGAAATACTTGTTATTGAAAAAATTATATAGTACCTTTGTTTTAAATAAAACAAAAAACAATGGACTATTTAAAAGGTAACAGTAATGCATGGATAGATATTTCTAACAAGAAGTATGGAAGGTTAACTGTTTTAGGATATGTTGGAAATGGTAAATGGGAATGCGTATGTGAATGTGGTAATAAAAAAGTTTTAAAAACTGGAAAAATTACCACTTTACATACAAAATCTTGTGGATGTCTTTCTAAAACTAATGCATTAAAACATGGTGGAATAGGCTCAAGAGAATATAATATTTGGGCAAACATGAAAGCAAGGTGTAATAATATTAATAATACATCATACAAAAACTATGGTGGTAGAGGTATTACTATATGTGATGAGTGGAATAATTCTTTTGAAAAATTTATAGGAGATATGGGACCTTGTCCAAAAAATTACTCTATAGATAGAATAAATAATGAATTAGGATATTCTAAAGATAACTGTAAATGGTCTTCTAATAAAGAGCAATCATTAAATAGAAGAAGTAATTTTATAATTACACACAATGGTATAACTAAGCCATTAAAAGAAATGTGTGAAATTTTTAAAAAAGATTATAAAAAAACTTTTACAAGATTGTCTACATTAGGATGGTCAGTAGAAAAAGCTTTCAATCAATGATGGAACTATAGAAGATCTTGTAGAGAAAGTGAGAGAAATATTAATTAAAGAAGAAATTATATGATAGATATAAATGAAATAAGAAATTCTTTTGAACAAGAAATGATTGACAAAGGATATAAGGTTTTTAAATCAGGTTTTAATAACTCTTTGAGAGGGTTTCAAAAAAGATTTGATGATGATAAAGGGAAGAGATATTTTATAACTATTTGGCATTACAATTATGCTGAACAGTTAAATAGAGATGATGTTTCTAAGAGAGATTCTTATACAGCAGATAGTCAATTTAATTTTGATGGAGAAGGTAAAGATGCCACTTGTAATGTAGAGTTTTGGGGAAATGTTCTTCCTAACGAATATAGACCTTTAACAACTTTAAAAGATATAGAAGATTTTTTTGAGAAGTTTTGGTATTTAATGAAACCTGATTATTATGAGTCGTACAGTTAAACAAGCTTATAGAAAATCTAGAAGATTTGATAAGTCATGTAGAAATCATGGTAGTTGTCCTTATTGTTATAAAAATAGAATGTATAAAAATTTAAAAAGAATAGATGAATCAAATAGTTATAAATAAAGAACCTTCTTTTACAGAAATATGGAGAGAAGGTTTTGTCACACACGAAGGAACAGAACATAAATTCTGGCTTATTCATCCACAAGGAGTAGATCCTAATGGATATGAGTACGAAATAGACGTGCGATGGTTTTTTCAAAGAGTACCAAGGGAAGTGAGAGCTATGGTTCCACAAATTATAGAAGCTTTTAAACAGAAAATATGAAAATAATAGTATTAGATTTCCAAACAGGGGCAGTGGATGTTTTTAATTATTCTCCAGATTTTGGAGATGCAGAAGAATATATGTATGAACTAGAAGAAGAGGGCAGCATTAGTAAAGTAAGTGATTGTCAATGGATGGTAGTAGATGATTTAAAATTACAAATACATTAATATGAAAACAATAATCCATGTGAATATGCATATCATAAAAATAAACAGGAAGAATTTAACAAATGATCCTGTACTCACTGTAAAAACTTACAAAGAGAATAAATATGCTCATGAAGTAGAAATAGTAGGACCAAGTAAAGTGGTGTATAGTCCAAACAAACCATTAAGTTGTGGAGCACAAGTTTGGATTGAGACACAAGGAGAAGTAATAATAACTAAATAAATATTATGATACAAGGACCAGTAAAACAGAGTATAGAAGAAGAGGTTATTAGAACTGTAAAGAATTGTCCTACTAAGTATGATGATTCTCAGAGAGTGCTGTTAATAGATGCTGATAGCATAATGTATACATCAACATATTTTCCTGAAGATTCTCTTCTTGAATTTCCTACAGAAGAAGAACAACTAGAAGAAGCTAAATATAGAACCAGAACTAAACTACAAGAAATACAAATTAATGTAGAAGAATGGTATAATATTGTTCAGACATATATATTTATAGGAGGGAAAGGTAATTTTAGATATAAGATATTTCCTGAATATAAAGCTAATAGAAAAGATGTTATAAAGAGTCCTCTTCTTCCTTTTATTAAAGAGTATATGGTTGAAGAGCTAAAGGCTATTGAATCACATGGTGGAGAAGCTGATGATTATATTATTGATGGCATTAGTGAATGTTCTGGAAACTGCGTAGTAAGCTCTATAGACAAAGATGTTCTCTATCATAGTCCAAACATACCTTTATATGATTATAGAGGCTATAATGATGTTCTAGGGGAATTTAAATCTATTTCTACAAAACAAAGTAGACTTGCTAGAGCTACACAACTTGTTACTGGGGACAGCACAGATGGAGTTCCTGGCGCAAAAGGTGTAGGAAAAGCATGGTGTGATAAGAATATGCATGTTGACATGACAGATTATCAATTTATCAAAGCAATATTTCTTGCTTATTTAAAAGCCAATAAAAACGATTCTATAGAATCAAAAAGACAAATTAAACTTTATTATAAAGTTTTAAAATTACACACTCGTAAGGAGATTGATAAATTAATATAAAATGAATGTAAGAAAAACTATAACTACTATATTTATGGTTCCTACACTTAAAGTTCCTACAAACTTTTTGAAAGATAATGGTATTATTAATGGATACATTAAAGATGTAGATAGAGATGCATATCCAAACTGCATCTATCTGCTCTTTAAGCCTGATGATATGGATAAATTTAGAAACTTTCTGGACTCTGAGCATGAAAGAACAAATGATATAGTAGAAGATTATGATTATGATGGTGGATATGTCGTTGTAGTTTATAAGCTAAATCCTAAATTTGAAAAAGATTTTGTTATTGTTAAAGAAGGAAAGTATTCTAAAACTTCTAAAGAATTTCAAGATTTGTTTCCTAAAGCTGTAAAAATTGTTACAAATGGATTACACAGAGATGAGATATCTCTTCAAATTAGAGTGTTTAAAAAGACAGAAGATTTGAAAGAATTCTGGGAAGAAAAACTAGGTGTAGACTTTGATGAAGAACAAGAAGTTTGGGAAGGTTGGGATGAAGAAAAAGAAATATTAAACATTAACAAATTAAAAGAAGAATATGTACAACAGTGATATATTAAGTAATATAATCAAGAAATTTGATATGGAAAAAGCAGCCATTTTTTGTGAATGTGCTGCTTTGATGTATGATATTAAATACAATGCTTGTAAAGATCAGCATTGTTTTTCAGAATTTGAATATGAAAGAGATTGGTGGAGCCAAGCTTATATTGAATTAACTAAAGAAATAAATTTATAATATGAAAACAAATGAATTATTAGCTAAATATCCTTTAGCAACAGAAGTGGTTAGAAAATCTTATTTTGATAAAATGATAGCATCAGTTGAATCTGCTAAAGACATTCCTGAAGAGTTTAAGCAATCATTAATGAATGAGGCCATAACAGATGAAAGGCTTATTATATTCATTGATTCACAACCAAGAACATTATTTGATGTATTTGATGATAATAAAATATATATTGATGTTTATCCTAATCTTGTGAATGATAAATTAATTAGTTTCCATCAAAGTATAAACTTAAAAGAAGACTTTACAAAGATTTTTAAAACAAGAAAAGAAGCAGAGCTATTTGCTATTGCTGAAGCTTTTAAATTGTTAGAAGAAAAAATAACTCCTATTGAATTTCCTAATATAGAAGATGAAGCTGTTATCAACGACTAACTATAAAACTTCAAAGGGAGAAAAACTTGGAATCTTAACAGGGATCTTATATTTGGCCCCTGCTAAGATTTCTGGTTATGAAGTGTGTCCTATGAGGAGTGCTGGTTGCACTGCTGCTTGTTTATATACAGCTGGTATGGGAGCATTTTCTAATGTTCAACAAGCTCGTATAAAGAAAACTAAAATGTTCTTTGAACAAAGAGAAGAGTTCTTTAAATTGCTACACAAAGACATAAAGAGTTTAATAGCTAAAGCTAAGAAAGAAAATCTTGTTCCTGCTATTAGACTTAATGGTACATCAGACATTAACTGGGTGAGGTTTAAACTGTTTGAACAATATCCTGAAGTACAATTTTATGACTATACAAAGATGCTAAATCATTTAACTAAAGATGTAGCTAATTATCACATTACATTTAGTAAAAATGAAATGAATGATGTTGATTGTAAAATTGCTTTAGAGAGAGGATATAATGTAGCTGTTGTATTTAATACTAAAAAAGGATTATCTTTGCCTCCCTTCTGGAATGATTATCCTGTATATGATGGAGATGATACAGATGTTAGATTTTATGATCCTGACAATCATGTAATAGGACTTAGAGCTAAAGGAATGGCCAAGAAAGATAATAGTGGATTTGTAATTAACATAAAATAAATAAATATTATGAGAACTAATGAAGATTTTAATATAAAATATAAGGAGTATATTGATGAAGATCATTATGGAATGGTTATATCTATTCCTGCTGTATTACATTATGTAGATACAGTGTTTGCTGATCTTATAAAAATCCCTGGGTTTAAGTATACACAAATTAAAACTAAGTTTGGGTTGGCAAGAGTGTATACAAACCTTGATGAGCTTCTTCCATTTGTTGGTAGAATTATTAATCAAGAGCTTGAGGAGAAGATTAATTTTATTCTTAAAGTGGAATATGAAATTGAAAATAGATTATTAACTTTAAATTTAGATAAAGATGGAAATCCCATTCAACAAGTTTAAAGGAACTGTTATAACCCACCCCAAGTATACTGGGGTGGTTTGTGGTTATACAAATAATCATTTTATTCTAGCAGTTGAAACTAAAGATGATAAAAACTTCTTTAGGAAACTAGAGAATCCTTTTATATTAGAAGAATATAAAGATAGTAAGTATCGATATATCTTTGAGAATGAAAGTGAAATTGAAAAACAAATAAAGTATGGACCAAAAACAAGTAGCGAAGCATTATAATATTCCTTATTGGAAAGTTAAAAGACTTAGAAAAAGTTTAAAAATTAGTGAGTATAGAAAAACCTTATCTTACGAAGAAATAAACTTAATAGTTAATGAATATGCAAAAGAATTTAAAATTTCTCTTGAAACTAAAATATTAATATTTGAATATAAAGAGAGGTGGCCAATGTTAAATGCAGAAGATATTGCATATTCATTTTGTTTAGATGTAGAAAAAGTTAAAAAAATATTTATAGATGAATATTTAATAATTCCTTCTAAAATAAATAAATAATTTGTATCTTAGCAATATGAAATTTGTAAATCTTATGACAAATAGAGAGTTTATTGAAGGTGAGGACTATGACTTGCTTAATGGCAGAGTTATATTCTCTGAGAAGTATCTTAGAGAAAGAGGAGAGTGTTGTGGGGGTAAATGTGAATTCTGCCCATACACAGATAATATAAAAGGTAATACAGAGTTAAAGAAATAATTTCTATTTTTCTATTTTTTGATTGTGAATATTCCCCAAGAGAACCACCTATTCTCTTGGGGTTTTTCATCTCAAATAACTAGGAAATAACAAGAATAATTAGTAAATTTATAACACAATAATTAAATCAATTAAAAATGGCAAAACAGAAAAAAGAAGCAAAGCAGGGAATTAGTCTAGTATTAGAAGGACTAGAGAAAAAGTATGGCTTAGAAAGACTAGAACCATCCGAACTTACAATTGTTAACACAGGTAGCTTACAATTGAATCAAGCTATGGGTGTAGGTGGTACAGCATTAGGTAAGATTGTAGAGATTTTTGGGCCAGAAAGTTCAGGAAAATCAACTATTGTTTTACATCAAATAGCAGAATACCAAAAAGCATTTCCTGATAAGAAGACAGCATTGTTTGATTACGAGCATTCTTTTGATAAGAAGTATGCTAGAGCTCTAGGAGTTGATGTAGACAATCTATTAATATATCAACCAGAAACTATGGAATCTGGTTATGATATGGTGTTAGCTCTTATAGAGAATAACATTACATCTTGTATTGTAATAGATAGTCAGTCTGCTGCACAACCAAAAGCTGTATTAGAAGGTGATATGGGAGATGCTACAATAGGCTTACAAGCTAGAATAAACAGTAAGTTTTGTATGAAGGTGAAAGGCTTGTTAGATACTAACAAATGTACATTGTTTATTATTAGTCAATTGCGTGATGCTATTGGTTCTATGGGAGAACCAACTACTACTACAGGTGGTAAAGCTATTAAGTTTTATGCTGATGTAAGATGGAAAGTTTGGAAGATGAATGATAAGATTAATGAGCTTAATAAAACAACTGTAGATGTTATTAAGAATAAGCTAGCATCTCCATTTGGTCAAGCTAAGTTTGCTATTCAGTGGGGACATGGTATTGATAAACTTAGTGAGATTATTGATTATGCTGTAGATTTTGATTTTGTTAAAAAAGGAGGAGCTGGTTGGTTCACTCTAGATGATGGTACTAAGTTACAAGGAATGGATAAAATGAAAGACCACCTTGAAGAAAACTTTGAAGAACTGCTAGCTTTAGAACAAAGAGTTGTAAACAGGCTTAATAATGTAGAAGTAGAAGAAATAGAAGTGGTAGAAGCTGAACAATTAAATACTATAGAAGATGAATATTAATGATTATCAAAACAAAGCAGCACGTACATGTGCTAAAATAGATGGAGCAATAATGGATGATTTGCACATGGTGTTAGGTATGCAAACAGAAGCAGCAGAAATTGCTGATGTATACAAGAAAACAATTGCATATAAAAAACCATTAGACTTTGTAAACATCAAAGAAGAAATAGGAGATTTAATGTTTTACATAGTAAATATGTGTAATATGAATGGTTGGGATCTTAGAGATATCCTTGATACAAACATTGCTAAGCTAGAAGCTCGTTACCCTGAGAAGTTTACAGAAGAACAAGCTATTAATAGAAACCTTATAGCTGAAAGACAAATATTAGAAGGACCTTCTCTTACACAACATATAAATTTTGAATTAGATAATCAATCTACAACATAATGAAATGTAAGACATGTGGGAAGAATAGTCAATCAGACTATTGTTTTATACATAAGCCTAGAAAACCCTTATCTTCTGGTAAGGGTTTATCTAAAAAGTCAAGTAAACCTTCTGAAAAGCTTGACAAATCTAGTTTAATGAGGCAGTTTTTTATGCGCTTTTGGAAAGAAAACAAACAACATGTTTGTGAAGTTTGTAATAAACATTTAGGGGATGAACCTCGTACATATATGTTTGATCATGTACTAGAAAAATCAAAATATCCTGAATTGGCTTTTGAGGAAGAAAATATTATGTATCTTTGCTTAGGATGTCATGATGAAAAGACAAGAGGTCATCACTCTGATGTAACAACAAAAAGAATAAAATATTTAAAAACTAAATTTAATATATAATGAACCAATTTTTTTACACAGCAAAAATCAATGATAAGGAGTATAGAGCTTCTTTAAACATTAACAAGGTGATTAGAACACTAGAGAATGATGAGGCAGGCCTTATTGTTATTCTAGATGATTTCAATGAAAGAGTTACGCAACAACCAGACATTGATATTAAAACTAATAAAATGAAAGGATACAAGAGTGTACGTGAAACTGTACAATCAGAAATTGTATTGAATGAAGAAGACGCTACAAGATTTATTAACTTATTTGAATTAAAATAATGGGAACACTATTAGGAAACAGAATATTCTTAGAAATACCTAAGAAAGAAGAAAGCAAACTTATTGTAGATGAAAATACAAAAGAATCTTTAGAGAAAGAAATGATTAAAAAGATGTCAAAATTAGTTGTACACAGTGTTGGTGATACAATTCAGAACATTAAAAAAGGAGATGTTATTCTTGTTGATCCTGCTGCATTACAGAAAGCATTAATAATTCCTTTATTAGATGATGAGCAAGTGTTGCTTGTTAGTCCTTTTGATGTAATAATGAAGTGGTAAAATGGAATATCCTTTCATATCTGCAAAGTGCATTACTTATGGAAGAGTAGATACTCTGGAGGAAGCTATACAAAGTTTCCTCCTACAGGAGTATCCTGGTAAAAAAGAACTTATTATAGTTAATGATTACCCTTTACAGAAATTAGTGTATGATCATCCAGAAATAAAAATTTATAACTTAGATGAAACTTTTAATACTATAGGAGAAAAGGAAAACTACGCTATAGAAAGATGTTCTGGAGAGCTAATTGCTGTTTGGGATGATGATGATGTAGCTTTACCAAATCATATGTCTAACATAGCTAAATTTTGGAAAGAAGACACTAATCTATTACACTGGCAAAATGGTGTATTTTACAATGAGCCTAATATAACAAGTTTAATGTCTCTTGGTAATTCAGGTATTGTATATAGTAAAAGAGCATGGGAAGAAATAGGTAAAAGTCCTATTCAAAATGCTGGAGGAGATATGACATTAGTTGTAGCTATTCATAACTTAGGAAGAGATAAAGTAGTATTAGCTAACCCTATCAATGAAGAATGTTCTTGGTTTTATATGTGGGGTGGTAGAGGTTATCACCAATCAGGCATGGGAACAGACACTGCAGATAGACCTAATGTTATAAAAAGACATAGTGATTATGTTGAAAACCTTAGAAGAAAAGGCGTAATTCCTACAGGAGATATTCATTTAAATCCTTATTGGAAAAAAGATTACTCACAAATGTTAAAAGATTATATCAATGCAAATAAATAGTATATCAATAGACTCATCTAATTCTATTACAGAGTTATGTCTTCTTGGAGTAAAATATCCAACAGATAAATCTCCTTACAATAAAGATACAAACTTACATAAACATGCATATACATCTATATATAATTTATTATTTTCTAATATTCGATATAATGATTTACGTATAGGAGAAGTAGGTATATTGGAAAATAACTCAATGCTTTCTTGGAGAGAATTCTTTCCTAATGCTAGATTATATGGATTTGAATGGTTTGATAGTAGATTAGATAAAGCAATTAGTGATAAAATACCAAATTGTACATATACTAAGATGAACGTTACTGATGTTAATTCTATTGAAAAAGGATTAGCTGATGTAGGTAGCAGCTTTGATATACTAATGGATGATTCAACGCATGTATTTGAAGATCAAATTAAGTTTATTAATGTAGCATATAAACATTTAAAACCTGGAGGATTTCTAATTGTAGAAGATATATTTATCAGTGCTAAGGAAGAAGATTATGCAAAAGCAATAAGTCATCTATCAGAGTATTTTTCTTCTGCTACATTTATATTTGCTAATCATGCTTTAAAACATTCTCCTGGATGGAATAATGATAAACTACTTGTGTTACATAGAAACAATAAATCATGTTCTTAAATATTATAACTCCTTGTTCAAGACCACAAAACTTAGATGTTATATCTAAGAGTATTAATATTCCTAGAGATAAATATAGATGGATAGTAGTTTTTGATCTAACAGAAGTGCCAGAAAACATTCCAGATAATTGTGAAGCATACGCAATTAAAGATGTTAATAGTACATCTGGTAATGCACAAAGAAACTTTGCTCTTGGTTTAGTTACAGATGGTCATATTTATTTTAATGATGATGATACTATCATGCAACCTAATTTATGGGATGAAATAAAAAATGAAGATGTACAAGATTTTATATCTTTTAAACAAGCTAACAAAGATGGCAGTATTAGACTAGAAGGAGTTAATATATCTGTAGGATATATAGATAGTCATAACTTTGTTGTATCTACAAAATGTGTAAGCAATACAAAATGGGTGTTAAATAAATATGATGCTGATGGTGTGTTTGCACGAGAGTGTTATGAAAAAGCAAAAACTATATTATATATAGATAAAATACTTTCAGTATACAACACTCTTAGATAGAAAACAAAAAAGCCTCTTAATTGAGGCTTTTCTTTTTATTTTGATAAACGTTTTTGTTTCATTGGTTGCATAGGAGCTGTTCTTATAGCTTTATCATCCATACTCTTCACTTTAGAAAATGGTTTATCCTTCTTAGGGATTCCCACTTTAGGAGCCATTCTAGGTTTCCCTGATTTCTTAGCTTTACCTGATGTCATATTATTTGCAGCCATAGCGACATTTCTTTACAGAAGCTCCAGTTTTAGCTTTCTTTTTTAAAGGATAACCATTTTTATCATAACCAGATTGTCCTTTATTACCTTGTCTATACTCATCTTTTAAAGCTCCAAGAGCCCCTTTTAAATCTTTTGAGCCTCCTTTAAAATCTCCTTTTAAATTTTTATTTTTCATAGAGCGAGACAAATCATCAGCTTTTTTACTAAAGTAAGCTGTACTATCTGCTGTTTTAGAACCATTCTGTGCTTTCTTAACAGACATTCCTTTTTTAGCTATTACACCACGTCCTTTAAGAATGTCAGCTTTTGTAATCTTTCCATCTTTATTTAAATCAGGAAATGATTTACCATTTTTAGCTTTGGTAACTTTACCACCTTTTTTCAGCATTCCTCTTGTTTTTACAGTAGTCATGTCTGTACTTCTTTTTGGCATATTGGATTTACTCATAGCAGATGCCATACCTTTACTTATAGCAGCAGCTTGAGGGCCAACAGAGTTAATAGCTTCATTTTTTTTACTATCTTCCTCTTTTCCCCCACCACCCATTAGTCCGCCTAGCATTTGTTTACCCATTCCCCCAAGCATACCTTTTCCTCCTCCTCCTCCTGCTCCTCCTAATAAACTTCCTAAGAAAGCTTTCTTAACAGGTTTACCATTTCTAGCTTTACCTGTTAAATTTTTAGGCATTGGAAGTTTTGAATTAGGGCCTTTAAACACAGGTTTCATATTCTTCATCTGTGTAGCATCTTTTGTATTCTTTTTCTCCTTTGGAGATTTTTTAGGTTGTAACATGATATATATTTTAAATGATTAACAGTTCCATTTTCTAAGACTTTTGTTTATTCTTGATTGAGGATCTTTTGCTGTCTTAGCACTTGTACGCTTTTTTTTCATCCCAGACATTCTACTACAAAATGATGCTCTTCTCTTAGCTGCCTTACTTCCAGGTTTTAACTTAGAAGGTTTAGTCGTGACAGCTTTTTTGAGCTTGCTTCCTGGGTTTGCAGCTCTATATGATGCTATTCCTTTAGCATTCAATCCTCCAGATTTTGATTTACCTTCTTTACGAGTCCAAGCAGGTGTTGCCATTATTTCTTAGATTTAGCTTTAATTTTCTTTTCTTGTACTAACATTTGTTTTGTAGGTTTTTTACCAGAGCCTTTATTCTTCCTGATATTATCCCAAAGACCAGGTCTAGACATAGAACCATCAGCACGTTTAATCAATCCACCATTCTTTTTCTTCTTAAAATCAGATTTAGATTCTTTAGCAGCAGCTTTACTTATTCCACACTTTGTAGATTTAAAGTTTGGATCATTTGTATCACATGTAGGAGCATCAGGTTTCTTTTTATCAGCCACTTGTTGTGCTTGTACTTGCTCTCTAGTCATTCCTTTAGCAGAAGCATTTCTATTTAATATAGAATCTCTAGCTCTAATGTTTTTTTCTTTAACTAATTGTTGAGCAGCTCTCTTCTGCATATATGGAGACATTGTAGTTCCATCTTGTGCTTTCTTGACTATACCACCAGATTTTAATGTACTTCCTTTAAAAGGGCCTTTCTTTTTAATTAGAGGACCATTAGGAACTTTTGTTATAGCTGCCATTATTTCTTTTTATTAGATTTAGCAATTTTCTTAAATGTAAGAGCTAAAGTTTTAGCTTTTCCAGAACATTCCTTCTTTGTGATGGGTGTACATTTACCAGCAGTACCACGTTTTTTAATAGAAGCTGAGGCTTTTTGCATCCATTTACCATCTTTAGCTTTTACAATACCACCAGATTTTAATTTTTTTCTGGGTCTTTTATCATAATAACCTTCTTCATTGCCAGCATTCCAAGGTTTATTAGTAGATAGAGCTCTATATAACTCACTGTTACCTTTTTGTTCAACTCCAGAATTATATCCTTTTTTATATTCACTACTATCTTTTGCTGTTTTTAATTTAACTTTTTCTTTAGTAATAGGGTCAATATATTTAGGTTCATTTCTAGCAAAAGTTGGTTTTCTTTTGGGTTTTACTACAGCTGTTTTATCTTTTACTGTAGTACCAGCTTGAGCTTTCTTAATAGCTTTCATAACTATTTCTTTTTAGAAACAGACATTCCTCTTTTAGCCATTTTTGTAGCACCAAGTTGTTTGTCTTTTGTTAAAGAAGCTTTTCCTTTAGCTCCTGCTAATGTTTTCTTTTGAACTTTTGTAAATGCTCCTTTAGGATCTACAGGACCAATTCTTTTGTTGGAGGCTTTAAGTCCAGATAGACTTCCACCATTCTTATATTTTCTTGTTGAACGTTTATAAGTTGTATCATTTACAGATTTAAAACCTTCTTTAGAAGGAGAATATTTTTTAACCTTTGACATTTCTTCTGAAGTATTAGCAATATATCCAGAATTTTTTATACTAGGTTTACCTGTTTGTTGTAATGCTGGTGGAAGATTAACTCCTTTTTGTGCTTTTTTTACCATTCCCCCCATTTTCATTTTCTTTTTAACAGCTCCACCATTTTTGTCTTTTAAAATCTCTAAACCATTTTTGTCATACTTTGGTTTAACTTCTTTTACTTTATCTATTTTATTAGTACCAGTAGGCATTTTTTTAATTTTTTCAGGATAAGCTTCTAGAAAATCACGTTGAAAATCTCTACTTTTTTTAGTAGGATAATCCCATTTTGATACTTTAGGTGCATTCTTAGTTGCCTCCTTTATTACTTTTTTGATTAAGCCACCACCTTGTGCTTTTTTAATTGTTGCCATAGCGTTTAAATGTTATATTGGGTTTAACGATTATATCTTTGTGAGTGTATTGCCACATCTCACCTGTATTGTCTATTATAATTGTATAGATGGTATCAGTTTCATGACCATAATCTATCATGTATAGTATTATACCATCTCCTTTTGGAGTTGTTACTTCAATTCTATTTCTAAATTCATATATCATTAGAGTTATTATAGTCTTTAAGATATACTATTGGAGTAAAATTTTTTCTTTTTCCAGAAAGTTTTTCTTGAAGTTTTTTGTAATTTGTAAGCTTTTGACACATTAATACAGAATCATATATAATATTGGTTTCTGTATCAATAACTTTTATTCCTTTTGGACTAGTTTTTCCATAATAAGGATGTTTTTCACCTTTTATAGAATCACTAAGTTTTTTTCTAGTTTCTTCAGAAACTTTTCTACCCCAAAGATGAGCAGCTATTTTTTCTTTATGTTCTTTTGATAATTTTTTACCAAACCAATAAGCTTTTCCATCTTTTTGTCTTTCAGAAAGTTGTAATCTATATTCTTCAGATCTAACTACACCTACCATTCCATCACCACCTTTTGTCATGTTTGCAAGAGTTCCATTCTTTAAATCTATTCTTCCATATAAAGTAATAAATTCTATTTCTTTCTGACAAGCTTCTTCCCAAGTTAAACCTTCAAATAAAATTTCTACTTCATAAGAAGTTTTGTTTATTATATCTAACCAAATTTTATTTCTTTTACTTTTATATTTATAATGAGCTCTACTATAAGAAGCATCATCATTTTTAGCTATACCAATGTAAAAAGGTTGGTTAGTATCAAGTCTAATATGTCTGTATACATATGCCATCTATTCTATTCTTTGGTTCATATATTCTCATAGAGAAGTGCTTATTTTTACATCTGGTTATGCATCACCCAACCAGACTTCTTTTTACAAATCTTTAGAATTGTGTTCTTCTACAGCTTCTTTAACAATGTCCATTTCAACTCCTTTAGCCATCACTGCTTCAATAGCAGCAATAGCTTGTTGTGCTAAAATAATTTTTGCAGCTTCTTCTGTATTAAGAATAGCTCTTAATGTGTTTAGAATTAAGCCAAATTCTCTACCAGAGAGTTCAAACTTGTCTTCAGGTCCCCAAGAGTATCTCTTGTTTGGATCATACTGTGCCATAATGTAAATTGGTTTTAAAATTAATTGTAAATGTAATAAATTATATTTTAACTGTATACTCTAATTTCTATATATATTCTATTTGGTTGTGCAAATGTTGAATCTACACCAACCCAACCAACAGTACCATCTGTAACACAACTAAAAAGATTTTCTACAGGACCAGTCATAGCAACACTTCTAAAACTACCAATAATATAAGTTTTAGAAACTAAAAAAGAAGGGTGTTGAATCTGAAAACTACCAGGACTTGTTCTTGCAAACACTATAGAAGGGTCTCCTAGTGTATTTTCAAAAACTGTTTCTTCCACAGGAGGGTTTTCACCAGTTTGTGTTAATATAGCTGTATAAGTTTTATATGGACGTGTAGTAGCTAAAGATTGAATTAAATAATCCAAATCAAGTTCTCCAGCTAATTGTTTTCTTTTTTTATTCCAGAATCCTGGCTTTATAAACGTAGGCATAATATTTTAATTAATTAAGTTTATTTCAAATGTTATTATTGAGGAAGTTTTTATACTTTTACTCATATCAATTCTTATTTGAAACATGTTACAGAATTTTAATATTTCTTCTATAAGCATATTGTTATATTTAGGTACACTAGCTGCTATTCTAAAATGAAAAGAACTAGGTTTTTTTGTTATCTCTACAGAGCATAATTCATCAACAGATTCAATTACCCCTAAAAGAGAAGCAATGAATGTTTCATCATTGTCTTGCATCTTTTGAGGAAAAAATCTTCTATTAACTTGCATCTATGAAAGAGTTAGCAAATACTTTGTTTTTGCAGCTTCCCCAGATAGAGAATCTGCAAGGTTGCAAACATCATGAAAACTATTTCTTTCTCCATAAGCTTTTAATTGAGAAGCAAAAGCTAACAAATCTGCTACACACTGATTAGCAGTACAGTTTGTAAGAGCTTCTATCTTATATGGGGTAGGTCTTTTACCTGTATATCCCATAATCTTTTCAATTAGTCCATCTTTAAAATCATGTACATAATCATATAAAGCACCAGTTGCCTGGTGCTCTGCATATGAAGTTGTTTGCCAATGAATAAGGTGGAGCTGTTCATGTGTGTGTGTAAGCTTAGCAGCTATACTCTCTAAGGAAAGTTCTCCTTTATTACTCATTCCTTCTGGAAATAATTCTAAAGCCATAATTATGGAGCTGGGGTTGTTGTGGTAGTTGTTGTAGGTGCTACAGTAGTAGTAGTCGTAGTAGTAGGTACTGCTGTTGTAGTGGTAGTGGTGGTAGGATTACAACACTCATATGCTGTTATCTCTTGCCATTTACCAACTTTTGGTTTGTTTCTTCTTAGGATTAAACTTCCTGCT